>Ga0172362_10000392_pt1 | contig 35051 bp, 34 predicted proteins | sample LakKivs1_kivu2a2_FD_114534 | JGI IMG/M metagenome (GOLD analysis project Ga0172362, IMG submission 114534) | Sediment microbial communities from Lake Kivu, Rwanda - Sediment s1_kivu2a2 | ecosystem: Environmental > Aquatic > Freshwater > Lake > Sediment | place: Rwanda: Western Province, Lake... | reverse complement strand
CGCATGGAGAGCGCCTGGCAGTTCTACGCGGTCGCGGTCGGAATCGGCGTCGCGGTCGCGTGCCTCGGCGACCTGCCGGCGGCCACCGCGATCACGAACCGCTTCACACGGGGCCGCGGGCTCGCGCTGAGCATCGTCTATACCGGCTCGAACATTGGCGGCGCGCTCGGCGTCGCGGTGGGCGGCTGGCTCCTCGCCACGGGCTCGTGGCGTGCGGCGTTCGCGGGGATCGGGGGGACGTTGTGGGCGCTCCTCGTGCCGTTCGCGCTGCTGGTGACGATGCCGCGCCCGCGGCACCGCGGCGAAATTGTGCCGGGCGCGACCTCGGCCGACGCCGGCGCCGGTGATCCCGCGCAGGCGCCGCTCACCGGCGCAGGTGACGCGGACGCGCCGCTCACCGGCGAGCGCAGGGCGTACGCACCGCTCTCGGGCGACGACCCCGTGACCGCGATACGGCAGCGCGACTTCTGGCTCCTCGCCTGGGTGCTGCTCGCGTTCTACCTCTACCGCCTCGGCGTCAACACCCACCTCGTCGCGTTCCTGTCCGACCTCGGCTACGAGCGCGGCGAGGCGGCGATGGGCTTTGGATTGACGATCGCCGCGGGCGTCCTCGGCAAGCTCGTGGCCGGTGCGATCGCGGACCGCACCGGCCCGCGCCAGGCGGCGGTGGGGAACTTCGTCGTGATCGCGCTCGCGTCGGCGCTGCTGCTGGCACCGGCCGTGCCGCTCGCGATCCCTCTGTTCCTGATCCTGCACGGCGTCGCGGCTGCGGCGGAGGACGTCGTGATTCCGCTCTTCGTCGGTCGCCGATTCGGCGAATCGCACCTCGCGCGCATCTACGGCCTGCTGATGCTGACACTGGTGCCGGGCGGAATCCTGGGCCCGCTCATCGCGGGCTGGTTCTTCGACGCGACGGGCAGCTACCAGGTCGTGTTCACGGCATTCTTCGCTTGCAACGTGTCGGCAGTCGCGGCGCTGGCGGCGGTGCGCGCGCCGGAGGGTCGGGCCGCAGCGGCGCACGCGCCTTGACACGCACCCGCCCGCGCCCGCACGATCCGCGCCCATGAGCGACAGCTTCTTCCCCCGGGGCGAGGTGCACGTCGGACAGGACGTGCACGGACGCGAGGTGACGGTCACGCGCGAGGAGATCGCCCACTACGCGGCCGGCACCGGTCTGCCGGCGATTCCGGACGGCGACGTGGCGCCCGCGCTGCTGTACCACTCCGAGGTCTACGCCGACCTCTCGTGGTACCTGCCGAACATCATCGGCAACCTGCACGCGCGCCAGGAATGGGAGCTGTTCAGCCCGCTGCGCGTCGGTGAGACGGTCCGCTCGCGCGTCACGGTGGTCGAGCGCTACCGCAAGCGCGACCGGAACTACGTTGTCGGCGAGGTCCTCTTCACCACCGCCGCGGGGCGCTGGCTGCAGCGCAGCCGCACGCACCAGAGCTTCCTCGCCGACGACCCGTCGGGCATCGTCGTCGACAAGGCGCGCGAGAAGCGCTCGGACCGCCGCTTCGAGCTGCCGACCGAAGGCGAGGAGATCGCGCCGGGCACGCGCACGGTCACGATCGACATGTGCAAGGCGTTCTCGGGTCCGCACCGCAACTACCACAACGACCGCGAGATGGCGCAGATGCTCGGCTTCCCCGACATCGTCGTGCAGGGGATGATGGCCATCTGCGGCATGAGCGACACGCTGGAGGCCGCGTTCGGAGCGGGCTGGCACCACGGCGGCAAGCTCGACGTCCGGCTGGTCAACGTCGTCTGGGTGAACGACGTGTTGACCACGAAGGGTCGCATCCGCGAGGTTCAGCCGGAAGGATCGATGCAGCGCGTCGTGGTCGACGTCTGGACCGAGAAGTCGGATGGCACCATCGCGCTGATCGGGACGGGGAGCGCGCTCCGGTAGCAGCGGTCGCAGCCGCACCCCAAACGACTTGCCCCGAGCAAACGGTCGGTTAAGGATGGGGCTTTGTGCGCCCGACCGACGTCTTCAACCCCGACTACTTCCACAAGGTCGTCGATTGCCAGTGGGCGTGTCCCGCTCACACCAACGTGCCGGAGTACATCCGGCTCATCGCGCAGGGCCGCTTCACCGACGCCTACCTGCTGAACCGGGAGTCGAACGTCTTTCCGGGCATCCTCGGGCGGACATGCGACCGGCCGTGCGAGCCCGCCTGCCGCCGCACGCGCGTCGACGAGAAGCCGGTGGCGATCTGCCGGCTGAAGCGCGTCGCCGCCGACCTGCGCGACGACGTGACCGACCTGCTGCCGACCGCGCCCGCGAAGAAGAACGGCAAGCGCATCGCCTGCATCGGTGCCGGCCCCGCGTCGCTGGTCGTCGCCAACGATCTCATGCCGCTCGGCTACGCGGTGACGATCTTCGAGAAGCTGCCGGTACCCGGCGGCCTGATGCGGTCGAACATCCCGGCGTTCCGCCTCCCCGAGGAGGTGCTGAACGAAGAGATCGACATGATCCTCCGGATGGGCGTCGACGTTCGCTACGACTCGCCGGTCGAGAGCTTGCAGTCGCTGCTCGACGGCGGCGAGTTCGACGCGGTATTCGTCGGCTCGGGCGCGCCGCGCGGGAAGGAGCTCAGGATCCCGGGCCGCGACGAGGCGGCCGCGAACATCCACATCGGCATCGACTGGCTCGAGTCGGTCGCCTTCGGCCACACCGAGAAGATCGGCGAGCGCGTGCTGATCATCGGCGTCGGCAACACGGCGATGGACTGCTGCCGCACGTCGGCGAGGCTCGGCGGCAAGTCGATCAAGGTCATGGCGCGCAAGCCGCGCCAGTTCTTCAAGGCGTCGCCCTGGGAGCTCGAGGACGCCGAGGAGGAGCTGGTGGAGATCGTCGTCGACCACGAGCCGCTCGCCTTCGTCGTCGAGAACGGCCGCCTCGCCGGCGTGCGCTTCCAGCGCTACGCGTCGACGATCGACGCGAAGGGCAAGCTCTCCCAGAAGCCGATCGACGAGGTGTTCCTCCCGGCCGACGACGTGATCCTCGCGATCGGCCAGGAGAACGCGTTTCCCTGGATCGAGCGCGACATCGGCATCGAGTTCGACCAGTGGGACGTGCCGGTGCTCGATCAGACGACCTTCGAGTCGACGCGCAGGGGCGTGTTCTTCGGCGGCGACGCCGCGATGGGTCCGAAGAACATCATCTGGGCGGCGGAGCACGGCCACCAGGCGGCGATCTCGATCCACAACCACTGCGAGGGGATCGCGCTCACCGACCGGCCACCGGTCGGGATGAACCTCGTCAGCGCGAAGATGGGGCTCCACGAGTGGAGCTACAAGAACGACTACAACCCGGTGGGCCGGCAGAAGATGACCCACGTCGACCTCGTCGAGCGCCTGCGCGACACCGGGCGCGAGGTCGAGATCGGGTTCACGCCGGAGCAGGTCGCGCGCGAGGTCGAGCGCTGCCTGAACTGCGACGTGCAGACGGTCTTCACCGACCGGCTGTGCATCGAGTGCGACGCGTGCGTGGACGTCTGCCCGGTGCTCTGTCTGACGATCACCCGCGACGGCGAGGAGGACGATCTTCGCACGCGGCTCTCGGCGCCCGCCGAGAATCATGAGCAGGCGCTGTACGTCTCGGGCCCGCTGCCGCAGACCCGGCGCGTGATGGTGAAGGACGAGGACCTCTGCGTCCACTGCGGGCTGTGCGCCGAGCGCTGCCCGACGGCGGCCTGGGACATGCAGAAGTTCGACCTCCTCCTTTCGTACGCAGGAAGGAAGACGTGCACCAAGGCGGCCTGACCGGACTCCCGTCCGTTCCCTACACGGAGGCTCCCTCCGGCCCGAACGATTTCGCGATCAAGCTGGCGAACGTGAACGGCACCGGCTCGGCGAGCGCCAATGCCCTCCTCATGCAGGCGATCTTCCGCATGGGGATTCCCGTCTCCGGGAAGAACCTCTTCCCCTCGAACATCCAGGGCCTGCCCACCTGGTACGAGATCCGGGTGAACGCGTCCGGGCACACCGCCCGCACGGCGCGCTACGATCTGATGGTCGCGATGAACGCGGAGACCTACGCGGCGGACATCGCCGAGGTCCGCCCGGGCGGCTGGGTGCTCTACGACTCGACCGGACCGCTGAAGAAGTCCCTGCAGCGGCCCGACGTGACGTTCCTCGGCGTGCCGTACGCGCGGCTCTGCCTCGAGAACTTCGCCGGCGCGCGCGAGCGCACGCTGATGAAGAACATCGTCTACGTCGGCACGCTCGCGGCTCTGCTCGACTTCGACATGTCGGTGCTGTCCGGCATGCTCGACGAGAAGTTCGGCAAGAAGCCGGCGCTGCGCGAGTCGAACGCGCGCGCGATCCAGATCGGCTACGACTGGGCCAAAGCCCACTTCGACTGCCCGCTGCCGATCCGCCTCGAGCGCATGAACGCGACCGCCGACTCGATCCTGATCGACGGCAACACCGCGACCGCGCTCGGCTGCCTCTACGCCGGCGCGACGGTGGCCGCGTGGTACCCGATCACGCCGGCCACGAGCGTCCTCGACGCGTTCAAGACGCTCTGCGAGCGCTACCGCGTCGACAAGCAGACCGGCGAGCAGAGGTACTGCATCGTGCAGGCCGAGGACGAGCTGGCGGCGATCGGCATGGTGATCGGTGCCACGTGGGCCGGCGCGCGCGCGTTCACCGCGACGTCGGGCCCGGGCATCTCGCTGATGGGCGAGCTCGTCGGCCTCGCGTACTACGCCGAGATCCCGGCGGTGATCGTCGACGTGCAGCGCGTGGGCCCGTCGACCGGCATGCCGACGCGCACGCAGCAGGGCGACATCATGCTCTGCGCCTACGCCTCGCACGGCGACACCAAGCACGTGCTGCTGTTCCCCTCGAACCCGGCCGAGTGCTTCCACTTCGCGGTGGCGGCATTCGACCTCGCCGAGCGTTTCCAGACGCCGGTCTTCCTGCTGTCGGACCTCGACATCGGCATGAACGACTGGGTCGTCCCGAAGCTCGAGTGGAACGACGACTACCGCCCGGATCGCGGCCGCGTGCTGACGCGCGACGAGATCGCGGCGCTGCCGAGGTTCACGCGCTACTCGCCCGAGGACAAGCTCGCGGTCGCGGCGCGTACGGTGCCGGGCGTGCACGAGAAGGGTGCCTTCTTCACGCGCGGCTCGGGGCACAACAAGCTCGGCGGCTACACCGAGATCCCCGAGGAGTACGCCGAGGTGATGGAGCGCCTGTCGCGCAAGCACCGCGCCGCGGCGGCGCTCGTCCCGGCGGCCGTGATCGAGAAGCGGCCCGGTGCCGAGTTCGGGGTGATCTCGCTCGGCGGCTGCGATCTCGCAGTCCGCGAGGCGCTCGAGCAGCTCGGCCGGCGAGGCGTGAGCGCCGACTACCTGCGCATCCGTGCCTTCCCCTTCGGCGAGGACGTCGAGGCATTCCTCGAGTCGCACGACCGCTTCTTCGTCGTCGAGCAGAACCGCGACGCGCAGCTCCGCTCGCTGCTCGTCCTGGAGACCCCGGTGGCGAAGGAGAAGCTGCTCTCCGTGCTCGCGTACGGCGGCTTCCCGCTCGAGGCACGGCAGGTGGTCGAGGGCATCCTGGCCCAGCTCCCCGACATCGAGGATCCCGACTTCGCCGATCGCCGCGAGCGGCCCCGGAGAGCATCGTGAGCATCTGCTGCACCGGGGGGGCATCGTGAGCTACATCCGGAAGCCCGCCGCGCGCCATCCGTCGCTGCGCCCGAACGCGCTGGGCCTCACGCTGCGCGACTACGAGGGCGCGATGTCGACGATGTGCGCCGGCTGCGGCCACGACTCGATCACCGCGGCGATCGTGCGCGCCTTCCACGAGACCGACACGCCGCCGTACATGGTCGCGAAGCTGTCCGGCATCGGCTGCTCGTCGAAGACGCCGACGTACTTCCTTTCGGGAGCGCACGGCTTCAACTCCGCGCACGGCCGCATGCCGGCGATCGCGACGGGTGCGGCCGCGGCGAACCGCGCGCTCACGCTGATCGGCGTGAGCGGCGACGGTGACTCGCTGTCGATCGGGCTCGGCCAGATGAGCCACGCGATCCGGCGCAACGTGAACATGCTGTACGTGATCGAGAACAACGGCGTCTACGGTCTCACCAAGGGCCAGTTCTCGGCGTCGGCGGACCGTGGCTCGAAGTCGAAGCGCGGCGAGCCCAATACGCAGCAGTCGATCGACCCGGTGATGCTCGCGCTGTCGCTCGGCGCGACCTTCGTCGCGCGCAGCTTCTCGGGCGACAAGGATCAGCTGGTGCCCATTCTGAAGGCGGGCCTCGCGCACCGCGGCTTCGCGCTGGTGGACGTCGTCTCGCCGTGCGTCACGTTCAACGACCACGACGGCTCGACCAAGAGCTACCTCTACACGCGCGAGCACCAGGAAGCTGCGATCGAGATGAGCTTCGTGCCGCACCGTGACGAGATCGTCGCGGAGTACGCGGCGGGCACGACGCGCGAGGTCGCGATGCACGACGGCAGCGTGGTGCGCTTCAGCAAGGCGCCGGAGGGCTACGACCCGACGGATAGGCGCTCGGTGATGGACTGGCTCGCCGAGCACCAGAGCTCGGGCGCGGTCCCGACGGGGCTCCTGTTCCTCGATCCGGGCGCAAACCCGGAGATGCACGCGGCATCGAAGACTCCCGACACGCCGCTCACCGAGCTGCCGTACGAGAGCCTGTGCCCCGGGGCGGCGGCGCTCGAGTCACTGCAGCGCGGCTATCGCTGAGCGCCGCCGCGTCGCGCGGGGGCGCGGCCCCGCTGCTGCTGGGTGATGCGGGAATCCGCGCAGCCTCGAGGCGTCTGCCGGGGCGGGGTGGCTGGCGCGGGCCCGGCGCGCGTGCGAAGCAGCCGCCGTGCACACGCTGCCCCTCGCCGACATCGACGCGCTCTTCCTCGACGCCGGCAACACGCTGGTCGGCATGGACCTGGCGCTCGTCTGCCAGCGGCTCGCCGCGCACGGCATCGCGGCCGAGCCGGCGGACGTCGAGCGCGCCGAGGCCGGCGCGCGGCCGGCGCTGTCGCGGCTGCTCGCGCGCGGACGCTCGAGCGAGGACCGCGACACGTTCGTGTTCCACATCCGCAACGCGATCGCGGCGCTGCCGTCGGTCGCGGCGCGCGGGGAGGGCGGTGACGCGGCCGACGCGGAGCTCGACCGGATCGCGCACGCGGTCGCGCACGAGCTGAAGGATGCCGGCACGCGGCGGCTCTGGTCGCGCGTCCTGCCCGGCGTCCCCGAGGCGCTCGCGGCGCTGCACGCGGCAGGCGTGCGTCTCGCCGTGGTGAGCAACTCCGACGGCTCGATCGAGGCCGGCATGGCGGCGGTCGGACTGCGCGCCTACCTCGACGCGGTCTTCGACTCGCGCGTCGTCGGCTTCGAGAAGCCGGACGCCCGCATCTTCACCGCGGCGCTCGCGCAGATCGGCACGAAGCCCGAGCGCACCGCGCACCTCGGCGACCTGCACGCGGTGGACGTCGTCGGCGCGCGCGGCGCGGGCGTGCACGGCGTGCTCGTCGACCCGTTCGACGACTGGCGCGACGACGCGTGTCCGCGGACGCGCAGCACGGCGGAGCTGGCGCGCGCGCTGCTGGATACGCGCGGCGCAGCGCGCTGACGCCCCCGCGAGCGGCAGCGCCCCCCGCGAGCGGCAGCACCTCGCGCGAGCGGCAGCGCCCGCGCGAGCGGCAGCGCCCCACGCGAACGGCAGCGTGCCCCCGCGACCGGCGGCGCATCCCGCGCGAGCGGCGGCACACCCCGCGCGAGCGGGAGCGCGCTACTCGACCGTCCCGTACGCCTGCTGCGCCGCCGTCGCACCGCGGCCGCGCTGCTCGTCGACGACCTCGCGCAGCGTCGCGAGGAACTCGGGGATGACCTTCCCGTGAACCGCGTTCACCGTGCAGTGCAGGCTCGGCGGCGGCTTCTGCTGGTCCACGACCCAGCCGCGCTTGCCGAGCGCGTCGCCGAGGGCAAAGGCGTCGAGCGACGGGTCGTCGCAGGTGAACGACAGCAGCGTCGCGTCGGGCTCGGCGAGCACGCGCAGGCCCGGGATCGCGCGCAGCCCCGCGAGCAGTGCCTCGGTCGCGGCGCGCGCCTCGCGCGTCAGGCGCAGGTAGCCGTCCTCGCCGAGGTAGGTCATCACCGCCCACGCGCCGGCGATCGGTCCGCCGCTCTTCGTGCCGAGGATGCCGGAGCTGCCGTAGAGGCCGCCGAGCCAGTTGTCGGTGACGAAGGTCTGGTGCTTTCGCAGCTCCTTGTTGCGGTGCAGCAGCACGGACGCGCCCTTCGCGGCGTAGCCGTACTTGTGCAGGTCCACCGAGATCGAGGTCACCCCCGGCACGCGAAGGTCGAACGGCGGGATCGGGTGCCCGAGCCGCTCGAGCATCGGCAGCGTGACGCCACCCATGCAGGCGTCGACGTGGCAGCTCACGCCGCGCTCCAGCGCGATCGCCGCGATGTCCGCGATCGGATCGACCACGCCCTGTGGATACTGCGGCGCGGAGCCCACGAGCAGCACCGTGTCCGGCGTCACCGCGTCCGCCATCGCGCGCGGGTCGGCGCGGAAATCGTCGCGCACGGGGACGCGCACCGCCTTCACGCCGAAGTAGGCCGCCGCCTTCTCGAAGGCCGCGTGCGCGCTCGTCGGCAGCACCATCTCGGGTGCCTCGATACCGCGCTCGCGGCCCCGGCCGCGAGCCGCCTTCACGGCGAGGAGAATGCTCTCGGTGCCGCCCGAAGTCATGAAGCCCGCGGCTTCGGCGCCGCCGTGCAGCAGATCGGCCATCATCGCGACGACGTCCGCCTGCATGCGGCGGAGACTCGGGAACGCCGCGGTGTTGAGCCCGTTGCTCGACTGGAACCGTGCGCACGCCTGGCTGCCGAGCGCGTAGGCGTCGGGTCCCGGGTAGTAGGCGAGGCTGAAGGCGCGCCCCGACTTCCAGTCGACGTCGTCCGCCTGCATCGCGTCGAGCTCGTCGAGGATCGCCGCCGCCGATCGTCCGCGCTGCGGGAGCTTCACGGCAACGTCCCCGTCGCGGCTGCTGCCGTGCTCGCGGCCGTGGCCGCGCCGGCGCTCGCACCGCGTGGTACGGTCGCGCGGTCGACGCGCTCCATCCACGCGGCGACCGCCGGCCGCGCCGCGACCACACGCCCGCCTTCGTCGCTGGCGCGGATGCAGAAGAGCTGCGCGAATACCGACACGTCGGCGATGGTCAGGCGGTCGCCGACCAGCCACTCGCCGCCGCCGAGGATGCCGGCGAGGGCGTCGACGTGGCGCTCGACGTCGCGCAGCACGACCTCGATCGGACGCTTGCCGACGCCCTGGCTCGACACCTGGCTCTTCAGCACGAACGGCAACGCGTACGGCGCGATCGTCTTCACCAGCGAGCCCTCATACTTGACGAGCTCCGGGATGAAGCGACGTGCGTTGTGCGGCAGGGTGAAGCGGAGGCGCATCTCGTAGAAGTAGAGGCTCTCGTCGGCCCAGTCCTCGAGGACGTGGCAGAGGCCGCGCTCGCGCGGGTCGGCGGGGACGAGGCGGGGCTCCGGGTACCTCGCCTCGAGCCAGTGGGCGATGTCGGTCGAGTCCGCGACGACGGTCCCGTCGGCGACGAGGAAAGGCAGCTTCCCGGCGGGGTTCAGCTTGCGCACGACGGACAGGGTCTTCGTCGGCGGAACTTCCTCGACCGCGTACGCGACGTTCTTGACGTTCAGGATGCGGCGGATCTTGTCGCAGAAGGGCGAGATCTCGAACTGGTAGAGGGTAAGCATGGTCAGCCTCGTACGCGCCGCGGGCGTCCTCAGCGTCCCGTGAAGCGCGGCAGACGGCGCTGCAGGAACGACGCGACGCCTTCCTTGAAGTCCTCGGTGCCGAACGAGCGCACCATCTCCTCGTCGGAGAGCTGGATCGATGCCCCGAGGTCGGTGAAGAGGTCGCCGTAGAGCTGGCGCTTCATGAGCTTCAGCGAACGCGGCGAGCACTTCGTCGCGAGCTCGTACGCGTACTCGCGGACCTCGGGCAGCAGGCGGTCGTGCTCGATCACCCGGTTCACGAGGCCCATCGCCAGCGCCTCCCGCGCGTCGATGAGACGGCCCGAGAACAGCAGGTCGGCCGCGTGGTGCATGCCGACCAGCCGCGGCAGCAGGAATGCGCTGCCGTGCTCGGCGACGAGGCCGCGGCGCGCGAAGACGGTGCCGAAGCGCGCGCGGTCCGACGCGAAGCGCATGTCGTAGTAGAGCATGTAGGAGAGCCCGAGCCCGGCGGCGACGCCGTTCACCGCCGCGATCACCGGCTTCGAGAGGGCCATCGGGTAGCTGTAGGGGCCGCGCAGCGCGGCCGGAACGTCGTCGGGTAGCGGCGGCAGCGCCGCGGCGTCCGCGGGCAGCGCGGTGGTGGTGTCGCCGCCGCCCTGCAGCCCGACCAGCATGTCCATGTCGGCGCCGGCGCAGTAGCCCTTGCCGGCCCCCGTGACGACGATGACCCGCACGGCTGGATCGGCGTCGGCGCTGCGCAGCGCGTGCTCGACCTCGGCGCCCATCGAGAGTGTCCAGGCGTTCAGCTTGTCGGGTCGGTCGAGGGTGACCTGGGCGATCCCGTCCGACACCTCGAAGAGAATTTCCGCGTATCCCATCATCCCTGGCTCCTCGTGACCGGCCGCCCGGCCGGGCGGCTCCCGGCGACACTTAGTGTTTCGCGCGGGCGGCGCAAAGTGCGCCGCAGCGCCCTGCATGCGTTCCGATGGCGCGGCGTGCGGCGTAGAGTCGCAGGCGGAAGCCACGCCCGGTTCGCAACGCCGTCCGCATTCATGCTCCAGCCCAGGCCCGCCGATTTCGAGGCAGGACGGCATGCAAAGGAGTCGACGATGAAGGACCCGGCAATCCGCAGCACCTTCCCCCGCACGGCGCTGCTGCTCGCGACGGCGGCGCTGCTCGCCGTCGGTCCGGCGACGGCGCGCGCCGACGACTTCGACGAGTCGCGTGGCGCGTGGGCCGTGATGCCGCCGTTCGGCGACAACCTGCAGCCGGGCGTGTCGCGCGACGGCACGCTGCGCGTGATCCGCTTCGCGAACGACCGTCAGATCCTGAACGACCCCGGCACCGTCGTCGGATTCACGGCAATCTTCGCGCGCACCGGGGAGCTCTCGCCAACCCACGACCACATGACCGACGAGAAGTCGCTGCTCGAGATCATGCGCCGCGGCGAGGCCAACAGGGCGGCAGCCGGGGGCGACTGACGTCCGCACCGGCTTTGCCGGCCACAAAGGATGGAACCAGCACGGCGTTCCATCTGACGTCCGCACCGGCTTTGCCGGCCACAAAGGATGGAACCAGCACGGCGTTCCATCTGACGTCCGCACCGGTCGCGCCGACCTCGGAGGAGTGAGCCGGCAGGGGCATCTGACGTCCGTACGGGCTTCGGTCAGCCCCACCCGAGCCCGTCGCGCGGCGCGTCACTGCAGCAGCGTGGAGGTGTCGAAGAACACCTCGCGCGACTCGTCGCACTCGTCGCAGTAGAGCCGCGCGACGCGCAGCGATCGCCCGCCGAGGTCGCGGGTGCCCTCGCCGGCGAGGCTGAAGCGCGCGCCGCAGAGGCAGTGCCGCCGGCGGAGCTCGTCGTCCATGTCGGCGAACGTGCGGATCGCGATCGCGCCTTCCGGGGACATGCCCGGACCCTGCAGCGAGGCGCGCCGCGCCTGGGCCTTCGCGCGGCGCTTCAGACCCATCGCGACGACCGCCGCGACGATGACGAGGACGAAGAGGATCGTGATCATCGTTCCGGTTCCGCATCCGTGGTAAGGCGCGGGCATGGCCGAGAGCAAGCCCTTTCGACTCGAGGACGCGCTGCCGTTCCTCTACCGCCGCCATCCCTGGCACGGCATCGCGATCGGTGCCGACGCACCGCGCAAGGTCGCGGCGTTCATCGAGATCGTGCCGACCGACACCGTCAAGTACGAGCTCGACAAGGCGACCGGGTACCTGAAGATCGACCGCCCGCAGAAGTTCTCGAATGTCTACCCGAGCCTCTACGGATTCATCCCGCAGACCTACTGCGGTGTCGAGAGCGGAAAGTTCTGCTCCGAGCGGACCGGGCGTCCCGGCATCGTCGGCGACGGCGACCCGCTCGACATCTGCGTGCTCTCGGAGCGCGACATCTCGCACGGCGACATCCTGGTGCAGGCGATCCCGATCGGCGGCCTGCGCATGCTCGACGGCAACGAAGCCGACGACAAGATCATCGCGGTGCTCGAGGGCGATGCGGTGTACGGGAGCTGGCTCGAGATCGAGGAGAGCCCGGCGGCGCTGGTCGAGCGCCTGCGGCACTACTTTCTCACGTACAAGCAGGTGCCGGGCGACGAGAGGGCACGCGTCGAGATCACGCACGTCTACGGGCGCGAGGAGTCCCACGAGGTGATCCGCCGCGCGCGGCTCGACTACGAGGCGAAGTTCGCGGAGCTGCGCGAGGCGATGCGGGCCGGGCGCTTCTGAGCGCCGCCGCGGAAGTCAGCGCAGCGGCGCGTTCGACAGCGCGTACTTGTCCCAGCCCGGGCCGTCGAAGTGCCACCACTCCGTGGGCAGCGGCTCGAAGCCCTCGCGCACCATCGCGACCTCGAGGATGCGCATGTTGCGCAGGGCCTTCTTGTTCGTGCCGCGCAGCACGTTGCGGTGCGCGCGCTCGCTGAAGTCGTCGAAGTCGGTCGGCATCGGCTCCTCGTTGCCGCTGGAATCGACGAGCGTCACGTCCACCGCGGCGCCGCGGTTGTGCTTCGAGCCCTCGACCGGGATGCCGTCGTGCTCGACCGGACGCGCGACGTAGCGCGTGTCCGGCTTGATCGCCCAGAGCTTCTCCTGCACGGAGAACGGCCGGTAGCAGTCCCACACCTTGAGCCCGAGGCCGCGCTGCTGGAGGCTCTGCTGCACCTTGTGGAGGTGGTCGGCGATGTCGCGTCGCAGGTAGCACTTGCCGACCGGGTAGATGACCTGGCCGGTGAAGTTGTTCGCGGTCGCGTAGCGCATCTCGACGAGAATCGTCGGGTCGACCGTCGTGATGTCGACGAGATCGGTCGGCATCGGCGCTGGTGGAGGCTGCTTGCCGGTGCGCCAGATGGTGCCCGTACCGCAGCCCGCGAGCGCGGTGCAGGCGAGCAGCGTGAGCGCGAGCGACGCCAGCGCGCGCCGATGGCGCGGACGGCCGCGACGCCTCACCCGCGCGGCCTCCTCTTGTTCGGCGGTCCGTCGACCTTGAGGCCGCCGAGCCGGATCGCGAGCCAGTAGAGGTCGCCGTCGGACGCGGTGACGTCGCCGCGCGCGACCGAGCTGCGCAGGGCCCGCACGGTGGTCTTCGTCATCACGACCGGCACTGCCGGCTGCGCGGCGATCTTTGCTGCGATCTCACGGGCTTTTTCGACGGCGTCGGCGACGACGTGATTCACCAGCCCGAAATCGAGCGCCTGCTCGGCGCTGACGCGATCGCAGGTCGTCACCAGCTCGATCGTTCGCGACGGCCCGACCTCGCGCAGCAGGAGGGGCAGGGCGCCCCACGTGAGCGGCATGCCGATCGCGACCTCGGGGATCGAAAGCCAGGCGTTGCGCGCCATGACGCGGAGGTCGCAGGCAAGGGCCAGCACCGCGCCGCCGCCGACGCACAGGCCGTTGATCGCGCAGATCGTGACCTGGTCGAGGGCGTCGATGGCCGCGACGGTCCGGTCGCCGATGCGCGCGCGGTGGCGGCGCTCGAGGTCGTTCCGCGGCTTGCCGTCCTCTCGCTTGTTGCCAAGGTCGGCGCCGGCCGAGAAAGCACGTCCCGTGCCGGTGAGGATGACGACGCGCGTCGTGAAGTCCTCGCGGAGCTCCGCGAGGATCTTCTGCAGCTGGAGGTGCTCGCGCGGCGAGAGCGCGTTGAGCTTGTCGGGCCGGTCGAGGGTGATCGTCGCGACGCTGCCGGCGCGGTCGAGGCGAACCGTCGGCCGCGCACTCCCGCGGGTGCCCCGGGCCGGCGGCTGCGCGCCCGGGCCGGAGCTCCCGTTTCGCCCCGGCGCGGCGCCCTTCGCGACACGTGAGCGCTGCCGCGAGGTCACGGTGTGGAATCCTCCCGCGAGGCGCTTCCGGTGCGCGTCAAGCATCGCTCGTGTTCCGCTGGCGTGACGAGATTCCAGGTCGCCTGCACGGGCCCCTCCAACGACGGAGCCGGTTGCCTAGCGGATCCGGACGGTGGTAGCCAGCGCCATGCGACGAACGCTCGTCTTCACCCTGTCGTTGCTCGCCGCGCCGGCGCTTGCCGCGGCCGCGGGGCCGGACTTCACGCAGCACGGACCGCTCGAGGTCGGGCGCCGGATCGTGCGCTGGACGAAGGCGTCGGAGACCACCGGCGAGCCGCGCGTGCTCGACACGCTCATCTGGTACCCCGCGACCGCAGGCACCGGATCACCCGACGTGACGACCAACGACGCGCCGGTCGCGGAAGGGCGCTGGCCCGTGATCCTGTTCTCGCACGGCTCGTGCGGCGTGCCCGGACAGTCGCCGTTCTACGTCGAGACGCTCGCGAGCTGGGGCTTCGTCGTCGCCGCACCGCCGCACCCCGGCAACCAGACGGTGGACGACGAGTGCCGCGGCGGGCGGGACGAGGGCGCGATCGCCGACAGCTTCGCGAACCGCGTGGCGGACATCCGCTTCGTGCTCGACCAGCTCGTCGCTGCGTCACAGGACGCCGGCTCGCCGTTCTTCCGCCGGATCGACCCGCGTCGCGTCGGCGCGAGCGGACACTCGTTCGGCGGCCAGACGACGCTGCGCGTCGCGGCGGCGGAGCCGCGCGTCAAGGCTGCGGTGGCGCTGGCACCCGCCGCGCCGAGCGGCATCACCGTGCGCACGCCGACGATGATCCTCGCCGCCGAGCTCGACTCGCTGACGACGTGGGAGAGTGCGATCGCGCGCTCGTACGCCGTGCTCGCCGGTCCCCGGTACCTGGTCGAGCTGCTGAACACCGGGCACTGCGCGTTCGCACTGCTGTGCGCGCCGTCGTTCTGCGGTGCGGGCTGCGAGCCCGGTACGCTCGACCTCGAGACCGCGCACGACCTGACGCTGTCCTACGCGCTGCCGTTCTTTCTCAAGTACGTCGCGGGGAACGGCCGCTTCGAGAACCGCATCCAGCCCGGGGCGGAGCCGCCGTTCGCGGTGGTGCACGCGGCGGTGCCCGGCACGCTGCCGGTGCGCCGGCTGCCGACACGCTGACGGCGGAGTGCGATCAGGCGAGCCCGAGGAGGCTCGCCAGCGAGACGCTCTCGGGTGTGATCGTCCCTTCCGGCTGCGGCACGCCGGTCGGCAGCGGAATCTCCGCGGTTTCCGTGCCCGTGAGTCCGAGCCCGACGCCGAGGATCGTCCCGAGCGCCACGGCGAAGGCGAGTCCCACCAGCATCGCGATCACGCACACCAGCACCGAGCGCTGCGTGTTGATGTCGAGTGCCTGCCGGACCGCGATCACGGTCGCGACGATCGACAGGATCGAGACCCCGGCTGCGAGCACCCAGCTGACGGGTCCGAGCGGCAGGACGCCGAACATCATGAGGATCTTCGGCGCCGACGCGAAGCCGATGGTGCGCATCAGCTCCGCGAAATCCGACGTGCACTGCATGAGCTTGACGCCGATCATCCAGATGACGGCGGTGCCGACGACCCAGCCGAGGATGCCGACCAGCGACAGCCCGAAGAGCGCGCCGACCAGGGTCGGGACGGACGGCGCCTGCAGCGCGCCGATGCCCTGCGCGAGCGCGGCGAGGACGACGACCCAGAAGGCCTGTCCCATCGCCTCCTCGTCGTGCTCCACCTCCTCGTAGACGGTCGCGTCGAGGCGGATCGCGGCGACGACGCGATCGGGGAACGGGCGCCGGAACCGAGGCTGGACGGGGCACGACTGCATTGGTGGTCAGCCTTTCTTGTCGGCGTGCTCGGTGGTCTGGATGACCTCGTGGATCTCGAGCACGCTCGGCCCCGCGAACATCTCGGCCGGCGGCCGGTTGCCGTGCGCGATGCGGAATGACTCGCTGTTGGTCCAGTCCCAGAAGTGCTTCTCGGTCTCCCAGTAGGTCTGGACCAGGTAGTAGCCCTGCTCGTCGCGCTCCTCGATCGCGCCCGTCTGGTGATTGAAGCGGCGATTGACGGGGCGCAGCACGAGGTTCTTCACGAAGCCGGGCGAGCTGTCGATCAGGTGCGCGCGCTTCTTGAAGCGGTCCTCGAACTCGGCCTCGAACGCCTTGCTGACGGGGATGCGGTTGGTGACGACGAACACGGCTGCCTCCTGCGGGTCGCTTGGAACGTGCGACCGTCATTGAGCATGCGGTGGGTGCGGGAAGCAACTTCGGCGGGTGTCGGGTGGGGGTGTCCGGTGGGGCGGGCAGCAGCTGGTCGTGGGGTGGGAGATCGTTGCGTGAAGAGACGTTTGTGGCGGCGCGAGCGTTGCTGCGCGGGGCGGGGGCGTACTAGGACCGTTGCGCGGGGGCGAGCATGGAATCCGAGATCACTTCTTGTCGTGAGTGGTGGGAGGACCGTGTGTGCTCGGTGGAGCGTTCGTGCCGGAATGCGGGCGTCACGTCCGCCGACGGCTGATCCTCAACGTTGGGCGACTTTGTGACCGCTACGCGCCGTACCTCGGATCGCCGAATCGACCGCGAGCGCTCTCGGCGCATCGACGAACTGCGTCGTATGGATCGAGATGCACTCTCCGCCTTGACCGAGCTATTCGAGAAGCGATCCGGATTCGGGGTAAGCGAGTGGTCTTGACGACGTACGTCGAGAATCACGCGGACGGTCGGTTGCTCGTGTTGGTCCGCTCGGACGAGCCGAAGCTGCTGGGCTTAGTTGGCTACGGCGCAACCGATGGATTCTGGGTGCTCCCGGACGGCACCAAGGCGCAGGCTTCGGATGCCGACGTCATGGACGTCTTGTCATGACTCGCCGTGTGGTCGGGTGACGGCGGACCGTGAGACGGCATCGCGTGCGCGCGGCAAGTGCGTCAGGTGATTCGCACATGGCCGCGCTGGACAGCACCGCGCGCGGCCGTTGAACTGCGACTTGAGCGTGAGGCGCCGGGCTTGCGGTATGTGCGCCAATGGCGTATGGAGCCGCCGTGGTGATCCTCGAGACGAGGGTCTTCACGGCCCGGATCGCCGATCTCCTGAGTCATGAGGACTACCGACTGCTGCAGTTGGACTTGGTGCGAGCCCCCGAGGCGGGGAGGGTCATCCCAGGCACCGGTGGCTTGCGTAAGCTTCGTTGGGGCGCGAGCGGTCGAGGCAAGCGAGGCGGCGCTCGAGTCGTCTACTTCTGGCATCCGAAGTCGCAATGCGTGCTGATGTTGTTCGCCTATTCGAAGAACGAGCGGTCGGACCTGACGCCCGGCCAGAGGCGAGCCCTGCGGAAAGTGGTCGAGACGGAGTATCCATGAAAGACGAGCTGTTTGCCGAGCTTCTAGAGAGCGTTCGCCAAGGCGGAGCGATTCTCCGCGGTGATCAGAAGCCATCGCGTACGGTTCGGGTCGACGAGCCTGACGTCCGCGCGGTGCGCGAAGGGTACGGGCTGAGCCAGAGCAAGTTCGCCGCGCTCATGGGGATCAGCGCAGCCACGCTGCGTAACTGGGAACAGGGCAGACGAAGGCCGGAGGGAAGCGCCCGCGTTCTGCTTCGGGTGGTGGCTCGAAACCCGAAGGCGGTTCTCGACGTAGTGGGTGAGACGCCTGGCGAGCGGCTGCAGCCAGCGCGCACGAAGCGCGGTACCTCAGGCGTGCGCCGCCGCGCGCGCGGCTGAGCCGCCGGTCGTTGGGCGGCAACCAGATCCCGCGTCGTGATCGGCAATTCCCCAAGGAGAGAAACCGTGCACATCACCAACGCCATCGTCGCTGAGCTGGTCAAGAACTGGGCTTCCCCGGCAGGTGCGGTCGCGTTTCCGCTTCTGACCGCCTGACGACCGGTCGCAGCGGACGCGCTCTGCGCCGCCGCCGAACCGGAGCGTTGGCCTTCCATGGAGACTCCGTGGCCTCGATCGCATCTGAATACCTCTCGACAATCACGGCGCTCTTGGCCGTCGGCACCCTGATACTGTTGCAGCTTGTCGTCGCTGACATCGCCGCCATACTCGCAAAGCACGCGCCTGGCACGCCTGTTCCGCCCGACTTTTCGCGGTTCTACGTCCGCGCGGCCAGAGCGCACGCGAACACGAACGAGAGTGTCGTGATCTTCCTTGCCGCGGCGGTCGCGGGGATCCTCACCTCGGCCAGTTCGTACTGGCTTGGTCTTCTATCGTGGTCCTACGTGGCATGCCGGATCCTGCATTCGGCTTCCTACTACGCGAACAAGCAGCTTCCTCGCTCAGCGGCCTTTGGTCTGAGCCTTGTGGTGCTCCTCGCGATGCTTGCCGTGAGCGGCGCCGCTGCACTCGGATGATGCCTGCCCCCTCGCTCGAGCGGCCCCGCTACGGCAGGCACAGCAAGCCTGGTGTGATGAAGCCCGGGAGTGACAGATGAGGCTCCACCTTCAAGGTCCGCGCGTCGTCCTTCGATCGGTGAACGAAGAGGATCTACCGCGCCTCCTGGAGATCCTCCGCGAGCCTGAGGTCGCTCGCCACTGGAGCCAGCCCGATGACGACTTCGACCGGCACGAGCTTCTCTCCGGGGACGATGCCGATGGGGCGGAGAGCAGCACGACCTTCGTCATCGAGGTGAACGCCGAGACGATCGGCTGGATTGCGGGATGGGAGAAGCTGCATCGCGACTACCGGCACGCGGGCATCGATCTCTTCCTCTCCACGGATCGCCAGGGGCAAGGCTTCGGGCCCGAGGCGATACGCCTGGTGTGTCGCTTCCTCTTCGAGGAGCGAAGGCATCACCGCATTACCCGCTGCCGACAACGTCCACGCCATCCGCGCGTACGAGAGGGTCGGCTTCAAGCGAGTCGGAGTCATGCGGCAGTACGAACGAGGATCTGACGGCACGTTTCACGACGGAATGTTGCTGGATCTCCTGCCGGAGGACCTGATCGATGGGCCCTGACCCACCGAGTCACCGTCGCCGCGGTTGCCGCACGCCCGTCGCGTCCGTCTCTTCTCCCGCCGCCGCCCGCGTGACCTCGACGCACCACACCAGCGCCGTCCCCGCGATCGGCTCGTAGCTGCAGTAGGCCCCCGTCCGCACGGCGCGCGACAGCACCGACCCGAGCAGCTCGTCGCGTGCCGCGATCAGGCGGATCGCCGCCCTCGTCGCCTTGGTGACGCTCGCCCGTGCGCGTTCCGCGACCGCACCCATCTTGCGATCGCGCCCGCCGAGGCCGACGGCGCTCGCGAGCGCATCCGCGATCGCCTCGATCTCGCGTCGCGCCTCCTCGGCGGCGGCGAGGTCGTCGTCGCGCTCGGCCGACTCCTCGCGCTCGCGCAGCTCCTCGAGGCGCGTGCGCAGGTCGCGCTTCGCGCGCTCGTCGAGCATGGGTCCGAGGTCTGCGCCGGCGATCTCCGCATCGCCGATCGGTGACCCCGCCGCGCCGGCGAGGTCGAGCACGTGGAACTCGCGGCCGGGCTCGGCGAGGAGCCGGGCGAGGTAGTGCAGACCGCGCACGTCCTTGACGCGCACGGTGGTGTCACCGTACGCGAGCGTCCACACGTCACCCTCGTGACGGAGCGTGACCGGACGCTCGCCGCCGGGCGCCTCGACCGCCGCTCGTGTCCCGGCCACCGCCGGTCGCTCGCCGGCCTCGGCGGGGACGGTGGTGTACGGTGCGAGCGACATGCCGCACGCGTCGGCGAGCTCCGCCGCCTCGCGGCGCAGCTCGGCCACGTGCCCCGGCGCTTCGCCGTCCGCCTCGAGCAGTGCCGCGTGCGCCAGGAGGATGCGCGCCACCCACGGCCGCGCGCCGGTCTCGCGCACGGACTCGAGCGCGCGTGCGAAGTGCTCGCGCGCGAGATCGCGACGGCCCATCACCACCGCGAGCACGCCGAGGTAGTACGCGACCGGTCCCATGAAGTAGAGCGGCCCCGCCACCACGTTGCGCTCGGCGTAGGGCAGCAGCGCCGCGTGGATCGTCACCGCTTGCTCCGGCGTGCCGCAGACGCGACAGGCCTCGGTCGTCATCGCCACGCTCGACAGCCAGGTCACGTCGCGACGCAGTGCCGGCAGCCCGTCGGCGATCAGCGCGGCGAGCTCGCGGCGCGCCTCCTCGACGTCGCCGTTCTCGGCGAGCAGCATGGCGAGGGCGGCGCGCCAGACGCCGAGCCCGGGGAACTGGCTCACCAGCGCCTTCAGACCGGCTGCGAGCTCGCCGTGGCGACCGAGCTCGCGCTGGATCAGGAACGCGAGCGCCGACGCCGCCTGCTCGGCATTGGTGCGTCCGGTGGCGTGCTCGAGGATCGCCGCCAGGTGCTGCTGCGCCTCGTCGAGCCGGCCCTCGAGCAGCGCCTGCTGCGCATGCACCGCCGGCACCATCCACAGGTGCGCAGGCTGGCGAGCCTCGAGGAACGCGCGCAGCACCGCGCTGCGTGCGAGCTGCACGTCGCCCATGCGCCCGAGCTGCAGCGAGTCGCCGAGCCGCCAGAGACGCGCGCTCGCCGCGAGGTCGCCGCGGTCGTCGGTGAGCTCGATCACCTCGGCAGCGAGACGCAGCCGCTCCTCGACGTGGCCCGGATCGCCCAGGCAGTGGATGCGTCCGACCAGCGTGTAGGCGAGGCGTGCGCGGTCGTTCGCGTCGCGCGCGATGCGCACCGCACGTTCGCTGAGCGCGTCGATCTCGTCGGTCGGCGCCGACCAGCACAGCTCGGTCGCGAGTCGCGCCAGCACCGCGGCGCGCAGCACGCCACCGCCGTCGCCGAGCTGCGCGAGCGCCTCGCGCAAGAGGCGCACCAGCGCCTCGTCGAAGCGGCCGATCTCGGTCCACGCGGTGCCGATGTCACCGAGGCCGATCGCGGCGCGCGCCAGCAGCTCGGGCGAGCCCGCGCGTCGGGCGAGTGCCACCGCACGGCGGAACACCTGCGTCGCATCGTCGGCGTCGCCGGCGCGGCTCTTCGCCTCGCCGAGCGCGAGCAGGATCTCGCACGGCCTCTTCGGGTCGGGGTCGACGCCGAGGTCGGTCAGGTGCAGGGCACGGTCGAACTGCTGCGCCGCCGCCTCGTAGGCGAGGCTCAGCAGCGCTTCGTGCCCGGCGCGCAGCGCGTACTCGATCGCCTTCTCCTCGTCGCCGCCCGCCGACGCCTCGAAGTAGTGGTGCGCGATCTCGGCGAAGCGCCCGTCGAGGGCGCCGCCGCGGCGCTCGAGCGCCTCGGCATAACGGCGATGCAGCTCGGTGCGAGCGGCGGCCGGCACCTCGTCGTAGATCGTCTCGCGCAGCAGCGCGTGCGGAAAGCGGTACTGGCCGGGGCGCCCCGGGATCGCCACCACGAGCTCGTGGTCCAGTGCGGGAGCGAGCAGCTCGAGGAGCCCGGCACGGCGCGTGCCGGTCGCGGCCTCGAGCAGCAGGAGGTCGAACTCGCGCCCCGCGACCGCCGCGACGCTCAGCAGGTGGCGCGTCGGCTGGTCGAGCGGTGCCAGGCGCTGGCGGATCGTGCCGCGCACGCCCTGCGAGATCGGCAGCCCGCCCGAGCCGCCGATCGACCAGTCGCCGAGCCGGCGGAACAGCCGCACGAGCTCGTCGAGGAAGAACGGATTTCCCGCGGTCTCGTCGCGCAGCCGCCGGGCGAGGGCCTCCGGCAGCGTCTCGCCGGCTGAGAGCGCGAGGAAGCGCGACACCTCGTCGAGGTCGAAGCCCTCGAGCGCCAGCTGCGCCGCCTGGCGTGCCATGCGTCCGAGCGCTTCGTCCACCCGGGGGTCGTGGCGCGACTCGACCTCGCGGAACGTCCCGACGGCCAGCAGCGGCACCTCGGCGAGGTCCGCGGCGACGAACTCGAGCAGCAGGAGCGACGGCAGGTCGGCCCAGTGCAGGTCGTCGAGCACCAGCAGGCAGGGCGCGTCGCCCGCCACCTGGCGGAGGAAGTCGGCCATCGCCCGGAAGAGCCGGAGGCGCGCGGTCTCTGACTCGGTGATGACGCCACTGGACGCATCCCGGACGTCGAGGTGCGGCCGCAGCTCGGGGACCAGCAGGCCGAGCGGTGCGGCGCCCGCATCGAGGCGTGAAGCGACCACCTCCGGCGACGATGCCCGGACCTGGGCCTGGATCACCTGGACCCAGGGCCAGTACGGCGGCCGCCCCTCGATCTCGTGGCAGCGGCCCCACAGCACGTGGATGCCGACGGACGCCGCCCGGCGCGCCAGCTCGTCGACCAGGCTGGTCTTGCCGATCCCGGGCTCGCCGCCGACCAGGAACAGTCCGCCGTGGCCGTCACCGAGGCCGCCGACGGCCTCGGACAGGATCGCGAGCTCGCGGTCACGCCCGACGAACCGGGCGGCCGCCACCGGCATGGCTGCCATTCCGAGGCAATGAAGCGCGCCGGTCCAGGCCTGGCAAGCGCCGTCTGCCGGCCCGGACAGCCCGGGAGTCCGTGGCGGTTACGTCGTAACCCGGGAATTCCCGCCTTCGAGGGTGAACGACGCAGCCGCGGACGTATCGCAGAGCGACCGGCGCGGGCTGCCAGAACGCGCCGCGCAATGCCGCGCGGCGTAACGTTCTCGAGGAGAGAAGACGACGATGAAGACCACCGGCCGGTCGCCGCTGCTCGCGGCGATCCTCACCCTGGCGCTCGCGGCGCCGTCCGCGGCGATGGACGACGACATCGCCACCGAGTGCGGCACCTGCCAGTTCCCGACCGCCGTCCGCATGCCGCTGTGCAGCGGCGTGTACATGGGCAACCGCCTCGTCCTGACCGCCGCGCACTGCGTCGACAACGTCAACGAGGGCACCTCGCGTGCCTACTTCGGCGAGAACGACAACGAAGCGGCGAGCGCGGTCATCGACCACTGCGTCACGCACCCCGACGGGGCGCCCGACAGCAACGTCTTCGGCGAGGCCAGCTGGGACGGCGTCGATCTCGCCTACTGCATCCTCGACGACGCCGACCCGATCCCGAACCTGCCGATCGTTCCGCCGATGCCGCCGACCGGCTGCGAGCGCGACTGGCTCGCGCACCTGGTCTACGAGTCCGGCAGCCACCCGACGGTGACCGCGGTCGGCTCGGGCTGCGCCGATTACTACAACGGTGGCACCGAGTGCTACGACGGCGTCAAGCGCTACGTCGCGCTGCAGCTCATCCAGCAGGTCGCGCACCAGGGCTCGCCCACCCAGCTCCAGGTCGAGCGCTTCGGCCAGGACTACTCGGGTCTCATGAGCGGCGACTCCGGCGGGCCGCTGTTCAAGGTCCTGCCCGACGGCTCCTGGCGGCTCCTCGGCGTGCTGCACGGCACGTCGCTCGATCGCGGCTACTACGAGGCGGTGCCACCCTACCTGCACTGGATCGAGGCGTCGTCGGGCATCGACATCACGCCGTGCCACGAGTTCTCGAACGGCGAATGGGTGGTCGCCGGCGACTGCGCGGGCGAGCTGCCGCTCGACCCGAACGAGGCCGGCGCGAGCTGGAACAACTCGTGCCCGTCGGCTCTCGGCGGCGGTCAGATCTCGTTCCTCGGCAGCCCCGGAGTGTGCGGCGGCTTCAACCTGCCCCCGGACGAGTTCGCGATTCCGGAGGTCGAGCCGAACGCGGTGTTGCGCGAGGACGACTTCCTGGTCGCGGCGGCGACCGTCGCGGGCAAGCCGCCGAAGCGGCGCACCGTCGTCGGCGGCAAGCTCGCGGCCGAGCTGCAGAACAGCGCGGTGTTCCCGTTCCTCGAGCAGGAGTTGCCGGGCTTCCTGGCGCTCGACCGGCTGTTCGACGCGCCGACGCTGCGCGGCGTCAAGAACATGACGAAGCGCGTGGCCCGGTAGCAGCGCGAGAAACGGCGGCCGAGACGCGCGGGGTCCGGGGCAACGCTCCGGGCCCCGCGCTGCGTGATGCGGCCGCGGCGTGAGCGGCTCGTGACAGCCGGGCGCCGTGCGTCTATCCTCCGCGCCCGTGGGGTTGCGGGGCTTCGATGCGAAGTTCGGTGCGGACCGCCTTTCCGCGCTGCCGGCGTCGCCCGGGGTGTACCTCTTCCTCGACGATGCGGGGGCCGTGCTCTACGTCGGCAAGGCGAAGGATCTGCGGCGGCGCCTGACGTCCTACCGCAATGCGACGCGCCGGAAAGCCCACCGCAAGATGCGCACGCTGGTGCGCGTGGCGGCGGCGCTCGAGGTGCGGCCGCAGGAGAGCGAGACGCAAGCCCTGCTGCTCGAGAACGAGCTCATCCGTGCGCTGCGCCCGCCGTTCAACGTCGACGGCGCCTTCTCGTTCCTCTACCCGGCACTCGGCGTCGGGTCGCACGACGGCCGCGTGCTGCTGGCGTTCACCTCGACGCCCGACGCGTGGGACGCGCTCGACGTCCGCTGGCACGGTGCTTTTCGTTCGCGGCGTCGCGCGCGCGCGGCGTTCGACGCGCTGGTCGCGCTGCTCGGGCGCGTCGGCCACCCGGAGCCGGCGTCGCGGCTGCCCGACGTCCCGTTGCGGCGCGGCGCGCGGCTCGAGGCGTTCCGCCGCGTGCCGCCGGAGCTGGCCGCGGCGGCCAACGCGTTCCTCGCCGGCGAGTCCACGGACCTCCTGACGCTGCTCTTCGAGCGCCTGCTCGAGAGCTCGCGCGCGCGCGCCGAGGCGCCCGAGGTGGCGGACGAGCTGCGCACGCTGCGGGCCTTCGCGCGCACCGACGTGGCACCGCTGCAGAGCGCGCTCCGCGCCACCAGCGGTGCCGCCTTCGTCCCGGCGGACCGGCGCGACGCGCTGTTCATCGCCGCGCGCGGTGGCTGACGTCGCGCCGTGCCGTCGACCGAGAGAACGCTGACCAGCGGAGCCGGCGACCTGCTGCGGGGATCCGGCGTGACCGGACGGCTGCGGGCACGTCGGCGCAGGCCGCGCATGTCGGTGGCGCGACGACGGCCGTGCTGACCGCGGAGCAGCGAGCGTCCTTCGCCGAGCGCGGCTGGCTGCGCCTCCGCGAAGCCTTCCCGCGCGCGGAGGCCCTGGAGATGCAGGACCGCATGTGGGCCGAGCTGCACAGTGTGCACGGCATCGTCCGCGGCCAGCCCGAGACCTGGCACCAGCCGCGCACGACGCTCCGCGGTGCCAAGCGCGACCCGCTGCAGCGGGCGATCGCCAGCGAGCGGCTGCTCGCGGCGATCGGCGCCCTGCTGGGTGCGACGCCGTGGCGCGTGCCCTCGAACTGGGGCATCGTCCTGATCACCTTCCCCGATCGCACGGCGGGTGCGTGGACCGTGCCGACGAACGGCTGGCACTACGACTTCGACCTGCTCGAGAACGCGACGGCGCCGCGCGGCCTGCAGGTGTTCGCCTTTCTCGGCAGCGTCGTCGCGCACGGCGGCGGCACGCTGGTCGTCGAGGGCTCCCACCGCCTGCTCGCGGGCTTCGCGGCGGCGCTGTCGGCGCCGGACCGGACCTGCGATCATCCGACGCTGCGCCGCCGCTTCCTGCGCCACGACGCGTGGCTGCGCGCCCTCACGGGGCGTGGTCCGCAGCCCGAGGACCGCGTCGCGTACTTCTGCGACGCGGCACGCGTGTCGGGCGGTGTCCCGCTGCGCGTCGCAGAGCTCACCGGTGAGCCGGGCGACGCGATCCTGTGCCATCCGCTGCTGCTGCACGTCGCGTCGCGCAACCTCGCGCAGGCACCGCGTTTCATGCGCTCGCAGCGGATCTGCGGCGACGAGCCCGAGGGCGAGGCGGAGCAGCTCTGACGCCCCTGCCGGCGCCTCGGCGGCAGCATCGTGTCGCCAGGCAAGCCGTCCACTTTTTCCGCCCGGGTGCCTTGCCCGGGGCTGGGATCGTGACTCCCGTGCGGTCTACACTGCGCCGATGCTGCGCCGCGCGATGCTCGCCTTTCTCGTCCTGCCGGGAGTGGTCGCCTTCGTCGTGCCGCTGCTGATCGCCGCAACCGACCCGTCGCGCGCTGCGCTCTTCCCGCCGGGCGCCGTCGTCGTCGCCATCGGGGTGGCCGTGCTGCTGTGGTGCGTGCGCGACTTCTACGTCGCGGGCAAGGGCACGCTCGCGCCGTGGGACCCGCCGCGACGTCTCGTCGTGGTCGGGCTCTACCGTCACGTCCGCAACCCGATGTACGTCGGCGTGCTGGCGCTCGTCGCGGGCTGGGCGCTGCTGTTCGCCTCGTGGTGGATCGCCGCGTACGGTGCCATGGTCGCGGCCGGGTTCCACGTGCGCGTCGTGCGCTTCGAGGAGCCGTGGCTCGCGGCGCAGTTCGGCGAGGCGTGGCGGCGCTACCGCGCGGACGTGCGCCGCTGGGTGCCGCGCATCGTGCCGTGGACGGGCGAGCACGCGGCGCCGCAGGCGGTGGTTGCGGCGCGCCCGCAGGACGTGGCGGCGCTGCCCGCGATCGAGCTCGCCGCGGCGCGCCTGCTCGAGGGACACGCGCCGGCGTCCATCCTCACCGAGGCGACGAGCCTCGAAGACCTGCAGCGCGCGCAGAGGGAAGGCCGGCTCCGGGTCGCGCTCGACGGCGACGTGCCGGTGGGCTTCGCGATCGGTGCCAGCTTGTCGGCACGGCACGCGCACCTCGCGGAGGTCGACGTGCTGCCATCGCACGGCCGCCGCGGCATCGGTGCCGCCCTGGTGCGCGCGGTCTGCGCGTGGGCGGCGGATCGCGGGCACGAGGAGATCACGCTCACGACCTTCCGCGACGTGCCGTGGAACATGCCCTTCTACGCAAAGCTCGGCTTCGTCGAGATCCCGGCCGCAGAGCTCGACGACGATCTGCGGTCGATCCTCCGCAACGAGGCGGCGCACGGCTTCGTGCCCGAGCGCCGCGTCGCGATGCGGCTGCTGCTGCGTCGGACGGACACCGCGCCTGCGCGCTGACGGACGCACGGCGCACCACGCACGTTGCGCGGGCGCAACGCCGGTGGTGCGACTGCAACACCGCGGCGGCCGGCGAGCGCTTGACGGACGGCGACACGCCGCGGCCGCGCGCTGCGCGGCGGCGGGCCCCGAACTTGCGTGGCCGGGGCGGAACGCGGCACGAATCGGCGCGTCGCGCAGCAAAGGAAGACGCATGCAACGAAACCTGATCGCGATCGTCCTCGTCCTGTTCGGAGCGCTCACCGCCGTCGCACTGTGGCAGCACGGCTACTGGGGGATCATCGAGCCCCACTTCCGGACCTTCGGGGCGGCGCAGGTGTTCGCGGACCTGGTGATCGCGCTCTCTCTCGCCATGATCTGGATGTGGCGCGACGCCCGCGCCGCCGGACGAAGCCCGTGGCCGTGGATCGCCGCCACGCTCGCGCTGGGATCCTTCGGCCCCCGGGTCTATCTGCTGACGCGCCGGCCCGCGTCCGACGGGCGGTGAGGAGGGGACGCATGGCAAACCTTCGCATCCTGCTGGCGGTGATCTTCGTCGGGATCGCGGGCTACACCGCGGTCACGATCGCGAATCACGGCATGAACCTGCTCCCAGCGTTCTTCGGCGACATGGCGGAGATGGCCTGGCCCGGGCAGTTCAACTTCGACTTCATGTGCATGCTCCTGCTGTCCGGGCTGTGGGTCTCGTGGCGGCACGAGTTCTCGCCGGCGGGGCTCGCCCTCGGCCTGCTCGCGGTCTTCGGCGGCGCGCTCTTCCTGTCCGCGTACCTGCTGATCGTCACCGCGAAGGAGAAGGACGTGCGCGCGCTGCTGCTCGGCTCCGGCCGCGCCTGACCTGCTGCCGAGGGTCCGGCGATTCCACGGGCCTGGAAGCGGATCGGCGTTCGGACGGCGTGGCCTCGCTGGCGCCTCCCGGCGGGGGACGATAGGCGAGGTCATGGACGACGCCGATCTCTGGCAGCGCTTCAGCACGCAGGACCTGACGCAGGCCGAGTGGAACCACCGGGCGCACGTGCGCACGGCGTACCTGCACCTCGCACGCTGGCCGCTCGACGAGGCGCACCTGCGCATGCGCGCCGGCATCATCCGCCTGAACCACCGGCATGGGCTCGTCGAGAGCGCGGATCGCGGCTACTTCGAGACGCTGACCCGCGTGTGGCTGGTGCTCGTCGGTGCGGCCGCGCGAGGCTGCGCGCCGCCGCCGTCGAGCTCGCTCGACCTCCTCGAGCGCCGCCCGGAGCTCCTCGAGCGCGATCTGCCGCTCGCGCACTACACGAAGGCGCGCCTGATGAGCACGCACGCGCGCGCCGTGTTCGTGGCACCGGACCTGACGCCGCTCCCGGACGCTTGAACGATCGCCCGACCGGGCGGCGGTCGGAGCGAGGGCCGCGTCGTGCGGGGCGCCGCACGTGCCGCTGGTGGCTGCGGTCTCGAAGGATCGGGCCGAACCGCTTGTCGAATCGACCGTGCCACGTTCGACCAGGTGCAGCGTGCCGCGATCCGGGCGCGCAAAGGAGGCGATGCGATGACGACCAATCCGTATCTGAACTTCGACGGCAACGCGGAGGAGGCGTTCCGCTTCTACAAGTCCGTGTTCGGCGGGGACTTCCCGGTCCTCGTGCGGTTCCGCGAGATGGGCGGCGGACCGCCGGGCGCGAGCGAGGCCGAGCTGAACCGCGTCGCGCACGTGTCACTGCCGCTCGGCGGCTCCGGGATGCTGATGGCGAGCGACATCATGCCGTCGGCCGGACACCGGCTCACGGTCGGCAACAACTTCTCCATCTCGCTGCACCCCGAGAGCGCGGGCGAGGCGCAGCGGCTGTTCGATGGCCTCTCCGCAGGCGGCACGGTCGAGATGCCGCTCGGCCCGACGCCTTGGGCCGAGAAGTTCGCGTCGTTCACCGACCGGTTCGGCGTGCAGTGGATGGTCAACTACACGGGTGCCGTGCAGTTCCAGCAGCCGCCGGCGCAGTGAGCGGCGCCGTGAACGACGGATCCGTGCGCTCGGAGTTCCTGGTCATCTCGCGCGGGCAGTGGGACCCGGACGTGCCGCGCGAGGAGATCCAGGCGGCGATCGACGAGTTCTACGCCTGGCACGAGCGGCTGGTGGGCGAGGGGACGACGACCATGGGCTCGCGCCTGCAGCAGACGGGTCGGACGGTGACGCGCGACGGGATCGTCAGCGACGGGCCGTACGGCGAGACGAAGGAGGTGATCGGTGGCTTCTGGACGATCTACGCCCCCGACCTGGAAGCCGCGGCGCGGATCGCGGCGGACAACCCGTGCCTTCGCTGCGGGATCTTCCTCGAGATCCGCCCGCTCGAGCCGGAGCGGGCGAGCGCGTTCGTTCCGATGATCGAGATGCTGGAGCGCGACCGCGCGGGCCGATGACGGGACGCCGTGCGCGCCCGGTGGCGGCGCGCACGGGGTCCTCGCGAAGGTCCGCGGGCTGCCGCCTGGCGGCGCCCCGGGGTACGCACGGCCACGTCATGCGCCCGGCCCTGCAGTACTCCGTCCGAGTCCGGTCGTCCGTCCCGAAAGCAGCCGGCTGATCCGGCGGGGAGACGACCATGACGACGAAGACAGCACGCCTCCGCCGCGGCGACCCTCGCGACGCTGCTGGCGCAGCTCGCGCACGCAGCCCCCACCCGAGCCGCGCTCGCATCGCGCGGCGAGAAGCGCTTGGTCGTCCGCATGCGGCACCTGCCGATCAGCAACCTCGGCGCGGCCTGATGGGACGTCGCGTGGCGGCGCGGGTCCTGCTCGTTCTTCTCGTCCTGGTCGCCCTGGGGGGCGCGTTCCGCTGGCTCGCGCCGCCGGCGCGCACGCTCTACGTCGGCGGTCCGGTCCTGACGATGGACGCGCAGGACCGCACGGTCGAGGCTCTCGCGGTAGAGGGCCAGCGCATCGTCGCGGCTGGTCGCGAGAGCGAGCTGCGGCCGTGGGCCGACGCCAACGGCGCGCGCGTCGTCGACCTCGACGGGCACGCGCTGCTGCCGGGCTTCGTCGACGCGCACGGGCACTACCCCGGCGCCGGGCTCGACGCGGTGGCGGCGGTCCTGAGCTCGCCGCCGGTCGGCCCGGTCACGAGCATCGCCGGCCTGCAGGCGGCACTGCAGCGGCGCGTCGAGGAGACCGGCGAGGGCGACTGGGTCACGGGCTTCGGCTACGACGACACGCTGCTCGCGGAGCGCCGCCATCCGACGCGCGCCGACCTCGATGCCGTGTCGACACGTCACCCGGTGGTCGCGATCCACGTGTCGGGGCACCTGGCCGCGGTCAACTCGGCCGCGCTCGTGAAGCTCGGCATCGGCGACGACGCGAAGGACCCCGCGGGCGGCCGCATCCGCCGCGGTGCCGACGGGCGGCCCGACGGCGTGCTCGAGGAGACGGCGGCGGAAGCGGCGGTGTTGCAGCTCGGGAACCCCGGGCTGCTCGACGGGGTACGCATCGTGCGCCGCGCGAACGAGCTCTACCTGGCAGCCGGCGTCACGACGGCCCAGGTCGGGCTCGCCACCCCGGATCAGCTGTCGAGCCTGCCCCGGCTCGCGCGTATCGGCCTCGTGCCGCTCCGTCTCGTGCTGTGGCCGTCACAGGAGGCGATCGACACGATCCTGAACGCCGGAGCGAAGCGGACGGTCGACGATCCCTGGCTGCGCGTCGGTGCCGTCAAGCTGGTCGCCGACGGCTCGCTACAGGGCTACACCGGGTATCTGTCGCAGCCCTACTTCGTGCCGCCGGGCGACGACCCGTCGTACCGCGGCTACCCGCGCTTGCCGCGCGACGAGCTGGCACGCACGGTGGAGCGCGTGCACCGCGCCGGGCTGCAGGTCGCGATCCACGGCAACGGCGACGCCGCGATCGACGACATCCTTGACGCGCTCGAAGCCGCGCAGCGTGCGGCGCCACGCGCCGACGCACGTCCGGTCGTCGTGCACGCGCAGACCGCGCGCGAGGACCAGCTCGACCGCATGGCGGCTCTCGGCGCGATCCCGAGCTTCTTCGTGCTGCACACCTGGTGCCGGGGCGACCGGCACCGCGAGCGCTTCCTCGGTGCGGAGCGTGCCGCGCGCATCTCGCCGGCGGCGAGTGCGGCCCGGCGCGGCATCCCGTTCACGCTGCACGCCGACACGCCGGTCGTGCCGATGGAGCCGCTGCGCATCGTGTGGAGTGCGGTGAACCGGCGCACCACCGGCGGTCACGTGCTCGGACCCGAGCAGCGCATCTCACCGCGGCAGGCGCTGCGCGCGGTCACGATCGACGCCGCGCGACAGCAGTACCTCGAGAGCGACCGCGGCTCGCTCGAGCCCGGCAAGCTCGCCGACCTGGTGATCCTCGACCGCTCGCCGCTCGACGATCCCGAGGGCATCGACCGGATCCGCGTCCTCGAGACCATCGTCGGCGGTGAGACCGCTTACCGCGCCGACTGACCCTGCGTGCCGGGTCAGCCCGGGATGCGCGACGGGTCGGCGTGTGCGCGCAGCGTCGCGCGGTCCTCCTCCAGCACGAAGCCTGCGTCGATCGCGGCGTCGGTCGCGGCGTCGTAGCGCTGCAGGTAGTCGGCGGGCGACGCGTAAAGCTCGGCGAGGCGCGCGTCCGACAGCGGCGTCGTCGAGCCGAGCAGGATGCAGAACAGGTCGGGGTTCGGACCGGGCACGCCCGACAGCACGTCGACCGGCACGTCGACCGGCGGGATGCGGATGCCGCCCTCGGCGATGCCGTCGGCGTCGCGCACGATCTCCGGCGGCGTGCCGGTGGTCGCGAGACGCGCGGCCTCGGGCGGTGCCGCGCCGTCGCGGATCCACCCGTCGAGCCGGCGCAGCGCCGCCTTCGCGACGACGTGCAGCGGGGCCGCGTTCACCGGCGTGATGCACGGGGTCGAGTCCGCCAGCGGCCCGAGGATGAAGCGGTCGGCGTGCGCGGTGCCGGCGACCTCCCACAGGCGGAAGACGTCGGTGTCGGGCTGCCGCACGGCGACGGAGTTCAGCACGCTCGTCACGTCGCCCTCGGCCTGCAGCTCGATCGCGGGCGCGTCGAGGTCGGTGCGCAGGATGGTGTTGGTGGTCGCGAAGCCGCCGGCGAGGTCGGCGTACTTCCCGGGCTCGACGAGCGGCAGGCCGACCGACGCGCGGCTGTGCACGAAGAAGCCGTCGAATGCGCCGGTGCGCGGCTGCACGCCGTTGTAGTAGGTCGTGAGCGCGACCGCGGACTGCGACTCGCCGGCCGCGATCACCCGCGTCGCCGCGGCGCCGCCGAGCGCGTCGGTCTCCGCTCGGAGAGCGCGCGAGATCTGCGTGTAGATGTCGAACGAGAAGCCGTCGCCGGGGTGCGCGAGCGAGGCGTAGCGCGCGGGGTTCAGCCCGATCAGACCCTTGCCGGCGATGCCCTCCGCTCCCGGCGCGATCACCAGGACGGGACCGCCCGCGACGCCGATCAGCTGCGCCGACACGCCGACCCAGGCGTGGCCGCGGCGCGTGATCTCGGCGGCGAGGCTCGTCCAGTCCGGGTTGCCGTCGAGGCCGCCGCTCACGTTGAGCCACTCGACGACGACCGTGCCGCTGAAGCGCGACACGTCGGCCGGCCGCCGGACGAGGATGCGCGTGCGGTAGGGCGCGCTGCCGTCCTCGGCGAACGACCAGCGGCCGTCCGCGGTGAGCGGCTCGGTCGCGCGGTAGGAGACCGCCGTTCCGGCGGCGACGTACTCGTGCTGGACATAGCCCGCGGCGTCGAGGTTCGCCGCCGACGATTCGCCGATGAACGGACCGCCGCCGGTGGTGAGCTCCTCGGACAGGTCGGCGGCGGGACCGGACGGCGCGCTGCTCGAGGTGTGCGAGCAGCCCGCGGCCGTCGCGAGCAGCGCGCACGACGCGAGACAGAGGAGCGCCAGATGGTACCGTGTCGACGGGCGGGTTCCGTGCATGGCCGGCACTGATGCACGGGCTCCGGCGTCCGGGCAAGCTCGGATCGGCGACCGTGGACCATCGGCGGAGGAGATCGATGCTGCGACGGCTGGCGAACGACGTGTGGGTCGCGGAGCGACCGCTGAAGTTCCTCGGGCTCCCGGTCGGGGCGCGCATGACGGTGATCCGTCTCGACGACGGGCGCCTGCTCCTGCACTCGCCTTTGCCACTCGACGACGCGATGCGCGCCGAGCTCGATGCGCTCGGTCCGGTCGCGTACGCGGTCGCGCCGAACCGGCTGCACCACCTCTTCGCGGGCGATGTCGCGAAGGCCTACCCGGAGGCGCGCCTGTGGCTCGCGCCGGGGCTGCCGGAGAAGCGTCCCGACCTCGAGCACGCAGGCGTGCTCGACGACGAGGCGCCGCCCGAGTGGCGCGGGCAGCTCGAGCAGGTGTTCTTCCGCGGGCGGCCCTTCGAGAACGAGGTGGCGTTCTTCCACCCCGCGAGCCGCACGCTCGTCGTGTGCGACCTCGCCTTCAACTTCGGGCCGCGCGACCCGCTGCCGACGCGCGTGGTGATGTCGCTGATCCGCAGCTACGGCAAGCTCGGGCCGACGAAGCTCGACCCGCTGCTGATCCGCGACCGCGCCGCCGCACGCGCGAGCCTCGAGCGCATCCTCGCCTGGGACTTCGACCGCGTGATCGTGTCGCACGGCGCGGTGCAGGAGAGCGGCGGCTACCCGCCGATGCGCGACGGCTACGCGTGGCTGCGCGACGATTGGTGAGGCATCAGGCGGACGAGCGCGGCGCCGGCACGCCGAGCGCTTCGGCGAGGTAGGGCAGGGCCTCGTCGGTGAGCGACAGCTCCGGCGCGAGCCGCTTGCCGAGTCCTTCCGCCGTCATCATCGCCAGGTTGACCATCGTCATGTGGCTGCGCGCCTGAATGTGGTGGCGGCGCAGGATGTCGAAGATGCGGCCGATCTCGGCGGTGACCTGCAGGTTCGCGAGGCCCTGGCGGCGCACGTTGTCGACGAACGCGACCATCTCGCGCTCGTACGCCGCGTAGTCCGGCGTCGCGGTGTGCGGCGCGTTGTCGTAGAACGCCCGCGCGACGGTCACGCCGTCACCGGTCGAGAGCGCGAACAGCGTGCGCGCGGTCATGAGACGGTCCGCGTCGGTGAGCTGCCCGATGAGCCCGAGGTCGAGCAGTACGATGCGGCCCGGCGGCAGGAAGCGCATGTTGCCGGGGTGCAGGTCCGAGTGCACGAAGCCGTGCAGGAAGATCATGCGGCAGACGCAGCGCATGCCGGTCGCGACCAGCGCGTGCACGTTCACGCCGCGCGCTTCCAGCTCGTCCTCGTGCACGCCGTCGATGAACTCCATCGTCAGCACGGAGTCGGAGCACGCGTCCGGGTGCAGTCGCGGGAAGAGGACATCGGGGTCGTCGGCGAAGTTGGCGGTGAAGCGCTCGTTGTTGCGTGCCTCGTTGGTCAGGTGCACCTGCTCGCCGACCGCGTCGCAGAAGCTCCTGAGCGCGCCCTCGAGCGCCATGAGACGGACCGACGGGATCAGACGCTCGAGCGTGCGCCCGACGAAGAGCAGGATCGAGCGGTCGAGCTTCAGCTTGTCGAGGATGTCCGGGCGCCGGACCTTCACCGCCACGACCTCGCCGCTCGAGCGCAGCATCGCCCGGTGCACCTGCGCCACCGACGCCGCCGCCACCGGCGTCTCCTCGAAGTCCGCGAAGAGGTCTTCCAGCGGGCGTCCGAAGTCGTGCTCGATGATCCGGCGCACGTCGGCGAACGGGAACGCGGGCACGCGGTCGCGTAGCGTCGACAGCTCGGCGACGAGTCCGCGCGGGAGCAGATCGGCGCGTGTGGACGCGATCTGGCCGACCTTGATGAAGGTGGCCCCGAGCGTGGTGCACAGCCGCACCAGCGCATCGCCGAGCGCGTACGCCCACGCCTCGCGGCCGTTGGTCCGGCGCCGGCGCAGCAGCTCGCGGAGGAAGACCAGGCTCGCGACCAGCGATGCGCGCACCATCTGCGCGCTGCGCACGGTGATGCGCCAGGCGGGGGAGGAGGTCGGCACCGCGGGGACTGTAAGGGTCGCGGTGCCGGGCGGCACGCGGGGGCTGGGCGCCCGCCGACGACCGCCGGCCAGGGCCGCCGCAGCGCTTTTCTCGTCGCCGCCTTTGTCGGACACTGCGCCCGATGCAGGACGTCCTCGACCGGCTGATCGACCTCCTCGACCT
>Ga0172362_10000388_pt1 | contig 35291 bp, 31 predicted proteins | sample LakKivs1_kivu2a2_FD_114534 | JGI IMG/M metagenome (GOLD analysis project Ga0172362, IMG submission 114534) | Sediment microbial communities from Lake Kivu, Rwanda - Sediment s1_kivu2a2 | ecosystem: Environmental > Aquatic > Freshwater > Lake > Sediment | place: Rwanda: Western Province, Lake... | reverse complement strand
CTCACGTGTCGGAACCTTGCCGCCCATTTGCGACTTGAATGTGGAGCGTGCCATGATTTTGAACTCTTCCCAGTCGTACAGGTACTCTTCGAAACCTGCCTCTGTGGCATAGTTCATGATATCTACCGAACCTGGATATGCCTTGAGATCTACCTCTGGCTTTTTCTCTGCTGGCTTGTCTGCCATTTTCCCTCCTTAAATATTTGATTGGTTTTATTATCGTTGACTAAGATTGTAACTCTGCTGCCCTGATGGTGTTAGCCATGAGCATTGTCACTGTCATCGGCCCTACGCCACCGGGCACCGGAGTGATCGCCTTAGCCTTTTCCCTTATCTGTTCGAAATCGGTGTCGCCTACGAGTATCCTCTTCCCCGAGCTGCCGATTCCCACCTCGTTGACCCCGACATCGATTACTACCACCCCGTCCTTTACCATATCGGCGGTGATAGCCTTGGGCTTGCCCATCGCCGCTATCAGGATATCCGCCTGCCTCGTGATCGATGCCATATTCTTTGTACCGGTATGGACCATCGTCACCGTAGCGTTGGCGTTCTCCCTCTTCTGAATCAGGATAGCCATTAAGGGCTTGCCCACTATGTTGCTCCTGCCGCAGATGACTACATGCTTCCCGTCCGGCTTGTTGCCGCTGCGTATGAGCAACTCCTGGATGCCGAGCGGCGTACACGGCACAAAGTAAGGTTCCCCTGTTAACAGCCTGCCCACATTCTCGGGATGAAAGCCATCTACGTCCTTCTTGGGATCGATGGCGCTTATCACTTCATCCTCATCGATTTGCCTGGGCAGCGGCAGTTGCACCAGTATCCCGTGGAATCTCTTATCGCGGTTGAGCTCTTTGACCCTGGCGAGCAGCTGCTTCTGCGTCGCGTCCCGCGGCAGAACTATGGTCTCGGCATATATGCCCAGCTCCTCGCTGGCCTTGCTCTTGCCCCTTACATACGATACCGAGGCCGGGTCCTCGCCCGCCCGCACCATCGCCAGCCCGGGCACGATCCCCTTTGACTTCAGGCTCTCCACCCGGACCTTTAGCTCGCCGCGAATCTCCGCGGCTATTCTGGTGCCAGAAATGATGTCCGCCGTCATCTCACGTTGCCCTAGCTCCTCTTGATTCCTTTCCTTATACTCACCTCCGCCATAAAACTGTTATCTGTAAGATCATAATCTATATAGAAATCCATACGATGACAGCACGATAGAATAACTTAAAATGAAAAACAGAAGGCATCTCGGGCCTTACATGAGGATTACACATACTTGCTGATACTGATACCATAGTCAGATTTGGGCACGCCCGAGGAGAAATTATAGCATGACATCATCTTAAAAAGCAATAATTGTATCGTAGTATAACCCCGCGAAGGGTCGATTTGAATGGTCACCCCTGCTGTCCCCTTAAAAGGGGAAACAATGACCGAACCCCCTGTTAGTCCCCCATACGTTGGGGGACTTTTTAATTCAGAGTCTCCTTCCCTCTTACTCCCTTCCCTCAAGGAAGGGAGAACTTACTTCGTCCTCTCTTTATAAAAGAGAGGGATGGGGTGAGTTCGTTCTCCGTCATTCCGGTGAAAACCGGAATCTATAGCGGGCGAATGATTATTCGCCCCTACACATAATCGGCGTAGGGGCACGGCGTGCCGTGCCCGTTAAGTTCCCCCTCTTTTTAGAAGAGGGGGTTAGGGGGGTGATAGCTTTAAATAATCATCTCCCTCTCCCTCCGCAGAGAGAGGGCTAGGGTGAGGGTTATCCTTATAACCGTCTTGCCCTTGAGCTACATCCTCAGATAGTATACAATGGCGATACTTCAATGCATGAAATAGGAATCGATCTAATAGAGATAGACCGCGTGGCGGCGGCGCTGACCCGCTGGGGGGAACGCTTTCAGAAACGTGTCTACACCGACGCCGAGCGCAGCCACTGCCGCAACCGCGTGCCGGAGCTGGCGGCGCGCTTCGCCGCCAAGGAGGCTGTGATGAAAGCCCTGGGCACCGGCATCAAAGGCGTGGGCTGGCGCGAGATCGAGATATTAAACAATGTCGATGGCAAACCCTTCGTCATCCTGCACGGCCACGCCGAGCGCAAGGCGAAAGAGCTGGGCCTCGGCGACTTTTCCGTCAGCATGTCGCATTCGCGCGACATAGCCATGGCCGCGGTCATAGGAGAAGCGCAATGAAGGTGGTCACCACCGCCGAGATGATCGAGCTGGAGCGCCGCTCCGACGCTGCCGGCATCCCGCCGAGCGAGCTCATGGAGCACGCCGGGCTGGCCATCGCGCGCAAGATACACAGCCTCGTCGGGAACGTAGCGGGATGCGATATCCTCGTCCTCGCCGGCCCGGGCAACAACGGGGGCGACGGGCTGGTTGCAGCTCGGCACCTGCGCGACTGGGGGGCCAGGGTCTGCGTCTATCTCCCGGTTAAACGCAAGGATGACAAGAACCTTCAACTGGTCAGGGAGCGCATTATACGCGTCGTCCTGGCCGAAAACGACAAGAAGTATACCGATCTGCACACGGCGCTATCAACCGCCGAAGTAGTCGTCGATGCCATGTTCGGCACCGGCAAGCTGCGCCCGATAAGCGGGGCTACCAAAGATGTCCTGAAACAGGTGCGCGGCGAGAAGAGGCGACGGCCATCGATGCAGATCGTAGCTGTCGACCTCCCCTCGGGCGTCGATTCCGACAGCGGAGAGGCGGATCCGGCGACGCTGGCCGCCGATATGACGATTACTCTGGGTTACCCGAAGATAGGACTATTTTATTCTCCCGGCAGCGAGCTCACTGGGGAACTGGTCACCATCGACATAGGAATACCATCGAAGCTGGTTAACAATATCACAACCGAGTTAATAACAGCCGACTGGGTAAGAGCGATCCTGCCGCAGCGGCCCAAGAACGCGCATAAAGGCACCTTCGGCAAGGTGCTGGTCTGCGCCGGCTCGCAGCAGTACATCGGGGCGGCCTGCCTGGCCTGCGAGGCCGCCATGCGGGTGGGCGCGGGGCTGGTGACGCTGGCCACGGCGCAGAGCCTGCAGCCGATACTAGCTGCCAAGCTGACCGAGGTAACTTACTCTCCCCTACCCGAAGCGGAGCCCGGATATATCAGCAGCGATGCAGCAAAAATCATTCACAAACGTCTCACCGACTATGACGTTTTGCTTATCGGATGTGGCCTAAGCCAGGAGCCCTCGGTCGTCAAATTCGTGCGAGACGTATTGCTCAAGATGCCGTCGTCTTCGAAAGCGAAGTTAGTGATCGACGCCGACGCCATTAATGCTCTGTCGCAGACGCCGGGCTGGTGGAAAAAACTGAAACGGGATGCTATACTTACCCCCCATCCCGGAGAGATGGCCAGGCTCAGCGGCCTGTCGATGAAGGCGATAGCACAGGATAGGCTAGGCACAGCACGAAAATATGCGGTTGAATGGAATAAGACGGTGATACTGAAGGGAGCTAATTCGATAATAGCTGCGCCCAACGGCAAGGCTAGGATAAACGCTGCAGCCAACGCCGGGCTGGCATCGGCGGGGACGGGTGATGTGCTCGCCGGGACGATCGCGGGGCTGTTAGCTCAAGGATTATCCCACGCCGATGCAGCCGCTTGTGGTGCCTATCTGCATACCGCTGCCGCTGATACGGTCAGCGGCCAGCTGGGCGACGCGGGCATGATCGCCGGCGACCTGCTCCCGGCGCTGCCCAAGGTCATTAAAAATATAAAAATGTAGGGGCGATCCTTGTGATCGCCCGCCCTGGATTCCGGCTGGAGTTTACCCCGTACTTACGATACGGGGCCGGAATGACGGGTGAAAGAGGTGCAGGAGATTGGCTCCTGTCGGGGGCACTGGGGGTATCCCCCAGATTTTTCAAAGTTCCCCAACGTATGGGGGACAAACAGGGGGTTCGGGAAATAGTTTCGAGACATACCGACAACTAAGTGGGCGAGGTAACATCGCCCCTACATGATTCCCCCAAGGATGGGGGCTCAGGGGGTTCATATGTTACTGGCAATCGACATCGGTAATACGAATATAACACTGGGCGTCTTCGACGGCGACCGTCTCGTTGCAACATGGGCTGTAGCTACAGATACTAAAAAAACAGCTGACGAATACGCGGTTCTGCTATCGAGCCTTCTGGCTGGTGCCGGCCTTGCCTTTGAGGACATCGACCAAATCAGCATCGCCTGCGTTGTTCCGCCACTGCTGGCGACGATAGAAGACCTTTGTACCCGTTATATTAATGATATCCCGCCTCTCATAGTAGGCCCTGGGATAAAGACTGGTGTACGAATATGTATGGATAATCCACGGGAGGTCGGCGCCGACCGCATCGTTAACGCAGCCGCAGCCCATCGTATATACGGCGGCACGATGATTGTCATAGACTTCGGCACAGCTACCACATTCGACGTAATATCAAAGAATGGCGATTATTTGGGGGGCGCTATCGCTCCCGGCATCGCAATAATGGCGAATGCGCTCTTCACACGCACATCGAAGCTGCCGACCGTGGAGCTTGTTCCCCCCGAGAAGACCATCGGGAAGAACAGCATCGAGGCCATGCAGTCGGGCATCATGTTCGGATATGTGGGACTTATCGAGAACCTGGTCAACCGCATACGCAAGGAGCTGGGCGAAAAGGCCAGGGTTGTAGCGACCGGCGGTCTTTCAGCTGCGATTGCATCAGAGACCAAAATCATCGATAAAGTGGATAAAGACCTCACGCTCATCGGACTAAGGTTGATTCACGAGTTGAATCGGTAGGAGACGAGCAATGATTAAGAATAAGACAGTAATACTCGGCGTCACCGGCAGTATAGCTGCATACAAAGCAGCCGATCTGGCCAGCAAGCTCACGCAGGACGGGGCCAAGGTTATTACTATAATGACCGCGTCGGCGCAGGAGTTCGTCAAACCCCTGACCTTTAAACGCGTTACAAGCCAGCCAGTCATCACAGGGATGTTCGACAGGGACAGCGGTGCCGAGGATTGGCATATCTCGCTGGCGGACCAGGCCGATGTAGTGGCAATAGCCCCGGCGACAGCGAACATCATTGCCAAGCTGGCTGCAGGCATAGCTGATGATATATTAACCTGCACCGTGCTGGCGACAAAAGCGCCGGTACTTATCTCTCCAGCCATGCATTCCAATATGTATGAGAACCAGATTACACAGGAGAACATCAACAAGCTCAAGGCCAGAGGAATGACCTTCGTGGGACCAGCCGAGGGGCGTCTGGCCTCAGGTGCGTGGGGACGCGGCCGGTTTGTGGAGACAGATGATATCCGTGGAACGATACACCAGCTTCTAGGAAGATTCGGCGATTTAGCCAAGGTTAAGATACTTGTAAGTGCAGGAGGCACACAGGAGCCGCTGGACCCGGTGCGCCACATCAGCAACCGCTCCTCCGGCAAGATGGGCTATGCCATAGCTGAGGCGGCCCGTGACCGCGGTGCCGAGGTGGCCCTGGTTAGCGCTCCCACCACCCTCGTTCCGCCGGTCGGTGTGAAGCTAATAAGAGTACAGACCGCCATCCAGATGCGAGACGCCTGCATCCTGGCTGCCGCTGACGCCGATGTGATTATCATGGCCGCCGCCCCCGCCGACTACCGCCCCAAGAAAGCGGCAGCGGAGAAGATCAAGAAGGGCGAGATAGAGATTCTCAGCCTTGAGCTCGCTGAGAATCCGGATATACTTGGCGCAATCAAGGGAGATATGATCCGCGTCGGCTTCGCAGCAGAGAGCGAACACCTGTTGCGAAATGCCAAGGAAAAACTCCTTAAGAAGAACCTGGACCTCATCGTGGCCAACGATATCACTCAGCCCAACAGCGGTTTCGACGCCGACAGTAACAAAGTCATACTTATAGATCGCGACGGCAAGGTTACAAGGCTACCGCTTCTGCCAAAACTCGAGGTCGCCGACAAGATACTGGACCGCGTAGTGGCTCTACTGAATCTCAAAAAGAGAGCCGAGGGAAAGGGCTAAAGTAGAGGGACTTGAAACTCACCGTCATCAAGCAACTGATAGATGAAAAAGTCGACGAGATTCTTCACGAAGTTTACACTGAGCAAGGCGAACGTGTTCAGAATGACAGGCTTAAAAAGAGGTGCAGGAGAGTGCTCTCCTGCCAGGGTTATAGGGGTGTCCCCTAACTCTTGAGTCCCCCAACGTATGGGGGATATAGGGGGTTCGGTTATTGTTTCTCCCTTTCAAGGGAGATGTCAGAGAGTTAACCAAAAAATTCTAGAAACACGAGAATAGCGAGGAGATGGGAACAAGACTATCCGAGATACCTAAAGCGTACGATCCCAGCAACGTAGAGACCAAGTGGTATCAGTTCTGGATCGAGAAGGGCTACTTCACCCCCAAGATCGACCGCAAGAAGCAGCCCTTTGTAATTATTATGCCGCCCCCCAACGTCACGGGAGAGCTGCACCTCGGCCACGTGCTCCCCGCCACCATGGAGGATATCATGGTGCGCTGGCATCGCATGAAGGGAGAGCCGACGTTGTGGCTGCCCGGCACTGACCACGCCGGCATAGCGACTCAATTCGTAGTCGAACGTGAGCTTGCCAGGGAGAAAAAGACACGCCACGACCTCGGCCGCGAGGAGTTCACCAGACAAGTCTGGAAATGGGTGGAGAAACACGGCAGCCGTATCACGGAACAGCACAAGCGGCTGGGCACATCCTGCGACTGGAGCCGCGAGCGCTTCACCCTGGATGAGGGGCCATCCAAAGCGGTACGCACAACTTTCGTGCGACTCTATGAGAAGGGCCTCATCTACCGCGGCGAGCGCATCATCAACTGGTGCCCGCGCTGCACCACCGCCATATCAGACCTTGAGGTGGACCACGACGACCATGTTGGGCACCTTTATTATGTCAATTATAATCTCGTCGACGGGGGACAGATAACCGTCGCAACGACGCGACCCGAGACGATACTCGGCGACACTGCTGTAGCGGTGAACCCCAACGACGAGCGCAACAAGAAATTCATCGGCAAGACGGCTATACTGCCCGAGATCGGCAGGAAGATACCGGTCATCGCGGACGATGCGGTGGATCCGGCCTTCGGCACAGGCGCGGTGAAGATAACGCCGGCGCACGATCCGGTGGACTTCGAGGTGGGCCAGCGCCATAAGCTGCCGCTGGTGAATATCCTCAACACTGACGGAACGATGAACGAGAACGCCGGTAAATATAAAGGCCTCGACCGGTTCGAGTGCCGCAAGCGCATCCTCGCCGACCTTGAGCGCAAGGGGCTGCTGGTCAAAGTCGACAATCATCAACATGCAGTGGGACACTGCAGCCGCTGCAGCACTATCATCGAGCCGTGGGCCTCCAGCCAGTGGTTCGTCAAGATCGAGCCTTTAGCGGCCCCGGCCGTCGAGGCGGTGAAGAGCGGCGAGATAAAGATAATACCGGAGCGCTTCAGCAAGATATATCTCAACTGGATGGAGAATATCCGCGACTGGTGCATCAGCCGCCAGCTGTGGTGGGGACACCGCATACCTGTATGGTACTGCAAGGACTGTAAAGGGCTCACCGTCAGCGTTAATGAGCCGACCAAGTGCGCCTGTTGCGCATCAACAAAGATTGAACAGGACCCGGATGTGCTCGACACGTGGTTCAGCTCCGGGCTCTGGCCGCACTCCACGCTGGGCTGGCCCGACAAGACGGAGGACCTGGACTATTTCTATCCGACGTCGGTGATGGAGACCGGCTACGACATACTTTTCTTCTGGGTGGCCCGCATGATAATGATGGGCATCGAGAACACGGGCAGGGTGCCCTTCCACACCGTCTACCTGCACGGCCTGGTGCGCGACGAGAAGGGCGAGAAGATGAGCAAGGTTAAGGGCAATGTGATCAACCCACTTAATGTCATCGAGAAATATGGCACCGACGCGCTCAGGCTCTCATTGTCGACAGGCAACTCACCTGGCAACGATATCAGGCTCAGCGACAGCAAGATGGAGGCCTCGCGCAACTTCTGCAATAAGCTCTGGAACGCCTCGCGCTTCATACTGGGCAACGTCGAGGAGGACTCGAACCTTGAGCTTTCGCAGATGAAGCTCACCGCAGAGGACCGCTGGATTCTGAGCCGCCTCAACCGCCTCATCGCCGGCGTCGACACGCTCATGACCGACTTCCAGTTCGGCGAAGCGCTGCGCCAGATACACGACTTCGTCTGGGGCGAGTTCTGCGACTGGTACATCGAGATATCCAAGCTGCGCCTAAAGGACAAGACGAACTCGCCGCTCCCTGTGCTGGTGCATGTGCTCGATAGCTCATTGCGCTTACTGCACCCGGCCATGCCCTTCATCACTGAGGAGATATGGCAGAACCTGAGGCCACTGCTCCCCGGAGTGCCAGCCGAATCTATCATGATCTCATCGTATCCGACAGCAGACGCCGGCGCCCTCGACGACGACATCGAGAAGCACATGGCTATAGTTATCGATATCGTGCGTGCCATTAGGAACACCCGCTCCGAGCTCCACGTGGAGCCGGCAAAATGGATCGAGGCCATTGTTGCCGCGGGCGACCTGAAACCGGCTATCAAAGCACAGGTACAGGCGATCGAGACGCTGGCCCGGGCGCGGCCGCTCAAGATAATCAGCGTCGGCGATCCGAGACCAGACAAAGCTAAGACGATCGTCTTGAACGGCGCCGAGGTCATACTGCCCATGGCCGGCATGATAGACATGGACGCCGAGCGCAAGCGCCTCCAGAAAGAGATCGACGGCTGCACCAATGAGATATCCCGACTCGATGCCAGGCTCTCCGACGAGAAGTTCACCTCCAAAGCCCCCGCGCAGGTGGTCGAGCGCGAGCGCGCCAAGCTCACCTCCCTTAGGGAGAAGCTGGCCACCCTCAACGAGCGGCTGTCTGAGCTACAGTATTAGCTGAACTTATTTAAGCGCTTTGGCTGTCTTAGCCGCCCTCAGCATCTCGGCAAAGGCCTCCACCCTGGTTCTCAATGCCTCAGCACTGTAAGTTCTAGAATCCCACATATCCCCCTCCAACGATAATACCGGGATACCTGGGTCCTCCTCTATAGACTTCTTAACGAGCAATGGGCTGATACAAAATGCACGGCAGGAGAACTGATACAAGTTCAACACCCCGTCTAGCTCCCAAGTTTTGCAAAGCTCCCTGTATCGGTGAATGAGGCCCGAAGTACTGTGGTACAAACCGTGACACAGCAGCATGTTGGCTACCTTTTCTTCCCACGTAGTATATTTAGTTTCTAGGTACGATGTCGCCTGGGCACTAGTTACCCCCATTAAAGCAGTGGTAGGGATGGCCAAACCAGCCTCTTCGATCATACGCATTACGTTCGGATCCGTAGCCTGGTGGCACATTATAAGCACTCTGGGAGCCCCCTTCTCTACCACCCCTACACCTGCATCAACCTTTTTCTTTATTTCATCGGTTAGTGCAGCGATCACCCCAAATCCCTCCGTTATGCCTCGCCGCTCTGTAGTGGTTGAGAACCACCAGACCGGTGCTAAGTCCACCAAGCTCATTGGCATCGGGTCGCGCTTCAAAAAGTCCCAGAGGCCATACAGCGCCGTCCAAAGCCCGACAAAATCCCCTAAGGATTTGTCGAGCACCTCATCAGTTATCTTGATGCCCAGCACCTTCTCGGATTCATCGATCGCCCTCCTTATTTCACCGGCAAGAGCCTTCACCCGTCGCGGTCTGATCTCAGGAAACTCATCCCAGCCCGAGTCCATGCAACCATCCATAATTACCATCGGCACCCCATAAATCTCATGGAGTAAATCATCTACTTTGGGCGTCAGGTCGCAGTAGAAACCAGTGCCCAAGAGTAAATCAGGCATGGGCACTATTCCCTTTAGAATCCCTCCAAGTCGAGCCTGCTTTAGCGCGCACATCGCGGACGCCGGGGGCATCCCATGTGCCTCAGCCGCCTCTAATATTGGATCCAGCTTGCCAAATATTTGCCCCATGACAAAATCGAGCACTATCTCCGGAGTTTGGCAATACACCTCTTCAGAAGCTAAGTTCAGCGCCAAGGTAATCATAGGAATAGTGGGAAAATCGGGGTAAACTATCTTCTTCCCCTCTTCCCTAGCCAGCATCAGATCGATAAGCTGCTCCAGCCATATCCCCAAGCCCTTCCTCACTCCAAGTGACGTCATATCAAAATAGCGCTTCACCCGACCCTCAGCCCGCTCTATATCCTCACGTCCTATCCCTGCCTTCTGGAACGCTTTCTCGATCCTAGGTCTTTCCTTTTCTATCTCCTCCGGTTCAAAGCCACAGAGTTTGAAAAGCTCAGTATACATGGTTACCTCCTTATAGTCTCGATAAAGGTCTCAACCCTTGTCCGGAAGGGCCCAATCTCGGCAGCATCGTAGTCTGACTCAATCTTAAGCATTCGCAAACCTGTCTCCTTCTTTAACATGTCAGGGAAATAGTAGGACTCCAAATCATAGGCTTCACGGTACATCGTTTGATACCATATAACCCCGTCAACTTTGAACTCCTTAGCCAGCTTGATTATGAAATCGAGCCTCTCCCTACTTGGCCTAAACCAGGCAGGGGGCTCCCTCCTTGCAAAGTATCTGTCAGCCAGCGCCTTCATCTGGTCACCATCACCCCGCACCGTTTCCCAGTAATGCCTCATTCCCTCAGCAAACTCTTCAACGACTACAGATGCACCAGTTTCCTCGATTAAGCCCAAGATTTTATAGTCCCCATAAGCCAGGGTTGAACCGGTGAGCAAAACCCTGGGCCCCGTTGGAGGAGGGGCTGTCTGTTTCTTCAATTCAGCAAGAACTGATTCCAACACCTCTATCATGGTTCTCTTATCAAGAAGGAATGAGGCGTGATTCAGATTAATGAAATCCCTGCCGCTTATCGGCGGGCGCTGCGACTTCCGCATTAGACTTATCTCCTTGAGAAGCCCCCTCTCTTTATTGCATAAATCGATAACTTCCCTCAGCTTTGGCTCACTGATCTTGGTGCCGGTGAAGTTTTCTAACTTCTCTTTAAGTAAATTTATGCCCTCAAGGTAGTACTTGAATGCAGAATCATTTTTAACATGAGGTACTCCGAAACTGAACACTTCCACATCGGTATAGAAATCCCAGCTATCCGCTATTGCCCTGATGTTATTATCGGTGATGGGTACCACAAGCAAGTCTATCATCTGGTAAAGGGCTTCATCCTTTAACAACTTATACCCGATCTGGGCGCGGCAAAAGGTATCTAACCAACGAGGGAGATAGGCCCCGGCATACAGCACCGGCTCGTGCTCCCCTCCGCGGAGAAGGCCTGCTGGAACCGCCCCACAAGCATATACCAGCTCCTCAGGCATATAGCCGCCTGGCGTATAGCCGATGATTTTACGTCCTTGGCTCTTCAGTTTGCTCAGCTCAGCTACTCTATTTTTCATATAAGCTGACAGCTTTTCCATCGCTTCCATTTTCCCTCCTTTCAAACCCGTTAGTGACTTGGCGTTTCTATATCCTTAATGCAAAATAGCTATGACTCTAGTATCTAAAACAGGACTCTCCCCCGACACACAATACATATCACCAATCTGTCTGAACTAGTTCAGGATCCGCCTAGGCTGACTGAGAAGCAAGGAGCGCCGCCCCCAGCGCCCCCATGATCTGCGGCTCCCCGGGCACCGTGATCTCCAGGCCAAACTCCTCCTCGAGCGATCGCTTTACCCCCACGTTCTTGGCTACGCCTCCGGTAAATATGACCTCACGTTTTATATCGAGACGCCTCGCCATGAGCGCCACACGCGATGCCACCGCCTTATGCACCCCGGCGATAAGGTCCTCGCGCAGCTTCCCCGTGGCACGAAGCGATACAACCTCAGACTCAGCAAATATGGTGCAGGTGCTGCTTATAGGACACGGGTTTTTGCTCTGCAGCGACAGGGGCCCCATATTATCCATAGAACCAACCTGAAGCACCCCTGCCATGACCTCGAGGAACCTGCCTGTGCCAGCAGCGCACTTATCGTTCATGACAAAATCGCATACGTTCCCGTCCTCACCCACTTCAATGGCCTTGCTGTCCTGGCCGCCGATATCCACTATAGTCCTTGCTTGTGGAATCACGAAATGCGCCCCTTTGGCATGGCAGATTATCTCTGTAGCAGTTTTGCTGGCAAAGGCAACAGCATGCCGTGCATAGCCGGTGGAAACAATGTAGTCCAACTGAGAAATCGATCTCGCTACCCCCACCTTCTTCAGCGCCTCAATGGTAACCTGCTCCGCAACAAGTTTAACGTCATAGCCAGTGGGTATAACTGAATAACCAAGGATCCGCTCGCCGCTTACGATCACCGCTTTTGCGGTCGCAGCCCCCACATCAACTCCGGCAAACATCCGTTCATCTGCCATCTTCTAACACCCCTGTCAATCTCTAGCAGTTATTATGAATATTAGTTTTACAATCAAAAATGTAGATTACGATAAACGCTGAATTCCAAATAAATCATAACATAGATACGTAGAAAGACAATAATATAAATGCTGCACTTTCTACTATAGAATACATAGGTTCAATAAGTATTAGTCGAATCGGTAAGCATAAAATCGAGCGGGCCCCAAAGCGGATAGAGTACATGGGTATGGACTGTCATACACAATGACGACGTATAAGCTGATATCAAACTGGATCTAAGTCTCATTAACAGTCGCCACAACGAGCAGGTACCCGCCCACAAGAACCTCATTTAACCTCACCTATTCCCAATTTTGTGTCGTTGCCCGACTTAAACAAGGCAGCGCAACGCTAATGCGAGTCCCACGAAAAATATACCAGCTTGCAAATAACTGTACCATGGTCCAAAGTGAGTACTCTGGGTGTATTTCGAAATGCATTAGCACCAACCCTAGTAAAAGGGCTGGAGGCGATTGAGAAGGAGCGCGGCAAACTGGCAGCTCTCAAGGACAAGCTCGCAACGCTGAACCAGAGGCTGGCTGAATTATAAAATCCGGCAGGGCACTGCATGCTGTGTCCCTGCATTCCCCCACTGACACCCCATTGACAGACTGCTCCTTTTTATGCTAAAATCTCAGCATATTCTGAATTTTCAGAATACACGGAGGATGGCAGATGAAGAAAACGGCAAGTAAAAACCAATGCTGCGAACCGATGGCCAATGGTTTCAAGGTGGATTCGGTCATCAGCGTCGACGAAAGAGGACAGATGGTGTTGCCCAAGGAGGTGCGGGATAAGGCTAATATCCGCCCCGGGGATAAGCTAGCCCTGGTAAGCTGGGAAATCAATGGAGAGGTGTGCTGTCTGGCCCTGCTCAAGACCGATGAGCTTGCGGGAATGGTAAAAGACATTCTCGGCCCGATGATGAAAGAGATAATTAAATAATTTAAGTCAAAATGATAATATAAATTACACAGGAGAAATTTGACTATGGACGCAAATAAGGAAAAACAGATAAAGATGACCGTGCGCGAGCTCTACGGGCAGATAGCGGCGCAGCATACCTCCTGCTGCAGGCCGCCCGAGGATGCTTCGAGCTGCAGTTGCGGTGATGAGGCTGATGACATCAGCAACGCCGTGCGTTTGTATTCCAAAGAGGAACTCGCAACTATATCAGCCGACATCCCCTCCCTCGGCTGTGGCAACCCCATAGCCCTATCCGAGCTCAAGAAGGGGGAGACGGTCCTAGACCTCGGCAGTGGGGGTGGCCTCGACTGCTTCCTGGCTGCCAGGAACGTCGGAGAAAAGGGACATGTCATCGGATTGGACATGACGCCGGAGATGATAAAGCTGGCCTGCACGAACGCGAAGAAAATGGGCGTCAAGAACGTCGAGTTCCGCCAGGGCGAGATGGAGAAGATGCCGGTCGACAGCGGGTCCATCGATGTCATCATATCCAACTGCGTCATCAATCTTTCTCCGGATAAGGACGCCGTCTTCCGCGAGGCCTTCCGCGTGCTCAAGCCCGGCGGCAGATTATGCGTCTCCGACATGGTGACACACGGCGAGCTGCCGGAAGCGGTGCGCCAGGATATGTCGCAGTGGGCCTGCTGCATCGGCGGCGCTATCGACGAGAAGGCCTACCTGCAGAAGATACGCGACGCAGGTTTCACTAAGCCCCAGGTGGTGGAAAGCAAGTTCGATGCCGCCAAAGGCAAGAAGAGCTGCTGCGGCAGCACCTCAATAATAGCCAGCGTAGCGGTCACAGCCTTCAAACCGAGATAACCACCGATAACTCTTGGTTATCCGTTGCGCATCTAAGGAAGAGCAGCAGGATAGATGAAAAGACTTGGATTCCTAGATCGGTTCCTCACGTTATGGATATTCATCGCGATGGCGATCGGCGTGTGCCTGGGCAACTTTGTGCCTCGTGTCGCCGAGTCGATTAATGATTTATCAGTTGGTACAACCTCCATACCGATAGCTATCGGCCTTATCCTGATGATGTATCCTCCTCTGGCCAAAGTGAAGTATGAGGAACTGGGCAAGGTTTTCCGCAACTGGCGCGTGCTTCTGCTTTCTTTAGTGCAGAACTGGCTTATTGGCCCGCTGCTGATGTTTTTCCTGGCTATCCTGTTCCTAGGAGTGATATGGGATTATCCCGACTATATGGTCGGGCTCATCATGATGGGACTTGCCCGCTGCATCGCCATGGTCATCGTGTGGAACGACCTGGCAAAGGGTGATCCTGAGTACGCCGCTGGCCTCGTGGCTTTCAACTCGATCTTTCAAATATTGTTCTACTCGGTCTATGCCTATATCCTCGTCACCATTATGCCGGGATGGTTCGGTCTGAAAGGCTCTGAGGTACCTGTCACTATAGGCGAAATCGCAAAGAGCGTATTCATCTACCTCGGTATCCCTTTCTTCGGCGGCATGCTCACACGTTATGTCCTGCTGAAGAAGAAGGGCTGTGACTGGTACGCAGAAAAGTTCATCAAGAGGATAAGCCCGATCACTCTCATCGCGCTGCTGTTCACCATCATCGTCATGTTCTCCCTCAGAGGCAAGACCATCGTCGACTCCCCCATCGATGTGCTGCGCATCGCCGCCCCGCTGTTGATATACTTCGTGGTCATGTTCCTTGTATCGTTCTTCATGGGCAAGCGCATCGGCGCAACATATGAGCAGACGGCGACTATCGCCTTCACCGCCGCATCGAATAACTTCGAGCTGGCCATCGCTGTGGCGGTGGCTGTTTTCGGCATCGGCTCCGGCGTGGCTTTCGCAGCCGTCATCGGGCCTCTCGTAGAGGTGCCAGTGCTCATCAGCCTTGTGAACCTGGCACTGTATTTCAAGAGACGGTATTTCATAACAGAAAAGGAGGATGTGCCATGAAACAGCCAAACTCAAACGCCGACTTCATCAAGGAATACGAGAAGAGTACACGGGAGATCTTCGCCTCCGAAGCTAACCGGGAGAAAGTTGGAGAACTGGCCTACAACAACTTCAAAGCATATTCCGGATGCGCCCAGTCCATACTGCGCGCCTTCATGGAAGTGCTGGATTTCAAGGACGATTTCTGGTTCAAAGCGATGGGCGGGCTCCAGGGCGGCGGGGGCTGCGGGCTGACTTGCGGCGCGCTGTCCATGGGGTTCGTACTCATTAACGCAAGGACGGGACGAGTCAAAATCGAAGATGGCCTGCTTGCGATGCTCCCGGCCTTCGGGCCTTGTCATCAGCTTGCCAAGTGGTTCAAGCCGATGTTCAAAAGCACTGCCTGCTCCGAGATAACCGGGCTCAACTGGTTCGACCTGAACGAGGTAGCGCAACACTATTTGAGCCCCAAAGGAGCGGAGACCAGTGAGAAATGCGCCAGGATGACAGGGACGACTGCTACAAAGGTGGCGGAGATGCTAAGCCAGTTGTAATTACTCCGGCTATCTGCGCTTGTTCTTCCACTGGCGCTCCAACTCTTTCAGCCCCTTAGCTGTGTCGCTGGCGATGCGCGCCTTGTCCGAGTTGTTCACACGGAACTTGAACAGCCAATAGGTGAACTCCTTAAGCTCATGGAACTTTACAGAACGGTTGTTGGGATACCCCTTCTCCTTGCGGAATTTCACTAGTAACGCGTTGCGGGAGGCCCCGTATAAGCGCTCGCAGACCTCATCCGCCACCTCCTCCCCCTCGCTGATACCCCGCGCCGTCTGCTCCTTGCGCACTTCCCCCTCCACTGCCAGCACCAGCGCCTCCTCAACCGTCACCCCGTAGAAATAGTTCAGCTGTGCGCTGTACTTTGAAGCGCCTATAAGATTTTTAAACTCCTCATCGGTCATCTGAATGGGCAGCCTGGAATGGAACAGCAGATCTACAACCTCAGCCTTGGGCACCAGGGAATCGACTTCAGACAGGAGCCGCTCGGCCAATAGCAGCCAGTCGAAGGCCTCGCCGCCGATGAGGTAACGATATTGCCTGTCCCTGTAGCTCTCCTCGGAGAGAGTCCACGTTGATATGGACTCAAGCAGGGCGGGGAACCAGTGCTTGCCTACTATGATCGACTCGCGCAGGTGCCGCACCGATTCGTTATCGGTGGAGATGCTCTTTTCTACCCGTGCCCTTTTCCGCCTGGCCATTGTTTCCCCGTCACCGTTTCGTATGCCGTAGGGGCACAGCATGCTGTGCCTCTACCTTGCGGTCATCGCGTAGGAGCAATTCATGAATTGCCCCTACATCATTAACAATTATGCCTCTTCTCTCCCGATTCTATCGCCACGAGAATTTTCTGCGCTGCTTTCTCCCCCATCCTCTGCATAGAAGCCACCCGTCCCTCCCTTATGGCCCGCTCCAGCTCGGCTACCGACTTGACCCCGAGCTCTACGTAAAACCTCATCGCCGTCCTGGGCCCCACGCCTGGTATATTTAAAATATCCAGAACCCCCTGCGGGAACTGTGCTTTGAGCTCATCGTGCACCTTCACGTGCCCGGTCTTCACCAGGTCTTCGATCTTCGCAGCTATAGCATCACCGATCCCGGGTATGTCCTGCAAATCTTCTTCGTCGCGAACCATGCGCTCGACTTCCGAAGGCAGCCTACCGATGGCGCGCGCCGCCTGTCGGTAGGCGCGTATCTTAAACTGATTCTCCCCCTTCATCTCCAGGAGATCAGCTATTTCATTAAATATTTTAGCGACTTCGGCGTTGGTCATTAATAAGAACCGCCAGATACTCAGATGTCAATTATCTTATCGTTTTCTTATCGGGTTACGCGACCCCGGGCATGTGCTGTTGGGGAGATGCTTGGCGGGGTGCTGCGGCACCCTGGTGGCAGCGAGGTTAACCTTTAATGATTGGCCACAAACCGGACACTGTATGATATGCTTGCTGGTATCACTGGTCATTTTCTATTCCTCCAACTGTGAGAATTTACTTCCCGCAGCACTTCTTATACTTCTTCCCGCTGCCGCAGGGACACGGGTCGTTTCGTCCCGGGGTGTGTTTCTCCGCCGTAGCCTTCTCGGGGCGCTTGGCCGCCTGGGCCATGGGGGAGGGAGCGGGCTTCTCCTCGATCTTCACCCTGAAAATAGCTGTTGCCACATCGTGCTCGATGCCGGCGGTCATGGCTTCGAACGTGGCATGGCCGCGCTGTTTATAGATGACCAGCCCGGCATCCTGGCTTATACCTGACCCCACAGCTTCCAGGCCGGCGGACTGGCGCATATGCTCCATCGATGTCAGGTGTTCCACCCAGGCCCGGTCTATCATCTGCAGCATGATGAGGCGTTCCAGCAGCCTCATCTTATCGGCGCCGAATTCCGTCTGGCGCTGAGCGTAGACTACATCGATATGCTTGATCAGGCGCTCCTCAATTGCCGGGCGGTCCATCTGCTTGAGGGCAGCTGCATTCAAGTCCGAAGGCAGGGGCAGTATGGTGCCGACCTCTTTAAGGAAGGCGGCAGCATCGACGTCGGCGGGGGTTGCTTTCCCGAGGTGCAGGGCGCAGATGTTCTGTATCTCCTTTGTCACCATCGATATGATATTGGCCTTGACATCGGATCCGCTCAATATCTTGCGGCGTTCCCCGTATATAATCTCGCGGTGCTTATTCACTACATCATCGTACTCTACAAGGTGCTTCCTGATATCAAAGTTGTAGCCCTCGATCTTGGTCTGCGAGCCTTCGATGGCCTTGGTAACCATCGAGTTTTCGATAGGAACATCCTCATCGAACTTGAAACGCTCCATGATGCCTTTTATGCGGTCGCCGCCGAAGCGGCGCACCACCTCGTCCTCCAGTGACACGTAGAAGCGGCTGTAACCAGGGTCTCCCTGTCGCCCGGCGCGGCCGCGCAACTGGTTATCGATGCGCCGCGCCTCGTGACGCTCCGTGCCGATGATATGCAAGCCACCCAGCTCCACGACGCGGTTGTGCTCCTTCTGCCAATCATCTGTTTCGCGATTGTCCGGCGTGCCGCCGAGGATGATATCCACGCCGCGGCCGGCCATGTTGGTGGCCACCGTCACCGCGTCGATGCGGCCGGCCTGTGCCACGATGACCGCCTCCTTCTCATGGTTCTTGGCGTTGAGCACCTCGTGCTTCACGCCTCTTCGCACCAGCATATCGCTTAGATGCTCCGACTTCTCGATGGAGACCGTGCCCACAAGCACCGGCTTTCCTTCGGAGTGAAGATTTTCGATCTCCTTTGCCACAGCCCTGAACTTGGCCTCCTCATTCTGATATATCAAATCGGGTTGATCCTCCCGTATCATAGGCCTATTCGTCGGAATGACCACGGCATCAAGCTTGTAAATCTTGTGGAACTCTTCGGCCTCGGTGATAGCCGTGCCCGTCATACCGGCGAGCTTCTGATACATGCGGAAGTAGTTTTGGAATGTGATGGTGGCCATGGTCAAGTTCTCACGCTCTACCTTGACCCCCTCCTTGGCCTCGATGGCCTGGTGCAGCCCCTCCGAGTAGCGGCGGCCGGGCATCATCCTGCCGGTGAACTCATCGACGATAATAACCTGGCCGCTCTTGACCACGTATTCGCGGTCCCGCTTGAACAGGACATGTGCCTTGAGCGCGCTCTCCAGGTAGTACATGAGCATGGCGTTCGATGGGTCGTAGAGGTCCGGGCTCCTGAGCAATCCCTCTGTTCTTAACATGGACTCGACACGGGACATGCCGTCGTCCGTGAGCTTCACTGCCCGTTCGCGCTCCTCGACCTCGTAATCCTTCTCGGCCGTCAATGCAGCGGCGACCCTGGCGAACACCTTGTACTTGTCCGAGGCCTCGGGAGCCGGGCCGCTGATGATGAGCGGAGTGCGCGCCTCGTCGATGAGTATGTAGTCGACCTCGTCTACTATGGCGTAGTTCAGTGCACGTTGAACACACTGTGATAAGTCGACGACCATATTATCACGAAGGTAGTCGAAGCCGAACTCGTTGTTGGTGCCGTATGTGATATCCGCCTCATAGGCCTCGCGGCGCTTCACCGGACGCAGGTGCGGCCAGGCCTTGTCCTCTGTGATAAATGCCGGATCGAATATGAATGAGGCCTCGTGCTGTATTGTAGCCACAGAGATTCCCAGCGCGTTATATATTGGCCCCATCCACTGGCAATCGCGCTTGGAGAGATAGTCGTTGACCGTGACCACATGCACACCGCAGGAAACTTGTATGACCTTTTTGGGGATATTCAAACCGAGGGCCGTGGTACTGCTTGTATAAGTGTCTATCAGCCGCCACTCCTCGTTACCCTGCTCACTCCGATAGAGACCATATGGCTTGAAATGCCAGCTATCCGGGTCTCCGCCTTGCAGCTCTTCAGCTTTCTCTATCCACTCCTCGTTCAGCTCGAGCGCATTAAGATAGCTTGGTAGAGTGGCCACGAGGGTTTTTCCCTCGCCCGTCTTCATCTCTGCGATTTTCCCCTGGTGCAGCACCATACCGCCGATGAGCTGCACATCGAAGTGGCGCTGCTTTATGCTGCGCTGCGCCGCCTCGCGCACCGCGGCGAAGGCCTCCGGCAGAATATCATCGAGTTCCTCGCCGCCGGCAAGCCTCCTGCGAAATTCGTCGCTCTTCGCCCGCAGCTGCTCATCCGAAAGCAATTTAAACTGCGGCTCCAGCGCATTGATCTCCTCGACAACGGGTTCGAAGCGCTTGATGACTTTCTCATTGGAATCCAGCAACCCGCCCAGCAATTTTTTAAACATATGCACCTGCGATTATTAAAATAAATCCCTTTTCAAAAACGTAGGGGCGCTGCTTGCTGCGCCCTCTCCATCGGGCAGGGCCAGCCCTGCCCCTACGGTACATTCATATCCTCATCCGACAATTTGATATCTTTATCGATTATGCGCCGCGCTTCTTCGGCCATCGATTCGTTAACAGATATCCTTATCTCACCCATGCCATCCACGGTAAACATATAAACCGATCTCACAGCATTGGATCGAAAAAGGCACGGGATGCCGCTGGCCTCAAGCTTTCCCTTGATGATATAGGCCTCGGCCTCTCCAGAGGCGACATAGACATCAACCAGTCTTTCGCCCATTTAACTACAGCCCTCTATTCCTGGAACATGGCACCCACGGATTCGCCGGCATGGATGCGTCGGATACCCTCTCCCAGGAGGTTTGCTATAGAAAGAACGGTGATCTTGCTGTTTCGTTTTTGCGGCGGAACGGGGATAGTATCCGTGACTATAACTTCCTTAACCGGGCATTTGGCAATGCGCTCTATAGCCGGGCCTGAGAACACGGGGTGCGTACAGCAGGAATAGACCTCGGATGCCCCGGCCTTGTTCAGAGCCGCCACCGCCGAGACAAGAGAGCCGGCAGTGTCGATCTCATCATCGATGAGCACAGCCGTCGCCCCCGCTATGTCACCGATTATGTTAAGCAATTCGGTGCTGTCGTCGTTGCCCATCCTGCGTTTCTCAATGATAACCAGGGGAGCATTCAGCTTGGCCGCCAGGTCGCGGGCGCGTTTGGTGATGCCGATGTCGGTGGCCACCACCGCCATATTTTTCAGCTTCTTGGACTTGATGTAGTCACTGATAAGCGTCAATGCCGTCAACTCATCGACAGGGATAGTAAAGAAGCCTTGTATCTGCGCCGCATGCAGATCGACAGTGAGAACTCTATTTGCACCGGCTACGCTGATCAGGTCGGCCACCAGACGCGCGGTTATGGGTACACGCGGCTGATCCTTCTTATCGGTGCGGCTATAGCCGTAATATGATGTAACGGCGGTGATGCGCCCCGCCGAGGCCCGCTTCAGCGCATCGAGCATGATGAGCAACTCCATTAGACGAGTATTCACAGGGGCGCATATCGGCTGTACAACAAAGATGTCACGCTCACGCACGTTCTCCAGTATCTTAATGAAGGTGTTGCCGTTGGCGAACTCAAAGACCTCGGACTTGCCCAAAGGTATTTTCAGATAGTCGCAGATACCCTTAGCCAGAGCGGGGTGCGCGTTACCCGTAAAGACCTTCAGCTCATCAATCAAAGTCTCCTCCTCGATAATAACTATTTACCTTTAAAATCGGGTTCCCGTTTCTCCATGAAGGCGTTGACACCCTCGCGGTGGTCCTCTGAACTGAGCGCCAGCGCCTGGCACGGAGCTGCCATCTCCAGCGCCGTCTCCAGATCCGTCTCCAATGCCTTGTAGGCCAGTTTCTTGGACATCTGCACCGCCAGCGGCGGGTTGGATGCGATCTTTTTTGCCAGCTCCTTTGTTGCGCTCTCCAGCTTATCGGCAGCGACGAGCTTGTTCAGCACGCCGATGCGCTGCGCCTCCTCCGCCTCCAGGAAATCACCCGTGAACAGAAATTCCAGACCGCGGCCTAGGCCGAGCAGCCGCGTGTAGAACCAGGCCCCTCCCCCACCGGGGATAAGCCCCACCTTGACGAAGCTGTTCCTGAACTTCGACCTGTCACAGCCGACGCGCATATCGCAGGCGAAGGCGAAATCGCAGCCGGCGCCCACGGCGGCGCCGTTGACCATTGCGATAGTGGGTTTCTCCATCGACTGAATGCCCAAGGCCACCCTCTGGTAACTGGTTCGGATATTGTAATGCAGCTCGTTGGGGCTGCCCGCCAACCCTGCCTCCCAGCCCCCGCCGCTGATATCGGCGCCGGAGCAGAAGACCTTCCCCGCACCCGTTAGTATCATGACCCTTATATCCCTGTCCTGCGAGATATCGCCCACCGCCTCGACCATCTCCAGCAGCATTTTTCTGGTTAAGGCGTTCATCTTATCAGGACGATTCATGGTAAGAACAGCGATATGGGCCTCTTTTTTTAGTAGAATGGTTTCGTAAGCCATAATATTCACTCCCAAACGAGAACTAGCGATGGAGGTCGACATATAATTCTATCACAAAACAGACTCAAACGGCGTGAAAACAACCGACCAGCCGCTAAGTCCCGGCATCCAACGCAGCCCTGGCTGCCCCTTGTTCTGCCTCACGCTTGCTTCCACCCCTCCCCTTCCCCAGCACCCTACCGCCGACCGAGACCTCAACGATGAATCTCTTGTCATGATCCGGTCCCTCTGCGCTTACGACGTGGTATTCAGGTATCTCGTGGTATTGCGACTGCGCTACTTCCTGGAATCGCGACTTGAAGTCCGCCATCAGGCTGGCCGAAACGGACTTCTCTATCTCACCTTCATACAACCTCAGTACCAGGTCACGACAGGCATTGAAACCCTGGTCCAAGTAGGCGGCGCCGATCACCGCCTCCAGCGCATCGGCCAATATCGACTGTTTGGTACGACCGCCGCTGCTCTCTTCACCGCGACCCAGATAGAGATAATCTTCCAATTTCAAGCAGCGAGCTATGCGTGCCAGGGTCTCACCGCGTACAAGAGTCGACCTGAGCTTAGTCATATCTCCTTCGGAGAGATCGGGGTAATCATTATACAGCTTCTCGGCAACGACGGCGCTGAGTACAGAATCGCCGAGGTACTCGAGACGTTCATTTGAACGCAACTCGAAATCGGGGTTCTCGTTAAGATAGGATCGGTGTACTAAGGCTTGCTGCAACAGAACAAAATCACGAAAGGAAATCTGTAGCGTTCTTTCCAGTTTGGTGATGTTTCTCAATGCGGAACCTCTCTCAAACATTAATGTCCACTTCTCGATTTGTCAAGGCGAGAATATGCCCCACCACGATGGCCGACATAGGAGGAATTCTAGACAGTCGTATGATAAACCGGCCCATAACTATGATATAATTCGAGGGTTGTGAAAAACATGGAATCGGCAATACAAAAACAGTTACCGCGGGACGTCGTGTTCTTTCTGCGCACGGCAGGGGAGAACGCTGCCAGCAATAAATATAAACTGTATCTGGTGGGCGGAACAGTGCGCGACCTGCTGCTAAAGCGCCCTAGCCTGGATATTGATTTAATGCTTGAGGGAAACGCCGTCAAGTTTGCGCAGCAGATTGCCGCTGACTACGGGGAAAAGCTAACGATACACCAGAGGTTCGGCACCGCGAATTTCCGCCTCGGAGACTTTAACGTCGATATCGCAACGGCACGTTCCGAAACATATGCCAACCCGGGCGCGCTTCCGAAGGTTCATCCCAGCACCATCAAAGAAGACCTGAACCGCAGGGACTTCACCGTCAACGCCATGGCCGTGGATCTGTCACCAGATACTTTCGGGCAGCTACTCGACTTTCACGGTGGCCTAAGTGACCTTGACAAGAAACTGATTCGCATCCTGCACAAGAAAAGCTTCATTGACGACGCGACAAGGATATTTCGAGCGATACGCTACGAACAGAGGCTAGCTTTTAAAATAGAGGAAAACACCGAACGCCTGCTGTGCAAGAACATCGATATGATCGATACTATCAGCGGAGACCGGCTCAGAAATGAACTCGACCTTATTTTAGAGAAAGAGGAACGCCCAGAGAAAGCCCTGGCCCGTGCCGATAACCTAGGTGTACTACAACAGATTAACAGTTCATTGAAAAGCAATAAATGGCTGGACAGTATGTTCGCGGAGGCACGAGACCATTATATAGCGAGCCCTTCTTTATATTTCGCCCTGCTGACCTATGGACTGGGGCGTGATAACGCTGAGTCTATATCAGAACGTCTGAATCTGTCCGGCGATTGGAAACGCATAGTGCTCGGTGTGGCGAAGATAAACGATAACATTCATAAACTGGCAGACCCTGCAATTTCTGACAGCATGATTTACCGATACCTCAAACGCTATCCTACAGAGGCTATACTGGCCTGCTTTATCGCCAGTGAATCACAGATAGTCCGCCGTCAGATAGAACGATATCTCAAAGAGCTGCAATATACCCAGACCTCACTAAACGGGGATGATCTTAAAAGGATGGGAATTGAGGCCGGGCCGCCACTGGGGAAAATACTGAAGTCGCTACTTGACGCGAAGTTGGATGGCCTTGTGCGCAACAAAGAAGAAGAAAGGGTATTCGTAAAACTGTGGCTCCAATCTAATTAACAAATGAATCTGCAAGGGCCACTCCTTTCAGAAGGAGATACAGAGGGCCAACTTGGTTCCTATGTAAATATTCTGATAATATATATAGGAGACAACTGAGAAATGAGCGATATGTGCGCTATCTGTGGCGAGCCTCTGGATGAGGTAAATGTGTCCCGCTGCTCTTTCTGCGGCAGGAGCTTCCACATGACTTGGAATACCGACAAGCCCGTGACCAATTGTGGACAGATATGGTTCGATCCCCGCTTTAGTGGTATGGGATTTGCCTGCCAGATATGTGCCGAAGAGAATCCCTGGATTAAAGATATGACCATACAGTTTGAGCAGCCACCTAGCTAGGCCCTCTCCAGCCATGCTCTAACCTCATCCGCAAGTCGCCCGGCATGGCCAGATTTAACAGTGCATGCTGGCAGTGAAGAGAGGAAAATGCCGCCGTATTTCTTCGTCATTACCCTGCTATCAAGGATGACAGCCACACCGCGGTCGCTCCTGCTCCTTATCAGGCGTCCGAATCCCTGCTTGAACTTCAGTGCAGATTGCGGCACAGCATAATCATTGAATGGCTCATCGAAAAGCTCAGAGCGCGATACAAATATGGGGTCTGTAGGTACGCTGAACGGCAGTCTGGCTATCGCCAGTACACTTAGGGACTCACCGGCGATATCAATACCTTCCCAGAAGCTGGCGGTGCCCAGCAGCACCGTGCGCGAATCCTCCTTGAGCGCCCGTATCAGTTGGCGCGGCGAGCCATCAACCCCCTGCGCCAGAACCAGTATATCCTCCCCGTTAAGCGCGTCGCGAATAGCTTCATAGCTGGAGCGCAGAGCGGAATGGGATGTAAAGAGGGCGAGAGTCCTGCCTTCCGCCGCCCGGCCGATATCTATCAATGCCTGGTTCACCGCTCTCTGATAGCCACGCGCGCTCGGTTCGGGAATATCATCCGGGAGGTAAATCAGCGCTGCCTCCTCATAGTTGAACGGCGAGCCGAGCATCACCTCCCTGGCATCTCGAAACCCCAGCCGGTTTTTGATATATTCGAAATTGCCTCCCACGCTCAAGGTGGCACCTGTGAGAACAACACACTCTTTATTCGAATACAAATCCCTCTCAAGCGCTGTCGATACCTCAAGCGGAGCTATATGGGTGGTCACATCTTCCTCGATTGCGGAGAGCCAGTATATCATACCATCCTCTTCCCCACCACAGATCCAGCCTATGCCCTGCCGCAATTCCTCCCCGCGATATACCGCAGAAGATGCCTCCAGAACAATATTATCGTGGTCCAGCATACTATCCAGCGGTTCGATAGCTGCCCGCAAGCGTTCGAGACCGCCACCGATGTCCTGCAACGACATGGCCATATTCTCTCCCGCGACAACAACCCCTTCCCATTCCATCTCCTGCCGCTTTGTCGTTGTGATGCGCAGACGGCGCTCATAGCCGCCGCTGTCCTCCGCGTGAGCGTCCAGGAAGTGCCACAGCGTATCGAACAGACTCAGCAAATGCTCACGACCACGCTCCACAAGGCGATATATATCACCAGCCATCTCACCGATTTCATGCTGCCGCGTTAAGGGCACGGCGCTACCCCTGAAATGCTCGGCCAGCTCAAAAAGCAGGCCGCTGTAGCGCCCCCCGCCATCACGTTGGCCCAGCCCGTCGAAGTAGCTCCTCAAATCGCGCTCCCCCACCTCTATTCCCCACTGCTCCGTAGCCTCATCCTCAAGGTTGTGGGCTTCATCGATTATGAGATGACGGTAGGCCGGCAGTATACTGCTGTTGGACACTACCTCGGACAGCAACAAGGCGTGATTGACCACTACCAGATGGGCGCTCTCAGCCATGCGCCTGGCCCGATACAGGAAGCACTGCCCGCGGCGCTGGTAGGGGCACTGAGGCCCCAGACAGCTCTCCGTCTGGGCACTTACCCGATTCCATAGCAGATGCTCGTCCCTCCTCAGGCTAAGCTCACTGCGATCCCCTGTCTCCGTACTGGACAGCCAGACCAGGATACGCGCCATAAAGCCGGCCTCATCCCTGCCCAGACCGCGCCCGCGTCTGTGCAGATTCCAGCGCCGCATACATAGATAGTTGCTCCTGCCTTTCAGCTGCACATAATGGAATGTCACATCATGAAGTGCCTTCTCCAAATCAGGTATATCCTTACCGATGAGCTGCTCCTGTAGATTAATGGTGTTAGTAGATACAACCACAGGCAAGCCGTTATTGCTTGCGAATACGATGGACGGCAGAAGGTAGGCGATAGATTTCCCCGTCCCGGTACCAGCCTCCACAATGAGCCTTTCATTCTTGTTCAGTGCATCCGCCACAGTCCTCATCATTATCTGTTGCTCTTTGCGATACTCGAACCTCTCCAAAGAATCGGACACCTCACCCCCCTCATCCAGCATAGCGGCAAGGCAATTGACGTCAAGAGGTTCGCGCTGAAGCCTGGGACGCAAACGCACTTCTTTGTCTTTCGAGAGATTGTATATCCGTAATGCCAGCTCTCCGCTCATAGAAAATACATCCTTTGTCTCCTCCGACGAAACCATACGGATGAGCGAACCAAGCGGCCAATCGGCAACCGAGCTGATACGTCCTAGTTCGGCAATGATCGATGGCTCAAGACTTCGAATTCTGCCCAGCAGTGCAAGGAATACATCCTTCGCAGCCGTGGCGTCATGGAGGGCACGATGGTATTGCACAGATGGCACTCCCAGTTCTGTCACCAGAGACGCCAGTCGGTAGTCAGGCAACGTAGGCATAATAATCGTAGCCAGCTCAAAGACATCGTAGACCTGACTGCGGGGCACGACGTCATTCTCAGCGAGAAATGCAAGGTCAAAACTGATGTTCTGGCCAATGATGGTGCAATCGCCTACAAAAGCAACCAGCTCATCGAGTGTCTTTGAAAGCTCCGGCGCGTCCTGAAGATCGCGGTCAGTTATGCCGGTAAGTATCTGGATTCGGTACGGCACCGGCCGCGAAGGTTTAACAAGAGACTGATAGGTATCGATCACGCCATCTAGGCCGAACTTGACCGCACCGATGTCGATGATTTCATCGTTTTGAGGATCAACACCTGTCGTCTCCAAGTCAAGGGAAACAAATATATCACTCATAAGTATAAAGATGACCGATCTTAGCTAGGGCTATCCGATGGCGGGTGTGCCCCAGTTGCGAGAACGATATTTTTCTTCCTCCGCCGCCCCAGCCAGAGCAACACCACCCCAGCAACAATCAGCGCAATGCTCATTGCTATGAGCAGCCAGTCCCACCACGGCACGCTGCCCAGCATTTCTCCTAGCGACGGCCATCTCTTCCAAACGTCATGGGCCAGATAGCATCCCACGAGATTCTTCGGCAGATATCCTAAAAATATCGCTATAAGATACTTCCAATAGGGGAAACGCAACGCCCCGGCTACGATCCCCACTACATCCACCGGCAGGAACACCAGAGCAAAGAAGAATATGGTCAATCCGCCATAATGTTTCATCCAGGCTTCCGCCCTGCGATACCATGCGGACTGCTCCTTATTAATGACTACGCGACCGCCGTAGCCGGCTAGATACGATGTGAATTGCCCCAATGCCCCACCCGCAGTTGATGCCACGGCTACCAAAGCCCAGTTTGAGCCCGGACCTGCTGCGATAGCGCCTATGATGAAGAATGCCGGAACCGGAAGGATAATGGAGGTGCTGGCGATGAACGATGCCAGAAAAGCGCCGAGGGCACCCCAGTTCTTGAATCCCTCCATATGAGAAGAAAAACGCAGTGTCGCATAGCAAAGTACGACGATAGCGATGATAATTATCACACCGAGCAGCCAACGCTGCCTCCTGCTCAAACGAACAGCCCTGGAGGTAGAACGCTCAACGAGGTCAGCCAGACGATCAGTTGGATCGCGAAATAGTTTTGACAAGATAAGTCTCCAGCCCTAATTCCACCAACGAACTATATAATACTTTAGCTCTAGTGTGGTCGGACAGTATTGTGAAAAGCGTGGGCCCGGAACCCGCCAGGTGCACCTCCGCGGCGCCTGCCGACACAAATTGTTCCCAGTACCACTCCATGCCCTCATACATCTCGAAAGCTACAGAATCGAAAGTGTTATACAAAGAAAGCCCGCCTCCCACAGTGTCGCGCCTGATGACCGAGGCCGCTTTCTTCGTATGCCCCCCACGGCTGTAATGCGATGGACGCAACGCGCCATACATAGCCTTCGTCTTAAACTCGGGAACTTGAACCGACGGATTCACCAGTACAATCCATGCCTGCAGCAGCGGCGGCAACAATGTAACCCTCTCGCCGCGGCCCTCTGCCAGAGCCGTGCCGCCGCGTATGAAATACGGCACGTCCGAGCCGAGGGCGGCCGCCATCTCGACCAGGGTCTCGGCCGGCAGTTTCAGCTTCCAGAGTTTATTTAGGGCGACAAGGGTAGCGCCGGCATCGCTGGAGCCCCCACCAAGCCCAGCGGCTAGCGGTATGCCCTTCTGCAATGTAATCTTCGCACCGCCTTTGTGTCCCGATTCTTTTTTAAGAAGCTTCGCAGCTTTGAGCGCCAGATTATCAGGCGCACGAATCTCGGTACTGTTACAATCGACGGTCAGCGACGAATCGAGCTCGAAGCAAAGGGTATCCTTTAAGTCGACTTCCTGCAGTATGCTGGATATGTCATGATAGCCATCCTTACGGCGGCCCAGCACCTCGAATGTAATATTTACCTTGGCGTACGCGTATGCTTTAATCATTGTCTCCCCGAAAAGGCGCGGTAAAGCGCTGCCCACTCCCCTATGCTCAGCGTCTCCGCCCGCCGCCGCGGGTCTATGCCCGCGCCATCGAGCAAAGCGCCTGCTTCCTGCGATGTGATGTTAAGCCCGTACGACAACGAATTGCGCAGCTGTTTGCGCGGTGTCGAGAACCCGCCACGTACGACGCTGAAGAAATCCGCCTCTTCTTCCACTTCAATCGGGGGTTCAGTATAAACGTCGATCCGCACGATGGCGGAATCGACCTTAGGCTGCGGGTAGAAGCTGCGCGGCCCTATATATTTTACAATAGATGGACGGCCATAAAGCTGTATCCCTACGCTGAGCAGGCTCATATCCCCCGGTTTAGCTACGATAGACTGCGCGACCTCCTTCTGCACTACAGCGACTATCATGGCCGGCTTATGCCCGGCCTCAAGGAAGCGGCGCAGCACCGCCGAGGCGATGTTGTAAGGCAGCGCTCCCACGACCTTGTAGTTGCGTTTTTTCGACACCAACGATTCGGGAGCGCATTCCAAAATATCAGCCTCGACGATCTCGACATTGCTCGAATCAGCAAACTTCTCCCTCAGCGCAGCAGCCATCGTGCTGTCCAGCTCGACTGCGACGACATGACCAGCCTCTTTAGCCAATTCCTGCGTCAGCACGCCGAGGCCGGGGCCAACCTCAACTACGCAATCATCGCAGGTAAGCTTTGCCGCTGCAACGATCCTGCTCAAAACATGCTTATCGACGAGGAAATTCTGTCCCAGACCTTTCTTGGCACGGGTATCAAGCCGTCGCAGTTCCTTTTTTGTCTCGCTTAGAAGCACAAAATTCCCCACTCTATAAAATAAAAAAGGCCGTGCACCCGCCGTCGATCTTACCCCACGGATCGTCCCTGCTATTCAGCTCGGACCAGGTAATCCTGCGGCACCCAGAAACCGCTATTTACCGCTGCTTCCTTCCGGACCTGACGGGGTTCATAGCATTCTGCCGCGCAGGACCCAATCTTCAACGCCTCCTAGCAGAGGCAACTCCCGACAGGACTAAGACCTTGGGAGGGAATTCAGCCCCGCTATAGCGGATTTCGGGTACAGGGCACCGCTGACTCCCCGCCTAGCACGACCAGACCTGATACTATCCCACCCATATTTCATTGTCAAGATTATCGAGTAGTATATAAGTCGGCGACATGGCAGGGGATTGACATATCTCATGACATTCCTATATGTTGTTAGCGCTATGACCAAAACGACCGAGATCGCCAACGGCATCTACCGCATCGAGACGCCGCTTGAAATAATGCAGTTCCAGCCGACGGCATTTCTAATAAAAGATGCCAGCGTACTGATAGAACCCGGGCCGGCGATATGTATCCCACCCTTGGATGAGACTTTAAAACACTTGGTAATAAACAAACTTCAATACATCATACCGACCCATATACACATGGACCACGCTGGCGGCACAGGAACGCTGGTCAAGCTCCATCCAGAAGCAAAGGTGATTGTTCATCCGCGGGGCCTCAAACATGCCATCGATCCCTCGCGACTAATCGATAGCGTAAAGATGGTATGGGGCGAACATTTCGAGGAGGGCTTCGGGCCTATTGTAGCGGTCCCCGAATCGCAGATAAAAACTGTCGATGACGGTGAACTAATACACGCAGGCGACAGGGACCTCCAGATTATCTACACGCCGGGCCATGCGCCGCACCACATCGCAATATTCGACCATAAGGTGAGGGGTCTGTTCTGCGGAGAGGCGCTGGGGATGCCAGGTTATCAGCTGCCAACAGCAGCTCCAATGAGCTTCGACCTCGAAAGTTACCTGTCGACAATAGACAAGCTGCAGCACAGTGGTCTGGATATCAAAATCCTCATCTACTCCCATGGCGGTATCGAGCGCAACCCTGACAGGTGCATGAGACAAGCCAAGGAAATGGCGCGTGCCTTTGGAGATATAGTGCTTAAAGCGATGGAACAAGGGAAGAGCCGCGCTGAAATCGGCAGGGCGATCGGCGACTACATTAAGAGGCACCACCAGAACAAAAATACGAGGGTTGACGATCAGGGCTACGAAACCATCGCCACCGGTTATATAACCTGCTTCGAGAAGAAAAAGAACCGGTGAAGTTGCCAGTCTATGAAAAGAGGTGCAGGAGATTTTTCTCCTACCGGGGTCTTAGGGGTGTCCCCTATCTTTTTAAGTCTCCCCAAAGAGTGGGGGGTTAGGGGGTTTGAAGCTAATAAATCAAATGTTGCCTAATTCTTAAGCTCAATATAAAATAGGTGCAACCATGACCCAGAAGATTCGTAAAGCTGTAATACCGGCGGCAGGATGGGGAACAAGGTTCCTCCCCGCAACCAAAGCTGTTCCGAAGGAGCTGCTGCCGTTATTCGACAAGCCCATCATCCAGCACACCGTGGAGGAGGCAGTGGACTCCGGCATCGAGCAGATCATCATCGTAACCTCCCCTGGCAAAGCATCCCTTAAAGCCCACTTCGCCCCCCACGACAAACTCGAATCCGCCCTGAGTGACAAGGGGGACGCCGAGCTGCTGGAAAAAGTGCAACGAACCTGCAAGCTGGCTGATATACGCTTCGTTGTCCAGAATGAGCCGAGGGGGCTGGGACATGCCGTGCTTATGGCGGCGAAAGCCGTGGGCAAAGAGCCATTCGCTGTCTTCCTGCCGGACGACCTCTTCGGCGCCGAACCACCCGTGATAAAACAGATGTCGAAGGTCTACAAACACTACGGCAGCAGCGTGCTCGCACTGCTGCGAGTGGTACCCGAGGATACGAAACGATACGGCATCGTAAAGCCGGAAGAAGTGTCGAAACGCACATATCGAATTCTGGACACCGTCGAGAAGCCGGGACCAAAGGCAGCTCCATCGCACCTGGCAATCATGGGCCGTTATATCCTTACCCCTGAGATCTTCGACGCCTTGCGAGCCACCAAGCCGGGAAAAGGCGGAGAGATACAGCTTACCGACGGTCTAACCATATTGCGAAAGAAGCAGGATATATACGGCTATGAGTTTGAAGGGACTTACTACGACGCCGGGAAGCCGCTGGGCCTGCTGAAAACATCGGTCGCCTGGGGACTCAAACACCCCGTTATCGGGACGGAGCTGCGGGAATACCTAATTGAACTCCTGTCGGATTAAATCCTGAGGACTTCGACGAAGGCCTCAGGCGGTATCTCCACCTTGCCCACCATCTTCATACGTTTCTTGCCCTCGGCCTGTTTCGTCAGCAACTTACGCTTGCGAGTTATATCCCCCCCGTAGCATTTTGCGATGACGTCCTTGCGATATGGCTTTATCGTCTCCCTGACGATGACCTTGCTCCCGATAGCTGCCTGAATCGCTACCTCAAAGCTCTGCCGCGGTATCAGCTTCCTGAGCTTGGTCACCAGCTCCCGTCCCTGCTTATAAGCCCGCTCCTGCGGCACGATCAGAGAGAAGGCGTCGACCGGCTGATTGTTCACCAGTATCTCCAGCTTGACCAGCTTGGCCGGCAGATAGGCCGCGAAGGTGTAGTCCATCGAAGCGTAGCCCTGCGTGCGCGACTTCAACTGGTCATAGAAATCGATGATGAGCTCAGCAAGCGGGACATCGTATTTCAATAATACGCGCAGAGCGCTGCCGGTCTCATGGGACTGCAGGTCTTCTTTGATGAAATATTCCATACCGCAATAATCGCCGCGCCGCTCCTTGAGCAGCTCCATGACGCTGCCGATGTACTTGGCCGGGGTGATGATGCTCACGGAAACCCATGGCTCCCTGAGCTCAGCGATCTCGCCGGCCGGCGGCAGCAGCGAGGGGTTTGCCAGCGAAAGCTCCTCGCCGTTTGTCTTGGTGACCTGATAGGCGACACTGGGAGCGGTTGCCAGAAGTGCCAGATCATATTCCCTCTCGAGGCGTTCCTTGACTATATCCATATGCAGCAACCCGAGGAATCCGCAGCGGAACCCGAAACCCAGCGCGGCGCTGCTCTCCGGCTCGAAGGATAGAGAGGCGTCATTAAGGCTCAGCTTCTCCAGGCTGTCACGCAACGGGCCGTAATCGTCCCCCAGAATCGGATAGATGCCGGCGAATACCATGGGTTTCGCCGGTCGGTAGCCGGGAAGCGGCTTCACAGCTCCCCCGACCCCCGAGGTAATCGTATCCCCCACATGGCACTCCGCCACGCTCTTCAATCCGGTGGCCACATACCCCACCTCGCCTGTGCCCAATCCATCCACCGGCGTCAACCAGGGTTTAAAGACACCGAGCTCAACCGGCTCCACCTCTACCCCCGAGCCCATTATGCGCAGCTGCTGGCCCTGCGATATCTTCCCATCCACAACCCTGACGTATGCGATTACACCTTTGTAAGAATCGTACTTGGAATCAAAGATAAGCGCCCGCAGTGGCCCCTTCGCATCGCCCGCAGGAGGATGTACGCGCTGAACGACGGCCTCCAATATATCTCCGACGCCGGTTCCCTCCTTGGCGGAGGCCATTATAATCTCCTCAGGAAAGAACCCTATCACATTCTGTATCTCCTCGGAGACCTTGTCCGGTTCAGCGTTGGGCAAATCTATCTTGTTAACCACAGGTATGATTGACAGCCTGTTTTCCTGGGCGATATGGACATTAGCCAGCGTTTGGGCCTGTATCCCCTGCGTAGCATCGACGACCAGTATCGCCCCCTCACATGCCGCCAGGCTGCGCGATACCTCGTAGCTGAAGTCCACGTGCCCCGGCGTATCGATCAGGTTCAGCTGATACTCCAGGCCATCCTCAGCCTTATACTTCATCCGCACCGCCTGCAGCTTAATAGTAATACCACGCTCCCTCTCCAGTTCCATCTGATCGAGCAGCTGCTCGCGCATCTCACGCATGCTGACGGTAGACGTCTCTTCAAGAAGGCGGTCGGCCAGCGTAGACTTGCCGTGGTCTATGTGAGCAATGATGCAAAAATTTCGTATGTGGCCTTGCTCCATAGCTGCATCCTATCACAAAGGCAATACGAATCTCAAGCGCCTCGCCTAATAATAAGAGGAGCCCTGTGCTACCACACACAAAGCTCCTCCGAAAACTACGTTACAAATATGTACTGCTATTTCATATATTTGGCGACACCCAGCATTCCAATCCCCCCTCCGAGAAATCCGAGAAAACCGCCTATAGCCCCCGTTGGTGCCATCAGCGGGGCCACACCCTGAGCCAATCCCTGCAAGCCTGCAATAGACGGGAAACCCACAGCCTGAGTCAAAGTATTTACTAAGACCCAGAAAGAAGTTATAAACAGGACACCACACAGACTTATCTTTACCATCTTGCTTCCCATTACCATGGCAGCGCCCGCGCAGAAAAAGCCAAATAATATCGGCCATAAATTTGCATGATTTATGCTTATTTTAACAAATGTATCAATACTGCCATCAGGATTTTGCACATCGCGGGTATTTCCAACTATTGCAGTCATCAAGACCATTATCATGCCGATCCAGCCCAGGATTATACATATCAAGACTGCCGACTTGGCCATTATCTTCTTCATGACATCCGGCCCAATCATTGACTCTAACACCGTACTCCTCCTTTAGCCAATCTTTGACAAGATAACGTTATTTTCACTAATTTAGTCTTCAGGCCAACGACCTGAGCAACTCTTTGCATAGCACCTCCTAGGTGTTACTGCTCTATTAAGCGAAAATACTAACATACCAGTAGGATAATTTCAATATATTTACTTCAATTTATCCCTTAGTTTTTCAATTTATCCCAGTATTTAATCCTTAAAGAATTTCAATCCGTAGGTGATATGTTCTTTTGGATGCTCTTTATTATGGTGGAGCTGAGGGTACAAAACGCAGAACTTTTTCACTAACCTTCAAACTGAGTGTCTAGATGACTACGCTCAGTTTCCCACTGCATCTTTGCATATTCTAAGCCAAAGTGCAATTAGGAGCAACCTAGACTGATGTTACTTATTAAACATGATAAGTTTTTGTTTAATTGTACTTTGGTGCTCCCAAGTGACGTGAGTTCGAATGTTTAAAAAGCTATTGTTGTCAGGTTG
>Ga0172362_10000387_pt1 | contig 35316 bp, 26 predicted proteins | sample LakKivs1_kivu2a2_FD_114534 | JGI IMG/M metagenome (GOLD analysis project Ga0172362, IMG submission 114534) | Sediment microbial communities from Lake Kivu, Rwanda - Sediment s1_kivu2a2 | ecosystem: Environmental > Aquatic > Freshwater > Lake > Sediment | place: Rwanda: Western Province, Lake... | reverse complement strand
ATTGCTGTGATCCCTGTCGATCCTGTACTGGGTTACTTTTGCTTTTTTTGAAGGTATTCCTTTAATTGTGAACACAATCCCGGCATCGGGAGCGGGTTTGTCATCATCATGATAATTCCAGAACATTATCGATGAATAATTCTGCCCCATTGATGCCAGTACTCCTATATCAGGTTTATTACCTCTTATGCCGGAATCGATAACGGTTTTGAACGCAACCTCAAAATCAGATTTTGCTTCAATCCTTTCAGGTCCCATCATTCCGAACATCCTGAAGACATTCAGCACCGGCTTATCGATCCCGTTGGTTGCAAGGTCGCGGAAACCATGGAACCAGGGCTGATCTTCAAACTCAAAAGCCCATGTTACAATTCCCAGAAGATTTATGTTATGTATAAGGGCAAGGTCATATATTTTCGCAAATGAACTTGCAGTATAGCTCGAATACATTGTCCCGTTACGGTAGCCGTTTTGCGGGTACTGTGTCATTCCGCATGCGGCACATCCTTCAGGATCGCACTCTCCTATAATGACCGGCAGGTCTTTGAATTTCCCATTTGCAGCAATGATCCTGAATCCGCTGTCAACCTGGCGGAGCTGGGCTCCCATGTTCATCCTTACCATACCCTCAATAAAACGGGGAGCTCCCTTGGCATGAAAAGCAATGAAGTCAAGAGGCGCACCCGTTTCTCCTGTGGCTGAATTAATACCTGACTCACAATGCTTCAGAAATTCGGTGAGGAATTTTGCTGCATTGCTCCCTGCAGGACCTGTGACATGAGGACCTCCAACCTTTGCAGAGGGTAGAGCCCGTTTCACTGCACCGGCAGAATAATCATAGAGCTTACAATACTCTTCGACAGTGCCTCCCCAGTATTTTGCATCAGGTTCGTTCCACAGTTCCCAGTACCAGGATTCCACCTCCTGTTTTCCATATCTTTCCACCGAATGCTTTACCCATTGATAAATCAGATCACCCCACTTCTTATAATCTTTTGGCGGATATCTCCAGCCTGTATAGATATCATCATAAGGATCACCGGGTTTCCAGTTATGTTTATATGGCTGGGGATTCGATGAAAGCGCCTCAGGCATAAATCCCATCTGGGCAAGAGGTTTCAAACCTCTTTCAATATAAGTGTCGAAAATACTGTCGATAATGGTCCAGTCATAAACAGGATTACCGCGGGCATCCTCCGTGTAGACATTTGTAGATCCCCATTTAAGCGCAGCTGTTCCATCACCGGTATTGAGAAGGTTATGCGCCCTGACATGAACCGGCACAGGGCTAAGTACTGAGAGCTCAGAGAGTAACTTTTTGCCGTCTTTCATGTATGTGTAGTTCGGTTCATCAGAACCGAACCATGCCCATGCAGGATTGAAATTTCCGATTTTCCTGCCGAGATTAACAGTTATATTGACAATAGATTGTTTTTCCTGCGCAAAAGAATTTACACAGGACGCGATCATGATTAGAATCAACAGCTGGGATTTTGTCATTTCGTATTATTATTCACCAACATTTAATTCGACGGTGGTTCCGGTCAATCCCGGTGATGATAATTTAATTGTCACCGGTCCCGGCTTTTCGAGAGATTGGAGGTAGATCAATAATTTCCCGTGAAACGCATGTTGTTTGTTATCCTTGTAATCTTCAATATTTGCAGGATTGGAATCTTCCATTCCCAGCAGCCGGACAGGCCCGGTTAGCTCGCAGGTTATTTCATTGTCAGCGTCATAAACCGTATTTCCGGTTTCGTCGCAGATTGTAACAAAGACATGAGAAATGTCCTTCCTGTCGGCTTTCATTGTTTCTTCATTACATGCTGCAGCGATCTTAACAGGAGAGCCGGTTGTTCTCAGTTCATAAACAGCAGCAATATCAGGACAGCATGACATGCTTGCCACAGCTTTAAGAGTCCCCTTTTCGAATGGCAGCTCCCATGCGATTGCCCTGTTTTTAAAATCTGCCATTTTTTTCACTCCCAGCGACCTGGAATTAATGAAAAGCTCTACTTCATCGCAATTTGAAAAGGCATTGACGGCTATCATCTTCCCGTCTTCATAGTTCCATGAAGGTACCACTCTTTTATGTGCCCACAGACTTACCGGTCCTCTTTCGGTAAGCCTGTCGGTTGTTCCAATGAAGACCATCGGCTTATCGCTCCAAAGACTCTGGCGGAAATAGAATTCAGCTTTCTTATTTCCGGCCAGGTCAATCACACCGGCTGTATTTGAACGCACAGGAAACCTTCCGGCTTCGCCAAGATACTCAATACCTGTCCATAGGAACTGACCTATAACATATTCATTATCTGCAACATAATTCCACATCTCGAGTGTCATTCCGTTTTCACTCCCATATAACGGACGGTTCGGATACTTCTTATGATCCTGCTCATACCTGAACTCCTGGTAATTATATCCCGCCACATCGAGTGCATCAGCATACCCGGTTTCATTCGACATCAGGGCAGATGCAAGACCTGCTGTAACGGGCCTTGTACTATCAAGTTCCTTAATTACGGCAACAAGCTCCCGGGCTACCTCGCCAAGTCTGTTTGCATGAGGAAGAGATTCGCTGAATTTTGCCCATGTCTGTGGATTTGCTTCAGTGTTAAGTACAGGATGGGTGTAAGGATCGTTTGGGTAATCGACCTCATTGCCAATGCTCCACATAATGATTGAAGGATGGTTCCTGTCGCGAAGAATAAAATCCCTCAGGTCGGTATGTGCCCACTCTTTAAAATACTCGGCATATCCTTCCTTGCCGGGAGTTCCCACATTCCATCCCTGGAGCCATTTTTTCTTCGGAAGTTCCCATTCATCAAATGCTTCGCCTATAACCAGGAATCCCTTTTCATCACAGAGATCAAGGAAATCAGGTGAAAAAGGATTATGGCTTGTCCTGATAGCGTTGCATCCCATTTCCTTAAGTATATCGAGCCTGCGTGCAACTTCTTCTTTCGGCACTGCCGAACCGAGAGCGCCGGCATCATGATGCATGCATATCCCTTTCAGTTTCATGCTAACACCGTTGATGAAAAATCCCCTGTCAGCATCGAATTTTATATCGCGGAAGCCGATTCTGGTGACCTGCTTATCCATTATCCCGTCGCCTTCAATAACAGTTACCAGGGAATACAACTCAGGTTTCCCGGGTGACCATAGTGCAATATCCTTAAGGTTCATCTGTTGTGCTACGGTTTGTGATGAACCAGGTTTCAATAACAGCATTTCAGAAGATCTGCTCACCGAATCATTGTTCAGCAGCAGGTGATTTGTCAGTGTCACATTTGCATCTGATGGAGATTCATTCAGAATACTGACTTCAATATCAAGCTGGGCGCTTTCCGCGGAAACATTCTTCGGAGCAGCGAAAACTCCCCATTGTTCAATATGCACAAGAGGAGTAATTATCAGGTTTACGTTCCGGTAGATACCTGAACCTGTATACCAGCGGGAGTCGGCGTCTTTAGTGTGATCCACCCTGACTGCAAGCAGGTTTTTCCTGCCGTATTTCACGAATGGCGTTATATCGTACCGGAAGGATATGTAGCCATTCGGCCTCTTCCCGAGGGATGTTCCGTTGATCCACACCTCACTGTTGTTATAAACACCGTCGAAACTGACATAAATTTTCTTCCCCCTGTCATTCCCGGGGACTATAAATTCCTTCCTGTACCATCCGATACCCCCCGGAAGGTAGCCTGTGCAGCTTGAATTATCCTTGCTGAAAGGTCCTTCAATGGTCCAGTCATGGGGAAGGTCGAGTATTCTCCACCCGGAATCATCGAACGAAACAGCTTCGCCTCCGGCAGTATCACCTTTATGAAATTGCCAGTTAAAACTGAAATCCGACAAATCTGTTTCGGCGGGCCGGCCGCATCGTGTAAGGCTTATTAAAAGAAAAATAATTATGGTCACAGGTACCCGGCAGATGCTGTTTGTTTTCATAGGAAGATTTTTTTGCGTGAAATTGTATCTCTTAAATATAGTACCAAAGTTAGTCAGTAAAATATTTTTCCAAAGCAGTAAGTATATTTTGTAAATCATGTTTCTTACATTTGATATCTTTCTGAACCATTTAAATCTTACCCTGATGAACAAAATCTCCGGAAACATCCTGGCAGGATTATTCCTGTTGATGACTTTTACAAAAACGAGTGCGCAGGATACCCTTCCTGTTATAACCGAAAAGGATTTCGCAAAATGGCAGAACCTTCTGTCCTTTTCAATTTCTGATGACGGAACCTGGATAAGCTGGAATGTATCGCTGGTTGACGGCGATGATACACTCTACATAAAGAATGCCCTGACTTCAAAAATGTACAAATACCCGCTTTCAACAAATCTGCTTTTTTCCACAGATTCAAAATGGGCAGTTTCAAGAATCGGGTTCAGCGAAAAACAACTTGAAAATATGACCGAAAAGAAAACCCCTGTAAAATACAAAGCAAGGCTGTTAAACCTTGAAAGCGGTAAAGTCAGGATCTTTGACAACATTGAATCCTATGCATTTACAAGGGATGCCGGTCATCTTATACTGAGCGGATACCAGAGCGACAGCAAGACAAGGGATATCTATATTCACAACCTGAAAACAGGAACCACAAAAAATATCGGCAATATATCTGAATACGGAGTAAACAAGCCCGGGAACAGGCTGGCCTATATTACCAGCACTGAAAACAAGAAGGGGAACAGTGTTGAACTGATGAATCTTGATAATTACACCATTTCCTTCCTCGATAATGATACCTGCATTTACAGGAATCTGGTATGGGAAAGAGAAGGGAAAGTCCTTATGTTCATGAAAGCTTTTACGGATACCAGTTTTGTTGAGGAGAGTCACATGGTTTTTGCGGTCAGGAATATATATGAAAAACCCGATATAAAAACCTACAATCCCGCATCTGACAGTAATTTCCCTGATTCCATGTTCATAAAGGATACTTATAAACCGTCTGTTTCAGACGATTATAAAACGGTATTTATCGGTATCTTCAACTGGACAAAAAAGGAAAAGAAAGACAAAAAACCTGCAGAAACCCCGAAAATTCCGGGTGTGGATATTTGGCACTGGAAAGATGATCCCATTCAGCCGCGGCAGAAGAATACGTATACAACTGATAAAAACTATACGTATCTCTGTGCCTGGAATATTGACAGCAGAAAGTTGGTAAGGATCACGGATGACACGCTAAGGCAGGCTTCCATTACCGGAGACGGGCATTATGCTGTTGCAACAAATGACTTTCCATATAAACCCTTGTTCAGGGAATCAGTGTACGATCATTATATCATCAATACCCTTACCGGGGAAAAGAAGCTGTTACTGAAAAACTTCTCATCGCTTAATGGATCTTCCCCGGCCGGGAAGTATGTACTTTACTTTAAAGACAAGAACTGGTGGGTCTATGATATTTATAAATCGGCACATATAAATCTGACAAAGGGTATTGAAACCGTTTTCTGGAACACCAGGGATGACAGTCCCAGGGATATAAAACCTCCTTTCGGGAACGGAGGATGGTTCAAGGACGACAAGGCTCTGCTTGTATATGATGAATTTGATGTCTGGAAAATTCCAATGGACGGATCAAAACCGGTAAGGCTTACCCGGGGAAAGGAAGACAGCACTATCTTCAGGGCAACAAGACTGAGCTATGAATATCCGTATATTGACGGCACAAAAGATCTTTATTTCAGCGCATCCGGGGATCTCACCAAGAAGTCGGGTTATTTCAGACTGACAACAAAAAATGTATTCGAAAAACTCCTCTTCGAAAATAAAGCTGTCAGCGGATTAAGAAAAGCTGAAAAGAGCGATTTTTTTGTTTACAGGGCTGAAACATATTCGTTATCGCCAAATGTTTACCGTGTTCCAGCATCCTTTACAAATCCTCTGAAAATAACTGATACAAATCCGCAGCAGTCCGGATTCAAATGGGGAAAGAGCGAACTGGTAAATTTCAGGAACCGCGACGGGAAGCCTCTTCAGGGAGCTCTTTTCTATCCTGCAAATTATGAGCCCGGGAAGAAATACCCGATGATCGTTTATATCTATGAGATCAGGTCAAACGTGCTGAATAATTATGTAGTGCCATCACCCAGGAGTCCGTACAACACAACGAATTACTCAAGCCAGGGATTCTTCATATTCCAACCGGATATTGTCTACAAGACGAACCATCCCGGTGAATCGGCTGTAAATTGCGTGGTTCCTGCTGTTGAAGAGGTGCTTAAAACAGGAATGATTGATGAAAAGAAGATTGGCATTATGGGACACAGCTGGGGGGCATACCAGACAAGCTTCATAATAACTCAGACCGACCTGTTCTCGGCCGCAGTAGCCGGGGCGCCTCTAATCGATATGATCAGCATGTACAATGAAATATACTGGAACACCGGCGGGCCCAACCAGAATATTTTCGAGATATCCCAGGGAAGGCTCAGGGAACCATGGTGGGTACAGATGGAAGAGTACATGGCAAATTCTCCAATGTTCCAGGCACAGGGTATAAAGACACCTCTTCTTGTTGCTTTCGGAACAAGCGATGGCGCTGTCGACTGGCACCAGGGAATAGAAATGTTTACAACTATGAGAAGGATGGAGAAACCATACATAATGCTGGTTTATGACGGAGAAAATCATTCCCTGGCCAAAAAGGAAAACCAGCTTGATTATGCTAAAAAGGTAAATGAATTCTTCAATCATTATCTCCTGGGAGAAGAACCCGAAGAATGGATCATTAAAGGAAGAAAATACCTTGACAAAAAGACTGAAGAGGATAAGGCGGCAGAAAAGAAAAAATAATCACCTGAACCGAAGGCCGGTCCATGAAGGGAATGAAATACCCGGACCTTCAGTTGATTCCGGGTATTTTGAAATTAGTTAAAAGGTATTGAGGTTTTTATGAGCCAGGATAGCCACTACGAGCTTGTCAGCAAGATTAAACCGGTAAGGATCGTACTCCCGATTCTCATCGGACTTGCAGTTGTTGCATGGTTTATAATTAAAGAAATAGATACAGCTGTTCTGGGGAAACTGACCTTCTCGTGGCATTCAGTATTCTGGATTTTTACTGCATGGTGCTGCATGATAGGCAGAGATCTGGGATATATGATCCGAATCCGTATCCTTTCTGAAAATGACTTTACCTGGAGACAGGCATTCAGGGTGATCATGTTGTGGGAATTCACTTCTGCCATCACACCTTCAACCGTAGGAGGGACGGCTGTAGCAGTTGTCTTTATTCATAAAGAAGGCATTTCTGTCGGCAGAAGCACCGCCATCGTACTGGCAACTTCATTTCTCGATGAATTGTATTTTGTCATCATGTTCCCGCTGATTTTGTTGTTTGTAGGAGGAACAATTCTTTTTAATACTTCTCTTCAGGGGACAGGAATTGCATTGCTGAATAACCTCACGACTGTTGCAATTATCGGATATACCATAATACTTGCATGGGTGCTGTTGGTAGGGTATGGTCTCTTTATAAATCCGGAAGGTATCAGGAAGACATTGATATACATGTTTCGTCTCCCGCTGCTCAGAAGATGGAAAGATGCCGCAGCCCGTGCAGGAGATGACATTGTGGCAAGTTCGCATGAACTTAAAAGACAGTCCCTTTCATTCTGGATCAAAGCACTGGTTGCCACATTTCTCTCATGGACCTCAAGGTACTGGGTGGTAAATGCAATTCTTATGGCATTTTTTTCAATCAGCGATCACCTTCTGATCTTTGCGAGACAATTGGTGACATGGATAATGATGATTATCAGCCCTACACCGGGAGGCAGCGGATTTGCTGAGCTGATTCTGGGCAGGTACATCTCTGATTCACTTCCTGTGGATTATACCGATGCAGGGAGTATTGCTCTTGCTATAGCAATCATCTGGAGAATAATCACTTATTATCCTTACCTGATTATAGGTGCATCTATAATTCCAGGATGGATCCAAAAAAAATTTGTCAGGCTATCCGGTGAAAAAAAATAGTTTTTTAGTAATTTAGTTTTTTCTGAAATTATCCTCAACGCTATTATCAAATGAGTGAAGAGATCCTGAAGGCACTGATGGAATTATTCGCGCTGATCGTCAAGCAGGACGGAGGCATGGTGAACAGCGAGCGCGAACATGTGTCGGGATTTCTTACCAAACAGCTGACCCGTGAATCAGTAAAGGAATATCTGGCTCTTTTTGATGAACATGCAGGTAGTGTAAGGGAGAAATCGGCTGTCAGAGAACCTGTGGCACCTTCGGTCAAAGATTCTGTCAAAGTTCTTGGCATCTGCAAGACAATAAACAGGACACTTAACCAGCAGCAGAAGGTGGTCGTTCTGATGAGACTGTTTGAAATACTGAATGTCGACCGGCAGTTCACTCCCCAGAGAATGAATATTATAAATACCGTTGCGGAAGTATTCAAAATATCGCCGGATGAATTTACCGCCACCGAACAATTTGTCAAGAACGATGACCCACAGAAACTTGTAAATCCTGCCATCAAGACTCTTCACCCCGGTGCAGAGACATGCGAAATTTGCAAAAGGATGCTGACCGGGTACCAGGATACCATGATCTGTTTTCTCAGGATTGCGAGCGTAGATCTTTATTTTGTAAAATATATTTCTAAAGAGCAGTTATACCTTAACGGACTTCCAATCACATCCGGTCAGGTCTATACTTTTGCCAAGGGCGGATCTCTGCGTTCAGCACAGGGCCATGCAATCTATTACAGCGACATCAGCTCAAGCTTCCTTTCGGATAGAATCATACACAAGCTCTCCTTCACGGTTGAAAATCTGAGTTACTCTTTCATTGAAGGACACACGGCGGTTGATAATGTCAGTTTTTCCATAGAAGAAGGGAAGCTCATTGGTATTTTAGGTGCCAGCGGCTCGGGCAAAACAACACTCCTGAATCTGCTGTGCGGAATCGAGAAACCTTCAGCGGGAAGCATAAAAATCAACGGTCTTGATGTGATCAGTGATAGCCATGCCCTTGAAGGCGTGCTGGGCTATGTCCCGCAGGATGACCTCCTTATTGAAGACCTGACAGTTTTCGAGAACCTGTATTACGCTGCCTGTCAATGTTTTAAAGAAAAAACAAAAGAAGAGATCACATCACTTGTCGATCATACCCTGATGAACCTTGGCCTGTCTGAGAAACGGAACCTTAAGGTGGGAAATCCCTTCAACAAGGTAATCAGCGGAGGACAGAGGAAGAGGCTCAACATCGCCCTGGAGCTGATCAGGGAACCGTCGGTTCTGTTTCTTGATGAACCTACATCGGGGCTCTCTTCAAGGGATTCAGAGAACCTGATGGATCTGCTAAGGGATCTTACTTTGAAGGGAAAGCTTATCATTACCGTCATACACCAGCCATCATCGGAAATATACAAGATGTTCGATAATGTTATAATCCTTGACCAGGAAGGATGTATGGCATATTACGGAAATCCGGTAGATGCAATAATTTACTTTAAAACACTTGATGCACAGATAAATTCCAGCGTGGGAGAGTGTCCGCTTTGCGGCAACGTGAATCCGGAAATGATCTTCAACATCATGGAAGTTCAGGTTGTCGATGAATTCGGGAAATATACAGAGAAAAGAAAAGTCAGACCCCGGGAGTGGGCAAATTTCTTCAGGCAGAGATATCCCCTGGTTCCAGTTCCGGAAGTGAAGGAACCTCCCCATAAAAACCTCAGGAGGCCGGGTCCTTTCAGGCAGTTCCTGATATACTTCTCCAGGGATGTAAGAAGTAAACTTGCCAATAATCAATATGTTACTCTCACGCTGCTGGAAGCTCCCATTCTCGGATTTATCCTTTCTTTCATAATCAGATATATTCCGGATCCTGATTCCGATACCTATTTATTTGCGGAAAATGAGAATATCCCCATATATATTTTCATGAGTATCATTGTCGCACTCTTCCTCGGCCTCACGATCAGCGCTGAAGAGATATTCCGTGACAGGAAGATCCTGAAGAGGGAAAGGTTTCTTAACCTCAGCAGGAATAGTTATCTGTCGGCAAAGGTCATTTTGCTGATAATTATTTCAGCTCTCCAGTCGGTCCTTTTCCTGCTTATTGCAAATCCGATACTCGGCATTAAAGGGATGTTCCTCAATTACTGGTTTGCCCTTTTCGCAACTGCCTTCTGTGCTAATATGCTCGGGCTAAACATTTCAGCCTCCTTTAATTCTGCAATAACTATTTATATTGTCATCCCTCTTCTGATAATACCTATGATGGTTCTGAGCGGGGCCATGTTTCCATTTGACAAGCTGAACAGGAGCATCGGGAATGTCGAAAAAGTACCTGTAATTGCAGAACTGATGCCTACCAGGTGGACTTATGAAGCCCTGATGGTTTCGCAGTTCAAGGATAACAGGTACAGCACAGTCGAATATAACAGGCAGAAAGAGACCTGTTATCTTCTCCAGAAAAAAATCTCCGAAGCCGATTTCAATAAAGTATACCGGATCCCTGAATTGCAGAAAGCCCTGGGTACAAGTCTTTCCGAATTCAGGGTAAATATGATGAGCACAGAAAAAAAGGATAAACTGCATATTGAGGACGGAACTCCCCGTTACACCAGGCTTCAGCTTCTCAAGAATGAACTGACCAAAATTCCTTCAATGTATAAGGTGCCGGAATTTAAAAATATTGATAAACTGGTGCCTGAAGAATTCAATCCCGATGTTGCTGATTCAGTATCAGCATACCTCAGAAGGCTTGATGCAATTTTCAGTACAGCCTCAAACGCTGCCAGTGACAGGAAAGACAGGTTCTATGTTCTTAACAGCATCAGGCTGAATCAGCTTCAGAAAGATTATTACAATTACAAACTTGAAGAGATCGTTACAAAATACTATGAGCGTAACAAGATCCTCCTTTATAAGAACACCATTGTCCAGAATACCGATCCGGTCTATATGGATCCTTACAAACGCGGCCCGCTGGGTTTCAGAACTCATTTTTATGCCCCGGCCAAATATATTTTCGGAATCAGGGCTGAGACATTCAGCTTCAATATAATCCTTGTCCTCCTGAGCACTATTATTCTTTACCTGACTCTCTACTATGAAATTCTGGCCAAAGCTGTCAGGTTCTTTGAAAAATTTAAGTTCCGTAAAAGGTTTATCAATATTACCTGATGATTTGTTTTTTTATATTTTTGCATTAAATAGTATACTCCTGATGAGAGGCAGGTTTTTTTATTCTCTTCTGATAATTGTTGTTGTTCTCTGCTCCTGCAGGAATTCAGCAAACAGCAAAAATGAGTTTATTTTTCCCGAGGCTGACTCAGTGCCGATAGGTGAAGCTGAAAAACTCAGCGCTGAAGCAATCGCGGAAATTTCAAAGAACATTTCATCACCTGTTGAGATAGCTAATCTCCTGCAGCTTCTTTCCGTTCCTTTTTCACCTGATTACCTTGCCTCGAGCATCGATGCCAATAAACAGACCACTGCTTTCGATAAGGCTCTTACACTCGGCATTCTTGGCGCCGATCTGGGTTACCTTAACATGTATGAGAAAACAGGTTCTTCAATCGACATTCTCTCTTCAATAAGAAAACTGGCTGAAGGCATCAGGGTAGGGCAATTCTTTGATTTTGAAACTATTAAAAGGCTTTCACTTAACAAATCCAACCTCGATTCTCTTTTATTCCTGTCAATTGATTCTTACACCCAGATAGATGAATACCTCCGTAATGATAAGAGGGGACAACTGTCAGCTCTCATGATAATCGGAGTGTGGATTGAAGCACAATATCTTGCCACCCAGGTTGTCAGGCAATATCCGGACCAGATGCTGAAGGACCGAATCGGTGAACAAAAAATCATTCTTAATGACCTGATATTGCTGGCAAGTCCTTATTGTTCAAGAGACAAGGAATTCAATTCACTTTGCAAAGACCTCCAGGAGATCAAAAACGCCTACAGGGAGGTCAGGATCACATATACTCTCGGGGAACCTGTAAGCTTAGAAAAAGACGGCGGGCTTGTTATAGAACAAACCGAAACCAGCACTGTTGATATGACCGATGAACAATTATCCGGGATTGTCGAGGTCACGAAAAATATTCGTAATAAATTGATTACCAATAATTAGGATGAAAAAAATTATCACAGCTCTTTTATTCCTGATTACAGGAGGCATCCTTCTGACGGGGCAGTCGAGCGATCCGCTGGTGGCTTCCTGCGTGATGAATGCCGGTTCAAATGCCAAGTATCTTAAAGATTTCAGAGTGCAGCTTGGCAAGACAGCTTCACCGGATGAGCTCAGGTATAAAGCACAAATTTCACTCTGGAAAAATACCAAGTACAGGTTTACAATGTGCAACGCTGACGATTCCCAGGGAAAGCTTATACTGAACCTGAAGGATGATACAAATAAACTTGTACTCTCTTCATACGATCAGAAAACCGGCAAAATATATCCTTATATCGATTTTATATGCAACAAGAGCGGAATCTATCAGCTCGGCTATGATTTTGCAAACGGACAGCAGGGTTCAGGGGTTGGAGTGATCTCAATGATTAAATAAACTCTGCATCAGAAAATCTCCAGTGCCTGCAGCAGCAGGACAAGAACGAAAAATACAGAGAATATTATCTCAGGTAAAATCTTCCTCTTTATAAACACGAAATAGTGTGTAAGAAAATAGCTTGCAGGAATTGCTGTGATCCAGATAATTTCAACCGAGACTGATCTCAGCAGAAAATACAAACCAAGAGAAATAAAAAAGGTCCACAGCAGCAGGTAAAATGTCTTGCGAGACTTGATCTTCTTTGAATTCATAAGCCTGAAGAGAAAGACGATACTTGTCAGAATAATCAGGCCTGAATATATCAGAACTGCAATTGTAAGCCTTGGGAAAATGTATCCGGGAGTAATTCCTGTAAGGTTCTCAGCAATGTCTGACAATAAAACTCCGGGATTATATCCTATGACATAAAATATACCCGTCACTATAATATAAGGAGCCGCAAGGCCGGTTAACGCAAGAAGTATTTCCCTGGGGTTGCCTGTTCTCAGTAACGCTATCCCGATTATCGCAAGAATTCCAAACCATATCATGGGTGCATAAAACAGACTTCCCGCACTTATTAAAATCCCGGTATCAAAAAAATTATAAGCTATCCCCGGCTTCCTGTATGAATCCATTATCCGGATAACTGCGAACATCAAAAAGATTGCGGCCGGGAGCACTGGATTCAATACCTGGAGCCCGGGAAAAACAGAGGTGATCAGCAGGAAAAATATTGCAGGGAGGAATGTTCTTTCACTGATAAAGAAAACTGTTGTATTGAAATTAACAAGAAGAAAAAGCAGGACCGAGAGCAGTACAAATGAAAAGATAACCCCGGCCAGATGATGATCACCGAACAGATCCAGGAGCAGGCCGTAAAGTGGCATCGGTGTTGTTTCATATAATGACAAAGGATAAGCCCGCGGATCAATAAATGCGCTGATCCATAATGCCCCGAGTATTATCACAACTATTGAAATCACACCGGGACCCGTTCCTTTGAAAAACTTCAACAGCATCAGACGTGCAGATCAAATCCTATGTCAGGCCTGTAATACTTATTCTCAAATGAGATTTTCTGTGCATTACGGTACGAACCGTCAAGAGCTTCTTTCATAGTTGCTCCAAATGAGCTCACTGCCAGTACGCGGCCACCGGATGTTATCACTTTGTTTTCAGACATTCCCGTTCCTGAATGAAATACCATGCAATATTCGTCTGTCTTATTCAATCCGGATATCTCTTTACCCTTCTCATAATGGCCAGGATATCCTCCAGAAACAAGCATAACAGTTGTTACATATCTTTCATCCACTTCGAGTTTCCGTGTGGACAGGTCACCGCGAGCAACTCCTTCAAGAAGATCAAAGAAATCTGATTTTATCCTTGGAATAGTCACTTCAGCTTCAGGATCACCAAGCCTGGCATTATACTCAATAACATAGGGTTCACCTCCGGAATTCATCAGTCCGAAGAAAATAAATCCCTTATAGACAATTCCATCAATTGCCAGTCCATGCACGGTCGGATCAATTATTTTACGCCTGACCTTATCCATGAAAACTTCATCTGCAAACGGAACAGGAGAAACAGCGCCCATACCACCTGTATTAAGACCGGTATCGCCTGCTCCGATTCTCTTATAATCCTTGGCATGAGGCAGAAGCTTGTACGAATGCCCATCTGTAATAATAAATGCCGAGAGCTCAATGCCTCGTAGAAACTGCTCTATGACAACTTTATTTCCTGCTGTTCCGAATTTCCCGTCAAGCATTGCCCTGACCTCATTTTCGGCTTCCCCGCGATCTTTTATTATCAGGACTCCCTTTCCCGCAGCAAGACCGTCAGCCTTGATAACATAAGGGGGTGTGAGTGTTTGAAGAAATGCACCTGCTTCCCCCTGGTTCGATTTATCAAAACTCTTATACGAAGCTGTGGGGATCCCGTGCCTTGTGAGGAATGCCTTGGCAAAATCCTTGCTTCCTTCCAGCATGGCAGCAGATCTTACAGGACCTATGACAGGGATATCCTTCAATAATCCGTCATTAAGAAAAAAATCGTGTATTCCCGCCACAAGGGGTGCCTCAGGGCCGGGGATAACCATAGCTATTTTATTCTCCAGAACAACTTTCCTGACCTGTTCGAAATTTTCAGGATTTACATTGATGTTTGTGCCCGACATGATTGTGCCCGCATTCCCGGGAGCAACAAATACTTTACTGATTCTGGGGCTCTGTGCAAGCTTCCAGGCAAGAGCATGTTCCCTTCCGCCCGAACCCAGGATAAGGATGTTCATTTTACCGGATAATTAACTATTCCAAATGTAATATTTCAATCTGAAAAATAAAGCGGGATCAGGAAAGAAGTATATGGGTGTATCCTTCAGAACCGGCATATTCAAGGAATCTGCGGGTGATGTCCAGGGAGAGACCTGGAGTGTCGTGAAGGACTATAACGGATCCGGGCCTGAGTTTCCTCCTAAGTACTTCAATGGCCAGGGCCGGATCAAAGCTACGGTCAAAATCGTACGGCATGACATCCCAGAATATGATCCTGTACGATTTCCTTAGAAGCCTGTATTGCTTACATGTAAGATGACCATACGGAGGCCTGAAGAATTTGTCAGAGGTAAGCTCTGCTGCCGCATTCACGTCATCAAGAAATTTCCCGGAAGACAGCTTCCATCCGTCAGGATGATCAAATCCATGGTTTCCAATCTGATGGCCTCTATTCCTTATTTCATCCATAAGGCCGGGATATCTTTCTGCTGCCCTGCCTGTACAGAAGAACACAGCACTGACATTGAATTTATCAAGAAGATCAAGCAGCCCGGGAGTTGATTGAGGATGAGGTCCGTCATCAAACGTCAGGCAACAGATTCTGTCATTTGTTTTTATCCAGAAAAGCGCATCAGGATAAAGCCACCTGGCTATAAACCAAGGCCTGAAAAATCTCATAACTGATCATTTGCCGGAATACAACTTCCCGTAATAGTCATTTATTATTGGTTCAATCTCGGCAATGAGCGAATCATTTTTCAGGCTGACAGCCATCCTGTAAATATCCAGCAGGGCCTGCATATTGATCCCGGTCGGGTATTCAAGTCCGAAATCTTCTCCCGGTGCAAGGCTGATTGCATAATCAAGATACTCTCTGGAATAATCCATTATTTGTCTGATCAGCTTCTCCCCTTCTTCCCTGGCTCCTGCCCTGATGAGCACTTCCGCGAGTCCTATATTGAAGAAATCATCAGGCAGTTTTTCGGATGGAACGATGCTTAGTGCTTTTCGTGCCACCTCAAGAGCTTTTATAGTATCACCCTTCTGAATCAGTGCATTCCCGAGATTACCTAAAATCCTTCTGAAATTACTGAACATCCTCCTGTTGTTCTCATCGAGATAAACATCAGGATCTCCGGCGTTGCCCCATTTGAATTTATTCATAATGTTATCGTACATGACAACAGGATCAATCATGCCGAATTCGTCAGGGCCCGATCCTTCAATTTTTATCGGCACAACCCTGTAGGCCATCCCCTCCTGCACAAAGAATTTTTCAAGACCTTTATACTGGCTGGACGGAACTGTTGTTGAATAATATATCGGTCTGGTCCATTTGCTTGTGGAGAGCATATCCATGATGGCAAGATCGCCCTTGAAAGCGTCTGATTCGGAATATTCCCAGATCATTGGAGCAAGTATCCTGTTCCTGAAGTATTCCTTCACTGTTCCGTTTGAAAGCACAACCGATGAATCTACATCAATTATAAACTTATTTGCAGGCAGGTAGTTCATATAATCTCCCCTGCCGCTGTAATCGATCATGTATTTTTTGTCGTCAGTTCCGGCAAAGGCAATGATCTCCTTCAGGCCGACAGGCTTTTCAATCCTGCTCGTTACAGGCAGCTGAACCCTCACTCCTTCGACGTATTTTTCCGATCCCAGGGTAAAAGGCACCGGATCAGATTCAAAGGCTTTCTGCCTGAGCATATCAATATACCAGCCTGCCTGAATGTAACTCAGGTTGGTCACCCTGACATCGGTTCTTATACCTTCTACATCCTGGACATACCATACAGGGAATGAATCATTATCGCCATAGGTAAAAAGGATGCTGTTGGGAGCGCACGATTCGACATAATTGGTACCGATATCTCTTGCTGTATAACGCCCTGAACGGTCATGATCGTCCCAGTTCTCCAGAGCCATCAGAACCGGACACAATCCCAGCAGGGCTATAAAGGTCACAATCACCGATATCTTGGATTTGATCAACTTTTGAAGATTCTCATAAACATACATAAAACCGATCCCGATCCAGACCGCGAATGCATAAAAAGATCCTGCATAGGCATAATCACGCTCCCTGGGCTGATTCGGGTACTGGTTGAGATAGAAGATTATAGCAAGTCCTGTCATGAGGAAAAATGCAAGCACAAGTATAAAACCATTCCTGTCCTTTTTATACTGCCACAGGAGTCCTGCAATTCCCAGAAGCAGCGGCAGAAGATAATATTTATTGTTGCCGGGATTGTTCTTCAGGTCTGCGGGAATTTTATCAAGGCTGCCAAGCCTGGCCTCATCAAGAAATTTTATTCCGCTTATCCAGTTTCCGTAGAGGTTGTTGCCGTTCCCCTGGATATCATTCTGCCTGCCTGCAAAATTCCACATGAAATATCTCATGTACATGAATCCGGTCTGGTACCTGAAGAAGAACCGCAGATTCTCGCCGAATGTAGGGCACACAATTGTCTGCCTGTCGGAGCCGGAACCAACTGTATACTTTCTTCCCTTAACTTTTCCCCAGTACAGATAAGCCGGTTCATGCTCAGGATCAGGACTGTACATGCGGGGAAATATTGTTCTGAATTCTTTGCTGTAAATATATTCCGGCCTGTAATACGGCTTATACTTACCGCCAATCTTGTTGTATCCGGCAATTACCCGTTTGATATTCTCGGGATATGTTTTTGATACGCAATAATAATCCCCGTAAAATTTTGGTGAGCTTCCATACTGCTGCATGTTTATATAATAGGAAAGAGAAAACACGTCAGATGGATTATTCTGGTTCATCGGCGGTCGTGCAGAAGATCTGATCATTATCATGGCATAAGAGGAATAACCTATCATGATAACTGTCAGGGAGGTCATTATATAATTGAGTACGACCCTGTTACTCTTCATCGAGTACCTGATGCCGGTTATAAGGCCTGCTGCAAGGAATGCGACAAAGATCAGTAGTCCTGTGTTATATGGCAATCCAAAGACATTGACAAACAGAAGTTCAAACCATCCTGCAACTGCTGGCACGCCTGGAAGAAGTACAAAAACTATCAGCCAGAGCATTACCATGGCGACTGCAAGTGTTATCAGTATTCCCTTTCCTGACACTTCAAATTTCCTGAAGTAGAAGACAAAGACAAGAACAGGCATAATAAGCAGGTTCAGGCGATGAATGCCCAGCCCGAGGCCCATTATATAAGCTACCAGGATAATCCATCTTCCGGAGCAGGGTTTGTCGGCTTCCTCTTCCCATTTAAGCATTCCCCAGAACACCAGTCCTGTAACCAGTGAAGACATTGCATACAATTCTCCCTCAACAGCCGAGAACCAGAAGGTATCGGAAAACGTATATGCCAGAGCGCCGATGACTCCGCTGCCGATGATTGCCGGAATATGTTTCGGATCAGGATCGGTGTTCCTGGTGAACACCCTTCTGACAAGGTGGGTTATTGTCCAAAAGAGGAACAGGATTGTAAAAGCGCTGCATAATGCCGAAAAGATATTGACCATGAGCGCAGCCTTTGATGCATCGCCCAGTGCAAAAAGAGTTGCAATCCTCCCGATCATTAGAAAAAGAGGTGCTCCGGGCGGGTGCCCGACCTGAAGCCTGTATGCTGAAAGAATGAACTCCCCGCAATCCCAGAAGCTTACCGTGGGTTCAACAGTCATTATATAAACAACTGCCGAGATTAAAAATATCAGCCATCCTGTAACATTATTCCAGCGGCGGTAAGTGCCCCATACTGAATTCATAAAAATAATTTTAGTAATAAACAAAGAACGTAAAAAATTGGAATCCAGGTTTAACTGCAAAACAATTTAACTTCATTTTAACGTACTTAATATAAAACACTTTAATCAGTTATACAGAGTGACGCAGAGAATTCACTGAGTTCCACAGAGAATTTCCCTGAATAATCCTCTGTGGCTCTGTGTAAGTTCTTAACCCGCTACCTTGCTACAATATAGTATCTCCAGGGTTTGTTTTTCCAGTATGTGCCGGCATAATCCACTCCTATACGGGGGCCGGACTTAATAAGGGGTTTTATCCCGGAATCTTCGACCCATATCCTGCCGGAAACAGTAAGATCCTCGCCATAAAAAGTTCTGTCTATCCCGAGAGCGCGTGTAAGTTTTCCCGGGCCATCGCAGCCTTCAATTCCTCTTATCAGGGCTGCCTGCGGATCGCCTTCCCTGCCGGTTACAAAATTCAGCATCCAGTACATACCATATACAAAATAGACATATATATGTCCGCCCCGGTGAAACATAACCTCATTTCTCGGTGTCCTTCCCCTGCTTGCATGACATGCCCTGTCGCCTGTACCCCGGTATGCCTCGGTTTCTGTGATCATATATTTTGAATACTGATTCTTACCGGTTTTTATTACAAGTATTGACCCTATGAGCTCAGGTGCCACTGAAAGAACGTCTCTTTCATAAAAGCCAAGCGTCAGCCTGTTATTCCGCTTCATTTCAGTAACCGATTTTATTCTCAGTTTCCTTCCAGGCCCTGAATACTTTGTTACTCCCGGCAACCGGCAGGTGTATAAATTTTAATTTCCGGTCAGACGGACTGAGTTGCATCTCCTTATAAATCAGATTGTCATTGAACCCTGCATTCTCGGCATCGAAACGGTCGAGAGCATATACTATACGTGTTATGCCTGACCAGTAAATTGCACCCAGGCACATGGGGCATGGTTCACATGAAGCATATATGACACATCCGGAAAGGTTGTGAGACTGCAGGGTTTCGCAGGCACCCCTGATGGCGAGAATTTCCGCATGAGCTGTAGGATCGTGTGAAAGCACAACCCTGTTGCCAGCTTCTGATATTATTTGTCCGTCTTTTGCTATTACAGCACCAAAAGGTCCGCCTCCTTCAGATATTCCTTTTATTGCCGTTTCGATCGCCCGTCTGAGAAAGTCTTCTTCAGTTTTCATCTTTGCTCTAAGAATCCGGTTATAAATACATCAAACAGATCATAAAAATAAGCTTAGTTTTGTTTGCTCCGAATAAATTCTGTTCAATATTCTTTTTTTTTATGAAATATGTTGTATTTTTGCAAACCCGAAATAAAGGGGTATTTTACTTTAAATACAAGTATATCAATTAAAAATATAAGCAAGTGGACACCTTAAGTTATAAGACAATCTCCGCGAACAAGACAACTGTCAGCAAGGAATGGGTGTTAATAGATGCTGAGGGTGCGGTGGTCGGACGTCTTGCAACATTGATTGCCAGCATGCTGAGAGGAAAGCACAAGACAAATTTTACACCGCATGTTGATTGCGGCGACAATGTCATCGTTATTAATGCTGAAAAAGTTGTTCTGACAGGAGAAAAATGGTCGGATAAGGAATATGTAAGACACACAGGCTATCCGGGAGGTCAGAGATTTACTCCGGCATCCAAGATGCTCAGGAAGAATCCGATCGGCATTGTTGAGCATGCTGTCAGGGGTATGCTTCCTAAAAACCGTCTGGGGAAGGATTTATTCAGAAATCTGTATGTCTATGCAGGGCCGGTTCATCCTCACGAAGCACAGAAACCCAGGAAAATTGAAATTAAAAACAACTAAGGAACAGATATGGAAGCTATCAATACCATTGGAAGAAGAAAAGCTGCGGTTGCCAGGGTATATTTAAATGACGGCAAGGGAAAGATAACGGTGAACGGCAGGGATTACAGGGAATATTTCAGTGCTGAAACGCTGCAGTATGTAGTTACCCAGCCGCTGTTCCTGATAAATGCCGGCGAAAAATATGATATAGTCGTCAATCTTGAAGGCGGAGGGATAAAAGGCCAGGCCGAAGCTCTTCGTCTCGGTATAACAAGGGCGCTTGTCCAGGCGGATGAGGAAAATAAAAAGCCCCTGAAATCAAACGGTTTCCTCACGCGTGATCCCCGCGAGGTTGAAAGGAAAAAACCCGGCAGACCAAAGGCACGTAAAAGATTCCAGTTCAGCAAACGTTAGGAATCCCGGGCTCCCGGCGATGCAAGTTTAGTATCTAAACTGCAAAGATTCCCGCCACGCGGGACTACTCTGCGGTTGATTATAAAGAATGTAAACTTAAAACAGATAAAATGCCAACTACAACTTTTAAAGAATTGCTTGATGCCGGAGTTCATTTCGGACATCTGAAAAGAAAATGGAATCCTGCCATGGCTCCCTATATATTCATGGAGCGTAATGGTATTCACATCATCGACCTTGAAAAAACAATAGTTAAACTCGATGAAGCAGCTTCTGCCATGAAGCATATTGCCAGGTCAGGCAAGAAGGTGCTTTTTGTGGCAACAAAAAAACAGGCAAAAGAGATTGTTGCCGAGAAGGTCAGAAATGTCAATATGCCATATGTAACTGAACGGTGGCCGGGCGGAATGCTCACAAACTTCCCCACAATCCGCAAAGCTGTGAAGAAAATGGGATCTATCGACAAGATGGCGTCAGACGGTACTTTTGCCAACCTGTCAAAACGTGAAAAGCTGCAGGTTACCAGGCAGAGGGCAAAACTTGAGAAGAACCTCGGAAGCATTGTCGACCTTACACGTCTGCCATCGGCTCTTTTTGTCGTCGACGTGTGCAAGGAACATATTGCAGTAAGAGAAGCCAAAAGACTCGGCATCCCTGTATTTGCAATGGTCGATACAAATTCAGATCCAACTGAGATCGACTTCCCGATACCTGCAAATGATGATGCTTCAAAATCAATTTCGCTGATTGTCGATATTCTCTGCAAGGCTATTGAGGAAGGCCTGAATGAAAGAAAACTGGAAAAGGATAAAGAGGCTGGCCAGAAAGATAAAAAGGTGATCAGAAAAGAACTTGAAACAAGCGATATGCCATAATCCCTGATCGAAGCAATTGTTGAAGAAGAGGGAGAAGAACCGGAAGAGGAAGCTGCCGGAGAAACTGAGGAGGAAGAAAATATAACTCCTGTGAAAAACGACACCGAGGAAGAAGAGTTATAATTATCTGCTATTAATCATTAAGTTAAAATAAAGAATCAATATGGCTACAATAAGTGCTGCAGATGTTGCTAAATTAAGGAGAGTTACCCTTGCCGGTATGATGGACTGTAAAAAGGCCCTTGAAGAGGCTGACGGCAATTTCGACAAGGCAATTGAAATAATACGGAAAAAAGGACAGGCGGTTGCCAATAAACGGGCCGACAGGGAAGCAACGGAAGGAGTTGTTCTGGCAAAAGTTACTGCTGACGGGAAACTCGGCGCCATGACCGTTCTCAACAGCGAAACCGACTTTGTTGCAAAGAATGCGGATTTTATCGGATTTGCAGGAAAAATACTTGATATTGCACTTGCAAAAAGGCCTGCCAGCCTTGAAGCTCTTAAGGCTCTTCCGTTCGACAAAGCAAGCGTTGGAGAAAAAGTCGTCGAGTATATCGGCATTATTGGGGAAAAACTTGAGCTGTCATACTACGAGAAAATCGAAGCCCCCTTTGTTCAGGCTTATATTCACCCCGGGAACAAGCTTGCAACACTCATTGGTTTCTCAAAACCAGGCCTGGATATACAGGTTTATAAGGATGTGGCAATGCAGGTTGCAGCCATGAATCCTGTGGCAATTGACAGGGATGATGTCCCTGCTGCGGTATTGGCGCAGGAGGTTGAGATCGCAAAGGAACAGGCCAGACGTGAGGGAAAACCGGAAGCTATGCTCGAAAAAATAGCACAGGGAAAGCTTGGAAAATTCTTCAAGGAGAGCACCCTTCTTAACCAGGACTTCATTAAGAACAACAAAATGACTGTAGGGCAGTATATTAAATCTGCTGACAAGGACCTTAAAGTAACAGCCTTCAGGCGATTTACACTCAACGTATAGACGAGATTCATGATTCAATATCACAGGGGTGCCGCGTGGTGCCCCTTTTTATTTTATGTCCCCACCCCCCACCCCCCCTAAAGGGGGGCTATAAACCCATTCTAAATAAATTATTCTCCTATCTTTACACCAAACATTTCTCAACCATGAAATACTCAAGGGTCCTGTTGAAGCTAAGCGGTGAATCACTTGCCGGAAAAGGAAATCACGGAATAAATGAAAAAGTGCTTGAAGAATACGCAAAAGAGGTGATTGAGATTGTAAACAACAATTGTGAGGTTGCAATAGTCATTGGCGGAGGAAATATTTTCAGGGGATTAAGCGGAACAGAATCAGGATTTGACAGGGTTAAAGGAGACCAGATGGGAATGCTGGCAACCGTCATAAACAGCCTTGCTCTTGAAAGCGCAATCAAACGCCTCGGCGGCAAAGCCAGAGTCTTTACATCAATAAGAATGGAACCTGTCGGAGTGCTTTACAACAGGGATATGGTCGTGGAAGAAATGAAGCACGGAATCGTCTGCATACTTTCCGGCGGAACAGGGAATCCTTTCTTCACCACCGACACTGCCTCAGCCCTGAGGGCCGTTGAAACAGGTGCTGACGTGCTGCTCAAGGGAACAAGGGTTGATGGTGTTTATTCCGCAGATCCCGAAAAAGATCCGGGAGCAACCATGTACGAAACCATTACGTTCAGAGAAGTTATTGAACGCAGGCTAAAAGTGATGGATTCAACAGCCTTTACGATGTGCCGCGATAACAATATGCCAATTATTGTCTTCAATATGAACAAGCAGGGAAACCTTCTTAAGCTTATAAAAGGTGAAAAGACCGGGACATTAATTTCTGGATGAGAGAGGTTTATTTTTCGTCTAATTTATTATTTTTGTTACTCCTGTAACATTCCGGTGTACAAACTACCGGTAAAAATAGGAAAAGTTAATCAGCTCCATATGAATGAAGATGTAGAATTGATAATAGAAGAGACCAGGGACAGGATGGAAAAAGCCGTTGATCACCTTGAGCACGAACTGGCAAGGCTCCGTGCCGGAAGGGCAAATCCTGCCCTGCTGGACGGGATCACAGTCGATTACTATGGTGTTCATTCACCGCTGTCACAGGTCTCAAACATAAATACTCCGGATCCCAAGACAATTCTGATCCAGCCCTGGGAAAAGACAATGCTGGGAACGATTGAAAAAGCGATCATGGCTGCAAATATCGGACTAGTTCCGATAAACAACGGAGAAGTCATCCGTATCAACATACCGCCTCTTACCGAGGAAAGAAGGCATCAGCTGGTCAAGCAGGTGCGGAATGAAGCTGAAACGGCAAGAATAAGCATCCGTAATGCACGTAAATGGGCAAATGACGAACTTAAACAACTTCTCAAGGACGGCCTTCCGGAAGATACCGAGAAAAATGCCGCCGAAAAAGTCCAGGAAATGACCGCCACCTTTAATGCAAAAGCCGATAAGGTGATGGCACAGAAGGAAAAGGATGTGATGACAGTATAAAGCCTATTCCCCTGGCACCAGCTTCAGCGTATATTTTGCTGCTGCTTTTACAGCACCTTCAGTAAATGCATCCTTATAGAATCCCTTTTCAATATACGTTTTCGTCTGTGACAGGTAAAATTCGCTTGCAGGTATTCCTGATGCACCTGTGGGTATAACAGTAAGCGATTCGTCCCAGTTTGCAGTATTGAAAATATGCCTTTCAGAAGCCCCGTGATTCACCACAAATCCGGAAGCAAAAGAGTAAGGGCTTACCGTATAGTTGCTGCCTCCTACCGGGTACTCATCGGAATTAAGATTGAAAATTTTATCAAGTATCTTTACTGATCCCAGAGGATGTGCAAGCGTGATCCTATGGATATTGCCCCATTTCCATTCAGCCTGGTCCTCCCCGTGTTGAGCGGTCAGTGATGCAACACACTCTTTGAAACTACGCAATACTATATCATTCAGAGTCTCCTTCTCAGGAGTGTTGATATCATCAACCCATTCATCTTCGCCGGTTGTAAGTATCCTGTAAATATAATATTCCCCCACCTTGTTGAAGAACTGGCTGAAAAGGTCAGACAGCTCATCTGACAGAAGGTTTTTAATGAAGCTGATACGGAAATATTCAAATATTGACGGTGCAACAAGATCCGCGCTCACATCATAATCCCATCCTGACAGAGTTTCAAGGGCTTTTGTCTCAGCCGGAGCAAGTTCTGATTTTCTATCATTCAGCTTTAATATGAAAGGTGTCAGCAGTGCAGCATAATCAGAATGCTGATCAGTGATCATTCTTTTGAAATCTTCCATGCCAAATACCTGCTTCTCATCAAGCATCTGTCTTATTCTGTTTATCCTGTAAGGCATCTCAAAGATCGTGCTTATGTAATACGGATAATCATCGTTTACAGTTTTATTGTTTGCTGAAGCAACATATCCATTCTGCGGATTATAGCTGACAGGCAGCTGGTCAAACGGAACAAATCCTTTCCAGTCAAATTCATCAGTTTCTCCGTTTCTGATTATTGAACCGTTGCCCTTTCTCACAGGAATACCCCCTCCTGTATTGAGACCGATATTGCCGTCAGCATCAGCATATACAAAATTCTGGCTTATCGACCTGAATGTGCTTATAGCTGACCGGAATTCTTCAAAATCCGATGCCCTGTTCAGGAGGTAAACAGTCCTGAACTCATCACTTTTATCATAACCCGACCATCTCATGCTCAGTGCGGCATCCTTAATATTCTGAAAATCCGAAATTACCGGACCTCTGTGTGTATATTTAATTTCTATTGAATCCCGTTTCCCTCCTTTTATGTTAATAATCTCTTTCTTCACTATCATATCTCTCCACTCACCATTGAACATATACTGGTTCCCATTCTCAGAATTTATCTTTTCTGCAAAAAGGTCTATATCATCAACCATAAGATTTGTCATACCCCACGCTATACGCTCATTATGCCCGGCGACTATGAAGGGCTGACCCGGAACCATTACACCTGTAACATTAAGTTTTCCCGGTATAACCTGGTGCATCTGCATCCATATTCCGGGAGAGTTAAAGCTGAGGTGCATATCATTTGACATAACCGGTTTCCCTGTTTCTGTCCTTGTTCCTGATACTGCCCAGTTATTACTGCCCGAAAAAGTTGCGGCTCCCATTGCTTGGAGCTTGTCCATTGATGAAATGAATGAAAGGGCTTCCTTTAGTAAAGTATCATTCAGTCTGAAACCGGGAAAGACATACTTGTTCACTGCTTTCCAGTCCGGTATGAGCTGGGTGGCTTTTTCAGGCCCGAGTTTCCGGACGAGCCTGTAATAAAAAATATCTGATGTCAGGTTTCCGGAAGCAAGATCCCAGGCCATATAACCTATTATATTGGTCATATCTTCAATCGTCCATGGATCCGGTTTATAACCGAGGATCCTGAACTCGGGAGGAAGTTTTTTGCCGGATTCGGTCATATAGTAATTCACCCCGTCAGCAAAAGCCTGTGCACATTTTAACAATTCAGGATCCGCGCTGCTGAGAACCAGCTTGGATTTTGAGGTCATTTCCAGGCACCTGAGAAATTTATCAGTCTGTACAAGATCTTCACCCAGTACTTCAGAGAGTGTTCCTTTTGTGACACGCCTTATAAAATCCATGAACCACAATCGTTCCTGGGCCATCACATATCCCACTGCAAAATAAAGATCATGTTCATTCCCGGCATAAATATGCGGCATTCCTCTTTCATCCCTGTACACTGTGACATCCGATGAAAGACCTTTTACCTTAAGCTCTCCTTCGTATTCCGGCAGAGCTCCTCTTTTAATGCCTGTCAGCAGTATCAAACCTGCTATTACTGCAACAAGTACAAGCACCAGAAGCGAAATCAGGATGGTTTTTAGTATCTTCATAATAATCTGATTTTTATTGCACTAATTTACGATTTTGCTGATATTATCAATAGGTTACTCCTCTTAAACCGGAAGTACAGTTTCTGCATATATCTGTCATACTCCTTCCCGTAAGGATGCTCTTCCTGAAACTTCTGTATTTCGGTCCGTTCCATATTTCCCTGAATGAATCTTCATTCAGATCCCCCATAATAAATTCAGCGTCCTTATCGAAGCAGCAGGGAAGCACTTTACCGTCCCATGTTATTACCGGGTTAAACCAGAGTCTTGCACAACGGTCAGGAAGAGAGCTTTTTATAGCATATTCATTATTTCTGATTTCATATCTTCTGAATCGTCTCCGTTCCGGAAGCCATTTATCAAAACCGGTTCTGCTTATTATCTGCATCGACTTTAGCTTCAGTCCGGCATTCACCATGCGGGCAAATTTCTTTGCTTCAGGTATCTGATGCTCATTAAACCTGTTTACCAGAAACTGAATTTCAAGCTTAAGTGGAGAACGGTGTTTTTTGACTGCATCAGCGACATTTCTGATTCCCTCCGTTACTTTTAAAAAATCCCCTTTTACCCTGTACCCGGAATATGTTTCCTTATCCATTCCGTCAAGTGATACAATCAATCTGCCAGGTCCTGATTTTACCATTCTCTCAGCATTTTCTTGCGAAAGGAAATGGCCGTTTGTTGAAACAATAGTATTAATTTCCCTGCATTTGCCGAGAAATGAAAAAAAACCGGGATGAAGCATTGGTTCTCCCTGGAAATACAGATTCAGCGAATAAAGATAAGGTTTCAGCTCAGTGATTATTCTTGTGAAAAGATCAGGATTCATGTATCCCCTGCTTCTCTTCATCATGCCGGACCCTGAAAGACATTCGGGACAGTTCAGGTTGCAATAGTTTGTCAGTTCAATTCCGGCGGAGACCGGCATGCCTTTTATAACTGCTCTCCCCGTAAAGGTGCTCTGTAAAAAGGAAACTGCTGCCGTAAGGGTGTTTGCCGGTCTTATAAGTGCATTAATCATGTTAATGACTGTAACAGGAAGTAAGATAATAAAATATTTGTCACGAAAAACGTAGGGTAAGCTTCTTTTTAAAGGTCTTAAGGATGAAGAAAGGAATAAGAAACAACACAGTTATTCAGAACCAACTTATTAATAATTAAAAGAGATAATGCCATGAAAAATTTAAGAATCGTTTCACTTAGTGCAATGACAGTCATTCTTGCTGTTTTTATGCAGTCGGTCGTTGCAGGAAATCCTCCAAAAAAGGAAAAATCTGATCAGCAGACAATTCTCACCCTGAAGGGCAAGGTTGTGGATGCTGAAACAGGTGCTCCGCTGGTTTTTGCCTCTGTTGCAGTAACGGGATCAAATGTTGCCATTGTGACAAACATCGATGGCGAATTCACCCTGAAGATAGGAACAGAACTCGCTTCGGGCAATCTTGAGGTCTCTTTTCTCGGCTATAAGAACAAAGTCGTTCCTATAAGCTCCATGCGAGACAACGGGTACAAAAATGTCATTTCAATGGAGTCGGCTCCCATACCCATAAAGGAGATTGTGGTAAGGCCTCTTAATCCTGAGGAAATCGTTGAAAAAGCAATCAGCAGGATCGGAAAGAATTATGAAAATGTTCCGAACCTGATGACGGCATTCTACCGTGAAACCATAAGGAAAAACCGTACGTATGTATCAATCGGAGAGGCAGTTCTTGAGATATTCAAAGCCCCTTACAATAGTGATGTGCGTTTTGATGCAGCCAGGATATATAAAGGAAGAAAAGGCAGCGATGTGGAAAGAATGGATACCGTTCTTTTCAAACTGCAGGGAGGAACAACAAGCGTACTTCAGCTTGATATAGCCAAGAATACCGAACAGGTACTGACAATTGATGCGATGAAATACTATGATTATTCAATCGGTGGAATCATTGAGATAGATGGTAAACCCCATTACGGGATAGATTTTGTTCAGAAGCCTTCTGTCGATATGCCACTCTTCATGGGAACCCTGTATATTGAAATGGATTCCTATGCCCTTACTGAAGCTGAATTCGGTTATAACGTCTCTGATAAAGCTGCTGCACAATCTATATTCATAAGAAAGAAACCGCTCGGGATGGAAGTTACACCGGAACTTGTCAGTTACCGGACCAAGTACCGAGAACAGGACGGGAAATGGTATTTCACATATTCCAGGGCTGAAGTCAAATTCAAGGTTGACTGGAAAAAGAAACTGTTCAATACATACTATACGACAATGTCTGAAATGGCTATAACAGATCGCACTGCCGAGGAAGTTATTAAATTTGCAGGAAAGGAAAAGCTGAAATATACAGATGTGTTTTCTGAAAGGGTAAGCGCATTCACCGATCCTGATTTCTGGGGAGACTATAACGTGATCGAACCGGACCAGAGCATTGAATCGGCTATCCGCAGACTCAGCAGAAAACTTAAATTCAGCGACAGGGATGATCTTGAAAAATAATCTGTTGCATGATCAGCGACCATGAAATCATAAGGAGGATCAGACAGGGTGATAAAGGACAGTTTGAATCACTTTTCAGATCCTCCTATGTTTCATTGGTCAGGTATGCAAAGAGACTTATCAAAGATCATGATTCTGCAGAAGAAATAGTCCAGGACCTGTTTTTCAGGATCTGGCAGGATAAGGAAAAAATTGAAATAGAAAGTTCATTGAACGGGTATCTTTTCAGGGCAGTGCACAACCGCTGCCTGCACTGGATAGAGCATAACAAAGTGGTTGAAAGGCACGCGAGGGAAGTTTTCGCACAAGAAACAGAAGCAGCAGATAATCCGGCGGATGCCATTTATTATAAGGAATTGCAGTCAAAAATTATACAAATAATAGAAAAATTACCGGACCGTTGCGGAAGAATATTCTGCATGAACAGGTTCGAGGGATTAAAATATTCAGAAATTGCCGAAAAGCTTTCTGTCTCGGTCAAAACAGTTGAAGCTGACATGGGAAGAGCATTAAGGGAATTCAGGAAAGCACTCAAGGAAAAATGAAAGAAATGAAAAACACGGAAAGATTTACTGACAGGGATTGGGAAGAACTTGCTTCATCGTTATCAGGAGAAAACAGCAATGAGGAGACCGGACCGGTCAGACAATTCATGTCAGAAGACGGTGAAAAAACCGCTGAACACTGGAAATCTCTGAGAGGTATGAATGACGACAGGGAAATCAATGTTGAGTCGGCATGGAATAAAGTGAATGCCAGGCTCAGTGAATCAGGCGCGTACGAAGGGAACAGAAGCAGATTAATATCCATGAAAAACAATTTCATGAAAATAGCAGCCGCCGTTCTTATTTTTGTATGCCTCGGCGCAGTAACTGTTTATTTTAATAATAAAGGTGTTTTCAGCAGGGAGATAATTCTCGCCACAGGTAATGACGAAAAGAATATCAGGTATGATCTCCCAGATGGGAGTGTTATTCATCTCAACAGGAATACCGAGCTGAGATATAGTGCGGATATGGGGAAATCGTCAAGAAATGTCAGGCTTGACGGAGAAGCTTATTTTGAAATAACCTCAGATCCTGAAAAGCCTTTCACGGTCGATGCAGGAAAGGCAAAAGTCAGGGTTACAGGCACCTCCTTCAATGTAATCACAAATAACGACTATGAGTCCGTCGAAGTATTTGTAAATACCGGACAGGTCATTCTTACCGACAATTCCGGAACTCAGAATCTTGTTCTCGAACCTGGTTACATCGGTACAATGGATTCAAATATTTCCGGTAAAAAACTTAATGAGAATCCCAATTACATGTCTTGGAAAACCGGCCGTCTGGTTTACGACGGCCAGAAGCTCGAAGTCGTGTTCAAAGACCTTAAACGTGCTTATAACATGGATATTGTTGCCGATGATCCGGAGATACTCGGTGAACTCTGGACCACGGCACCGATCGATAACCAGTCACAGGAAACAATCATACGTCTTATTTGCACCAGCTTTAACCTGAATTATTCAAAAGACGGAAATATTTACCATCTTGCAAGAAAATAGCTCACTCTCCGGAATATGTGCCCACCCAATGGCTCAATATTTGTCAAGAATTCAGCCATTGCATTACTTATCCTGCTGATACATCTGCAGCCTGCGGAGTGCCAGAAAAGCATACTTGATTCAACATTTACCTTCCGGGCGGGTTCAGTAAAAACCATTAACGCGCTGAATCTTATAACAAAAGCAACAGGTTATAATTTTACTTACGACAGCCGTCTCATTAATCCTGAAATAAAAACAGAAATGACATTCAGCGACGTTCCCCTGAATGTCATCCTCGATGACATCCTCAAAAGAGATTCACTGGTTTATTCGGTAATCGACAAATATATTATCATCTCAAAAGCTGTCCCGCACCCTTCACCGGCAAAAGACACACTGACTCCTGCTCAGTCATTTTATATCTCAGGACTGATTGTCGATGATGAAACTCTGGAACCATTGCCGTTTGCAACCGTTGCGATAAAAAACAAAGGCAGAGGAACAGTAGCAAACAGCAACGGGGAATACGGCATCAATATCCCTCCCGACTGCCTGAAAGACACGCTGTATGTATCTTACCTTGGCTATATAGGAAGGGATATTCCCGTAGAGGCATCACCGGGAAACAATTTCACCATAACAATGCAAAAGGAGTTCATCCCTATTCCCGAGATCATAATCAGGACACAGGTCCCGCAGGAAATCATTTACAAAACCCTGTCTGCAATCGATGAAAACTACGGTACAACACCGGCTATGCTTACCGGATTCTACCGTGAAGGCGTCTTGAAAAAAACAGAGCTTCAGAATTACTCGGAAGCTGTTCTGAGCATTTACAAAAGTGCTTATGACCTGACTTTGTTTGGCGACCAGATCAAGGTTCTGAAAAGCAGGAAAATAGAAAACACCTCAGCAAGTGACACACTTGCAGTGAGGCTTAAAGCGGGATTGAGTACATGCCTTGAACTTGATGGCGTTAAAAATACCTTCGACTTCATCAACAGGGAAAATATGCCGGAATATACCTACCGGATCACCGATATCGTATCTTATGATGAAGAAGCTGCTTATGTAATTGATTTTGAGCAGAAAGAGCATGTTGAGAATGCGCTGTACAGGGGATCTGTCTATATAAATGCTGAAGATTTCGCCATACTGCAGGCAGATTTTGAACTGAATCCCAGGTATATGAATAAGATGAAGGATGCATTTATTTCAAGCTCTGCAAGAAAATTCACAACCTGGCCGGTATCAGTAAAATATTCCGTCAGCTACAGGAAAGTCAACAGCCGTTACTTTCTGAGCCATGTCAGGGGTGACCTGGTATTCTCATCAAAGCAAAAACGGAGACTGTTCAACAGCACCTTCAATGTGTTTTTCGAACTGGCAATTACCGGTAACAATCTGATTAATGTAAACAGATTTGAAAGAGAAGAACTTGCACCCATACACTCGGTATTTACCAAGACAATCATCAGTTATGATCCCGGATTCTGGGAGAATCTGGACTTTCTGAAACCTGAGGATAACCTGCTGCAGGCTCTCAGAAACATGAATGCGAAGCTTTTTGAGTTCTCAGATCAGAAGAACTAATATTTATTTATAAGCTCGTATAACTTGCTCAGGTCAGGAGTCAGAACCACCTCTGTTCTCCTGTTCTTCTGCCTTGCATCCGGTGTATTCCTGTCATCGACGGGGAGGTATTCGCTGTGGCCTGCAGCAGTAAGCCTCCCGGGATCAATCTTCGATCCCTCAAGCAGTACCCTTACAACTGTCGTTGCCCTTTTTACGCTAAGATCCCAGTTGTCCACCAGCTGACTGTTTCCCGGCCGGTATGGAACATTATCTGTATGTCCTTCTATGGTTACCTGAATATCAGGATTTTTCTCAAGGACACCTGCAAGCTTTTTAAGGGCATTCCTGCCATTTGCATCTATATCCCAGCTTGCAGTTTTAAACAGCAGTTTTTCTTCAAGGGAAACATAGACCTTCCCGTTCTTCAAGGTTACTGTCAGTCCGTTGTTCTCAAATCCAAGCAGGGCGTCAGATACTTTGTTCTTAAGATCCTGTGCAATCTGTTTCTGTGCATCAAGTATCTTCTCGAGCTCTAAAAGCCGGGCATTTCTCTTCTCAAGCTCAAAGGTCAGCTCATCAAGGGATGCTTTTTTTGCATCAAGTGTCTGTTCAAGCTGGCGCAGAATATCCTCTTTGCCCTGAAGGTTCTGCTGTGCAGCCTGCAGTTCTGCAAGAAGCTTCTGCGTTTCCCTGACATTTCCCCTTACAAGCTCCTCCTGGGCATTCTGAAGGTCTGAATATTTAACGGAAAGCTTATTATATTCATCAAGAGCATTATCTCTCTCACTTCTTGCTTTATCAATATCAGCGGTCAAAGTGCCTACCTGCTTTCCGAGATCTGCCATTTTGGTCTCAAGCTCCCTGTTTGCCATTCCAAGACCAATATTCTCCGTTTTGAATTCATCCCTCTCATTCATGAATTGCCTGCTTGTATCCTGGAGGTTTTTATATTTTCTTCCCGTTACACAGGATGATAAAACAAAAATCAGTACTACCAGTGCTGTCAGGGATAAAGTTCTTTTCATATCTCTATGCGTTTTTTATAAAACAACCTTTCGCGTTTATTATTGTTTTCCTGTTTGCGAATGTCACAAAAATAAGAAAATCCGTGTGACGCATTGCCAGACAGCCGGGAATAATAATTGTTATATTTGCAGGTTATCTGAATGCCGATGAATACGGAAGAGAGCCTTCTTTTAAGGATATCATCACCTGAGGATCTGAGGAAACTCGACCCGGCCGACCTTATTAAAGTCAGTGCCGAGCTGCGGCAGTTCATAATTGATGTAGTCAGCACTAATCCCGGGCATTTCGGAGCCAGCCTGGGAGTTGTTGAGCTTACCGTTGCTTTACATTATGTTTTCAACACACCCTATGATAAAATAATCTGGGATGTAGGCCACCAGGCCTACGGGCATAAAATACTCACCGGACGTCGCGACAGGTTTACAACAAACAGGAAATACAAAGGCATAAGCGGTTTCCCTAAAATGGCTGAAAGTGAATATGATGCATTCGGGACAGGGCATTCTTCGACATCAATTTCAGCTGCGCTGGGTATGGCAGTGGCAGCTAAGCAAAAAGGCGAAAAACGACATGTAGTTGCAGTTATCGGCGACGGCGCCATGACAGCCGGGGAGGCGTTTGAAGGACTGAACAATGCAGGTATTGCAAAATCGGATATCCTTGTTATCCTGAATGACAATAATATAGCCATAGATCCCAATGTAGGCGCACTTAAGGAATACCTGCTCGACATTACAACGAGTAAAACCTATAACCGATTCAAGAATAAGGTCTGGAACATGCTTGGGATATTCGGCAGATTCGGCCCCAAAACACGAACCCTTGCCGCCCAGATCGAATCTGGTTTTAAATCCACAATTCTCGACAGGAGCAATCTTTTCGAAGGGATGAACTTCAGATACTTCGGTCCAATCGATGGCCATGATGTTCTTCACCTTACAAAAGTCCTGGAAGATCTTAAACATATTCCTGGGCCAAAGCTTCTTCATTGTCTGACTGTTAAAGGAAAGGGATTCAGGCAGGCCGAGGAGCACCAGACAACATTCCATGCACCAGGGAAATTCGATAAGGATACAGGAGAGATCTATACCTCCGAAGATAGTAATGGCCCTCCTTCCTTCCAGGAAATTTTCGGAAAAACATTGCTTGAACTTGCACAGATGAATGATAAAATAACCGGCATCACCCCGGCTATGCCAACCGGCAGTTCCCTGTGCATAATGATGAAGGAGATGCCGGATAGAGCTTTCGATGTGGGAATTGCAGAACAACATGCAGTGACTTTCTCTGCAGGACTTGCAACTCAGGGCATGATACCATACTGCAGTATTTACTCATCCTTCATACAAAGAGCCTATGACCAGATCATCCATGATGTTGCCCTCCAGAAGCTTCATGTTGTGTTCTGCCTCGACCGAGGAGGTCTTGTCGGATCCGACGGAGCCACCCATCACGGATTCTTCGACATGGCGTTCATGCGGAGCATTCCGAATATGATCGTCTCTGCACCAATGGATGGAACAGAACTCAGGAATCTTATGTACACCGCCCAGCTTGAGAAGAACAATATGCCTTTCTCGATCCGCTATCCCAGGGGCTGCAGCTACATTGCCGACTGGAAAAGACCATTTGAAGAGATCCCTTTGGGAAAAGCAAGGCAGCTGAGTGAGGGTAATGATTTAGCAGTTTTGAGCATCGGCCTTCCCGGCAATTATGTTGCCAGAGTAGTGAAAAAACTTGAAAAAGAATCTATTACAATCACACACTGGGACATGCGTTTTGCTGCGCCGCTCGATACGGAAGCTCTGCATTCTGTCTTCAGAAGATTCAATAAAATCATTACAATTGAAGACGGGATCCTCAAAGGTGGATTCGGAAGCGCTGTCGTGGAATTCATGTGCGATAACCATTATAATGCAGAGGTGAGACGTCTCGGCATTCCGGATTATTTCGTGGAGCACGGAAAGCAGGAGGAGCTTTACAGGGAATGCGGGTACGATGCTGAAGGAATTGAGAGAACAATAAGGGAGATGATCGACCCCCCAACCCCCACCGAGGCTTCGCTCGGTACAGGCCTGAAGGGGGGCTAAATACTACCT
>Ga0172362_10000384_pt1 | contig 35443 bp, 36 predicted proteins | sample LakKivs1_kivu2a2_FD_114534 | JGI IMG/M metagenome (GOLD analysis project Ga0172362, IMG submission 114534) | Sediment microbial communities from Lake Kivu, Rwanda - Sediment s1_kivu2a2 | ecosystem: Environmental > Aquatic > Freshwater > Lake > Sediment | place: Rwanda: Western Province, Lake... | reverse complement strand
CGAGATATGCCCAAAAACCTGCATGAATTTGGGCGAGATGTCCATTGGCCACCAGGCGCCGCCGATGGGCGCCAGGGTGAGGGTGAGCAGCAGCCCAAATCCGCTGGCCTGCTCGGGATTTTTTAGACCCGAGCCAACAGCGAACGAGAGGGCGGTGATACATAGGGTGTAGACGATGACCAGCAGGATGAGTGCCGGAATGTCTTCGCCAAAGCTCATCCCCAGGATGCCTCCCACGATGAAGACCACGGCGAACTGGATGAGCCCGAGGCAGAAGCGGGCCAGGATTTTGCCCGCTAAGAGGGTGCTGCGTGAGAGGGGCATCATGGCAAGGCGCGGCAGGGTCCATTGCTGGCGCTCGATAATCAGGGCAGACATGCCACCAAAAATGGTCATCAGCACGAACATGCTGCCCATACCCGGCACCGATTGGCCCAATCCATATTGCAGGCTGGCCCCCACCGATTGGGGCTGGCTGGAAGCAGATAGGGAAAAGTCTATGGTGATGCGATTTTGCTTTTGCAGGTCGAGGGCGCGCTGGTAGAGAGCGCTGGAAAGCTGCTGACCCTGGGCACTGGTCATGGAGGTGCCCTGTAATTTGTCGATCTCTGCCACACCGATGCGAGCTGCCACAGCAGCCGTGTTTACCTGAGATACGGCGGCCTGAACGGCTTCGAGGGCTGATTGCGAGGTGCCAAAGCTGCTGGTGCTGCGGTAGGTGAGGCTGACCGGCTGTTGAGCGGCCATATCAGCGCCAAAGCCGGAGGGAATTTCCAGCAAGGCGAGCGAATCGGAGTTGGCTACGCGATCGAGCGACTGGTTTTCGGTGAGTGAGCTGGAGGCACCTAATCCGCAGATATCCTGGGCGTTATTATCCATGGGGCATAGCGTGAGCCCAGGATTGGCCTGGCGCACGGCGTCTAAAAACTGGGACGAAGCCTGGGATTGGTCCAGGTCGATCACATCCAGGCGACGGATAGCCACACCGCCAAATGCGCCACCATTCACCAGGGCGATGATCACCGTCATCACCGAGGGCACCAGCAACAAGCTGGGCAGGTTGGAACGGTTGGTGAGGAAAATGCGTAAATCTTGACGGATGATAGCCCATATTTTTGACATCACGCACCTCAGGCTTCAAACTTGCGGTTGAAGAGCAGCAAGCCGATGATAAATAACACGGCACCCTCCACACAGAGGACGCCGATGTTCAGGAAAATATCGCCGCGACCGGCCGCCAGGGTATCAAAAGCATCACGACCCCAGTAGATCAGCGAGAACTGGGAGACCGAACGGGGTAATTGGAAGCCGAAGGCCCCCCCCAGCACCCCCAGGCCGATATTCAGCACCGAGCCCACGATTTCAGCCTGCTCGACGCCCTTGAGCACACCTGCCAGGAACATCCCCAGCCCTGAAGAGGCTATGGCAACGGCTACCAGCAGCAGGACAAGCCCACCGATGTTGTTGCCCCAGATGAACACCGCCCGACCCTCGATCAGGCTGCCCACCAGGGTGAGAGCCAGAATGAGCACCACCAGCTGGAATATCACGCTGACGAATACCCCCACCAGCTTGCCACCCAGGATGGTGGAGGGTGAGGTGGGCGATGCCAGGATGCGCTGCAATGTGCCGTTACGGCGCTCCTCGTACATACTGAGCACGCCGAACTGCCCGGTGAAGAGGGCGAAGAACAGCGCCTGGGCCGAGCCGAAGGTGACCAGCAATATGCCCGCCGAACTGGTTTGAACAGCCTGAAGGGGTACTTGAGACAGGCTGACCAGGTTGCTGCCGGGAGCAAAGGCACACACGAACAGGTTGGAGGCATCCTGCTGGGTAATATTCGATAGCAAGGCAGGCTGCCGGGCAACAATCTCACCCAGGGTGGCCCCGATGGCAATATTACCGCTGACCATCTGGGCGGTGATCGAATCAACCACGCTGCGCACGATGCCCGCCGAAAGACTGTTACCCGCATTGCCATACACGGTTACGCTGGATGTGGAGGGCGCCTGCTGGGGGTTGGAGAGGCTGGTGAGGGCAGTGGAGAAACCAGGCGGGATGATCACCACGGCGGTATACAAGCCCTTATCTACAGCTGCCCTGGCGGATTGCTCAAGGTAGGCAGGGCTGCCGGTGGAAGCAGCAGGGGGACTGATTTTACCTTCCTGAACAAGCCCTTGGGCTACCGATTGGTCGAAATTGATACCATGGATCAGCTCAGACAGGCTGTCACCGGAGACTGCAGAGCTGGAGGAGCCACTGGTATCCTGCGGGCATGATTGCATCGTTGCGCTCGTGCCGGCTGGCAGCTGCCCTGCAATGAGCAATGCGGCCAGCGTGTCGCCAAAGTTAACACCATAAGCACCTGGCTGGTCCTGGTTGATGACCACCACGGGGATATGCTGAATGGGGCTTTCAGAGCGACCCAACCCACCGAAGGCCAGGCCGATGATGGTGGAAATTGCCAGCGGTGCTGCCAGCATGATGATGAGCAGCGTGCGGTCGGTGAAGCGGAGGCGAATATCTTTAAACGCAATCGTCCAGAGCTTCTTCATCTCAATCCCTTAAGGCTCGCCCGGTGAGGTGCAGGAAGACAGCTTCCAGGTCGGGCTCGCGCACTTCGACCGAATCGATATTGATCCCCGCGTCTTCCACCAGGTGAAGGATGAAAGGCAGGGCCTTGCGGCCGCGCATGGCATTGACGATCAGCAAGCCGCTGACATTGGCCTTGTTCTCGCCACTCTCACCGGGCGGATCATAGGTGACCTGGGTGACCCCCTCCACCGAGGAGCGAATGCGCGTCAGCAAGTCGTCAGCCACCGGCGTCTCGCCCACCTTGAAGATCAGCCGGTCTTGCTCGACCACTTGCTGGACCAACTCACCCGGCGTGCCCATGGCGATGATCTCGCCGTGATCGATGATGCCCACCCGGTCGCTCAATTCCTGGGCTTCTTCCATCAGGTGGGTGGTGTACAATACGGTCATGCCACGCTGCTCCTTGAGCTGCTTGACCGTATCCAGGATCCTGCGGCGGCTCTGCGGGTCGATGCCCACGGTTGGCTCATCCATGTACACCACCTGGGGGTCGTGCAACAGGCCGGCGGCGATGTTGATGCGGCGCTTCATCCCACCGGAATAGGTCTCGATGCGGTCGGATTGGCGGTCGCTGAGCTCCACGAATTCCAGCATGGCATCGATGCGCCTTTTCAGGTCCTGGCCGCCCAGCCCGTACATCTGGCCGAAGAACTCAAGGTTCTGGCGGGCACTCAAGGTGGGGTAGAGGGCAACCTCCTGGGGCACCACGCCGAGCAGGCGCTTGGCTTCGAGAGGCTGGTGAGTGATGGAGAAGCCACCGATGAAGGCATCGCCGCGGGTAGGCTGGGTGAGCCCGCTGATCATCGAGATGGTGGTGGTCTTGCCGGCGCCGTTAGGCCCCAGCAGGCTAAAAATCTCCCCCTTTTGGATCTGCAGGCTGATGCCTTTCACCGCTTGCACCTCTCCTTTTTGAGGGCTGCCGAAGGTCTTGGCTAAATCCCTGGTTTCAACCATGATATCCATAGATGTCTCCTGGAAAATGTCAATGATGATTATCGACTATACTTTAGGAATGGCACGGGCACTTTGATATTAAGTGCTTATTATATAACCGAATCGAGAATGTGACCCTCTCTTCCCAGCCAATTATCAACGATGGACCAACATACAAACTGCATATATACAAGCCGGTTTATGGATATACCACCATTAATCAGTTTACGCTTGATGCACGATTGGATTTCTCCGCAAGATGATGAGCAAGGTTCCCGGGGACAGACTTGATGGCTGGTGATGCTACCCGGGACCAGGCAAGCCAGCAGGTCCTGGCGCGCCTGCTGCCAATGACGGAACAGCTGCCGGTTTTACCCTTGCTGCTACAGCGCGCTACCTCTCAAACCGGGCATACTCGGGAGGTAGAGGCAGGCCGAAGCGCCGACAGAGGGCTTTTACATCAAGGTAGTCGTCCTGGTCAAGAGTGTAGCCGGTGTGAAACTGCACCATATTGCGAGCATCGATACAGCGAACGGCATGGCCCAGGATGCTGCCCGTGCCACGCAGCGATTCAAGGGGGTAATCCAGCCCTTGCTCGGGGTGGTTTTCACGGTCAAGGGTGTAGGTGTGGATATCCACCTGACGACCGTGCGCGTCGCCCATCACGAAGTTGACCGGTCGGGTATCGGGGCGGGGCACATCCGTGTAGCTCTTTGATGCGAGGGTTTCACGCAGGCGGGGCACATCCTGGTAGAGGAGGACGATATCCAGGTCGGCATGCGTGCGGGTTTGCTCGCCCAGCAGGGCATCCACCCCCCACCCACCGTCCAGGATCACCTCGATATGCGCCTGCTCGAAGAGGGTCATGAGCTGCAGCACATCCCGGGCGGTCATTTCAGGAGGATGAGCGCTGAGCATTGTCTCTTACCAATACCAGCAGGGTGAGGTCATCCGCCTGGGGAGCCTCTCCCTGGAAGCGGCGCACCTCACTGAGGATAGCATCGCGAATATCGATGGCAGACTTCCCATTCTGCCTGCGCAATGTATCCTGCAATCGCTGCAAGCCGAATAAATCTTCATTTATGTCCTGGGCATCGGTGACACCGTCTGTATACAGCACCAGGGCATCACCAGGCTCGATCTTAACCGCCAGGCGCTCCCAGCCGGCATCCTCCATCACGCCCAGCGGCATGCCGGTGTGCCTGAGCAACTCAAGGGAGCCGCCAGCAGAACGCAGCAACAAAGCCGGGTGGTGTCCCGCACTGCAATAGATGAAAGTGCCTGTGCCTGGATCCAGGATGCCGTACAGCAGGGTAATATACAGGCCGCCGTGGGTGTCTTCCAGGATACGCCGGTTGGTATCAAGCATAGCCAACTCCGGCTCGGATGGGTGATCGACGGCGAAGGTGCGCCACAAAGAGCGACTGAGGGCCATGAACAGGGCGGCACTGGTGCCCTTATCGGTCACATCGGCGATCACCATCCCCAGGCTGCCACCTGGCAGGGGCAGGAAGTCGTAAAAATCTCCGCTGGTTTCATGGGCGGGCTCCAGCAGCACCGAAAGGTCATAACCGGGCAACTGGGGCAGGTTTTCGGGCAGCAGGCTCTCTTGCACCTGGCGGGCTTTTTTCAGCTCGCGGGTCATTTGTTGGTGGTCGAGCGTCTGGGCGCGCTGCCTGGATTGGATTTCGCCCAGCAGTCTTTCAGCGATATCCGGGAAATGACCCACCCCCATCTCGGTAAACTCCGAAATTACCTGGCGCAACAATTTTTCGGCTTTTTCCAAGTCTGCCATGCCAGCACGCTTCAGGCAAAGATATGCCCAATAGAGCTGGTGAATTGCGGCAGGCAGCCTGAAACCAATCTGCTGGTTGAGCTGCACCAACCTTTCGCTGGCTGCAACAGCTGCGTCCCAGTCCTGCCCGGCTGAAGCAATCTCCAGCTCGCATTCCAAGCTAAGACGCTCATCCCAGGATAATTTCCTTTGCACCATCTCAGCTTGCGCTTTACCCAGCCAGCTCCGGGCTTCCGCCAGCCTATCCTGGCGGGCGCGCAGCACCGATAGGCGTGCAAAAGCCCATATACGCTCATTCGAGTTACCGTGCTCTACGAGCTGTAAGGCCTCGTCCATCAGGCCATCGAGGATACTCAGGTCAGCGACCTCTCCCCAACGGTGCCTTTCTAAAATGATCCACGAAAGCTCATCCAGCACCTGCTCTATCGATTCTTTATTTTGCTGCTCACGGTATTCTTCCAGGCAGCGGTAAAACATGGTCACTGCTTCGTCCCAATTTCCGCGATACCAGCTCAGCACCGCGTGGATGAACTTTTTCACCGTGTAGTTGGGCAGAGGATTGGGGATCTGGGCGATGAGTGCATCGAGGCGGGGGAGCTCCTGCTCGATTTCTTTGAGCTTACCCGGGGCGAATAAACAGTTGATATAGCTGGTCAATCCTAAAAACTCTTCTGAGGCAACCCCGCGGAGCCTGGCGAGCTCGGCCGATTTTCGAAAATGCTCCATGGCAATATTATTATCACCCTCATATGTGCGGATCATGGTTCCCAGGTTGATGTGGGCACGGACGGCCACCTGCAACAACCTGTGAACCTCCGCCAGCTCAATTGCCTTCTGCAGAGCTGCCAGGGCTTCATCTGGCGGAACTTCGCCAAGGATGCCCAGCGTGGCCAGGGCATCAGCCTGAACATAGACCGTGTTAAGCTGCTCGGCCATGGCGAGGGCCTGCCTGCATAAGGGTAATGCCTTATGCGATTCTTCGTTGAAGTAATAGGCTCGAGCCGTTTCATGTAATAAATTAGCTTTACCCTGGCTGTCAGGAGCATGCTGAACCAGCTCCATCCCCTCCAGGCAAGCCCGTAAGCCAGCCGGGCGGTCTGAGGCGAACCACAGGACGCGTCCGAGGCGAGCATACAAGCGCGCCACGCCATCCCAATCACCTGCCGAGCGATAGGCATCGATGCCGCTGCGGAAGACCTGTGCGGCTTCAGCGAAGTGATTTTGCCGGTAGAGTGCCTCTCCCAGGCCGGAATACACCCAGGCAAGTTGCGACCGTTCACAGCATTCCAGGCTCAACGCACTGCGATAGTGCTGCTCGGCCTCCTGATTGGCATACACGCCCAGGGCTTTATCGCCGGCGATGATGAAATATTGCATGGCGCGCTGTTGCTCTCCGGCCTCTTTAAAGTGGTATCCCAGGACGGCCGCCAGCTCACTCGTCCGACCGGGATATAACCGCTCGATGGCATTCCCCACCGCCAGGTGCAGGCGTTTGCGGTCGCTTTCCAGCAGCGAGGCGTAGGCAGCATCCTGGACCATGGAGTGGCGAAAGAGATATTCCAGGTCCGGCTCAACCCTGGCCACCTGGATAAGACCGGCGGATTCCAACGTGCTCAAGCTGCTGTAGAGGCTCATATCATCCGCCTCCCATCACCTGCGAGAGGACCTTCACCGGAAAGTTCCTGCCCACCACCGAGGCCACCAACAGGGTGTAGCGGGCTTCAGGGGGCAACCGGTCGATGCGTGCCAGCAACAGCCCCTGCAGGTTGTCGGGGATATCCCGGTCTGAGATTGCATGTTTTGCCACCCAGGTATTTTTTTGGAAGACAATCGCCTGGCGATCGATAAGCATGCGGATGACTTCTTCCATAAATAAAGGATTACCTTCAGCTTTGTGTAGGATCAGCTTGCGGACTTTTTCAGGCAAGTTCTCAATGGCCAGCAAATTTGAAACCAGCGAACGGCTATCGCGCTCAGACAGGTTGTGTAGGTTGATTTCAGTGAGGCTATCTCCCAACTGCTCACGGGCGGCATTTACCAGCCGCCAGCCGGTTGATTCCCGTTCCAGCCTGCTTACCAGGCAGAACAGGATGGGCCCGCGGGAAACCATGGGCAGCAAGCGGATCAATAATTCAGTGGAGGCAGCATCCGCCCAATGCAAGTCCTCCAGCACCAGGATCAACGGGTTACGCTGCATATTGGCCTGGAGCAGCTGCTCCATCGCCAGCAGGTGTTGCATCTGTAATGCCTGGGGGTCGGGAATTTGCGAGCGATGCAAAGCCTCTCCTTCCAGCTTCAACATCAACATGTGCCCCAGGTACGGGTAGATATCCATTGACTTCTCGCCAAACAAGCGCTGCAGGTAGGACTGCAAGGCAGCCCGTGTTTCCGGCTCGCTGGAGCTGTTTCCCACGCCAATCATGTTCTTCAGCAGGTCATTCACCAGCTGGTAAGCCAGACCCTGCTTATAAGAGACACAGCGCCCGGTCAGCCACTGCCTGCCCAGGGGGGTACCGTCATCGCCAGAAAATCGCCTGCCGACGGCATCCTGCCACTCCTGGATCAGGCGGGTCTTGCCCATGCCGGGCTCACCCAACACCACCACTGCCCTGCCCAAGCCGGCCTGGACTGCCTCACACGACAGCATGAGGGTTGCAAGCTCCTTATCGCGCCCAACCATCGGGCTTGCCAGGTCTGCAAAGCCACGAGCGCGGCCCTGCACTGCCCTGGCTGACAGCACCTGGTAGACCTGCAAGCGGCTAGCCATCCCTTTGACCTCGATGGCCTCGCGCGGAAGGCAGTCGAAGTAGGGAGATATGAAACGATAGGTATTTTCAGTGACCAATAAGTGCATGGGCTGGCCCGAGAACTTGATGCGGGAGGTGAGGTTGATGGTGCCAGCATCGGCGGTGTAATCGTAGGTGAGGTCATCTGCCAGGGGGCCAATGACCACCGGCCCGGTATTGATGCACACCCGCATGGCGAAATCAATGGCGCGTGACTGCTTGAGGTCCTGTGAATAGGAGCGAATGGCAGCGATAATTTCCAACCCGGCTTGCACTGCCCGCTGGGGGTCATCTTCGTGAGCCACCGGGGCGCCAAAAAAAGCCAGGAGTGAATCGCCCAGCAAGCGGGCAAGGCTGCCTTCATAACGATAAATGACCTGGGTGATACGGTCGAAGGCGCGATTGATCACCTCAGTCCAGGTTTCGGTGCCCAGCAGCTGGACCAGCCGTGTAGAGCCCACCACGTCTACAAGCAGGCAGGTGATTGTGCGCTGCTCGCGCAGCGAGCCCGAGCGCCTGGCAGCGCTCAGCCTGGCTTCGGAAAGCATTTTTTGGGCAAGGGCGCCAGGGGTTTCAGCCGCCAGCCTGACCAGGCGACTGGCATCGGCTGCATTACGCGGCTGCACGGGCTGCCCGCAATGCATGCAGAAAAGCGCGCCGGGGGCAAGCTCCGACTGGCAATTGGAGCATTTCAACAGCAGCTCCTGCCCGCAATTCGAGCAAAAACGGGCAGAGTCGGGGTTAAGTGTCTGGCAATGAGGGCAAACCGCCATTCCGGGCTCCTGGTTGGGTCAGGTTGGAAATCGAGTTACTGCCCTCAATTCTATCATCTATTGAAAATCGAGCAAATGAGCAAGGCGCGATGCCAATGACAGCCCATGCCCATATATGGATGCCGCAATTATTCCCCTTGCGGGTCAGCCACCCCATTCTTACTCACCACCGCCCAGCGGCTCAGCTTATAAGGGGCGTAATTCCGCTCCTCCACCTTAAATTCACTCAAGATGGATTCCCATTCCTGGTCGTCTACAAAGCTAATCCTGCCGGTGGTGGTCATGATATACGCCCTGGCGCCGTGCTTGAGCACGCGCTTGATCTCGGCAACGGCGGCAGCATGGTCTTGGGGAGCCATGCAGCAAATCAAGCCGTCAGCCAGGACGAAATCCACCGAGCCATCTTGAATGAAACCAAGGCTGGCTGCTGATGAAGCGTGGGCCTCGATATTCTGGTAATTCATGCGGGCGGCTTTCTTCGCCACGTAGCCAGCGGCTTTTTCATCCGAGTCAACCGCATAGACGCGGCCTTTCTCACCCACCTCATCAGCCAGCGGAAAGGTATAAAAGCCGGGGCCGCATCCCAGGTCTGCTACCACGCCATCTTGTTTGACGTGCTGGCTATACTTGCTGGGGTTGCTCGCCAGCCTGCGGATGAAATTATTCAACAAAATCACCGGGAAATGCCGGTCGCGATTTAGTTTCTGATCTGTCATTATTCCTCTTTGGTATTTTGATCCCGTTTCCGTTGGGGAAAAAACCAGCGATGACCTTCGGGGTCTTCAGCCCGGTAACGCCTGCCGGATTCATCATTTTCGATCTCAGACAGGATGGTAGCGCCGGCGTGCTTCGCCTGGGTGAAGTGTGCCTGAAGGTCATCTACATATACCAGCACGCCATCGATCATCCAGGGGACCGCTGACCATTTCCGGGCGGGTTCGCAATTTTCACGGTGGTGCCTGGGACTTTCATAAGAGGGAGTGGGTGTGGCCAACTAAACTGACAGAATTTCCACCCTCCAATAGGCGGGTGAATATACCGCAGGCCATTTTTCCCGTACCGATAATCGTGACATCCATACTTTACCTCCTGTTGAATATCACTAAATTAGATGCACAACTCGAGAGGCTGGTGGCAAAAAATTAGTAAAAAAAATGATGGGACGGGCCTTTTGCAGAAATGGTTGTTATACAGGGTGAAATGGTGCGCCAGCTGCCGATATTTGGGGACTGGAGGCTGTGTGTAGGAGCAAATATTGGTATATGAACAACTTCACTACGCCGGCTCAGGTTCGCTCCAGTGGTCGTAACTCACCAGCTCGTCCAGCCCCTTGCGGCTGCGGCTCAACAAGCGCTCGCGTGAGGCCTGATCGTAGCTGCCTTCCCTGGGGTAAGCCAGGGGTGTGGCAACCACGATGCGCACATCCTCCGGGATGTGCAGCACCTGCTTCACGCGGGTCTCATCGAAGGCGGTCATCGGGTGGGTGACCAGGCCCAGGTCGGTGGCGGCCAGCAGCATGTTGCCCACCGCCATGCCCACATCGAAAAGGTAATACTCGCGGCCATCGCGGATGATATCATCCATCGCCCGGGCGCACACAAAAAGGATCACCGGCGAATCGAGGATGACCTGGTTGGATTCGGAGAAGGCAGTGGTGACCTGCTCAATCACCTGCCTGTCTTGAACCACGATAAAGCGCCAGGGCTGGTTATTACGCGCCGAAGCCGCCATGCGGCCGGCATCCAGAATGGTGTTTATTTTCTCTTTTTCCACCGGCTTGTTGGAAATATGCATCTTCAGGCTGCAACGCTTGGATATGGTATTCAAAGTTTCCATAATGCCTCCTCGATATATATTAACAGGATTATCATGCGTCTGAGACTCCAGGCACCCAATGGATGGCGGCTGCCCACTCTTCGGCTGCCAGGTAGACCAGGTCTACGGCGGGGTCTTTCACATCAGTATAGACTTCCCGGTTGGGCAGGTTCTGAGCCAGGCGCCGTTTAAGCTCAGCATAGGCTTCAGCGGTGGCGGGGTGAGCGCGCAGGTAATCGCGAAACAGCAGCGGGTAACGCTGGTTGTGCCGACCATACACCCGCATGTGAACGTGCGTGGGGCGTTGGCCAGCCGGAGGCCTGAAATACCACTTTTCCCACTCAACATCTTCACCGTTCACCAGGGGAGGGTGGTGGTCGCAAGTGACATCAGCGGCACGAACATAGCCCAAGCGGGTCATGGCACGCTGGACAGCCTCATCGAGCCGCGTCACGGTGACCTGGATATCGATGACATCCTTGGCTGCCAGACCGGGCACCGAAGTCGAGCCGATATGGTCGATGCGCAGGGCCAGGCTGCCCAATCCGTGCCGTAAAATTACGCCAATCTTGCTAAACTCAAGCGGCCAGCTGCCCTGGTAGGGAATGATCTGGGCTGTGTTATCCATGTTGTCCGTCGACGAAACCTCCCGCCTGCGCCTGCCTCATCACCTCCTGGATGGTTTCCAGCAGCTTGCGAGCAGATGCATAATCCAACTCGACCGCCACGCGTGCCCCCGCCTCACCGGCCTGGCTGGTGAAATCCAGGTTCAACGTATATTCCAGCGGCATGTCGAAGGGGTGGTCGTAGCTCACGCTGGCCGTGTCCACCCTGATCCAGCCATCCGCCACCTTGCCGCTGCCCCTGATATCTACCTGTTGTGCAATCATCGTGCACATGCTCATGCTCCTTTCAAATTCTTATCCAGGAAGGCGAATAGCTTATTCCAGCCATCCACAGCCTGCTGCTGGCGGTAATTCGGGCGATTGTGGTAGAAAAACCCATGACCGGCACCATCATAGCGGTGGAACTCGTAATCCTTACCGAGCTTCTTGAGCGTTTCCTCGAGCTGGTTCACCTGTTCAGGGCTGGGGGCGCGGTCATCGTTGCCGAACAAGCCCAGCACCGGGCAGGAAAGGTCAGCGGTGAAATCGATGGGTGCCGCCGGCTGCTTGGGGGTGAGCTCTTCGGGGCTCATCACCACCCGGCCCCCCCAGCAATCCACCAGGGCAGCAAAGCCAGGGATGCGGCAGGCGCACAGGTAGGCATGCCTGCCACCCGAGCAAGTGCCGAACACGCCCACCTTGCCGCTGACGTAAGGCAGGGCTTTGAGCATCTCCAGGGCGGCAGCCACATCACCAACCACCTGCTGGTCAGCTACGCCCCCCGCCCCGCGCACCCGGGCAGCCACGTCTTCGGGAGTGCCATGCCCCTCGCGGAAGTAAAGATTGGGGCATAATGCGGCATAGCCATGTGCGGCGAACTTGCGCGTGGCTTCAAGGTACCAATCATCCCATCCCGGCAGGTGATGCACCAGCACCATCCCCGGGAAAGGTCCCGCACCCAGTGGGCGGGCGAAATAGGCGTTGATAAGGTCGGCATGGTAGCCAGGCAAGACCACCGTCTCAGCCAGCATGCCCTGGTATTGGTCGGTTGTATACATTTAACCCTCCTGTGTAATATTTGCAGACTAACAGGTGCAGTAATTGCCAGCTTCTGCAGCATGCAAATTATAATTCGTGATTATCGGGGGCTTTGATTAATAGCAGGAGAATCTTTTTTTTTACATTGGATAGAATCGGTCGAGTGCTGGCGCAGCGGAAGTGTGAGGATGGCGATGCTTCAGTCGATGCTGAAGACCATGATGCGGTTGTTGCGGCTGTCAGCGATGTATATCTTGCCCTGATTTCCGATGGCGATGCCGATCGGGCGGAACAATGAACCGCCCACCTGGATCGGACCCCAGAAGGAGTAGAGGTAACGCCCGTAACTGTTGAAGACCAGAATCTCGTCTCGGTTGGCATCCGTCACGTAGATGCGGCCCTGCCCATCGATGGCAATGCCGTGCGGACTGGAGAACTGCCCCTTTTCGCTGCCCGCCTTGCCGAATTTAAACATGAAGTTCCCGCGCGGATCGAACTTTTGCACCCTGGCATTCCCCTCATCCACCACGAACAAGCAGCCATCGGCATCGTAGGCCAGGTCGGTGGGGTGATCAAAAAAGCCCTGACCCCTGGCATCACTGCCATGTTTGCCCAGCTTCGAGCGGAAATTCCCCTGAAGGTCGAATTTCTGCAGGCGGTCGTTCTCTTGATCTGCCACCACAAGGTAGCCCTCCGGATCAATCCGCACACCCAGGCAGTGGTTGAACTGCCCATCGCCCTTGCCGTGGCTGCCAAATGAGCCCAGGCAGTGTCCCTGGGAGTCATATCTATACACCTGATTCAGCCTGAAATCGGCCACGTACATGGTGCCAGTATTGTCGAGGGCAATACCCGCAGGCTGCCTCAAGCGGCCATTCTTCCTGAACATGCCCCCCTCGCCGTCCCCGAACCTGAGCAGCAAGTTACCGTTCTCATCGAACTTGCTGACCTTGCCGCCAAATGACTCGGTCACGTAAAGATTGCCCTGAGCATCGAGTGTGATTGCATAGGGCCTCACCAGCTTTTCGCCGAAAGTGGATCGGTATGTAACGGGCACTTTATTTTCTATCATGAATATCCTCGACTAACTCTCACCGCAAGTATGCTATTATTTTAATCCATCAAGCTGGTGCCGATGGACAGTTCCTGATATTAATACCAACCTTTTCCCCAGTTGGCTCAAATCAAGCCAAAACACCTTTTATATTAATGGATGAATTTTCAATCAGCATGACCCCATCACTCGATACTTGACACATCCCCTGTGTGTAAGTATAGTTTCACCCATGGAAACAGAGCACGCCGATGCCCCAAAAGCACGCCGGATGTACGTGGTGATTGCCGCGGGCTGCATCCTGTTCGTGGTGCTGAGCGTGGTTGCTATGCTCACCTATGCGGGAGGTTGGATGGACAACCATGCTGCCCCGGGCTATTCTTTCACGCAAAATTTCCTCAGCAACCTGGGAATGCTCACCGCCCTGTCGGGAAAGGCGAATTGGGTATCTGCAGCCCTGTTCTTCGCGGCGCTGGCAGGAGCGGGAGCCTGCCTGGTGATTTTCTTCATCATTTTCCGGCGCTTCTTCCAGCACAACCGCCTGCAAAAGCTGCTCAGCCTGCTGGGCTCGATTGTGGGCGTGCTGGCAGGGGTGAGCTTCATGGGGATAGCCTTCGCCCCGGCAGATATCGCCCAGGCTGCGCACATCCAGTTCGTACTGTGGGCATTCCGCCTGTTCCCCCTGGCGGTGCTGCTCTACCTGCCGGTGATGTTCACCGACCGGCGTTATCCTAAATTTTATGCCTGGGTGTTGGCGGTGTTCTGCCTGCTGCTGATCGGCTATTTCGTGCTGCTAACCATTGGGCCGAGCCTGAGCTCACCCCAGGGGCTGGTGATACAGGTGGTGGGGCAGAAGGTGATTGCTTATGCCTCAATCATGAGCATCTTCATCCAATCGGTGGGAGCGTATAAGCTACTCGCAAGGGATTCCCTGGCAGACTAGTGTTCAAAGCGAATAAAAAGGGGGGTGAAAGTTATATATCTCAACCAATTTGTTTGAAGTTGTTATTGCAAAACCAACTACTTTTTCAGATGGATGAAAATAAAATTCAGGGAGGAATTTTTTAATTCGTAGAGGCGGATTGCTTCGTTTTTTTCACGCAGCAATGATGGTTTTTTGGTAGAGGCAGAATGTAATCACTCACGCCCCCACCCCTTATCCATAAAATGCTATGAAGAAGATGATACATATGGTAGCGGTGAGTAATTGCGGCGGATTGCTTTGTCGTGTCTGGCCTTGCAATGACGGTTATATCGAAATGATGACCTGGATCCCATCAAAAATCATGCTTCAGCACCACCCCGGGCAGCTCGCCGGTATGCTGCTGCCCATCCACCACCAGCTGACCATTGACGAACACGTAATCGATGCCTTGCGGGTACTGGTGGGGGTAATTCTCGAACGGGTAGGTATGCGGGTAAAGATTGGTGGCCCGGTCGTGCAGGCGCTGCAGATCGAAGATCACCAAGTCGGCCCAGGCGCCCGGGCGCAAAACGCCACGATCGTATAAGCCCAGGCGCTGAGCGGGAAAGGAGGTCATCTTGCGGATGGCTTCCTGAAGGGTGAGCACCGGCTGCTGGCGGACGTAACGCTCCAGCACCCCGGGAAACTCGCCGTAGCTGCACGGCTGGTAGGGTGGCGGGTCATTCAAGAAGCCATAAGGCGCCAGCACCTGCCCATCTGAACAGATCATCACCGCTGGATGTTGCAGCAGGATGCGAATGTTTTGCTCATCGATATAATCGAAGATGGCCTCTGCCTGGTGACCGTTTTCGACGATCAAGTCAAAATAGGCGTCGAACGGCTCACGACCTCTCTCGTAGGCGATGACCTGGAGGGTTTTGCCCACCACCCCAGGGCTGTTGGGGGCATGCAGCATGGTAATACGCTGCCACTGGGCATGCTTGAGCAGCCCCACGGGCCCAAACGCCGGCTTGCGGTCTTCCACGATATCCTGGCGGATTTTTTGGCGCGCCTGGGGATCCTGTAGCAGCCGTGCGATTTGCTGAGCAGGAAGATCCTGGATTTCCTGGGGAAGGCCGCCGGTTAAAGAGGGTGCCAGGTCGGTGTGCACGTCATTATCCACGGTGACATCCTGCCCGGCGAGGCGAGCTTGCTCCACCAGCTTCAGGTTGGCGTGGGCATCCTGCGGGGCACCAAACTTGGGGGCATTGTGCGAAATCTGCAGCGGCACGCCCGCCTCTCGGCCAATGCGGATGGCTTCTTCTACCCCAAGCAGGATGGTCTCGCGCTCGCCACGGATATGGGAGGCATAGAAACCATGATAGCGGGCCGCTACCTTGCATAGCTCGATGATCTCCTCCGTACTGGCGTAGCAGCCGGGGGGATACACCAGCCCGGTGGACATGCCAAAGGCGCCGGCCTGCATGGCTTCATCCATAAGAGCCTTCATTTTTTCGAGCTCAGATGCATGGGGTGACCTTGCTTCCAATCCCAGAGCGGCGATACGCAGCGCCCCGTGCCCGGCGAGAGCGGCGATGTTGATCGCCAAGCCACCTTGCTGCAATGCTTGAAGGTATTGCCCAAAAGTGCGCCAGCCCCAGGTCACTTCCGGCTGGTTGGAGATGGGCCCCCACTGGCGCTGCATCTCTTCCAGGTGATTCTCAGTGAGAGGCGCCGGGCTCATGCCGCAGTTACCGATCAGCTCGGTGGTCACACCCTGGCGGACCACGCTCTCCGCCCGACGGTTGACCAGGATGGTGAGGTCGGAGTGGGTGTGGATATCGATGAAACCCGGCGAGATGTAGCGCCCGGCTGCATCGATAGACCGCCTGCCCTGCAACGTCCCGCGCGGGCCGATGTGGGCAATCCTGCCTTGCTGAATGGCGAAGTCACCCCAAAACCAGGGATTGCCGCAGCCGTCGATGATGCGTCCATTGGTCAGCACGATGTCGTAGATTGTCATGGTATGGTCCTGAAATAGAGGTAATTACTCACACCCCCACCCCTTATCCATAAAATATCATGAAGAAGATGAGTCATTTGGTGGCCGTGAGTAATTACAAATAGAGAGTAGCTATATTATATATTGTCCCCTGAAGTTGTGTCGATTTAGAAGGCATCAACTATAATCACCTGGTGGACACGGAGCTGCTTTGCCAAGCTTGCGCACTGTACCATACCACGCCCGAGATGCTCACTCCGGTTTCAGGCGGGCACTATCATGACGTGTACCCATTCCCCATCCCGCAGGCACTCATCTAACAAACCTGCCAGATCTATAGGCATCCTTCCCCCAGACCTGCGAGGTTTTAATTCCGCAGGGACCCCTGCCCCAAACCTGGCAGGTTTCATACACCAAGACAGACGAGGGCTCAGAGATTCATGCGGCCTCATGCTATAATGAATTCGTTTTATTACCAGGCATGCGAGCTGAAATTATAAAAGAATACCCATCCTTTACCGTCTAACAGGTGTTATATGGGAGGCACCTATGGATACCTGGATCTTCTGGATCGTCGTTATTGGCTGTATCATGGCGCCACTCATCATTTCGGCCAAAACCATCCGCAACCTGCTGATCAGCTTGCGCTTTCCGACCAGCCAGATATCCACCTTACCAGAAAAGGGTTGGGTGCAGGTGAAGGGCAGGATCCGTGGGGAAGCAATTAAAAGCCCGATCGATCAAGTTAATTGCTCCTTTTACCAGGTGGAAGTTAAGGAGTACCGCAGCTATGGAAAGGGCGGCAACTGGCATACGCTGCTGAAAGAGACTTCCGGACCGTTCGAGCTGGATGACATGACCGGGCGGGTGAAGGTGCTGAAATCTAACCCCCAGGTGGTGGTAAAGAATGATGGGGCGATGAAAGTGGATGATGAGATCAGGAGCGCGCTGAAAAACCTGGGCATCACCACCACCGGAATGCTAGGCTTCAATAAGCGCCTGAGGGTATACCAGCGCCTGGTGACCCCGGGGGAGGAAGTGCTAGTGGTGGGAAAAATCAGGCAAAGCGAGCAGGGTATATCCATATCGGGGAGAAGGCTATCACCCATCATCATCAGCAGCATGGATAGAGCTGGAATGTATCGAGTGTTCGTTTGGGGAATGGCAAAGCTGGCGATCATCTTTTACCTGGTGGCTGCAATTTTCATTGTGGTGTATTTTCTGAGCATAAGTTCATAATCCTTAGCACGCCAATCCTTCGAGCAAATCGATCGTATCTGTCCTGATCAGCCTGAGGGCCGGATCAGAGCGTGCTCTGCATGCCGCGATAAGGTCATCGGCTCATTTTTCGACCCGCTACTCCAGTTTCACCAGATAGTGTTTTCTCATATTCTATTAAACATACCTTCCCTGATCCATGTATAAAACTGTTTATACTCGTTTTACGATTTCTTCCAGGGGAATAATACTGTAGATAAAGACCACCGGATAACCTGGGACAGGAATCATGTGCGATCGAATCAGGAGCAGATCGTTAAAATCAAACACAGGAGGAAAGAACATGGACACCCACACCCCGAACCTGGCAAAGGATTTGATTACCATCCACAGGGTGATCACCAGGGGCATCGAGATTGGATTGAGCAACGGAAGAGCCTACCAGCTGGGCAAGAGCGTACACCCAAAGTTATTACCGGGTTATTCCAATTATATCCACTGCCTGGCATCGGTGTTGGATGCCCATCATACAGGAGAAGACCTGATTGCATTCCCTGAATTCCGCAAGCTGATCCCTTCCGCTCCATACGTACGCCTGGCTAACGACCATCAAAAAATCGAGGAGCTATTGGCGTCGATTCCTGCTGCCCTGCATCAGTTAAATGGCGACACACCCCAGGCGGGCCTGGAAGTAATCGTCTCTACCTGTGAAAAAATTTCCGAGGCGTGGTATCCACATATCCAGCTGGAAGAAGAGTATTTTTCAGAGGAAGCCCTTTCACAGGTGATGGCACCGGAACACCAGGGGAGCATCAGTGCAGCTGCCAGCAAGCACAGCCAGGAGCACAGCGAGCCAGCCCATTGGGTCATCCCATTCATCCTGTACAACCTCAACAGCGAAGACCGGCGTTCATTTTCAGCCAACTTACCGCCCACAGTGATCAATGAGCTCGTCCCCAAGGCGTGGAAAGACCTGTGGGCGCCGATGAAGCCATACCTGTTGGACTAGATTTCTAACTCACTCAACAATCCAATCAATCAAAATTCCCTCTTGACAACTGCCACTATTTAACCTATAATACTCTATAGTACAGAGTACTTTACACATCACACTGCTCTATAGGAGTATTACCGTGGATATTTCCCATGATGAAGCCGAAGAAGCCCTGGCAGCCATCCAGGCGATGGTGAAAAAAACCCGCCGGGCAATATCCAGAAGTGGCGCATATGCCTTCTTGATCTTGTGGGGAGTTATATGGATGGTGGGTTTTCTAAATTCTCAATTTTTGCCCAACCAAACCGCCAGCTATGTATGGATGGGCCTGGACATCGCAGGTGGAATAATCTCTGCTATTATCGGCATCAGGCTCAACCGGGGCATACGCTCTTCAGCATCTACCACAACCGGCAAGCGTATTGCTTTCTTCTGGCTGCTTTTATTTGTTTATTGTGTCATGGCCGTTGCAGTGGCTTGGCCCGTGGATGGAAAACAGCTGGCGATGTTCATCATCTTCTTTGTCACCATTGGATGGGTTTCGATGGGTTTACTATTGTCATTCGCTTCTGCCTGGTGGGGGCTGGCATTACTGGCACTCTCAATGCTGGGTTATTTTCTCTTAAACGATATCTTTTACCTGTGGATGGCGATACTGGGTGGAGGTGGGATGATAGCCCTCGGCGTTTATGTGCGTAACAGGTGGTAAGTGATGCTGAATTTAAACGAAACCATCCACCAACCGGTCAGATTACGCATCATGGCAGTTCTGGTAACCCTGGAACCAACCGATGAGGTAGATTTTACCTACCTGCGCGACCTACTGGAGGTGACCGATGGAAACCTGGGCGCTCACCTGCGCAAGCTAGAAGAGGCCGGATATATAAGGATCAACAAGGTGTTTGTCGAACGTAAGCCACACAGCTACATATCGGCCACCCCTGAAGGATGCAGGGTTTTCAAAGAGCATGTGGCGGCATTAGAAGCAATTCTTCAAAACAAGTGAGGGAAAAATGGAACCAATTATTCAAGTTGAAGGATTAAGGAAAACCTACAAGACCACCGTGGCTGTGGATGGAGTCTCGTTCGAAGTCCATAGCGGTGAAATCTTCGGCATGGTTGGTCCGAATGGGGCTGGCAAAACCACCACCATAGAATGCCTGGAAGGATTGCGCAAGCCCGACCAGGGCAAGCTGCGCGTTCTGGGGGTAGATCCGCAGGAGGACAGCAAGCATCTGCGCGAGCGAGTGGGGATGCAATTGCAGCAATCCAACCTGCCCGACCGCATGAAGGTTTGGGAGGCCCTGGACCTGTATGCCTCCTTCTATTCTAATGCCACCGATTGGAGGGTGCTCCTCAGCCAGCTGGGGCTGGAAGAAAAGCGTGCCACCCCTTTCGCCAAGCTTTCAGGCGGGCAGAAGCAGCGCCTTTTCATCGCACTGGCTCTCCTACCAGACCCCCAGCTGGTTTTCCTGGATGAGCTCACCACCGGCCTTGACCCCCAAGCGCGCCATGCAACCTGGGACCTGGTGCGTGACGTGCGCGCCAGGGGTAAGACGGTGTTCCTGACCACCCATTACATGGAAGAAGCCGAGCAATTGTGCGACCGGGTGGCCATCCTTGACCATGGTCGCATCGTGGCCCTGGACACTCCATCCGAATTGATCCACAGCCTGGGTGCCGAGGAGAGAATCGTCTTTACTCTGAAAGGGACTCTACCAACCGACTTCTGTTCGGCGCTCTCAGGCGAGACCCGCGTAGAAATTGATGGTGAGCGAGTGATTATCCACGGAAAGAACGGCCGCCAGGTGCCGCTGGTGAGTGAAGTGGTGAGCAGGTTGAGCGAGCAAGGCATCCAATTCAGCGACCTGCGCACCGAGCAAGCCTCCCTCGAGGATGTCTTCCTGAACCTCACCGGGCGCAAGATACGAGAGTGAGGTTTCACATGAAGAGCTTGATGAAAATGACCTTGATGGAAAGCAAACTGTTCCTGCGCGAGCCGGTGGGGGCATTCTTTACCCTGGTTTTCCCGCTGATGATGCTATTCCTGTTCGGCTCGATCTATGGCAACACCCCTTCCGAAATCTTGAATGGGCATGGCACGGTGGACATCTCAGTGCCAGCTTACACCGCCATGATCATCGCTACCACCGGCCTGATGGGCCTCACCATCACCATGGCTGCCAACCGTGAAATTGGCGTATTGCGCCGGCTGCGAGCCACGCCGCTTAGCCCGCTGGTGATCATGTTTGCCGAAGTGATCGTTCTTTTCATGATGACTACCCTCGGTATGGTCCTGCTAGTCATCGCCGGCAGTCTTGTATACCACATGCGTTTTGAAGGCAACATGCTGAGCGTGGTTGCCGGGTTCACCCTCGGCAGCCTGAGCTTCTTCGCACTCGGGTTCGTTTTAGCGAACCTGATGCCCACTGCTCGCACTGCCCAGGTGGTGGGCATGGTGCTGCTCTACCCGATGCTGTTCCTCTCCGGGGCGGGCTTCCCGCGTGAGCTGCTGCCGGCGACGATCCTTAAGGTGGCAAACTTCCTGCCGCTCACCTATGTGGTCAACCTGCTGCGCGGCCTGTGGGTGGGTGAGCCATGGAGCAGCCTGCTCACCGAGGTGCTGGTTTTATCGGGCATTCTCATCGTGGGCGTGTTGGTCTCGCTCAAGACTTTCCGCTGGGAGTAGAATGTGCAAGGAGAATGCGATGCAACATAACCGGCTCACCCGTTTGTTCCCTACCATCATTGGGATTATATTCATGATAAGTCTGGCAGGCTGCAGCAGTGGGGGTACACAGGTACCAATACCGACTGCTCAGGCAAGCCCGACCAGCATACCGCCCACCCAGGATACCGGTGGGCTTACTGCTGATGAATTCTCCACGCTGAGCAGCCTGCAGAAGCTGGATGACTACCCCTTTTATGTGATGCACTACAGCGGTGACTACCAGCCCACCTGGACAAATACCAGCCTACAAGCAATCAGTGATATCTCCTGCTCGCTGTTCGCCTCTATGCCGACCAGTGGAGATATGTATTACGGACGCAACTTTGACTGGGATTTCAGCCCCAGCCTGCTGCTGTTCACCGACCCGCCCGATGGCTATGCCTCTGTTTCAATGGTAGCCTTATCTTTTTTCGGTATCAGCCCTGAAGCTGCACGAGCCCTGGCTGATATACCAGTTGCGGAGCGCACTGTTTTACTATCCACACCAATGCTGCCCTTCGACGGCATGAACGAGTATGGTCTGGCCGTGGGGATGGCAGCCGTGCCGGACGAATACGCCGATGACGCCAGCCATGACCCGGCACTGCCCACTATCAGCTCGATCGGCATTATCCGCATGGCCCTTGACCACGCCAAAAATGTGGATGAAGCCATCCAACTATTCAAGCAATACAACATCGACTTCACCGGTGGCCCGCCCATCCATTATTTGCTGGCTGATAAGAGCGGTAAGGCTGTGTTAGTGGAGTATTACCAGGGCAAGATGGTGTTGCTGCCCAATGAAGCTGACTATCACCTGGCTACCAACCACCTGCGCTGCAATGCCGAGGGGGATGGCGGATGCTGGCGCTATCACATCCTGTATGCCCGCCTCAACGAAACAGGCGCCCGCCTCGACCAGGCTTCGGCCATGCACCTGCTCTCCGATGTGCGACAGGAATATACCCAATGGTCTTCAGTCTATGATATGACCACTGGTGGTATCAGCATTTCGATTGGGCGCAACTACTCCACCAGTTACAGCTTCCATCTTGAGCTACTCCATCCATGAATGAACAGCCTGGAGCAGTGATCGAGGGCATGCGCCAGCAGCGATGGCGGCGAGCGCCGAGGAATGATACAAGCGGATTCAGCAATAGGAGCTAGCAGATATTATTCAATGGAGGTTATATACTCGGCCAGCTCTTCCCGACCCTGCGGTGTGACGATGGCCAGCAGCTTGTCACCGGCTTCGAGAGGTACCTCGGCGTGGGGAAAGAGGGTGTGCCCCTTACGGAAAGCACCAATTACCTCAACCTGGTCACCTTCATCGAAGGAGAGCATGCACATCACTGTTTGACCGACGCAGGGGCTGTGCGACTGGATGGTGAGCAGCACCATCTGGCGGTCATCAGGCAGGTCAACCGGTATCCCGGTCATCAGCAGCTTGCGCAGGTCCACGTGGGTCACCGAGCGAGGCACAGAGTAGCCTTCGGTGCCCAGTAATTTCATCACTTCGTCGATTTCCTCTTCCTGGTGGGCTGGCGAAGCATGGCGGTAAGGCAACTGGGCTTCGTACAGGCTCTTATATTTCAATCGCGAAGACAGATTCAGCTGCACAAAATTGCTCAACATCACCGCCAAAGCTGCCGCAGCCAGCAGTTGATAGCCCCCGGTCATTTCCGTGACCATTAACAAGGCAGCAATCGGCACCCTGCCAGCGCCGGCAAAAACGGAAGCCATGCCCACAATGACGAAGGGCGCGACGGGTTGGTGCAATATATGCCCCAGCATACCACCCAACATGCCACCCACAAACAGGCTGGGAGCAAATACTCCTCCCGAGCCGCCGGACGAGACGGAGAGGGGCAATGCCAGAAGCATGCCAAAAAACAGCAGCACCAAGGTGATGGTGCTGAGCTTATCGTCGATGGCAGCCTGGATCCAGCCATAACCGCCTCCCATCACTCCCGGCACCACCAGGGCTATCAAGCCTACCAACAACCCCCCGATGGCGGGCTTGACATGCGGGGGAATTTTCAATGCTTTAAATCCATCACGGATTGAATAGAACAGCATGGGGAAAATCGAACCGATAATCCCGGCAGCCACACCTAAAAGCGCATATCGTAAATATGCGGAAATATCTGGCGGAAGGATGGTGGTGGATATTTGAAAAAGTGGGGACCATCCGACAAACAGGCCATTAACTATATATGCCACCACCGAGGCAATCACGGTGTAGATCAGGGCGCTGGCTTCGAATTCCATGTTTCCATACAGCACTTCGGTGACGAATACCGCCGTGCCGATAGGGGAGCGGAAAATGGCAGACAGACCTGCGGCCTCACCGATCAATAGCAGCGTGCGCCGCTGCGCTTGCGGATAGCGGGCAAAATCACCGTATAGGGAACCAATCCCGGCGCTGATCAGAGCTGTGGGCCCTTCACGCCCGGCTGCCCCGCCCGAACCCAGGGTGATGGCCGAGGCGATGAGCTTGATAAAAGGCACGCGGGCACGGACAAACCCACCTGCCTGGTGAAATGCTTTCACCGCGGTATCGGTGCCATGCCCTTCTGCCTCGGGCGCCAGGCTGTAGATCAGGATTCCGGCGATCAAGCCTCCCAAGGTGGTGGCCACGGGTATCAGCCATAACCCGTGGGGGCCTATGATCTCAATGGCTGAGCCACCTTCGTTGGGCAGGCCCAGGGGGGTGTAGCCGGCGATGCGATTAAGAAAGAGATATTGCGACCAACGCAGCAGGAACAGGAAAAACTGGGCGCTCAGCGCTCCCACCACACCCAACAAGATCGAAGCAATGATCATACTGGACTGTTCGAGGATGGACAATGAAAGCCACGAACGCAGCTTTTCAACGACCCGTCCGACGAATACCCGCATCACCATACCCAACCTCTCACCAAATCATCCATGAAAATACGCCCGGCATGCCCACACGGTTAGAGCGGTGACCCCCGAATTAGCCAGAATATCATCGAGATTCTGCTGGCCACCCTCCAAAATCGAGCATGCCCCCACAACGAATAACCACTGGATGGAGCAATAATCCGTTAACCATCTCACCATAGTATATATACCATCATTTTCGGCAGCAGCGGCAGGTAAGGGCATTAATATATCATTATTACAGGAGTAGCCTGGATCGATTATCCGCTCTGAATAAGTTGCAGCCATGGCGAGGCAAGTACTGATTTCAACTGGACCGGTGAGCGCAGTCTGCCAGTAATCATCGTGGTTGTGCTGGCATCGTGGTATGATACTACTAACCAGGCTGGGAAGGAAACCACACTCCCATGAACAGGCTGCTCGGAACCCTGCTACTGTTCCTATGGCTGACAGCATGCGCTCAGCCACCAAGCAGACCAACCTCACCTGCTATCGCCAGCTCTGCCACCCTTGACGATGCATCCAGCGACCCCTACGCCACGCAACGTGACGAATTAGTGGCAGAAATCAAAGCCCTGGGTGTGACAGATGAGGCGGTGCTGAATGTGATGGCACGCGTGCCACGCCACGAGTTCGTGCCACCCGAATACCTCGACCAGGCCTATGCTGACCATCCTCTGCCCATTGGCTATGGGCAGACCATCTCGCAACCCTACATCGTAGCCTGGATGACCGAGCAGCTGGAACTGCTGCCGGGAGAAAAGGTGCTGGAAGTGGGCACCGGCTCAGGCTACCAGGCAGCTGTGCTGGCGGAAATGGGTGCAGAAGTGTACACTATCGAAATCGTCCCCCAGCTTGCCAGGAGCGCCGCAAGCCGCCTGCAGAGTCTCGACTATGCGCATGTCCACGCCACCCAGGGTGATGGCTACTACGGCTGGCCTGAATATGCCCCATTCGACGCCATCATCGTCACCGCCGCTCCCGACCACCTGCCAGCACCCCTGGTCGAACAGCTGCTACCGGATGGACGCCTGGTGATTCCCATCGGGCCACAGGGTTGGGTGCAAAGCCTGTGGAAATTCGTCCTGCAGGACGGCGAGCTGAAGGGATATAACCTGGGCGGGGTGCGGTTCGTGCCTTTCACCGGCGCGGGCGTAGAGGAGCAAGCACGCCAGTCAACAGCCACACCGTGAGCAGCGCCATCCCATAACACACGGCCCCCAGCCACAACACCAAGCGGAAGCCATAAGATAAAGCCAGCAACGCCGCCAAGATGGGCGCCACTACCGAAGCTGCCCCGTTCACCGCCCATGCCCAGCAGATGGACTGCTGCACAGGACCATTTTGCCCTTCATCAGCATGCGCCCCACCCCCGCTCATGAGCAGGCGCAGCCCCGCCGGGAAGGGCACACCCATCAGAAAACCCAATGGAGCCAGTGAGAGCACAGCCACCAACAGGCGCAATGCGAGCGGCAAACCCAGGGTGGCAGCGAACAGCCAGGAAAGGATCAACGGCTCCAGTATTGCCAGGATCGCCAGCAGGCTGAGCATCAAACGCAGCGGTAACCGCCGGCTGAGCTGGCTGCCCAGACCTGAAAAAACCAGCAGGGCGAACAGCACGCCGGTGAAGGCATAAGCCGGATTCCCCAAATAGAGGATGAAACGCTGCAACAAGGGCACTTCCACGAACATGAAAGCCAGCCCCAACAGCCCAAAATAGGCCAGGCCGCGCCAGCCGTAGGGTGAAGCCACTGGTGAAGGACCAAATCGACGCAGCCTGCCAAACCACGCAGGCAGCAATATCAAGACGATGGCGAGTAGAATGGCCAGCGCCAAAAGCGCCAGGATCACCAGGTACCCACTTCCGCCGAAGGGTAGCCAGGCCCGGCCGAATTGAGCGAGGACCTGCGGGGTTTGCTCCCACTTGAAATAATGGCCGAAGAAAGGGTGATCGTCGGTGGGCGGGCGCACGTCATAGGCGTAGCTTCGATAAAACGAGACCGCCGAGCTGGCATCCACCAGGCCAAGGTAGGCCTGGTAATAGATGGGCTCGGGAAGGATATTGTACCGGTTGGTCTCGGCGGCGTTGATCCCTGGCAGGTAGGTGAGGTCGAAGGCACGCTCGGTGCTAAACTGGCGGATGAGGCCCAGCTCAGCACTTGAAAACGCCCCGTTGCTCACCAGCACAGTGGCAGTATTGTAGCCGCGCAAAGCAGCGATCTGCAGCGCAGGATCGCCGCCCATAGCCCTCACCGCTTCAACCGCCAGGGCGAACAGGCGCAGGTCCTCACTGGGAGGGTCCTGCAGCCAGCGCATGGATACCAGCAAGCCCCCTGGTGTGAGATGGGCGAGCATCTCCTGGAACGATTCCAGCGTGTAATAGTAATCTTCAGCCAGGCTGTAGGCCCCCGATTGCACGGGATGAAACGACGAAGCCAGTGAAAGCACGATTATGTCGAATTTCTCGTGGGTGCGCTGCAGGTAGGAACGGCCGTCTTCCACGTGGATGGATAGGCGCTGGTCGGCATAGGCCGGGGCAACCTCCACAATCAGCGGGTTAAGCTCCACGCAGGTCACACGCCCGCTGCTGGATGATAAGGCAGCCAAAATATCAACCCCGCCACGCGGCTGCAGGACCAGTGTGCTGGCGTGTGGATGGAGCAGGTAGGCAATCGCAGTGGGCAGGTAGGCAGTGAAATATGGGTCGGTGGCTCGCTGCACCAGCGGGCTCAGGTCGTCCCCATCCACCAGCAGCCCGTCCATGGCTGGCAATGGCTGCAGGTAGCGGTAGCTGAGGCCCGGCACGGAATGGATGCTTGGGCTGTGGACGATATCGACCCGCGAGAAGGCATTCCAGAGCTGACGAGTGAGCTGTGCCCCTGGAGCCTGCAAGGCGTAGGACAGGCTTTTATAGGGAGATATACGCAGCTCGAAAGGCTTGAGCCCATTTTGCCCAGCCAGGCGCAAGCCAAGGTCGAGCAGGCTAAAAACCAGCAAGATAGCGATGATCATGGCGGCGGGGAGTTTACGGCGCAGCTGCCCCTGGCCTGCAATGGTTGCGACTGCGGCCAGAGCAGCCAGCAGGCAGCTGAGCGTCACCATGCCCTCCCCGCCGATGAAGGCAGGAGCCAGCAGGGCGATGGCGCAGCCCAGCGCTGAGCCGAACAGGTTGACGGCATAGGTGCTGCCTGCCCTGGCCGGAAAACCCGCCAGCAGCCCAGCCAGCGCCATGCCGCTAAAAAAGAAAGGAGCCGAGAGCACGATATATTGAAAAATGAGGATGAATACCTGCTTGCGGTCCACCAGCAGGCTGTAAGAGTCGAACGGCAGCCAGTTGGTTGCCAGGTATGCTACCAGGATGCTCAGCGCGGTGGCCAGGGAAAGCCAGACCAGGCTACTTTGCGGGTCGGCCCGACGCGGGGCAGACAGGATGGTGAGAGCAGTGCCGCTGAGGGCGTAGCCCAGCAGGGCAATGCTGACGATCATGAAGGCGAAATGGTAAAACTGCGCGACCGAGAAAAGGCGGGTGAGGTTGATCTCAAAAGCCAGGGTGGCCGCAGAGAGCAGGAACAGGCTGAACCTGATCGAGATGGAAGGGAATGGTCTGCGGCGGGAAATGCTTGCACCTAGAGCCATGGATGGAGCCCGGATGACTGAATTGTACACCGCAATATCCACTAAAACCGCAGATGAACAAAAATAGGTGCGGATCGCAATTTTCAGCCATTCTCCCACGCAATCTCTCCAACCATGTAACTTCGCGTGCTTCCGTGCATCTAAAAAATATTGAGTGGGGTATAGAGAGAAAATAAACCATAAGCCAATGTTAAGCCAACGATGCACCCGCGTGATTTTGCGTGCTTATAAGGACAGAAGCATTGTCCGAATAGTCCCTGGGGGTTAAATTGGCTTATAAACAAATTATATCTATTCATCCAATCTATTTCGCTCAGGAGGTTATCTCATGCGACGCAGCTTAATTGTTTTGCTCACCTTTATCACCGCCGGCATCCACATATACTTCTTCGCCACCGGTGATAAGAGTTTTGCAATTTATGATATGTTCTTGTTAAATGGCCTGGGTTTCCTGGGTTTGGTAGGGCTGCTGTTCCTGCCACTTGGTATGTCGCCTTCTCTATACCGCTGGGTGCGGCCGGTGTTCATCGGCTATACCATCCTCACCTTCGTGCTGTACTTCGTCATTAATGCATACTACCAAGCCTGGTCGGTGCCGCTGGCGCCCATTGCAAAGTTCGACGAGCTGATCCTGATCTGGCAGCTATTTGCCCTTGGAAAAGTGGAAGTGCCCAAAATGGCAGTCTCACGTAAATCAGATGCCATGCTATAATTAATGCATCTCAACGATAGGAGAAGCAGAGATGGCTGGTTCAGGAAAAGCCGATAAGGGCCGCAAGCAGCAGAAGAAAAAACCGCAGCACACCCTGAAGGAAAAACGGAAGCTTAAAGAAGAAAAGAAAAGCAAATCCCCCTCCGGTTTAGGGTAACAGGTTCTCTCTGTAAGCAGCAACATATCTTCAGGTGCAGGAAAGCATCATCGGCTTTATCGAAGCCAGGTACCTGGAAAAAGCTAATAGTTAGTGGGAGGGCGCGCGGGCTATCCCGCACCCTTCCACTTTTAATTTCCCCCGGTGGTGAGTGATGGTTAGCGAACATCTCACCCGGTTGTTTCCAGAAATATCTTTCCAAATGGGGTAAAGCCATGAGCGATGAGCTGGTGAGGGAATTTTACAGCGGACAGGTGCGCCAGGAATGGCGCAGGCTGGTGAAAAACGCCTACCACAAGCTGGAGCTAGATACCACCCTGCACTACCTTGAAAGATATTTACCTGCCAGGGGCCTGGTGCTGGATGCCGGCGGCGGGCCGGGCAGGTACACGCTGGAGCTGGCCAAAAGGGGATATGAAGTGAAGCTGCTGGACGCCACACAGGCCAACCTGGATTTTGCCCGCCGCATGGTGCGGCGCTATGGCCTCCAGCGCCAGGTGAAAGAGATTGCCCTGGGATCGATCGTGGACCTTTCCCGCTATGCAGAGGGGACATTCGAGGCCGTGGTGTGCACCGGCGGGCCGCTCTCGCACATCCTGGACCCGCTCCAGCGCAGGCAGGCGATTAATGAGCTGCTGCGTGTGGCGAAACCCGAGGCGCCGCTGTTCGTATCGGTGATGAGCCGGCTGGCAGTGCTGCGGGTGATCCTGATCGAATCACAGGTGGAGGTTGGCATGCCGCATTTCAAACTGCTGCGCGACCAGGGTGATTACCTGGGTGAGCGCGGCTTCACTGCCTGCCATTTTTATTTGCCGGAGGAGCTGCAGCTTGAGTTCACCCGACCTGGGGTCAAGATCCTGGAGCTGGTGGGGCTGGAAGGGATCAGCTCGAGCCACATTAAAGAGCTGAACCAGCTGGCGAAGGACGCCCAGCGCTATCCTGCCTGGCTGGAAACACATTACCAGACCTGCACGCACCCGGCAGTGGTGGGCACCAGCGAGCACATGCTGGTGGTGTGCCGTAAGAGCCTGGTGTAATTTTTGGAGGCAACCACGTTTACCATCGGGGTAATTGCCACTATTTTGGAACAGGACAGGCGGGTTTTACCCTGCCATCGCAGGGATGTGGACAACTGGAACCTGGCAGGCGGAGGGGTTGAGAGCGGTGAGCCGCAAAAAAGCCAGCTGCAGGGGTGATTTCAGGTTAGAGGCTGTTTAAGCTAAACTTAAAATTAAATCCATGTGCCCTTTCAGGGTATTTCCGCATCAAAAAATAACAGAAAGACACAAAGCGAATAGGCCATAACAATATGGAGGTAAGCATATGTTGAAAATTGCCATCATCATTGGTACGACGCGCCCCAACCGCAAGAGTGAAGCAGTGGCGCGCTGGGTATACGAGATTGCCAGCCAGCGCAAGGATGCCGAATTTGAGGTCATTGACTTACAAAAGGTGAACCTGCCCTTTTATGACGAGCCATTCCCACCATCTTTCAGGCAATACACCCACGCGCACACCAGGAAATGGTCTGAGAAGATCGCCAGCTATGACGGCTACATCTTCGTCACCGGCGAGTATAACCACAGCATCCCGGCGGTGCTCAAGAATGCCCTGGATTACCTGTGGTACGAGTGGCACGATAAGCCGGCGGGTTTCGTGAGCTACGGCAGCGCCGGTGGGGCGCGCGCGGTAGAGCATCTGAGGCAGGTGATGGGCGAGCTGCAAGTGACTGACGTGCGACCGCAGGTGTTGCTGTACAACCAGCAGGACTTCGAGAATTACACCATTTTCAAACCCAAGGAGGTGCACAGGAAGATGCTCAACAGCATGCTCGACAAGCTGGTGCAGTGGGGTGAGGTTTTACAAAAGATGCGCCTGGAAATGGCGGAAAAAGTATAAAGAAGGTGGCAGGGGAGGGCTTATGATACCTTCCTGGGAATTCCAGGAGGATATGGGAGACCCTCCCCTGTGGTTGACGAGGGGATGCTTTATTTTTTCGATTTGGCTTCTGATCTGGCGATAATTTGCTGGTAGAAGATAGAGATGTGCATATGGAAGCCCCAACCCACACCGGTGAGTACGCGTGCCCCGGCGGGCAGGCGCAGAGGCAGGCTGTCGATGGTGGGCAGCTCGCTGCCGCCCATCACGCGATAGATGCGCCGGTCGGCCAGCACGCGGTAGAGGAAGCCATCCTCACGGCTGACGTATTCGGCCCCGACCTGTTTTTCAATCTTCAAACGGCGGAAATACCAATAGACATCATCAGGCGGACGTATATAACTGCCCATGCCGCTATTGTAATACGTTTGGAAAAGCGCAAGGATTGGCGGGAGCCAGATATCCCAGCCAATTTCACAAGGTGATGTGAATAGATCAGGCCGTAGCCGGCTTACGCATTGCCGGCATTACCCCCGGGAGATAGAAGCCCAGGATGCAGGTGAACAAGGCCACCTGTGCCAAGATGGGTTGCCAGTTGTTGGTCACCAGCTGATAAAAAGCCGTGCCCGTGGCGCCGATGGGGATGGAATATCCGATTGGCAGCAGGATGAGCAACGGGATGAGCCCTCCCAAGGCGCTGGCAAGCAGCCGGGAACGCGGCAGCAAGCGGGCGCTTCGCCACGCCCAGCGCAGGGTGATCTGCCCCACCAGGTTGACCCCGATGAGGTATCCCAGCCAGATACCCAGCAGTGATTCGAGCCAGCCCAGGCGGGTGGATGTATCCACTCCATCGAAGATGACCGAGAGCAGGAACACAACCAGGTAAGAGATCACCACCTGGAACACCAGGGTCAGCAGCCAGCCAAGCACATCCGTGACGAACTGGATCACACGCATGCGTGCCTCCTTCAGGATAACATGGTGATTTTGAGGAGGTTAATTTTACCCTTATCCGGCCTTGATAAAACCATATTGGGTTTCGAGCTGCCGCTCTCAACCCAACCTACCTGTTATTGCTCGACAGTCTCGACGACGATGGTGGCGTTGGTGAGCAGGGCGGCGATGGCGCCGACGGCGGCCAATTGCGGCACCAGCAAAGCCCCCACCACCCCGATGGTGAGCGGAATATCGATGAGCGTGCGGCCGCTTTCATTCTTGATGATCACCCGCCGGATGTTCCCCTGGTGGATGAGCTCCTTGATCTTGGCCAGCAGCTCTTCGCCTTTCACCTGGAATTCCTCTGTATGAATTTTCTCTTGAGGCATCGTATTCTCCTTGATAAATGCGATTAATGCTCTTTTACCAGGCCCAACCTGGCTTTTTAAGCCCGGCCACCCTGGTGAACTCACACCAGGCGACCAACTCCAATGGCGGAAGACCGGTGAACCCCTTGACCACCAGGGGAGCGCCAAACACATAGGCAATCGTTAGCGGTTGGTCACCGGGTGATAAAAACGCGGATGGGATCAGTGTGCCACCCTGCCATTCGAAACTCCTGCAGCTCAAGGCGTGTAAACCGTCCACTGGTAATGCAGCTGCCGGAAATTAACCAGCCTGCTGCCTGCGGTGCAATAGCTCTCACGCGGGATAAGCGGGCACAGCAGGCGGGGGAAGTCCATCGTGATGATCTGCGGGTCTGCGCTCACTTGGAAGACCTGCCGCCACGAAGACAGACTGCCATACACGCCGGCATTCCATATTTCCAGGCTGGGCTCATCCAGGCCCATGCGCACGGTCATCTTGGGCTGGTTGGCCAGGTAGGCGCGCAGGAAGTAAATGTTCGGCGCGGCTGCCTGTATTTGCGATAAGTCTTCACCCTGGTAATTCACCACAACAAGGTCGGGACGCCCGTAGAAATTCGCCAGGGTCAGCTGCATCTGCTCGATGTACTCGTTGGCGATTTGCAAGTTCACCACCACCCGGCTTCCCTGCGAAGCACTGACAGCCACGTATTGCAGCACACGGGCGTTGGCAGTGTCTTGCGCCAGCTGAACGGCGGCATCCGTGAAACTGTTGGCCTGCGAAACGATCAACAACAACCCGCTGAGCACCAGGCCGGCATAACCCAGCCCTCGCCACAGCAGCGTGGAGCGCCGTGCAAGCTGCACGAGCTCTTCCAGTAGCACACCCGATAGCAGCGCTGCGCCGGCAGCGAAGGGCAGCAGGTAATACTCCACGGCGAAGTGCCAGGGGATGTACATGCCCAGCCAGAAGGCCATCCACACCAGAGCAGGCCACCAGAGGGGTGAATGGGGCAAGCGGCGTGCCAACAGGCAATATAGCAGCGCCACCAGCAGCATGGGCAGCAGCCAGATAAAATCGCGCAGCAGCCAGCCACCCCAGCGCACCAGGCTGTTGAGCAGGTTGGCGGGATCGAAAAAGAACGCGGAGGACTGCCCCACCCCCAGGATTTTGGATGAAGATAGGAAAATCGTACGCCCGGCGTAGAAGATCACCCCGCTGACCAGAGCGGCAACGACCAGGTGGTGGCTGACTTTTTCGGCAAAACCAGCCAGGTGCAAGTGCTTGCGTTTGCCAACCCAGGCCAGGCCCCACCACACGATTGCGATGGGTAAGACCAGCAGGGTGCTCTCCTTGATGAGGCAGGCTACCAGCAAGGCGACACCGGCAGCCGAAATCAACAAGCCGATCCGTGTACGCACCTCCTGCCGGGCAGCCAGTACTGCCAGGCTGATTGCCGCCAGCACCAGCAATAGCTGGAAATTCTCAGCCTTGGAGAGGGTGTAGATATTTTCGATCACCGAGGTGCTGAGGGTGAAGATCAGCCCGGTTAGGAAAGCCTGGCGCTTCGAGCCACCCAGGGTGATCACCAGGCGGATGAGCAGGGTGGTGGAGGCGGCAAAGACAAGCAGGTTGCCCAGGAAATACCAGGTGGGCTGCCCCCCCGCCAGCAAGTACCAGAAAGCGAAGGCTGCCCAATAGATGGGGCGGAAGCGCCCTGAGATCACGTCCCAGCTCAGGTCCCACCTGCCCTGCACGATGCCCTGCGAGAGGGTGATGGCGCGCCCGTCATCCATCAAACCGAAATTCGCCGAAACCAGGCGCGGTAACATGATCAGCACGCAAACCAGGATGGGGAGGTAAATCCAATAGCGCGAGAACCGGGAAATTACATCACCGGATTTCAATCCTTGATGAGCCAATGAACTGATATTATCTCCTGTGCGAACGATCCTCTGATCGTTTGAAAAAGAGGTGAATTTGCCTCAGCTAACAACTGACCAGTGCCAGATAAGTATACTTCAAGACTCCCACTGGCTAATATTCATCCGCGCCCGGGTCATAGCGTACAAACGGTTAGAGCTGGCAGGCTGGCTGGTGTGGGGGTGGGTATTATTAACCAGCGGCTAAATCACATGGTCATTCTTCCCGGCAAGCTGGCGCAATTGCTCTAACTGCCCGGTATGAAATCCTTCATGCCACAGGAAGTGAGCTAGCGCTTCAACCAGGGGCATTTTTCCACGCCAGATTTCGACCTCCAGCTCGAGGTCCGCCTGGGTCATACCCTCCAGCTGGTGAAGCAGGGTGGGCAGCGTGGCATCCAACCTTTTCAACAGCGATTCTAGCGGCACGGACTGATCAGCACAGGTGATGGGTTCAGAGCCGTACCCGTAAGCTTTCTGCTCAGCTTTTGTCATGATGCCCGGTAGTCCCAGCAACTCCAACCATTCCTGGCGAATATCCAAAATGTGACCCACCACCCAATTCATACAATTCCCCCTGAAAGGCAGCTGCAACAGGCTTTCAGCCGGGGTAATATCTTTAAGCTGCGCGTGAATAATATCTTGATCCAGCTCCAACAGATGCATCAAGATTTTAGCAAAGGGAGTTGCCATAGTAACCTCGGGGAAAAATGATATCCATCGAATCGATCGCAGGGAAGTGGCTTATCAAGCTGACCAGGCTGAGTATAGCACAGGTGAGCGAAATGGCGGGTGACGACGAAGGCGACAGATATAAAATATCGCCCACGGATGATTTACGTGGGCGGTGGTTAATTAATAAACGTCCTGGTTGATATTACGCAGGTTTCAGGATAGCTACCATCTGCGGCAGGCCGATAACTCCTGCCTGCTTCATCACTTCGGCCAGCTTTGGATCCATGACGAATTTTTGGGCATTTTCGATGTTGTCCCAACCCATAATTACGGTAATGACATTCGGATCATTGGCATCGCGGTACACCTGCTCTTCACCGGTTGCACCCGCTGCTTTACGCCTGCTTGCATCGCCATCGAAGAACGGGCGCCATTTGGCATAATCCATGACAGTATGACGAACATTAACATAGATCATTATAAAATCTCCTTTTTTCAGTTTTTATATTACCGCTCAAATATTCGGTTCAGGCAGTTTACGGCATTTTTTTGATTCTTACGCTACCCCTGGTTCCAGGATGTGCTTTTGGAGGAGTGCTACGCCCGATAATTCCCACCCTTTACCTAAAATGGTCATATTTGACCAAATTGGTGTTATTTTAGTCCAGAAATAATAAGCTGTCAAGCAAATATACAAACTGGATCGTCTGAAGCCTGTTATTGGGGGATCAAAAGTATAATATCCGGGTAACCTGTAATCATAGATCAGCATGGATGACCCAAATTTCTGCGTTTACATCATGACCGACGAGCAGCATACCCGCCTGTATACCGGTAGGACCGCCAACCTCAAGCGCCGGGTGAGCCAGCACCGCTCGGGGAACGGCGGAGTATACACCCGTCGATACAACCTGGTGAGGCTGGTGTATTACGAATCAGTGGAAAACAATACTGCCGCCAGGCAGCGCGAGAAACAGCTCAAACGCTTCTCGAAAAAGCAGCGGGTGAAGCTGATCGAAGCAATGAACCCGG
>Ga0172362_10000382_pt1 | contig 35540 bp, 27 predicted proteins | sample LakKivs1_kivu2a2_FD_114534 | JGI IMG/M metagenome (GOLD analysis project Ga0172362, IMG submission 114534) | Sediment microbial communities from Lake Kivu, Rwanda - Sediment s1_kivu2a2 | ecosystem: Environmental > Aquatic > Freshwater > Lake > Sediment | place: Rwanda: Western Province, Lake... | reverse complement strand
GTGCTGCCCGCGAGCTTCGTCGTGACCCGCAGGGTAAATGGAGTCACCACGCCACTCGTCGCGGGGTTGGACTACGTGCTGTCTTACGACACGAACAGTCGGATCGCACGGCTCATTCCGGCTCAGGGGCTGTGGATCAACGGCATCTACGAAATCACGTTGATCAACGTGGGCATAAATGCGATCAAGGACATCGCGGGCAATGTGCTGCAAAACAATACGACCGACGGAGTCGTGAAGTTTGTTGTGAATCTGACGGATACGATTACCAGCCCGTGGCAGAACCCGAACAACCCGGTCGACGTCAATGACGATGGTCGGGTGAACGGCTCGGATCTGCTGCTACTCATCAACCGAATTCTGTTGAATCAGGGTGGCCAGTTGCCCCTGGTGGCAACTCCGCCGCCGTATCTTGATCCTACGGGCGACGGGCGATTGAACACCTCGGACTTGCTGGCGGTGATCAACTACATCTTGAGTCCGCCGACGAGTGCCGCTCCTCTCGTGGCAACCGCCGACGAATCGAGCCCTGAAGTTACCCCGCTGGCTGCCTCGCCGGACGCGGGCGATGCCAACGCCGTTTCGCTTGGGTTGGCCGCGAGCCAGCAGAAGTCGTCGCCGGCCGACGAACCAGCCGCTGCACCCGCGGTGGCGGCACCCGATTCTCCGAGCAGCTTGAGCTCGCGTTCGGTTGACCGGGTGATGTACGAAGAAATGCCGCGGTTCGAGGGCGTCGAGGGTTCTGAGTCCTGGGGTGCCGATCTGGATGGCATTCTGGGAGATCTCGATGATGAACTGGAAGCCCGAATTTCCGTGTGATGAAGTTTTGAGTGTGAAATCGAGACGAGAGTTTTGAGCGAATTGGAATAGTGAGAACCGTTGCGACAGTGACCTTGTACCGCAACGATCTGGCTGACACCTAGAGAAGGTAACCATGAAACTGAACCGCCGTCGCCGAGCGACTTCGACCCGCCGACCTGCCGCCACGCGCCGTTTGAGCCTGGGTCGTCGCACGGGAACGCTTGAACTGCTGGAACGTCGCGAAATGTTGGCCGGCGACATCGTCTCGGGCTGGCACAACACGTTGTATCCGACCGATGTGAACTTCGATCAACGAGTGAACACGAGCGACCTGCTCGCGGTGTTTAACGATCTGCTGCGGAATGGCGCCCGCGGACTGTCGGTCGATCAGGCCACTCCGTTATCGTCGACGCCAGGTGCGCCGCGTCCCGCCTTCGTGGATGTCACCGGCGACGGTCGCGTGAACACGGCGGACGCACTCGCGGTAATCAATCAGCTCTTGGCCGAACCGATCCTGCGGATCAGTACCGTCGTAACGGACTTGAGTGGTAACGAAATCACACAGATTTCGGTTGGCCAGCAGTTCAAGTTGCAGACGATCGTTCAAGATATTCGCGATCCGGCCCCAACGAATCCAACGCACCGTGGCGTGAATTCAGCCGCAGCGGACATCTTCTTCAATTCGAGTTTGTCGTCGATCAATACTTCACAAACACCCGAAGTTGGCGCATTCTTCAACCTGTCGTCCGACTTCACCCTGGCACAGGGGCGGGTGATCGGCTTTGCCGGCTCGGGCAATCTGACGGGCCCTGGCAACGATCCGCAGTTCCTGTTCAGCGTCGTGCTGACCGCGACGGCTGCCGGCATTCAGACCTTCACGCCCACGTTGGACACCACCAATCTGGATCACGTCAACGGCGTCTACACGGCAACGACGCCTCTGCCGCCGGAAAATGTCGTATTTGTGGGCGACACGCTCGAGATCATCGGTACAAGCGTTCCCCAGTTCTCGATCTCGGACGTGACTCAATCGGAAACGAATGCCGACAACGCATTCCTGTTCACGGTCACCCTCTCGGAAGCACTCGCCGAGCAGGCTACCGTTGCGTTTGCCACCAGCAATGGTACCGCTGTCGCCCCCGGCGACTACACTGCCACCAGCGGCACGTTGACTTTCGCGCCCGGCCAGACGACGGCCGTGATCAGCGTCACCGTCAAAGGTGACCAGAACGTCGAACCTAACGAGACATTTACGGTCAACTTGTCGGGCAATAGCGCAAACACCGAACTCGGGGATGCAACCGGTTTGGGGACGATCCTGAATGACGACATCCTCGGGTCGCTCTCGATCACCGGCAGCCAGGTCGACGCTGTCGCCGGAAGTACCACGCAAGCCTCTTTCACCGTAACGCTGGCATCGCCGCCCGCGGGCGCGGTGACTGTGCAATATGCCACTGCCAATGGCTCGGCAGCGGCCGGTTCAGACTACACCGCCACGAGTGGCACGCTGACCTTCAACCCCGGCGGCCCGCTGACGCAGGTCGTTCCCGTCACGATCCTTGGTGATACAACTGTCGAAGCGGTCGAACAATTCTTCGTCAATTTGAGTTCTCCTTCGTTTAACGCCGAGATCGCTACTGGTCAGGCGACTATCGTGATCAACCCGGCGTTGACGGGTGTTGAAGTGTCCGTTGGTCCGGACATTCAGGCAGACGAAGGTAATTCGGGTTCGCAAGATTATGTCTTCACGGTGAGCCTCTCGGAAATATCCAGCGAGCAAGTTCTCGTCGCCTACGCCACGCAAGACGGTACGGCACAGGTCTCGAATGGTGACTACAACGCCGTGAGCGGCACGCTCACCTTCGCGCCGGGTGAGACAACAAAGTTCGTGACGGTCCAGGTGCTCGGCGACGAGACACCCGAATCAAACGAATCGTTTACAATCAACGTCAACGCGATCTCAGGCTCCACGAGTTCCGACTCGGCGACGCTGACGATTGTCGACGATGACGGACCGGCGACCATCAGTGTCCAGAACGACGTGACGGTTTCGGCTGGTTCAAATCCCACCTCAGCCGTGTTCACGGTGACATTAAGCGGATTGGTGACGCAGCCGGTCTCGGTTGGCTATGCGACCAGCAATGGCACGGCAACCGCCGGCGTCGACTATCTGCAGGCGACCGGCAATCTGCTGTTCTTGCCGGACGGACCTCGTAGCCAAACGGTAACCGTCACCATTCTCAGCAGCAGCGGACCGAAGCCCGATCAGTCGTTCTTCTTGAACCTGTCGAGCGTCACTCCGCCTGGCGTGGTCATCGGCGACGACCTGGCCGTGGGCACGATTATCACGCAGGGACTTTCGATCTCCGACGCGGTCATTGTGGAAGGCAATGCGGGCACGAGCAACGCCGTGTTCACAGTTTCGCTCTCGCGACCGTCGCAAGACACGGTCACTGTGGTGTATAGCACGGAAGATATTACGGCCACGCTCGCCGACGGTGACTACCAACAGGCGGTGGGTACCCTGACCTTCGCCCCCGGCACCACTTCGCGATTGGTGACGGTGCTCGTCAACGGCGACACGAACGTCGAAGCGAACGAAACATTCCGAGTCAGACTTTCGGAAGCCACAGGTGTTCCCATCTTTAACAGCCTGGGCACCGGGACGATCGTCAATGATGATGGCAGCAGCGTATCGTATCGGCTGGCCCTGAGAGATACGCAGAACAACGAGATCCCACTCAATCAGCAATTGGATGTGGGCGACGAATTCTTCCTCGAGGTTTACGTTCAGGACGTGCAGGCCAACGCAACCGGCGTGGCTCAGGCGTTCCTCGACGTCACCTACAACGAAGCCTTGCTGGATGTCGATCCGAGCACGCTGATGTTCGGCACGTTCTACAGCAGCACCTTCACGTTCTCGGAGTTTGAACCTGGCCGGTTGAACGATTTTGGAGCGTTTGGAAGCATCGTTGGTCCACCCGTCCCACCCAATACCGAACTGCTGCTCTTCAAAGTTCTGTTTCGCGCGACCGACGTCGGCCTGGTGAATTTCGATGGCTCGGTGAACGAAGCGGATCTGGATGACGATCACTTCACGTTGCTATACGGATCGCCGAATGCGGCGCCCGTGCCCTCGTCGCAGATCACGGTTCAAGATCGAGAAGTGAACATCGGCGCTAACGTAATCACGGTGACCAATGCACAGGCGGCTGAAAACGCAGGCACGATGGTCTTCACTGTGACGCGTTTCCTGCCCAGCAATGAGACAGCGACTGTGGTGTTCAGCACCCAGAATGGCACGGCAACCGCCGGTCAAGACTTTACCGCAACCAGCGGAACGCTCACGTTCGCTCCCGGTACCACCGTGCAACTCGTGACCGTGCAGATCATCAATGACACTCTCGATGAACCAGACGAGTCGTTCTCGCTCGTGCTGAGCAACCCGACTGGCGCCGCAATCTCGGCCGCGGCCGGAACCGGCACGATCATCGATGACGATGCGCCCGTGAGCGTCTCGGTGTCGGGTGGTTCGGCAGAAGAAGGTCAGGGCGTCGTGTTTAACGTCAGCCTCTCCGCGCCCAGCGGCAAGACGGTTACCGTGGCCTACTCCACCTCGGGCAGCGGCACGGCCACCTCGGGCGTCGACTTTACGCCCGTCGCGGGTACGCTTACGTTTGCACCCGGTGTCACACAGCAGAGTGTGACGGTGCCGACCCTGAGCGACATCGTGCTAGAAGCCAACGAAACGTTCCAACTCGTACTTAGCAACCCGATCAACTCGACGCTTGGAACAGCACAGGGCACTGGTACGATCATCGACGTTCCCCCGGCCGGCATTTCGGGCTATGTCTACGTTGATATGAACAACAACGGCCTGAAGGACGCCAACGAAACGGGCATCCAGGGGTCGATCATCACCGTCACCAACACGCAGAGTGGCGTCAGCCAAAGCGTGCTCACTGGCGCCGATGGATCTTTTACATTCGTCGGACTGATTCCCGGCACGTACTCGCTCAAGCAAACTCAGCCCGGCTTCTACAATGATGGCCGTGACACACGGTTTGGTGTAGATTCGCCGCTGAACGATGAGTTCACGGGTATCGTCCTTTCGCCCAGCGAGGCAGAGTCGGGTTATCACTTCGGCGAACGCGGAATTCGTAGCGAATTCATCTCGGTCTTCCTCAACCGACGGGCGCTGTTCGCCTCGGCTGTCGTGGGCGGTGGATTCGTGCCCACGATCGACGCACCGGGCACCGTGCTCGACCTGCGAACTGGCGACGTTTGGGTTTCGTTCGATGGCGCCTGGGGCGGGCTCCGACAGATCGACGCCCTGTACAACGCTGCCGGCGGTTCGGTGTTCATGAAGCTTTACAATAACCGGATGGAGGAAGTCGCTCTTTCGGCTCCCTCGGCTACCGGTTCAGTCCTGTTCTACAACGGCACTCTGGGGGATACCTACTTCCTCAAGATCACCGGTTCGAACCCCAACGTGGTGATCAAGTACTCCACTCCCAACGCCCTGAATCTACCCAACTCGTTGAACACCGGCGGATCGAGCGATGGTTCGTCATCGACCGGTTCAAGTTCGGGTTCTTCGGGCGGCGGTTCGACTGGCTTCAATCGGTTTGCCATTCCGATGACGACGGCACCCGAGGCCGATCCGCTGGTAGCCGATGACAACAATGAGGACGGTACTTCGGAGGACGCCTTCTCGGAAGATGCCGAGTGGCTGCTCGAAGCATTGCTTGCATAAAGGTTGTGTCGCCGTCCGCGCGACCCATTCGGGGCTGCCCGCCGTAAGACTGCCGGCTGGCGGCCCCGATTTTTTTCTGAGAGTGCCGGCCAGCAGGTTAGTCCGTCTCAAAGTGCGCGATTGCCCGATCTGGTGCCAGCGGCGATAATTGGCCGCACGACAGAATCCCCTGGCCCGGCTCGCGATAGCGGAGGCAGATGATGACCTACCGTCGGCAGTTTGTTCTGGTTCTGGCAATGTTATTCGCCCTCGCGGGAGTCTGGCGGCTTGGATTGGCCGTTTCGCCCGAACGCGAGCGTGAAACAGATTCGGCAACGCCCCCCAACCAGATCGGCGGCGATCGGTCTCCGGTCGACCTAGTCCTTTCGGCCGACGGCTCACTGGCCGTCACCGCCAATCAAACGTCCGATAGCGTCTCTCTGATCCGAGTGTCTGATGGCGCGATTTTGGACGAAGTGGCCGTTTCTCGACGGCCGGCGGCTGTCATATTCACCCCGGACGAGCGATACGTGCTCGTCACGACCATCCACGGTGGCGAACTGGTCGTCCTCGAACGAAGGGGCGAGCGACTGATTCCGACTAGCGCCGTGTTGCTCGGATACCAACCGCATGGCGTTGCCGCTTCGCCAGATGGCAAGCTGGCCTACGTCGCGCTCGAAGGGGCAAACGAGGTGGCGGTGGTCGAATTGTCATCGTGCGAGGTCGTGGGACGCGTTTCGGTTGGCAAATGGCCTAGGTATCTTTGTCTAACACCGGACGGTGCCCGACTGGCCGTCGGTTGTAGCGGTGATGGCGGCATTTGGGTCGTCGACACGGCCAGCCGGGAAAAAGCATTCCATACGAAGTTCGTCGGGCTGAACATTGGCCACCTCGTTGCATCCGGCGACGGGCAGTACGCCTACTTCCCCTGGATGGTCTATGCCGATCGCCCCATCACCACGCGCAATATCCAAGAAGGTTGGGTGCTTGGGAATCGCTTGGCACGGGTGAAGTTGGACGAGGTCGCCCGACGCGAAGCAATTGCACTTGATCCGCGCGGCAAGGCTGTCGCCGATCCGCACGGTATGGCGCTCAGTCCCGATGGCCAGTGGGCGGCTCTTACCGCGTCGGGCACTCACGAACTCGTACTGCTCCGCATCGCAGCGCTGGATCTGCGTCCAGATGGTCCGGGCGATCATATCAAGCCGGAACTTGCCGCCGATACTGAGAGTTTCATCCGAATTCCACTCGGTGGACGACCGATGGCGGTTCGCTTCGATCCCAGCGGAGAGCATGTGCTGGTGGCCAACTACCTGACAAACACCGTGCAGGTTGTCAACGTTGCTGAGCGTAAGATCGAACGTGAGCTAGTGCTTGGCGGAGAGGCTGAACACTCATTGGTACGTCGCGGCGAAGCAATTTTTTTCGATGCAAATCGGAGCGCCGATGGCTGGTATAGTTGCCACAGTTGCCACTACGAAGGCCACACCAACGCCGTGACGATCGACACTCGGAACGACATGTCAGACAACACCTTCAAAATGGTACTCACGCTGCGAAACATCCAGCACACGGGTCCCTGGTTCTGGCATGGTTGGCAGAAGAGCTTGCAGGAGGCTGTGCATCGCAGCCTGATCGAGACGATGCAGGGTCCTAAGCCGACGGATGAGGAAGTCCTGGAACTCGTGGCATATTTAAAGTCCCTCGAAGGAGATCGAGGTGTGCGTCCGCCAGCTGACACTGCCGCGGTGGAGCGCGGTCGCGAGGTTTTCGCCGGTGAGATTGCCAACTGCGCAAGCTGCCACATTGCGCCGAGCTATACCGACGGTGAGATACACGACGTCGGGCTGGGCTCCGAATATGACAACTTCGAGGGTTACAATACGCCCACGCTGTTGGGCATCGCGAATCGAACCGGCTATTTGCATCACGGGCGAGCGCGATCGCTGGACGAGCTACTCACCGATCTGCACAGTCCGGCGAAGGTTTCCGGGACGCGCGAACTCACCGACCAGGAACGTGCCGACCTGGTAGCGTTTCTGGAGACGCTCTAGCAATTCGGGGTGAGTCGCGTAGACAGCTAATTGTTCGCCGGCTGGGCGCCTTCGGCCGGAGGCGCAAGCGGTTGGCGAAGCTGAGTCAATGTGGCCTCGATTAGCTGCGCGCCGCCGGTGCCCATGCCGTGATAGAGCTGACGCATGAAGATCAGCGTGCGCTCGGCGGCTTCCTCGAACTGCCACTGGCAATTCTCGAAATGGCAGCCGCTAATGCGGGGCATTTCACCACCGCGATAAATCAGTCGGCAGTTCTGGAAACTGCATTCGTTGTATTGATTTCCGTCGATGACTTCCGTCGCGCCGGTAAAGGTTTTGCCTTGATTTTCCATGAGTTTCTCGCGTGAATTGCTGGGCGAAGCGAACAGGCCTTTCAGTCTTAACTCCAGCTTACCACATGCTGGACACTGCGACGACGTGTGGTACGAGCCCTATTGCTGGTAGAATCGGAGGTGCCCGCCCCCAGAGGTAATAGTGGGTCACATCCGAACATTCACCGATTCGCCAGCAAGTTATTGCGGTTGCACCGATGATCGAGCGAGTACGTGCCTGTGCCGCGGCCGTTGATACGCGGCCGGGAGAGCTTTCGGCCAATCTTGAAAAGATCGAGCAGTGGACTTCGCACGCCGCTCAGGCCGGCGCCCAGCTTGTCTTGTTTCCAGAACTCTCGCTCACGGGATTTATTCCCAACCACCCGCTGGGCGAGCACGAACGCTGGTTACGGCAAGCACTGGCCGAAGCGCGTCGCTCGGCGCTTCCGCTAGATGGCCCAGCCACGCAAAAGCTAGCAACGATTGCCGCACGCCACGACGTGCTGCTCAGCGTCGGACTTCTCGAGGACGCCGGCAATCTGCTCTACAACTGCCAGGTACTGGTCGGTGCCGAGGGAATTATCGGGCACTGGCGCAAGTTGCATATCCCCATGTTCGAGATGCCGTTTTACAATGGCGGTACTCCGCCCGTCGTGGCTGATACCCGTCTGGGACGCATCGGCGCAAATATCTGCTTTGATGCGCTATTGCCCGAGTCGACTCGGCTCCTGGCCGTGCAGAACGTGGAAATCGTGCTCATGCCGTTCGCGGCCGATCCGTCTCCGGCGACGCCCGTGGGTTGGGCGGCTTGGTCCAGCGGAGCGATCCGCGCCCGAGCGATGGAAAACGGCGTGTTCGTGATTGCCTGCAACTATGTGGGGCACGTGAGCTGTGCCGGAGTCGAACAGCGGTTTCCCGGTGGAGGCATGATCGTTTCGCCGCGCGGCGAGATGCTGGCGGAGTGGAATACTTCCAGCGGCGAGTGCGGCCTGATTTGCGCCGACCTGAACGCCGCAACTTTGGCAGCGGCGCGTGGTGAGCCAGAGTATCTGTACCGCTTCCGGCGGCCGGAACTCTATGGGCCGCTTTCGCAAGGGGGGTGACAAAGGTCTCGACCTGCTGCATTTCATCGGCTATTGATGACGGCAGGTGCGCGAAGGGCAGGACCTGTTGCTGGCGGGGCATCCAGGAGGGTATGAACATGTCGCGATTTAGATTTTCCTATCGCTGGGGACTGCTGTGCGCGGCGTTCGGGTTCGTCCTGGCGATTCCAGTCAGGGCCGACGAAAAAGCGATCAGCGCCGCCCCAGGTACGAAAAACAGTCCAGCCGTGACGATGACCGCCTCAGAATTGGACAACGCCCGTCGTCTGGCGGAAGGCGTCACCATCTATCGCGACGATTGGGGGGTTCCGCACATTCATGGCCGGACCGATCGTCACGTGGCGTTTGGCTATGCCTTCGCTCAGGCAGAGGACTATTTCTGGCAGGTCGAAGACACCTACATCTTGGCGCACGGGCGCTACTCCGAAGTTCATGGCGCTCGCGGCCTTAACAGCGACATGCTGAATCGAGCCTTTGAGGTCGTCTCCAATTCTCGGGCCGGCTATCGCGAACTTGAACCCGAGTATCAGGAAATCTGTCAGGCGTTTGTGACGGGACTTAATTACTATCTGGCCACGCATCCCGAGGTGAAGCCACGATTAATAAAGCATTTCGAGCCCTGGCATGTGCTGGCCTTCGGCCGCCAGGTCTTCCTCGAGCTGACGTTCCGCTACACCCGGCTCTCGAATAACTACCTGCCGCGCGCGTATGGTCAGATCTGGGCGATGTCCGGCTCGAACGGCTGGGCGATCGCTCCGAAACGAACTGCCGCAGGCCATGCGATATTGTTCGTCAATCCGCATCTGCCGTGGTTTGGCTTTTCGCAAATGTACGAAGCCCACCTCAAGAGCGACGAAGGGTGGTCGTTTGCAGGCGCCACGATGTACGGCAATTGCGTTCCGACGCTCGGTCACAATGAGCATCTGGGTTGGACGTACACCACCAACGAACCGGACATCGCCGACGTGTGGCGGGTGACGTTTGACGATCCCGGGAAACCGCTCCGCTATCGCTATGGCGATGGTTATCGCGAGGCCACCGAGTGGTCGGAAACGATTCGCATCAAACAGGGAGATCGGCTGGTTAATCGCGTCGTTAAGCTCCGCAAGACACATCATGGACCGATCGTCGTCAAAGAGGACGAGCAGCACTATCTGGCAGCGAGAATCGCGGGGCTCGACAGCGTGCGCATGCTCAAGCAGCAACTCGAATGCGTACGGGCCAAGAACTTGGAGGAGTTTCGCCGAGCGCTCGACCAGCAACAGTTTCCGATCATGAACGTGCTGTATGCTGACAAGGCGGGCAACATCATGTTTCTGTACAACGGGCTGATTCCGCGGCGTGATCCGCAGTTCAATTGGAGCCTTCCGGTGGACGGAGCCGATCCGCGCACCGAATGGGGCGAACCGCACTCCGTACAAGAGTTGCCGCAGCTCATTAACCCTGCGGACGGTTATGTGCAGAACTGCAACTCCAGCCCGTTCACGACCTGTGAAATCGGAAACCCTGCGCCTGATGACTTTCCGCCGTATATGGTCGAGGACGCACTCGAAGATAAACGTCGGGCGAAGCGATCACGGCAGATTCTAAGCGCACTGCACCAAGTGACGTTCGAAGACATGGAGGAGTTGGCCTACGACACGAAGCTCTACTGGCCGCAGGAAGCTCTGCCCCGCTACGAGCGTGAGCTCGAGGAACTCCGCAAAACGGACCCCAGATTGGCGGCTCGGGTGGATCCTTACCTTTCGCACTTGCTCGACTGGGATTACGTCGTTACACCCGACAGCACGCAGGCGACGCTATGTGAAGCCTGGTACGAGGAAATGTACGGCATGGACTACCCGGCCGAGAAGTTGCTTTCGCCTTATGTGGACCAGCCGGCAAGGCAGTTTGAGGCTCTGGCTGCCGCGGCCCGTAAGTTGCAGTCTCGACATGGCGACTGGCGCGTGAGGTGGGCTGATTTGTTCCGCGTGCAGCGGCAACCGTTTCTGTCTGACCTGACGGAGATCGCATTCGACGACAAGAAGCCGAGCCTGCCGCTAATGGCCGCGCCGGGACCGCTTGGCGTCGTGTTCACCCAGTACTACTCTCCATCGATCAAAATTCCGTTCGTCGTGGCGATGAACAATCGGTACGGACTCGTCGGCACCAGCTACATGGCAGTTTATGAGTTCGGGCCGAAGGTTCGCAGCGCCAGCGTTCTCAACTTTGGCCAAAGCGGCGAACCCGACTCGCCGCATTTCTTCGATCAGGCGAAGTTGCTTTCGGAGAAGAAGCTTAAGCCAGACCTGTTTGATTGGCCGGATGTCCTGGCCGGGGCAAAGCTGGTGTATCATCCAGGCCAGCGGCCGCTGGCGGCCGCAAGTCCCGCCAACTAGTCATCGCACCCCTAGATTGCGTTCGATGTCGCGAGCGCGCTCGTCGTAGCCGGTCATGGCTCTCTCATCGGCTGGCGGACGAACATTCTCTGTCAGCGAGTTTACGTCTTTGTCATAACCGTGACCTCGCCACTTGTGTTCGCGCAGTTGTTGGCACCCGGCTAGCGGCAGCGCAGTTGTCAGAGAAATTGCCAGCATGCTGGCCAATGCGAAGCACCGATCCATGGTTGACGAATCCACCGAATGGCAGTGAAAACTTGGGGACTTCCAAAGCGACGCGCGCGCGGAGTGTCTCAGGTGCCAGTTTGCAGGTCCAGAGCAATTAGGCCCGTTCATCGAACGCATTGTGCTAGCAATTGTTGCGCGCTAGCGATAGGCGGGTGCTGAGCACAATCGGCGCAAGTTGCTCGGGCTTGTGCCGCCGGAAAAGCGATCGACCTCGCTGCCGTTCTCCACAAACACGAATGTCGGAACGGTGCTGATCCCATACTTTTGCGCAAGTTCGCGATGGCTGTCCACGTCGATGTCGCGCAGGCGATAACCTTCGCGGCGGAGGTCGGTTACAATCGGCTTCATCTGCCGGCACGGTCCGCACCAACTGGCGTTGAAGAACAACACTTCGCCGCGCGAATGCCAGTTTACTTCCAGCTCTCGCGGACGATCGGCTTCGTACTGCTTGTAGGCAACCACGGCGACGATAGGTGCCACCGCGAGCAGCAAACACACGACGAACAGCCGCATGATCAGAGTTCCTCGGATTCACATTTGGGACACGGAGCGATGGTGCGTTCTTGTCCGCCCGGCATGAAATACGCGCACGAAACGCTAGCTCAGGGTGCGCGATCCGGCAAACGACTGCCCGATTTCTGACCGAATGCGCCGGTCATGCCGGCAATTATCCCATGACGATGCGGTTTCCCTGCGGTGGTTTCACGCCACTCCTGCACTTATCATGGAGATCCTCTTAAGTGTGTTGACCATAAACAGGCGTGGAGGATCTCGAACATGGCGTATCGAATGACAGGTTCCAGCACGCTTCTATCGTCAGTCCTGTTTCTCGTGGTGCTTGCTGCGAATGTCGTTGCCGCCGGACAGCCTTTCGTGCTCGAGCAAGACGACGGATATCGCGGCCTGTGGTATGCCAATCAGAAGACCGGCGACGCGTACGTATACAAGTACTCCGGTGGCATGGCGACCTATCCTCAACAGCATTTGCCCATCGCGGTTCATGCACCCGCGGCGAATAAGACCTTCTTCGTTTATGGAGGATCTCCGTCCAGCGACAAGCGAACCTGTTTGCACATGGTTTCCTACTTCGATCACTCCACTGGTGCTGTGCCACGCCCGCGAATTCTGCTCGATAAAAAGACGGACGACGCCCATGACAACCCGACGCTCGCCATCGATCGTTCCGGGCACCTATGGGTTTTCTCGAACTCACACGGTGCCGGCCGCCCTTCCTTCGTGCATCGGAGCGTCGAGCCTTATGCGATCGACCGTTTCGAACTAATGGCCACGATGAACTTTTCTTACGGTCAGCCATGGGCGATGGATGACGGAAGCTTGGCCCTGATGCACACGCGCTATGTGCAGGGGCATCGCGAGATGTACTTGGCTACCAGCCGTGATGGGCGGGAGTGGAGCGATCCCAAGCCACTTGCCCGCATTGCCCAAGGCCACTACCAGGTGAGCTGGTCGGATGGCAAGCGACTTGCCACGGCGTTTAACTATCATCCGGTCAATGGCGGACTGAACGCGCGGACGAACCTGTACTACATGCAATCCTTCGACGGTGGCCAAACTTGGACCAATGCTGGGGGCGAACCTCTCGACCTGCCGCTCGAAGGTGCTCAGAATGCAGCACTGGTGCATGACTTTGAAGCGAAAAAAAAGCTGGTCTATCTCAAGCAGTTGCAGTTTGACGACGCCGGTCGCCCGCTAATCCTCTACCTGACCAGCAGCGGTTACGCGCCCGGTCCGGCGAACGATCCGCGCACGTGGTGTATCGCGGAGTGGAGCGGAAAGACCTGGGAGCATCGGGACGTGACCACATCGGATCACAACTACGATTATGGTTCGCTCTACCTGGAAGGCGGCCTGTGGCGTCTGATTGCACCGACCTCTCCCGGCGCGCAGCCGTTTGGCACAGGTGGCCAAATGGAGATGTGGACCAGCAGAGATCACGGCGCACATTGGGAGAAACTCAAGGCACTAACTCACGACGAAAAGCTGAATCACTCGTATGCTCGCCAGCCGCTCGCCGCGCACCCACAGTTCTATGCGTTCTGGGCCAACGGCGATACGCATCGACCGTCGGAGTCGGCGCTGTTTTTCACCGATCGCGATGGAACGAGCGCGTGGCGGCTGCCCGGCAAGATGGATAGCGATGCGGCGAAACCGGAAGTGGCATGGTAGTTCAAGACATCAAGAATGAGATGCAATTAGGAGCTGACCAACATGCGACGCACGCTGGGATTCGGGTTGTGTTTTCTGATGATTGCAGCAGGAGCCGTGTTCGTTTCAAAAGCCGCCCAGGGAGAAATTGCGGAGGATCAGAAGGTGCTCAGGCACATCGTGCTCTACAAGTTTAAAGATGGGCTGCCGGCCGCAGACCTGCAGGAAGTGATCGACACATTTGCCGCTCTGCCCTCGAAGATCGACACAATTGTCGAATTCGAGCACGGAGCGAATGTCAGCCCCGAGGGTAAGAGCGAGGGATTGACGCATGCCTTCGTGGTGAGCTTCCGCAACGAGGCGGGGCGCGACGCGTATCTCAAGCATCCGGCCCATTTGGCTTACGTCGATGTGGTCAAGAATCGTCGCGAGAAAGTCGTCGTGTTCGACTATTGGACTACCGAATGACTTGGCACACACGAATTATTCTGGCGATTGCGGTCGCATGCTCGTTCGGTAGTTCGCTGTACGCGGACCAACCGAGTAAGTCCGCATCGCTGCGCGTTCTCTCCTACAACATTCATCATGGCGAAGGCACGGACGGTAAGCTGGATCTGCAGCGGATCGCCGAGATTATTCGCGGCGCGGAGCCCGATCTCGTGGCGCTTCAGGAGGTTGACCAGAACTTACCGCGCACCGGAAAGGTCGATCAGTCGGCTGAGTTGTCTCGATTGACTGAGATGCACGTCGCGTTCGGAGGCAACTACCAGTTCGACGGCGGCGACTACGGCAATGCCGTTTTGTCGCGGCATCCCATCCGTCGCAAGCAGAATCACGGCTTGCCGATGCCTACGCCCGGCGAGCCTCGCGGTGTACTTGAGGTCGAGATCGATCTGGAGGGCGGCGAAAGTCTGATCCTGCTGGCAACCCACTTCGATCATCGGCCGCTCGATCGCTCGCGGCGCGAATCGGCCGAGGCCATCAACAAGCTCGCCGTTGCCGCGCCAAACCGATTGTCGATCCTGGCTGGTGACTTGAACGCGGTTCCCAACAGCGAAGTGCTGAAGATTCTGCGAACGGAGTGGCATTCTCCTGAAAGTGACACCCTGCTCACGTCGCCCGCAAAAACCCCCCGCCGGCAGATCGATTACATACTCTCGCGTCCGGCCTCGCGTTGGCGTGTCGTCGACGTCAAGGTACTCGAGGAACCCATGGCGTCGGACCATAGGCCTCTACTGGTGAAGCTGGAACTGTTTTCCGAGGGAACGCATCCTTGATGGCGGCATGTGCGGGGCGGTGCCTACTTCAGGATCTCAAACAGGTTGCTGAAGTCGTCGGTCCAGAGAATCGTCCGCCGAGGCGATCTGTGGGCAGGACGTTTAGAAGTTTTAACTTCCAGAGATGCCGTTGCTTCTACAGCAGGCGAGAGCACGACCCAATCGGCCGGAAACTGTCCTAGTTCGGGCGCTGCCGGCGAATAGATTCGCTGCATCCGATAGCCAAAGCGATCGGCGAGCCCAGCTGCAACCGGCGCCAAGTCGAGATAGCGATTGGAGATGTTGATTGCCACGCAAGCGTCCGGTTGCAGGTGCCGGCGATAGATGTCGAATGCTTCGGCGGTCAATAAATGCACGGGTACTGCATCACCACTGAAGGCGTCTAGCACCAGGAGATCGAACTGTTGCGGTGATTCGCTCTCGAGTGACAAGCGCGCGTCACCCAGCTTTACTTCATATTTGCCGCGGCAATCGTTCAAGTAGGTGAAGTATGTTTCTGCAAACTTCAACACTTCATCGTTAATCTCATAAAATCGGTAGAATTGGCCTGGCTTGGCATAGGTGGCCATCGTGCCAATACCGAGTCCCACGACGCCCACTCGGGCGGTCGGTCGCGTGCTCAGTCGCTCGAGCGCCAAACCCACGCCCGTGGAACGGCCAAAATACGCTGTCGGCTCGCGCCGTTTCTGCAAGTCGGTGAATTGCAGGCCATGAATGATTCGGCCGCTGTAAAAGTTGATGCTGCGACGTGCAGGATCGTCAGCGTCGCGCTCAATCACCGAGATCACCCCATAGAAGTTGCGGGCCGAAACATTCAGTTCGTGAAGAGTTGCGGCTTGCCACCACGGCTACGTGCTTAAGGCGACGAAGACGGCCACCAGCCCAGCGGCAATCGGCACGAAACGCCGCCTCAGCAGCGAATCACGCCGACCGTCGAAAACAACCCACGCGGCAACCAGGCCACCGGCGAGCAGGCCGAATCGCCATTCGAGGAATGTCGAGAATGCTCGCGGAGCGACGAGACTGACGAATAACCCGCCCAATGCTCCGCCCGCGCTGATGGAAAGATAGAAGCTCGTCAGGTAGCGGGGATGCGGGCGCAAGCGAAACAGTTCGCCATGACAGACCATGCAGAGAAAGAACAATGCTGAGAAGTTCAGCACGATCTCCTGGTAGAAGCTAAATGCCACGCCTCGACCACCCGTGATCAGCTGATCCATGACAACCACGCCACCGATCGTCGCGAGCGCCGCCAAGGAGAATTCTCGCCGCCGATACCAGCGGGGGTGGTCGAAGCAAATGATGAACGACAAAAGGTATAGCGACAGGGGCACGACCCACAGGAACGGCATCACGGCAACATCCTGGCAAACGTGGTTGGTCGTCGCCAGGAGCATCAGTGAGGCCAGCGCCGGCAGTAGAACCCAGGCCCACCGCGGCGGGTTGTCTGGCGCTGCAGCGCGATCTTTCGACTCGTCGGATTCGCACCTGTTGATTGGCGCGCGTGAACCGCACAACGCGGCCAGCGCGCACAAGATAGCAAAAGAGATAAACCCCATGCCCCACATCGCCGTCTGTCGCAGCAAGTCAAGTCGCGGCTCTACTAGGAAGGGATAGCTGAGCAGACCAAACAGCGACCCGATGTTCGAGAGGGCATACAATCGATAGGGTGACTGCCCAGCGAATGAGCGGGCAAACCAAGTCTGCACCAGGGGGCCTGTTGCCGCCACGGCAAAGTACGGCACACCCACGGTCGCGGCCAGCAGCGATAGGATCCGCCAGGTAGGCGAATTCGTTGTTCCGAACTTCCACGCTTCGCTGGGCACAATCGGAAGCAACGACACCGCGAGTGCCAGCAGACCAATGTGTATCAGCATCTGCCAACGTGGCCGCAATCCCTGTAGCAAGTGAGCATAGGCGTAGCCGGCGAACAGCACAGTTTGAAAAAACACCATGCACGTGGTCCAGACGGCCGGACTTCCACCGAACCAAGGCAGGATGAACTTGCTGATGATGGGTTGCACTTGGAACAGTAAGAGTGCGCTAAGTAACACGGTCAGCGCATAGTTGACGGCCATCAAACGCGCAGCGTATCGGGAAGACATGGCAGGGGCGACTCTGGAAAGTGATGCGGCATACTCGCGAAACTCGCGAGCTACGAAAACCTAGCTCGCTAAAATAGGGGGGTGCCGTCGCGCGACCGCAAAAATCGCTACAGCCACGACGTGCCGCGCACGAGAGCTAGTCTCCGCTCGCCAATTTCAGACGCTCGTATTCTTCACGAATCACCTCTGCGCCGTACTTGCGCTCCAGGCGGCGGACAGTGAAGTGACCACGTGCCATATCCTGAAAGTGATTTATGAACACCAGGTTGATCGCCGCACCGCCGGCCGCACCGATTGCCGGCACCGACTGGGCGGCAAACTTGGCTCCCACCGGAATCTTGAACCGTGCCGCGATCTTAGCCAGCAACGCCACCAGGGCAGGCGCGCCCTCTTCGACGAGCCCTTTCTCGGCAACATAGCGAGCTGCCTCGGTCACCGAGCGCGCGAGCATCGCGCGCGTGGCGTAGTACCCCATCTCCGAAGCGTCGTCCGTCGGGGCCTGGCTGCCGATGGCGAACACCTCGATGCAAGCGAGCTGTGTATCAATCGAGCGAATGTCCTCGCCCTGCCCTCGCGCGATGTCGGCCACGGAACGCAGGATCAGCGTGGTGGAAACTGGCAGTTCAATCGCGAGTGCCGGCAGTCCGAACGCGCCGCCAACCGCACCGCTGAGCGTAGCCATCGCTTTGTGAAACCGGCTCGATGGTCGAATCCCCCGCTCGTTGCTCATTGTCGATGCGGCCAGCCGGACGGCCGCGCGCAGTGCGGCATCGGTCGTGTCGCTGATCCGCTGCTGCACATCGCGCGGCAAGATGCTCAATCCGTACTCAACCGGTCTGCCCAGCACGTTCGTGATTTGCACGGCCAGGCCAGGGTTCTCGAGCGTGCTGACCGCGTCGCGGAGAGCGTCCAGGTCTTCAGGTTCCGGTGTCATGCGGTGAGTTCCAGGTGCGTGAGATAAGCCATTGCCTATCAATTATTGCACGGCCCCCGCCGCCGGAAAGCGAACTAGTTGGTGCTACTCCTACCGGACGACCGCGGCAACCGTCTCTCGCGTCACCGGTTCAATGATTCCATGCTCGCAAATGATCGCCTTGATCAGCCGGGCTGGTGTTACGTCGAAGGCCGGATTATAGACCCGCACTCCCTCGGGAGCTGTGGGCCGGCCAAAGCCATGTGTGATTTCACGCGGGTCGCGCAGTTCGATAGGAATCTCGCTCCCATCGGCGATGGACATATCGAACGTGCTGGTGGGGGCAGCGACGTAAAACGGGATGTCGTGCGCGGCCGCAAGAAGCGCCACGCCATAGGTGCCGATCTTGTTAGCCGCGTCGCCGTTTGCGGCAATCCGATCAGCCCCAGTCACCACGGCCGAAACTCGCCCTTCGCGCATCACCTGGGCGGCCATCGAGTCGCAAATCAGCGTGACGTCGATTCCTCGCTGCTTGAGCTCCCAGGCAGTGAGCCTCGCTCCCTGCAAGAGCGGCCGCGTCTCATCGGCATAGACGTGTAGCCGTTTACCCGATTCGTGTGCGGCAAAGAACACGGCCAAAGCAGTGCCGTAGTCGCTGGTCGCCAGCCCGCCTGCGTTGCAATGGGTGAGCACCCCCTGCCCGTCCTGGAGTAAGGCTGCGCCGTGCCGACCAATCGCTCGGCACATTTGACGATCTTCGGCCTCGATCGTCTGGGCCTCAACCAACAATCCCGCCGCAACGTCCCGCGGCACGAGCGATCCGCGCATGCACAGAGCCTTTGTGCGCATGCGATCGAGAGCCCAAAACAGGTTGACCGCAGTGGGCCGACTGGTGGCCAGGTAATCGCAGACTTCGTTCAGCCGGGCGAAGAAGGCAGCTTCCCCGGCGTTGAGTGCGGTCTGGATTCCCACGCAGACGCCATAGGCCGCCGCCACACCGATCGCCGGCGCTCCGCGCACGCGCAGCGATTTGATCGCCTCCCATACGGTTTCAACGTCGCGGCAAGCCACGTGCGTAAGCTGGCCGGGGAGCAGTGTCTGATCGATGAGTTCGAGATAGCCGCTCGTGTCGCCGATCCAAGCGAGTGTCGCGGGCGCTGTTGATAGGTTCATGTGGGAATTCTACCAGCGGCGAGTGCGGGCTGTCAGGAGTCGTCGCCGCGAGCGTGGATCTAGAACATCCCGCCACCCATCCCACCGCCCATGCCACCCATCCCTCCGCCGCCCATCCCTCCGCCGCCCATGCCACCCATCATCCCGCCGCCCATCATTCCGCCACCCATCATTCCGCCACCCATCCCGCGACCTGAGCGAACGGGAATAACGAGGTCGGCGACGGGGTATGCCTTGGTCACCAGTTCCGCCTCGGCTTTATCCTGTGTCGTAATCAGCAGCACTTCGTCTTTCACGATAAATGTGAGGTCGTATTCACCCAACAGCAGCCGGAGAGCGGACTTCAGCGAGACGCCGTTAAGTACGCGGGAAACCGGGGTGTCCGTTCCCACACCGGCGTCTTCCATGGCGCGTGTGTCGAGTTGGATCTCGACGCCGTGCAAGTCCTTAAGATAGCCCACTGCATCTTGCAGCGGAGTCTCGGTGAATTCCATCTGGGTGGGCGCTTCCAGCGCCTCACGGATTTTCTTTTCAGCCGGACTCTGTTTTTTGAGATCGGTCGTAGCGTACCGCTTTCGTCGGGTCGACAACTCCTGAAACTCATCGGCCGGCGGGTAGACGATTGGCTGATCGTCGGGCATGGGCATCATCGCGACTTCCACAGTGCCTAAAGTGTCGATCACCGCCTTCTGCCGCGCGAGACGCAGCGCCAGATCGGCCTCGTGGGCCCCGGTCATGTGGGCGACCAGAGTTGCCGACTGCGCGATTGGCAACTCAGGCGCGAGCTGGCCAACTTCGCGTTCGCCGATTTCATCGGCCGCGATGTATCGCCCTTCGTCCATGAGGGAATCAAATCGGTCCATGAGTTGTTTGAGTTTCTCTTGCTTGCGATCCAGATTCTGGCCGATGCGCAGCCGATCGAGTGCCGCGGCTTGAGCTTCTTGTTGCTGATGGTCGAGAATGTCCTTAGTCGCAGCCACGCGCGAGGCCTCGCGCAGCGCCGCTTCTAGTTTTGAGCGCAATGTGCTCCGGACCTCGGCCCGCAGTTCCGGCGTTCGGAGCACCTGCCCTAGCAACAGCTTGAGTTCTTCATTTACTGCCGCGGGATCACTTCGCATGATCTGCCGGGCACGACGCATCGCCATGACAGCATCGGTTTCGACCTGTTGGGTAACCACGCGGTTATGCTGCTCGACTGTTTCGAGCAATCGCCCCTGGTCATGGTTCTGTTCGATCGGCCCTGGATGCCCGGCCTTATCCGGAGACCGCACTGGGGTTGGGGCCGCCGCCCGCAGACTCCCCCCTCCGGCTAAGAAAGCCAGTACGACGACAACAGCGACGCAGGAATTCTCTTTACGGACCATGGCTGGACTCTCCCTGTAGTGGCCGGCCAAGAGGCGGCGACGTCCAACGAACGCCGTCAGGCGAACTCGTCCCTCAATCGCCGTTCAAGTTAGTTGCGAAACCCAGGTTTCCCAGCCGTGCAGATTTCGCTATCCGTGGGCGCATCGAGAGCGAGGAGGATGCCGTTCAGGACGCGCAAACGCCACGATTCGCGAGAGATAGGAGGCCTCTTCTCATGTTGCGCGCGGCAACGAGGCAGCCGTTGGCTGACAGGAAAGTAACGAGTTTGACCGTGCACTTTTTTTGGCCAAGCTCGGCCTTAGTTACGTCGCTGCAAGCTCATCTCGGAATCGATAGATTGTCCCCCTGCCGTTGATGCAATTTCGGAGGGGTGCGGACTCGCTCCGGCGTCAAGTCGGCGACCTTGATTCACTCCCAATCCGCAAACACTTTCCAACCGCCCCTCGCCGTGTTAACCTACCTACCGAACGGACGGTAGGTATCGAACAGCGGAGTCGCCGACGTGAAGCGAAGTGAATTGTCCCCGGCCGTCGCCAAACTACTCGAGGGGTATCCGATTGTCGTCACCACGATGGTCGGCTGGGGCGATATGGATGCCAATCACCATGTCAACAACGTTATGTACTTTCGCTACATCGAGCACGCCCGACTGCATTATTTTCGCGTGCTGGAGTTCTCGCGTTCGCAGTCGGAAACAGGCATCGGGCCAATCCTGGCCTGGGCCGACTGCCGCTTTCGACGTCCGCTCGAGTACCCCGACACGGTTTCCATCGGAATCCGAATTTGCGACGTTGAAGGTGACCGCTTTACGATGGAGACGGTGATTGTCAGTCACGAGCTCGAAGATGTTGCCGCGACAGGGCAGCAAAAGCTCGTATCCTACGACTACCGGGCAAAACAGAAGACGCCGCTCCCCGAGGCCGTGCGCCAGCGCATCGAGGCCTTTGAAAGCGGCATACTCAAGGACGAGTGATCTATTCCCGCGGCCAGGTCGGCGCCGCGATCAGAATCTCTAATCAGCAAGTCAACCAACCATTTCACGGAAACACCAGCAATGTACAACGACATCAAACTTGACGGCCGCGTGGCCATCGTCACCGGCGGCGGGCGCGGTATTGGCAAGGCAATCACTAAGCGGCTCGCCGGCGCAGGCGCGAACGTGGCCATCGCCAGCCGTAAGCTGGAAGTGCTCGCGGAAACCGCCAACGAATACAAAGATCTACCCGGCAAGATTCTGCCAGTCGAGTGCCATGTTGGCCGCGTCGATCAGCTTGAGAAGCTCGTGGCAACGGTCGAGAAGGAGTTCGGCACGCCCGACATTCTGGTAAACAATAGCGCCACGAACATCGGCCAGGGCCCTTCGCTGAATGTCACCGACGAGATGCTCGACAAGATGATCGAGGTCAACATCAAGGCGGCGCTGCGGCTCGTACGGCTCACGGTCCCCGGAATGATCAAGAAGGGCAAGGGCTCGATCATCAATATCGCCTCGATCGCCGGCCTGCACCCGCAGCCGGGCGGACTGCTTTACAGCTTCACCAAGGCCGGATTGATCATGATGACCCGCACCTGGGCCTGCGAGTTTGGCAAAAGCGGTGTTCGCGTGAATGCGATCGCGCCGGGCCTGATCCAGACAGACTTCAGCGAGTTCTTCTGGAAGAACGAAGGTCACGTGAAGAAGCTCGAAGCAACGCAGCCGATCCCGCGCGTGGGCCAGATCGACGAGATTGGAATGGGGGCTCTATATCTGGCTTCGGACGAATCGTCATTCATGACAGGCCAGGTGATGGTCATCGACGGCGGCGCAACGGCGATGTAGTAGGCGCCCCGGCGCGAGAAAAAATGAGGGGCGCGCGGGTAAAGTTGCCCGCGCGCCCCTTCTGTGTTACGTCAAACTGCGACTAACACGTTATCCGGCGGCAGCCGGAGCCGTGCAGCAACTGGGAGTGACGCTGGCCGAAGCCTTTTTCGCTCCGTCAGCGGCGCCACAGCAGGCTTTGCCTTCTTCGCAGCAAGCCTGGCCTTCGGCGCAGCAAGATTGCGGGCTCGAGCAGCAAGCGAGCTTTTTCTCGCAACAGGCCATGCCCTTCTCGCAGCAGCCGAGCCGCTTTTCAGCAGCACAGCACGCCGAGCCGCCGTCCTTGCAGCAGGCCAGTCCCGCTTCGCAACAGTTCTTAGCCTCAGGAGCTTTATCGGCGGCCCAACTGGTGGCAACCAAGGTTGCGGCCACCAGCAGCAAGACGCTTCCAAGGACCGTATGTGTTCTCGTAGACATGTGAAAACTCTCTACTAAAGTGTGAAATTATTAAAACTGAATCCAGTGAACGAACAGCGCGCGTGGGTACCCCTGAAATACTTTGCGGGAATACTGAGCGCGCAGCGCGATTAGTTGCGCCACTGGCAATGGAGAAGATTGAGCGGTATCGCTGCGGTGGACAGGTCACGCTCAAGGTCGCGTGGGCTGCTAACCACCGAGGTAACCTCCGGCGGGATTACAACCATCGCCAGCATCAGCGATGCGTCGTGCATCACCGGGCTAACGGGCGGCACAAATGGGCTCAGCTTGCAGCACTCGTGCTGACAGGAATTGTTGCCGTCCTGCACGGGCGTGCTGCTCGGTTCCGAGTGCTTCACACAACACGGACGCTCGGCCGAAACCGGCTCGGCTTGTGGGGCTCGCTCCGAACCGCAGCAAGCGCTGGAAAAGAAGGCGCACGGTGAAAGCGGCAATGCCACGATCGCCAGGCAAATCCAGACGGCAGTGCGGTTGATGGGTTGCATATCGTGATTATACGGATGCGGGGGCGAAAAGTTCAAAATCAGTTTCGGGCCACCGCCCCCCCGATAGATCTCTCTGCGCCGGCGCAAGCTGTTACCACCTTGGAAGATGCGATCGTTAAGCGGACCCGTCCAGAAGGGCCTGAAACTGATCCTCTGTGAGGATCGGAATGCCCAGGGATGTGGCTTTTTCCAGTTTGCTGCCGGCTTTCTCGCCAGCTACGACATAGTCCGTGCTCTTGGAAACACTCGAGGCGGCCCGCCCGCCGGCCTGAGCGATCAATCCCTGGATTTCATCGCGAGTGTATTTCGTGAGCGTGCCGGTCACAACGAACGTCTTGCCGGCGATGCCCTCGACCTGCTGCCTGGGTGGCGTGACCGCGGTCAATGAGACGCCCATCGTCGCCAAGTCGTCAATTGTCTCACGACCGAAATCGCTCTGTAGAAAGTCGTGAACACTCTCGGCAATGACGTCGCCAATCTCATGGATTGCCGAGATGTCTTCCAGGCTTGCGGCGCGCAGTTGTGACATTTCGTGAAAATGCTCGGCCAGGATCGTGGCCACGCGGTTGCCGACATGCCGGATCGAAAGCGCGTTTAAGAGACGCGCGAGCCCCCGCGTCTTGCTGGCTTCAATTCCTGCCACCAGGTTTTCGGATGACTTCTTCCCCATCCGCTCCAGCCCTGTGAGCGTTTCGAGCGTCAGTTTGTAGAGGTCGCCGTACGTCTTAACCACGCCGGATTCGACGAGTTGATCGACCAGCTTGTCGCCCAGTCCTTCGATGTCCATCGCGCCGCGGCTGGCGAAGTAACGCACGCGTTCCTTCACTTGCGCGGGGCAGACCGAGTTTGGGCAACGGATGTAGACGCCGTTCTTGTCCTTCACTACGGGCGTATGGCACTCAGGACAGTGCGTGGGAAACGGAAATCGCGGCGGATCGCCTTCGCGCTCGGCCACTTCCACGCGCACAATGTGCGGAATAATCTTCCCCGCCTTCTCCACGATCACGCTGTCGCCGATCCGGACGTCTTTCCGCTCAATCTCGTCGGCATTATGCAAACTGGCTCGCTTGACAATCGTGCCGGCGAGTTCGACGGGTTCCAGATCGGCAACAGGCGTAATCGCACCGGTCTTGCCAACCTGCACGCGAATGTCGAGCAGCCTGGTCTTTGCTTCGTACTTTTCGAACTTATAGGCCACGAGCCAGCGTGGGCTTTTGCTGGTCGCACCCAGCCTTGCTCGCTGATCGAAGTCGTCAATCTTCAGTACCAGCCCATCCACCTCAAAGTCGAGTTCGTGCAGGTTTTCGATCAGCTCCTCGCAATGCTCGACGGCCGTGTCGAAGTCGGCAAACCGTTTCACGAGCGGCGTCGGCGGCAAGCCGTATTCGCGCAGGTCCTCAAGGAACTGCATGTAGCTTGTGGCCTGCAGGCCTTCGTGATAGCCGATTCCGTGGCAGAACAATCGTAGCCGGCGTTCCGATGCCAGTCGCGGATTGAGCAGGCGAACGCTGCCTGCGGCACAGTTCCGTGTGTTGGCATAAAGCGGCAGATTCCGCTCCTGCTGCAACTGGTTCAGCCGCACCAGGTCGCTATTGCGCATATAGACTTCGCCGCGCACTTCCAGCACCTGCGGGAAGGCTCCATCGAGCCGGAGCGGACAATCGAGCACGGTCCGCATGTTGTGCGTGATGTCGTCTCCCACTCGGCCATCGCCGCGAGTCGCTGCTTGGACGAGCAGACCGTCTTGGTAGGTGACCGAAACCGCCACGCCATCGATCTTCAGCTCGACGACCCAGCCGATCTCCTCGCCGGGGAGCAGCTTTGCCACGCGCTCACCATACTTGCGTAGCTCATCGACGCTGTACGTATTGTCAATCGAAAGCATCGGCACGCGATGCTCGACCGAGGTCAGCTCGTCGACTGGCGCGCCGCCAACACGCTGCGTGGGGCTGTCCGGCGTGATCAGGTCCGGATGCTTGGCTTCCAAGTCCTGCAGCTTCTTGAGCAGCCGGTCGTAGTCGAGGTCCGAGATCTCGGGTCGGGCTTCGATGTAATACAGCCGATCGTGGCGGCGAAGTTCGTCACGCAAGGCGGCAATTTCAGCGGCGGCTTTGGCGCTCATGGACGAAACACGTGCAGTGGTGGACTGAACAGCGAACGATTGGGACGCTATTCTACCGGCCGGTCGCACTCGGCCGCCATAGTGACGGGCAGGCTGGCTGACGAGTTTGGCACCAGGCACAAAAACTTGAGCGGCAACGCGCCCGTGTTGCGGAACTGATGCACTTCGTCGGGCGTGACGAGCACGAAGTCGCCGGCCCGGAGCGGATGTTCAACGTCGCCTTCGATCACGACGCCCTCCCCTTCCAGCACAAACACCTCGTGTTCGTAGGGATGGCTGTGGCGGGGCGTGAATCCGCCGGGAGCAACTTCGAACTGCCGCATCGCAAAGTTCGGAGCTCCCTGCTTTTCGTCAACCAGCCAGCGAACCTGGCAGCCGGACGAACCTTCCATCGTGACCGGAGCCTGGGCGACGCGCTCGTAGTGATCGACTTTCATCGCGTGTTCTCCGCGGATTCGATGACGATCTGTTGTTCCTCTTCTCGCTGAGAGCGGCGGGTGCGCACTCCGTCCAGCCACATCGCTCCAAACGTGACGATTCCCAGCACGGCGAGCTCACCGCTGAGGATTGAAACGCCGTGCTCGTCGAGCATCGACATCAGCCCTGGCGACTCGTCTTTCTGGGCCACCGCGCGATAAGCCATTGTGCCATAGGCGAACGTCGTGACGACAAACACCACGCCCACCAGCACGACGAGCACGTAAAACGGGTTGATCGGTTCTTTGGGTTTGGTCACGGCGATGCTCGGCTGCAGGGAATAAGCGGTTAATTATAGCAGCGAGGTTGGCAACGAGCAGGGGTTAGGAGATCGCTCTGACCCGCTCGCGAAAATGCTCTCCGCGAGCCGTGAAATCAGCATATTGATCGAAGCTCGCGCAAGCCGGCGACAGCAGGATCGCGTCGCCCGATCGCGATTTTGAGCAGCACCAGGCGAAGGCCTCGTCGAGCGTCTGTACGTTTGCGAGCGGCAGTTCGGGTGCGTGTTTGCAGGAGGCCGCTGCAAGTTCATGCCGGGCTGCTCCAAACACGGCCACGCCGCACGCTCGCTCAGCTGCGCGAGCGGCCAGCTCGTGGAACTCGGTGCCTTTCGACACACCGCCCAGCAGCAGCCACGTCCGTCGGTTCATCGCTTTGAGCGCCGCGATCGCGGCTGCCGGTGAAGTGGACTTCGAGTCGTTGAAGAAATGCCGACCGTCGATTTCGGCAACGAACTCGATGCGATGCTCGAGGCCCGTGAAGTCTGCGAGTGCTTCGTGAATCGATTGCCAATCGACGCCGATTGCGCTAGCCGCCGCCGCCGCACAGGCTGCGTTCCGGCGATTGTGTTTGCCCGGCACGCGGAGCGAAGGAAGATCGTTCAAGCTGGTGAGCGGCGGAACGCGAGCAGGACACTGTAAGGCCCACGAGGCAAGGACAGGGTCGTGCGTGTTCAGAATCACTTGCTCCGACCAAAGTAGTCGCTGTTTCGCGCCTGTGTAACTTTTAAACCCGTCGTGCCAGTCGAGATGATTCGGTGAGAGGTTCGTCAGGACTGCGATCTCCGGCAGCCGTGCCTTGGCGCTGAGATGCGCGAGCTGGAAGCTGCTGAGCTCGAGCACGACTACGTCGTCGGCGGTCATGTGGTCGAGTTCATTGAGCAGGCTACCACCGATGTTGCCGCCAAGCCACGCGCGTCGGCCCGCACGCTTCAGAATTCCAAACAGCATCGTACAGGTGGTGGACTTTCCGTTCGAACCGCTGACGCCGATCACGTGTGCGGGGCAGCGCTCCAGGAATAGCTCGATCTCCGAGGTGAGACTTACGCCTGCCGCCCGCGCCTCCTGGAGGCACGGATGATCGGGGCGGACGGCGGGATTGACCACAATCACATCGGCGCTGGAAAAGTCGGCCGGATCATGGCCGCCGAGGCGCAATTGAATCTCTGGATAATCGCGAAGACCGATGAGGCTTTCAGTGAGCAAGTCGGCCGATGCCGTGTCGCTAATCGTAAGCCGGACACCTTGCGCTGCAAGAAACCTGGCGGCTCCCAGACCACCGCCATGGCGACCCAGCCCCATCAGCGTGACGCGTAGGCCGCCAAGCTCAAGGCGATCGCTCGCGCAAGAAGAGAGTGACGTCGTCACGTTTGAGGCATCCTGCCGTTGGCTTTCGCACTTGGGTGTTCGACCCGACCTAGTTCGATTCCGCCATCATCCGCCGTGCTGCTTGCAACGAAGGCTGCAGCGCCGCGGCTTGAGCGCTGCCGCAGACACGCATATACCCTTCCAAAAGTGGCAACGCCTTGTGCGGTTGGCCAACGCGGAGATAAACCAATCCCAGGTCGCGGCGTTCCTGCGGAATTTGCGGTAGCAGCACTGCCAGGCGATGCTGCACCTTCAATAACTGCAACCAGCATTCGTTCTCAGCATGCACCGCTTTAAGGTTCTGCAAGACCCGGGCTGCGATATCGAGCGGCGCCGCGGCGCGGAATTGTTCCTTGGAAAGCTTCTGTCCGGTAACGCACTCGACCCGCGACCGGACACCGTCACAGTTGAGTATCTCGCCGTGGTTGAACGGGTCGATGAACAGGGCTTCGCCATTGCCGCAACAACTGCCGATCATGAAGTGCCCCGGTGTGTTCACGCCGAACATCTTCAGGCCCGTTCGCGCGGCGACGGCCATGTACAGAATACCGAGCGAGATTGGAATGCCGGTGCGCCGCTCGAGCACTTCATTCAGATAGGTGTTCTCGGCTTCGTAGTAGGACTCACGATTCCCGTGGAAACCCTCGACTTCGTAGAGCAGGTTGCTGATGGCCGCCAGGTGATCCCGACGATCGCGACAGCTCGGCTTGTGCGCCCGATCGCCGCAGGTCACTCCGAGCCGGTCAATTTCCATCAGGCAACCGACACGATCCAGATTGGGATACGCGTCCTCGGCGATCTCGAGCATGAACTGGACCAAATCAATTTCGGTTCGCCCCGCCAGCAGCTTGGCGAATTCGCAGGTCGGCTCGTATTGCGACATCGGGGACGTGTTGACCATGGGTGCCGTGGGGGAGTGGTTGAGTGTCGCGTGTGTCAAATTTTAGCGCCGTTTGCGAAGAGCGGCAATTGAGATTTAGGTCCACTCCCCCCGTTCATCGGTCGGTACTGTGCAGTTGCCAGGAATGACTATTGATTCCGCTCCGTCGACCAAAGTTCCAGTACGGTGGGTCAGAACCAGCCAAATCACCGTGAAAACAAGCGTTTTGTCGGCCTTTTGGAATCTGACCCGACCCGCTATTATTGCGCACGGTGAATACCTGCGCCGTGCAACTGCGCGCGCCAGCAGCTGACTGCTGGCCACTACCTTTGATACCTGACGAGCCGGACAGTATCTCGAGAGAGCAGCATGAGTGAGTTTCGGACCGAGCGCGATTCAATGGGCGACGTCAAAGTGCCTGCCAAGGCCTACTACGGTGCCCAGACCCAGCGGGCTAAGGACAACTTCCCCGTCAGCGGGCAACCCCTTCCGCCAGCGCTCATTCATGCGCTGGGGTTGGTGAAGTATGCGGCCGCCGTCGCCAATCGCGATCTGGGCAAGCTCACCGGAACGGGCAAGAACCCCATCGACGAGAAGCAGGTCAAAGCCCTGCTTGATGCTACGCGCGAAGTCGCCGCCGGCAAGCTCGACGGCGAATTCCCCATCGATATCTATCAGACCGGCTCCGGCACTTCGAGCAACATGAACGCCAACGAAGTGATCTCCAATCGGGCGATCGAATTGATTGGCGGAGACAGGTTCAAGGCCGAAAAGCCGATCCATCCGAACGACCACGTGAACATGGGGCAGAGCACGAACGACATGTTCCCCACGGCGATTCATGTTGCCGTGGCTCAGGCCGTGCAGAACGATCTGATTCCGCAGCTCGAGCGGTTGCGCGACGTGCTGGCCGACAAGGCCAAGGCCTGGGACAACATCATCAAGATCGGCCGCACCCATCTGGCCGATGCGACGCCCATTCGCTTGGGGCAGGAGTTCAGTGGTTACGCACGGCAGCTTGCACTTTCGGTCGAGCGAGCCAAATCCGCGGTGCAGGCAGTGCTGGAACTTCCGGCCGGTGGAACTGCCGTGGGTACTGGAATCAACACGCATCCCGAATTCGGCATGCGTGTGGCCGCGGTACTGGCCAAGGAAACGGGTATTCCGTTCCTCGAGGCCGTGAACCACTTTGAAGGCAATGCCAATCGCGATGGTCTCGTCGGCGCGAGTGGCAACTTACGCACAATTGCGGTCACTCTGTTTAATGTCTCGAACAACATCCGCTGGCTAGGGAGCGGTCCTCGCTGCGGGTTTTACGAAGTCATGCTGCCCGATCGGCAGCCAGGTTCGTCCATCATGCCGGGAAAGGTGAATCCTGTCATGTGCGAGAGCATGATGCAGGTTTGCGCCCGCGTGATTGGCCACGACCAAGCCTTGGCTTTCGCCGGAGCGACGGGCGGCAACTTCGAACTGAATATCATGATGCCGATGATGGGCGCCACGGCGCTTGAATCGGTACATTTGCTGGCCAGTTGCACGCGGGCGTTTATCGACTTCTGTGCCATCGAGATGGAGGCCAACGCCGAGGCCTGCGAGGCGTCGGTTGAAGATAGCCTCGCGATGGTGACGAGCTTGAATCCACACATCGGCTACGAGAAAGCAGCGGCTCTGGCGAAGGAAGCGTTCAAGACAGGTAAGACGATTCGCCAGTTGTGCCAGGAGCAAAAGATTCTTCCCGAGGCGGTGCTGAACGAGGCGCTCGATCCCAGGCGGATGACAGAACCACATTAGGAAGGCAGAGGTCAGCAGATAGGATGAGCGACGAGTAGGAGAATCTCAGTCCGCAATCCGCAAGCAAGCTGACGACCCTGCTTCGACAAGACTATTTCCACTCGCGAACAAGGAGGTTCACGAAGATGGCTGATCGCAAACTTTCGCTGCTGGCCGTTCTGGCCATTGCGCTCGCCGGGCTGACAAGTGCGTCGGCCGCACCGCCGGCGCACCTTGTACCGTTTCCGGAAGACGCTGCCGAGGCGCCTGCCAAACCGCTGAAGGCTGAGCCGCCAAAATCGGCGTTTCAACCTCGCTTTCGTCCACCTAAGGTGAGCCAAGCTGAGTCGCTGGAGACGATTCCCGGTGAAGCGTCTTCAGACGCGATGCAAGACAATCAGGTTGCGCCGGCTAGTGCCACGGAACCCTTGATCGAAAAGCTGGCCCAGCCGGCCGACGATTCGACTCCTGACGGTACCGAGCGATCAACCGCAGCCGTGGCCGGACCGGGACTGCTTCCCGGCCCTGGACCGGAGTCCGGCAACGTCGAAGGCCGAGCCGCGCTGAACGAAGCCTACACTCGCAGCAGATCCGCGGCCGATGAAGCCGAGTACGATGCGATCATCGCGCTTTGCGAGCGAGGCAAGGTCGGTGTTTCCCCGGCTTATCAAGCCTATGCCGACCAACTAATGGGTTGGGCCTATAACCGCCGCGGCGAATCGCGTGCCAAAGCTGGTGACGATCAGCGTGCCCTCACCGACTTTGAGACCGCAGTGCGACTGAATGGCGCCTGGCGCGCAATTCACAATCGGGGCGTGAGCTATGCCGCGGCTGGACGTATGGACGAAGCGGCTGCCGATTTTGACCACACCATCCAGCTCAATCCTCGCTACACCAACGCCTACTACAATCGGGCCGAGCTGCGTTATCGCCGCGAGGACTACACTGGCGCGATTGATGATTATTCGCAGGCGATCAAGCTCGGGCCTCCGGATGCAGCAATGTTTAACGGCCGCGGGCACGCCTTTTATCGTATCGAACGATTTGGCGACGCGCTGCGCGACTATGGCGAGTCGATCAAACTCGATCCGAGTAATCCCGATCCGCTGATCAATCGCGGTGACACTCACGCCGACCTGGGACAATACGGCGAAGCGGCGGCAGACTATCGCGCCGCGGTGACGGTTGCGCCCGAGAATGCCCGGGCGTTTCAGGCCGCGGCCTGGTTGATGGCCACTTGTCCGGACCCGCAGTATCGTGATGAGGCGCTGGCAATCGATGCCGCCAAGCGAGCAATCGAACTCGATGGCGAAACGTTCCGGAATTTGTCGACACTGGCGGCCTCGCAGGCGAGTGCAGGTCAGTTTCGCGAGGCCGAGGCGACGCAGGAAAGGGCAATCGCCATCGCCCCGAAAGACCAAGTCATCAACGGTGAAAAGATGATCGCGCTGTATCGCCGCGCGATTGCTTTCCGCGATCGCCCGAGGACAGCGTATGAAACGCCCGAGGACGCTGACCTCGACATGGTAAAACAGGCCGCCGTCAATGAGCGAATCGGCGCCTTTACAGGGCGCGCTCAGCGGGCGGAGTATGTCGAGCCAGTGGGTGGACAGCCGCCGCGTGGCCAGCAGGCCCAGTACGTTCCACCGGTGAAAAATGGGCGCTACATTGACTCCAATTCACCGCCCGAGTCGGGCTGGAAGAACCTGGTGCCGAAGTCGCTGATGGGCGATCCCAATGCCACGGCTCCCAAACAGCCGCCGGGACCGCCGAAAGCCCGACTGTTCAGCCCCAAGGGGCGCATCTAGCGATCAGGTAATCTCTGTCGACGAGAGCGTGAGATTCCTTCCGGGCCGCCAGTCAACGCGACTGCGCGGCCCGTTCTATTCGCAACCATGCTAGCAGTTCTACCTTGATCGATTTGGGCTCCGTTGGCATATTGACTGTACATCTATCTAGTACGGGCGGATCCGTGCGAACGAGCATGGAAGTGCTGGCCGTTATTCGCGGAAGGAGCTGGGCATGGCTGGGGTCATCGGACGCAAGGAACAAGCAGACGGCCTGTTATTCGCTACCGACAGCGAAGAGCTTGCCGACGGTCTCGAGTTGATTCTGACAGTTATCGATCGCGAGACGATTGACGAGTTGTCGAGCTATGGCGAAGGCGAGAGAGAGCAATTTGCTCTGCAAGCCTTGCGAATCGGTGTACTCGCCCTCCGTCAGGCCCGCGGACGAATTGACGCCGACCTGATCCAGCGGGAAACGCAACGGATGCTCGGTGCGCTCGAGGGACGGCTTTCTGCGTACTCGCTGCAAATGCACGAGAAGCTTTCGGGTTCGCTCAAAGAATATTTCGATCCGGCAAGTGGCCGTTTCCATGATCGCGTCCAGCAACTCGTCAAGCATGACGGCGAGTTGGAGCAGGTGCTTCGCCGGCAGATCGGCGGCAACGATTCAGAACTCTGCAAGACATTGCTGGCGCACTTTGGTCAGCAAAGTCCCCTGATGAAGATGCTCAGCCCCAACGAGTCGCAGGGCCTGCTCTCGGCTTTGCGGCAAACGCTTGAAGGCCAGCTCGCGAACCAGCGCGAGCACGTTCTCAAAGAATTCTCACTCGACAACAAAGAAGGCGCCCTCGCCCGGATGATTGGCGAACTCACCAGCAGTCACGGACAGCTCACCGAAGCCCTCGAAAAGAAAATCGGCGTGGTGATTGAGGAGTTCTCGCTCGACAAGGAAGATTCGGCCCTCAATCGACTCGTGCGGAATGTCGATCGGGCGCAGACCACAATCACGCGCGAGTTTTCGCTCGACAACGACGCCTCTTCATTGGCACGAATGCGGCGCGAACTAATGGGCGTTCTAGAGAAGCAGTCTGAGACGAACTCTAAGTTTCAGGAGGAAGTCAAAGTGGCGCTCAGTTCGATGGCGGCGAAGCGTGAGGAAGCGGAGCGCTCGACTCGCCATGGCATGGCCTTCGAGGAAGCCGTGTGCGCGTACATTGAGTATCACGCGCAGCATTCGGGCGACGTCGCGACGCGCGTCGGAAACACGACCGGCCTGATCAAGAACAGCAAGGTGGGAGACTGCCTGCTTGAGTTGGGGCCTGATTGTGCCGCGGCTGGCGCGAAAATCATCATCGAAGCCAAACAGCAAGGCACCTACAATCTGGCTCAGGCCCGCAACGAAATCGAAGTTGCACGCAAGAATCGCGGCGCCCAGATTGGACTATTCGTGTTTTCGAAACGCACGGCACCTGAGTGTCTGGAAGAAGTCTTCCGATCGGGCGACGATGTGTTCGTCCTGTGGGATCCTGAAGATGCGGGGACGAACCTACATCTAAAGATTGCTCTGGCGCTCGCTCGAGCGTTGTGTATTCGTGTCGAGAAACGCCATCAAGCGCAGGTGGCCGACTTTGAAGCAATCACGGCCGCCATTCTGGAAATCGAGAAGCAATCGAACTTGCTTGGCGAAGCCAGCAAGTCTGCCGAAACGATCAAGGGCGGAGCGGAAAAGATTCTTGACCGTGTGCGGATTACGCGCAAATCGCTCGAACGCCAAGTCGAGCTGCTCAACGATCGCATCGCCGATTTGCGTTCAACTCGGACGGAAAGCGCGAGTTAGTTACTTCAGTGCAGCGTACCCGCCGCGGAAGTACAACAGCGGCTTGCCTTCTCGAATTCGCGTGCTTTCGACTTCGCCGACAATAATCGTGTGATCGCCGCCAGGCAACAGATCCACGACGCGGCACTCGATCGAGCAAATGCAGCCTTGAATGAGTGGCGCGCCCATCGGACCAGGGTTCCAACCGATCTCGCGAAACTGGTCGGGTTCGCTCTGTGCGAAACGACGAGAAACGCCTTCCTGGTCGTCGGCCAAGATGTTGACCGCGAATGAGCGTTCAATCTGGAACTGATCGTGCAGACGCGCTCGCTTGTCGATGCACACCAGTGCCAGTGGCGGTTCGAGCGAAAGCGAGCTAAAGGCCGTTACCGTGATGCCGGCCGGCACATCATCGTCGCGGACGATCGTTACAACGGTTACCGCCGCAGCGAAATGTCCCAAGGCCTGGCGGAATTCAGCTTTCTCAACCGGCATCAGTCGTCTCCTAAGTGCGGCGTAACCATCAGGCGCGAGGGCATCACTCGCGCGAGGCTAAATTGCCCAGGCGAATTGAAGATAACGGATAGTTTCTGCCACGCTACCCATGCTTTCCCAGTTTCTCGCAATTCGAGGTCGTGCGCTAGCTGGCATTCGAAGGGCAAATTTAGTTGCAAGTCGCGCGGGACCAAAGACTTAATGTCCCCCAAGCATTGCCGGATTGCTTGACACTAATGCTCCCCTCCCTATAACGACTCTACCGATTGCGCAAAGCTTATCGGACGCGTGAACTGGAGGGGAGTCGTTAACGGATGGAATCTCGTCGCCGCGTCGAATCGAGTCGCGGCTGACTTTCGATGGCAGGGGCAGCATCGGTCATCAGCAGGCGTTCTGCGGTGATCAAGGAAGGCGCGATCTGCCCCGTCGTGATCAGCGCGGCCGGACGCCGCGCTCGCTTGCGAGCCGTTCGTTCCCAATAGTGGTTGAGCCCACGGCAGCGTTTGCCGCGGGCCGTTTCGATCGCAGGGATGAACGCTCGTTCCTATCGAGTGAAGGAGAATATGATGCGTGTAAAGTTTGGAGTTGCCGTACTACTGATGGCCACTGCGGCCTGGTTGGTTGCCGAGAATCAGGCCGAAGCCGGTCGCCGGCATCACCGCCGCGGCGGGTGCAACTCAGGTTGCGGCTACTCTGCGGGCTGTAACACCGGTTGCAACACGGGCTGCGGTGCCGCACCCTGTGACAGCGGCTGTGGCGCCGCAGTGCCGGCCGCAGAGGCCCCAGCGCCTGGCGCCGAAGTAGCACCGCCAGCGCCCCCGGCTCCGACGCCGGATGCCGGCGCCAATGTCCCGGCTGGTGATTCCGCCACGGTAGCAGCCGCACCGCAGCGGAGCTACTCGTACTACAACACGGGTCGCGGACGTCGCTGGTCGCGCCGCTAGTCTCAAAGGGGCGCGCATTGGTTGTGTGCTTCCCCTGCAAAATTGAAGCCAGGCGAGACACTCTTTGGAGTGTTTTCGCCTGGCTTCTTTTTCGGGTCTTCAGCGGAATCTGTGGGTGAGTTTCGTTAGGTATTTGGGCAGGAGTGTGGAGCGGCGTTGCGCCGCGATTGTTTTTGCGTTCACGCAGACCAGGGGGGCTCATTGCCGCCCCTG
>Ga0172362_10000377_pt1 | contig 35896 bp, 21 predicted proteins | sample LakKivs1_kivu2a2_FD_114534 | JGI IMG/M metagenome (GOLD analysis project Ga0172362, IMG submission 114534) | Sediment microbial communities from Lake Kivu, Rwanda - Sediment s1_kivu2a2 | ecosystem: Environmental > Aquatic > Freshwater > Lake > Sediment | place: Rwanda: Western Province, Lake... | reverse complement strand
GAAGTAACTCTCGAAAGCCGGCCAGCATTTATTGGCAAAAACTCCGTATTCAGAAGCTCCCAGGTTTTTTTCCATGAATTTAAGCAGTGCCACTTCGTACTGAGCCAGTTTGTCCAGCAGCTCCGGATAGTTGTTCCCCGCCCCCAGCTCCCGGGCCATATCGGCGGCTACGGTCTTGATTTCAGGAGCCCCGGCTGCCTTCAGGAACAGGTCATAGAGATCCAGCTCGGAGTTTTCCATCACCTCTACCCCGAGGTCGAAAAGAGGTTTAATCGGGGCGTTACAGGCATAAAAATCCTGGGGTCTCGGACCGAAGCTGAATATTTTCAGGTTCTTCAAGCCCAGCCAGGCTCTGGCCACGGGAACGAACTCTTCGATCATCCGGGCGACTTCCGGGGCTGTGCCCACCGGGTAGTCAGGAATATGGACTTTAAGCTGACGGAGGCCAATATTATAGGAAGAATTTAGCAGTCCGCAGTAAGCATCGCCCCGGCCGTTATAGAGGTCGGAAGCGGTTTCTTCAGCCGCGGCGGCCAGCATCACCGGTCCTTCGAACCTCTGGGCCAGAATGGTGGTCGGACCTTCGGGCCCGAAATTTCCGAGAAAAATTACCAGAGAGTTGATGTTATTTTGCCGGATTTCCTGAAGGGCTTTCAGAACATCATTTTCGTTCTCGATGATGGTTTCCAGTTCAACCAGGGGGAGCCTGAGTCTCTGACATTCAGCAGCCAGAGCCCTTCTCCTTTTCCGGGAGAGCTCCGCCGGGAAGCAATCCCGGCTGACGGCCATCAGTCCGATTCTCACTTCAGGGATATTTGAGACTCTGTCCATTCTATTTCTCCTTTCTCTGTCCATAGTAGGCCTTGGGCCCGTGTTTTCGTTCGAAATGTTTTTTAATCAGATAATCCTCAAGCTCTGTGGCTCCCGGATTAAGGTGCAGGGTCAGGGCAGCCAGGCGAGCTATGTTTTCCAGAAGCAGAAGATTTTCCACCGCTTCCTGACCCGACTTTCCCCAGGCAAAAGGGCCATGTCCGGAAACCAGGCAGGCCGGATAATGGCCGGGATCAAGCTGGGCGAATCTTTCGGCAATCACCCGGCCGGTGTTCAATTCGTAGTCGGACAGGACTTCAGCTTCGGTCAGGGTCCTGGTAAGCGGCACAGCTCCGGGACAGAAATCAGCCTGGGTGGTGCCTAAACAGGGAATTTCCAGGCCGGCCTGAGCAAAGGCCGTGGCGAATTCGCTGTGGGCATGGGCAATACCGCCAATTTCCCGAAAAGCCCTGTACAGATGAAGATGGGTGGCAGTGTCGGAAGATGGTTGCAGTCTGCCCTCCACCTGTTTTCCGTCAAGGTCCAGCACCACCATATCTTCGGGCTTCATCCGGTCGTAAGCCACTCCGCTCGGTTTGATTGCCATTACCCCTTTTTCCCGGTCAACCTGGCTGACGTTGCCGAAGGTCAGAATAACCAGGCCATATTCAACCAGTTTCAGGTTGGCTTCCCAGACCTGTTTCTTGAGGTCTTTATACATCTCTATTTTCCTTTTTTATTCCTTTATTTATTAATCCTGGCTTTTTTCCTGCCAGCAACCGTCTGGCTCATCTTCCTGGCCTTTTCCAGCTGGCGGTCGCGGATGTCCAGCAGGCTTTTCATCAGATGGTATAGATTGCCGGTCCAGTCCCTGGTGCCGAAGGCATCATGCAACTGGCGGTAAAGAGAGTATAATTCTCGATAAACCTGGTGATATTCTGGCCTGGGCTTAAAACTCTTTGGTTTCACCCCGCACATGGCTGCCTGAGCCTCTTCAAACCGGTCGTAGCCTCCGGCTGCTCTGCCGGCGGCCACCGCTCCGGCCATGGCCGCACCCAGAGCGCAGGTCTGCGAGGAGCGAGCCACTTTCATTTCCAGGCCGAAAACATCGGCGTAAATCTGCATAACCAGGGGATTTTTCTCGGCTATTCCCCCGCAGTTGATGACTTCACTTATTTCCACTCCGTATTCCTGGAAGCGCCTGATGATGGTCAGAGCTCCAAAGGCTGTGCCTTCGATTAGAGCCAGGTAAATCTCCTCCGGCCTGGTATGCAGGGTTTGGCCCAGCAGAAGTCCGGTCAGCCTCTGATCCACCAGAATTGTGCGGTTGCCGTTGTTCCAGTCGAGAGCCAGCAGACCTGATTCCCCGGGGAGAAGGGTTGCGGCCCTTCTGGTCAGCTCCTCGTGACTTCCCTTCTCGGCCCCCCGGGCTGGATGTAATTTACAAACCAGTTGAAGATATCGCCCACCGCCGATTGTCCGGCTTCCAGACCGAAATATCCGGGCAGAACCGAGCCGTCAACGATTCCGCACAGTCCTGGAATGTCAGCCAGCGGACGGTCATTCGGCCAGACACAGATGTCGCAGGTGCTGGTGCCGACAATCTTTACGAATCGGCCGGGAGCCACTCCAGCGCCCACCGCTCCCAGGTGAGCATCGAAAGCTCCCACGGCCACCGGAAGGCCCGGTTTGAGGCCGAGCATTCTGGCCCAGGAGCCGGTCAGGTGACCGGCTGCCCGGTCTGAAGTGTAGGTTTCATCATAAAGCCGCTCCCGCAGTTCCCCCAGTCTGTGGTCTAACTTGTTCAGGAATTCCCGGGCCGGGAGGCCACCCCATTCCTTATTGAACATTGCCTTGTGGCCGGCGGCACAGCGGCTGCGCTTCATCTTCGCTGGAGCCAGAGTGCCGGTAATGATGGCCGGTATGAAATCAGCGCATTCCACCCAGGTGTGAGCAGCTGCAAACACCTTCGGATCCACGCGGAGGCAGTGCAGGATTTTGCTGAAAAACCATTCCGAAGAATAAACGCCGCCGCACTTGGCCAGATATTCAGGATGTTCTCTGGAAGCCAGTTCGGTAATTTCCTGAGCCTCGGCAAAAGCCGTATGGTCTTTCCACAGCCAGGCCTGAGCATTCAGGTTATCCTTGAATTCATCATGAAAGGCCAGCGGCAGTCCATTCTTATCGACCGGCAGGGGAGTGGAACCGGTGGTGTCCACGCCAATGCCGATTATCTGTTCCGGAGAAAAACCGACTTTCGTTTTTCTGGCCGCGCGGCAAACCTGCCGGACCACCCTGACCATGGCCTCCAGATAATCGGCCGGATTCTGCCGGGCCAGATTGGGATCCTTGGGGTCGAGCAGGATGCCGGCTTGTCCCGAGGGGTAATTAACCACGGCCGTGCTTATTTCCTGGCCGCTGGCTGTGTCCACCAGTAGGGCCCGGACCGAATTGGTGCCGAAATCCAGACCCAGGCTGTAAGCTCTGGCTTTTGTCCTCATCTTTCGCGCCTCCTCATCGCTTTCAATTTTAATTCAGCCCCCGGTTTTTTAGAAAGCAAAATTTTAACCCCGGCCAGCCGGAGGTCGTTTCTCTGATTCTTCGGTAATAACAAAGTTCTTGACATCGCTTTCCTTTTCATTATAAAAAATTTTTGTGTTAACGTTAACATTTATCTTGATTTTATTTTGCTGGCTGATGTTAACGTTAACGCCAGGGCGATGGATAAGATTGCCAGGCCGGAAGCGAATGGCCCGGACAGTATCCGGGCAGAGGCGTCGGGTCCCGGGGTCCTGCCGGTTGCTGTTCTTATCGGCAGACCAGCTTCGCCTGTTGCCCATTATGGTCCGGCAAGAAAATATAAATCAATAAAATTCTAAGGAGGATTTAATGTCTAAAGCAAAGCATGGGCTTCTGATGGCTCTCATCTTGCTGCTTTCCTTTTCAGTCCTCCAGGCTCAGATCACCCGTCAGACCGGAACGGTCCGGGGAGTGATCAAAGATGTGGATGGCACGCCCCTGCCCGGTGTCAGCATAACCCTGACCGGGGCCAGTATGATGGGCAAAGCCACCGACATCAGCCGGGAGGATGGGACCTTCCGGTTGCCTGCGGTCCCGCCGGGCAACTATACCCTGACTGCCGAGCTTCAGGGATTCAAGACCATAACCCTGAACGAAGTCATAGTCAGGGTCGGCCTGACCGTGACCCTGGAGGTAAAAATGGAACCGGCCACAGTCGAGGAACAGGTGACGGTTGTGGCCAGAGCACCGGAAATTGACGTTCAGAAGACCAAGGTCACCACGGCCGTAACTTCCGAGGTTATTGCCAGACTGCCGGTTAATCGTTCGCTGACCGGCATCATGAACATCATTCCCTCGACGGTAGGCACCATCGCCACCTATTCGGGCAGCATTCATGGCACTGACTGGAACGGCGTCACCTATGAGGTTGACGGCATCAACGCCAACTGCCCGACCACCGGCGGAGCGTTCGGCACCCCCCAGTTTGATGCCATCGAAGAAATCGAGGTTATGACCGGAGCGATTCCGGCTCAGGTTGGAACGACAGGCGGAGCATTTGTCAACATCGTCACCAAATCCGGCGGCAACAAATTCTCCGGCCAGGCCCAGGCTTACTACACCAACAAGCACCTGGCCCAGGTTCTCTTTCCCGATGAGCAGCTCAAATCGATGCAGATTGGCAAGCCGAGTTTCAGCCTGTATGACCTGGACACCTCGGCCATGGTCGGCGGCCCGATCACCAAAGATAAGATCTGGTTTTTCACCGATGTGGCCTTCACCAAGTCCAGCAACTGGGCTCCCTTCCGGCCAACCACCATTCTCGGCACCGCTTACGACCAGTATAAAGTTCCCAACTAGAATATCAGAGGCAATCTCAAGCTGACCACTGAATTTTCTAAAAAGCTGAGATTTTACACCTATTTCTCGCTGAGCCAGAACCAGAGAATGTTCGAGGCCTGGTCCAACAAGACCGAGGACAGCACCTTTGACGCTAAACCAACCCAGTATGTCGGCACGGCCAACCTGACCTGGATTCCAAGCAGCAGTTCTTTTATCGATTTCAGGTTGAACATCAACCACCTGGATTATCCGATAACGGCCAGGAACGGCTCCGATAAGATTGGCTACCGCGACGGCTATACCGGCTATATCTGGAATGGAATTCAGAGCTGGGAAAGCTTCATCATACGCCATACCAACCAGGCTTCAGTCCGGGCGACTCATTTTGCCGATAACATCCTGGGTGGCGACCACGAAATTGGTGCGGGTGTTGAGTTACAGTTCGGCTGGGACAGGTATTCCTACGCCAGGCAGCAACCCATGGAATGGTATTACTACAACGGCAATCCTTACTACTGGCGTGGTTATTTCGGAGTGAATCAGCCGACCATATATGGAGATGGCCGCCTCTCCTTTACCAACTGCGGTCCGTCCAAGGGTGATAGCGTCACCGACCTCTATGAATACCGGATCGGTGCTTATTTTCAGGACAATTTTACCATCAAGAACCGGCTGACCTTCAACCTCGGCCTGAGGCTTGATTCTTATAACGGCTGGAGCGGCAAAGCCCGGTCGACCGGGACCACGGGCCTGTCCTATGAGATCGGTCAGGCTCTGGCTCAGGACCTCGGTTTCAATCCCTACGGCGGCTTTGAGGTTGACGGGGTTAAAGATGTTCTGGTTTTCACCAGCCTGTCCCCGCGGCTGGGCCTGAGCTACGACCTGTTCGGCAACGGCCGTACAGCCCTGAAGCTTTCCTATGCCAGGTATTCAGAGCAGGTGCCGGTGATGTGGTTCTCGGAAGTTCTGCCGGCGGTTATGGGTCAGTACGAGTTCAACTGGTGGGACCTCAACGAAAATGGCCAGCCTGACTCTCCAGGCACCGATTATTACGAATACCGCTGGGGTCTGGGCGATTTCAAGCTGCCGGACATCGAATATCTGAGCAAGATGGTTGACCGCGGTCTCCATGCCCCCATCCACAACGAAATCACCGCCGGGGTTGAGCATCAGCTGTTCAAAGATTTTGCGGTCAAAATGACTTATATCCACAAAAAGAAAACCGACCTGTTTGGCTGGGCCAAGTATGATCTGGAATCCGGCCGGTACTGGTACAAACTGGAACAGGCGCCGGACTGGTACGTTCCCTTTACAACCATTGTTCCGGCTTACGGCGCCTTCCCGGAACAGCAGGTGACGGTCTATTTCATGAGCGAAAATTCTCCCTACGAATCCATGGTCTACATCAAGACCAACATCCCCGAGCAGTTTGTTAAGTACAACGGCCTGGAGCTGGCCTTCGATAAAAGATTTAACCACGGCTGGTCCCTGGGTGGTTCGGTCACGCTTTCCAAAACAACTTCTCAGTCCTGCGGCGACAGCCCGAACGATTTTGTTAACACCCCGGGTCGCGACAGCTACGACGTGCCGTTCATGATGAAACTCTACGGAACCTTCAACCTGCCCCATGGCTTCATCGCCTCCTTTTTCCTGAATTACCGGATGGGCTATCCCTGGGGCCGGAGCGTGGAAATTGTTCCGCCCGAAGACTGGGCCCTGGCCAATAACGTCGTGCCCTGGTCAGTCTGGGTGATGCTCGAACCCAATGGCACCAGAAGAGAACAGGATTTTACCAACCTCGACTTTCACCTGGAGAAAGAATTCAGGCTGCCCTATGGAACCATCGGCGCTTTCGTCGATATCTACAACCTCTTTGGAAACAAGGTGGTTAACTATGGATTGAATCCTATCAGCACCTGGTTCCCGACCGAAGAAGGCACCAGCAACGGAAGCTACAACCTGGATTACAACTACAACCGGGTCACCAGCATTTCAGCGACCAGAGTTTTCAAGTTCTCAATTCGCTACAGATTCTGACCAAGTGTCTGTTCTTAATGACGACGGGGGAAGAGCTCAGGCTCTTCCCCCTTTTTTTCTGTGGGGCCAGAATTTCCCGGAGGCAAGAAAAGAAGATGGCGGTTTCTGGCCCGGGGTGAACTTTGTCTCCTGATCGAGTCGCAAATTTCAGGCTCAATGTTTATGCACCGGTCGAAAGAAAAATGGGCAGAGCACAGGTTTCCTTTGTCCCGCTTCCAGAAATGGAAAGGCGCAAATCTTCTGTTTCATCCAGAGACCGAAATTGGTATAAATAATCGGGACGGCTCATATCGGCAGGCTGACCGGGCCAGGAGGGCCTCTTAAACCGGTTGAAGTGTTAAATAAATCCTTAAAATAAATAAATGGAGGTGGCTCATGCGCAGAAAGCTCGGCTCCGGGTTTTTCTCTCTTGGATTTCTATTTCTGACGCTGGTAATTTTTGCCCTGATGACAGGGTTTCTGGCTGGCCAGGTCAGGCTTAAAGACGAAGATCTGGGTTTGTTTCAGTTCAGGAATCTCGGGCCCTTCCGGGCGGGCTCATGGGTAACCTGTTTTGCCGTGCCCGACCTTCCTCTCGAAGCCCATCTCTATACTTTTTATGTGGGCACCAGAAATGGCGGTGTCTGGAAAACCACCAATGGAGGCACTACCTTCGAGCCCATTTTTGATGGTCAGACCCACCTTTCAATCGGGGCCATTGCCCTGAGCTCTTCCAGCCCGGGAATCGTCTGGGTGGGAACAGGCGAGTCTTATTGCGCCCGGAGTTCTCAGAGTGGAGACGGGATTTATAAATCCACTGACGGCGGCCGCACCTGGAAAAAGATGGGACTCGGCGACTCTCACCACATTTCCAGAATACTGATACATCCCGGCACTCCCGATACAGTCTACGTGGCCTCCATGGGACACCTGTTCACGCCAAATGCCGAACGCGGCGTCTTCAAGACAGAAGATGGAGGACAGACCTGGAAAAAAGTACTGTACATCAATGACCGGGTCGGGGTGATTGACCTGGTTATGGACCATTCCAATCCGGACATTCTTTACGCTGCCAGTTACGATAAGGTCCGGTTGCCCTGGCATTATGAAGCCGGCGGTCCGGAGAGCGGAATTTACAAGACAACTGACGGCGGCCGGACCTGGAAGAGGCTGACCGGAGGATTGCCTTCCGGTTATATCGGCCGCATCGGTATAGACATTTACCGCAAAAACCCGCAAATTCTTTACGCCGTGGTCGAAAACTTCAGGCAGCCTGCCGCTGAGGAAATAGCGGCGGCCGGCCGGGCCGGACGCCTCGCCCGCCCGGTTGCCGTGGGCGAAGTCTACCGAACAGAAGATGGCGGTCAGACCTGGATTAAGGTCAACAGCGGGAAAGAACCTCTGGCCAACAAAGCCCCTTATTCCTTCAACCAGCTTTACCTTGACCCGAATGACGATCAGGTTCTTTATATAACGGGAGTTACCCTGGCCAGCTCGGTTGACGGCGGCCGGACCTGGCGGGATGCCGACTGGCCGCCACAGGCTTTATTCCAGTCGGCCTTTGGCGATGTCCGGACTCTCTGGATTGACCCGCAGAATTCAAAGCGAATCCTTTTCGGCAGCGACGGCGGAGTTTATGTTTCCTATGATGGAGGAAAAACCTGCCATCATTTTTATAATCTGCCTCTGGGTGAGATTTATGCTCTGGGAGTGGACCTGGAAGAGCCCTACAATATCTACGCCGGACTGCAGGACCACGACTCCTGGAAAGGACCTTCCAATTCCTGGTCGGGCCAGGTTAACCTGAGCGACTGGATTACGGTCGGGGGTGGGGACGGAATGTACAACGTGGTCGACCCGGCTGACAGCCGCTGGGTGTACAACTGCCGTGAGTTCGGGAACTTTTTCCGGCTCGACCAGAAAACCGGCACACGCCGGAGGATTCAGCCCCAGAGAAGCCAGGATAAAGAACCATATCGCTTCAACTGGACTCCACCAATTCATCTTTCGCCTCATAATGGCTCCATAGTCTATATCGGAGCCCAGGTTCTGTTGCGTTCTCTTAACCGGGGTGATAACTGGGAAGAGATAAGTCCGGACCTGACCACCAATGATAAAAACAAACAGGGTGGTGCCGGCAACATAACCTTCTGCACCATAACCACCATTTCTGAGTCGCCCCGGAAGCCGGGAGTTATCTGGGTCGGAACCGATGACGGGAAAGTTCAGATGACAGCCAACGGCGGGGCAACCTGGACTGATTGCACTCCGGCTCTGACCAGGGCTGGAGCTCCGGCCCATCTCTGGGTAAGCCGGGTTCTGGCCTCGCCTCACGACCCGGGCACTGCTTTTGTTACCAAGAGCGGCTTCCGGAATGACGATTTCAGGTCCTATATTTTCAGGACAAATGATTACGGCCGGACCTGGACTTCCATTTCGGCCGGCCTTCCCGACAGTCCGGTCAACGTGATCATTCAGGACGCCAGAAATCCGGAGCTTCTTTTTGCCGGCACGGATAACGGCCTGTTCGTTTCCCTTGACCAGGGGAAGAGCTGGCTTCCATTCCGGAACAATATGCCCGCGGTCAAGGTGACGGACCTCGTAATTCACCCCCGAGAAGCTGACCTGGTGGTCGGGACCTACGGTCGGGGCATCTGGATTGCCAACATCTGGCCGCTGCGGGAGATAAGACCGGAGATTCTGAAGGAACAGGTCTATCTGTTCACCATCAGACCGGCCATCCAGAAACAATATCCGGTTTTCGGCAATTATCATCTGACCGGCGACAATCACCTATTCACGCCGAATGAACCCGATGAAGTGGTTATCTATTATTACCTGATGGAAGAAACAAAGGACAGAGTTAAAATCAGACTCTATGATGGGGAGAAAAACCTGCTGCGGGAGCTCGAAGGCTCCGGCAAATCCGGGTTGAACCGGGTAAGCTGGGACATGAGAAAAACCGGCGGCGGAAGGCCGGGGCCAAAGGTGGAACCGGGGAATTATGTCGTGGTCCTTGAAGTTGCCGGGAAGAAATTCGAGCAGCGGGCTCTGATTTCAAAGAGGATAAGCTGGTCGTTAGAGCCGAGGCCGGTAGTGTTGAAGACTGCGGATTAACAGAGGTATGGCAATAAATAAAGATTGAGTTTGATCGCCAATATTGAGCTTTAATAGTCACCGACAAATGGGCTATGATGTCAGGTGAAATAAGGATAACCCGGATTTAAGGAGGTGCTGATGTTAATAAAAAGAGTAATCGGCCGAAAATGGGTCTTGCTGGCTTTCCTGTCGGCAGCGGCTTGGCTGCTCCCGGCCTGTTCGAAGGAAACGAAGGATTATTCCATCCAGCCGGCCAACCTGACCGAGGTTCGTTTTGCAGACAATTTCTGGAGTTTCAGGATAGATAATAACGGGCGGGTGACCATTCCCCACTCATTCAAGCAGAGCGAGGATACCGGCCGGATCAAGAATTTTGAGATAGCGGCCGGACTGGCCCAGGGGGATTTCTGTAGCCGTTACCCCTTTGACGATTCGGATATTTACAAGATGATAGAAGGGGCTTCCTACCAGATGATGCTCAATCCCGACCCGGAGCTCGATCAATACCTGGACAGCCTGATCGCCAGGGTTGCCGCTGCCCAGGAGAAGGATGGTTACATTTACACCGCCCGGACCATCAAAAACAAGGGCGGGAAGATTCCTCTGGAAGAATGGGTGACCGACAGGAGATGGGAAAGAGAACAGGATGCCCATGAACTCTATAACGCCGGTCACCTCTACGAGGCGGCTGTTGCCCAGTACCTGGCTACTGGCAAAAAGACCCTGCTCGATGTGGCCCTAAAAAATGCCGAGCTAATCTTGAAGGACTTCGGTCCCGGCAGGGTGATGCTTCCCCCCGGTCACCAGGAAATTGAAATCGGGCTGGTCAAGCTATACCGACTGACCGGAAAGAAAAAATATCTGGACCTGGCCAGATTCTTCCTGGACCAGCGCGGAAACAAAGAGGGCCATGAACTTTATGGTTTTTATTCTCAGGACCATCTGCCGGTAAGGGAGCAGAAAGAGGCCGTCGGCCATGCGGTCCGGGCTGCCTACATGTATTCAGGTATGGCTGACGTGGCCGCTCTGACCGGCGACCAATCTCTGGTCCAGGCTCTGGATGGTCTGTGGGAGGACGTCGTTTACAGAAAAATTTATCTGACCGGCGGGATCGGCTCTACCGGTGCCTGGGAGGGCTTCGGTCCGGCCTACAATCTGCCCAATGGTTCGGCCTATGCCGAAACCTGCGCTTCCATTGCCAACGCCTTCTGGAATTACCGAATGTTCCGGCTTCATGGTGAGGCTAAATACCTGGATGTTTTTGAGAGGGTCGTCTACAACGGGTTCCTGTCCGGTATTGCTCTGACCGGAGACCGGTTCTTCTATGCCAATCCGCTGGCCTCCTTCGGTCAGCATGAAAGAAGCCCCTGGTTCGGCTGCGCCTGCTGCCCGCCCAATATCGTCCGTTTCATTCCGCAGCTCGGCCAGTTTGTTTATGCCACCTCCGGCGACCGACTTTATATTAACCTTTTTGCCCGGAGCCGGGGTCGGGTCAAAATGGATGACCAGAAAGTGGAGCTGGAGCAGGAAACAGAATATCCCTGGAAGGGCGAGATTAAAATAAAAGTCAGTCCGGACAGGCAGGATGATTTTACGGTCATGCTGCGGATTCCAGGCTGGGCGCTCGGTCAGCCGATCCCCGGAGACCTCTATCGTTATGGCGACCAGAAAGAAACCAGGCCAGTGGTTAAGGTCAACGGAGAGGAAGTGGCCCTCAACCTGGAAAAAGGTTTCCTGCCGATTACCAGAAAATGGAAAGCCGGCGATAGCATTGAGGTTAACCTGCCGCTGGATCCGCGCCCGGTGCTGGCTCAGAAAAAAGTTAAAGACGATTCGGGGCTGGTGGCTGTGGAAAGGGGTCCACTGGTTTATTGTGCCGAGTGGCCGGATAACGAAGGCCGGGTGAGCAACCTGCTCCTGCCCGAAGGGGCTACCCTGTCTTCAGAATTCAGGAGCGACCTGCTGGGCGGGCTGGTGGTGGTCAAGGCTTCCGGCCGGGCTTATCGCCTGGAGAAAGAAAAGGTCGTTGTCCAGGACAAAGAGATAACTCTCATTCCTTATTACGCCTGGGCTCACCGTGGGCGCGGGGAAATGGCTGTCTGGATAGCCCGGGACGAATCCAGGGTCAGGCCGACGCCAGAACCTTCTCTGGCTTCTAAGGCCAGAGTTACGGCCTCAGAGGGAGCCCGTGGGGCCAGGTTCATCAACGACCAGTATGAACCCACCAGTTCCATCGACCACTCGGTCGGTTATCTTCACTGGTGGCCAAAAAAGGGGACGACGGAGTGGGTAAGCTATGAATTTTCGTCCCCCGTCCGGGTGTCAGAAGCCGCAGTTTACTGGTTCGATGATACCGGCCTGGGCGAGTGCCGTGTGCCCGAGAACTGGAAGCTATATTATAAAAAAGGAAACGACTGGGTACCGGTTAAGAACCTGAACCCTTACGGAGTGGAAAAGGATAAATACAACCCGGTGAAGTTTTCTCCGGTAATGACCACCGGACTGAAAATGGAGATAAAGAGCCAGGACAAATTTTCAGCGGGCGTTCAGGAGTGGCGGGTAAAATAATCAGCAAGGATAGAAAATAAACAAGCCTGATGATGGCCGGTCCCGGTGGTATCCCGGGCGGCTGGAAGATAATATTAAAACTAAGGCTGAAGAGTCCGGGACAGGCTTCTGGCTAATCAGAAAATTAGGCGCCGGGTGTCGGAATCAGCCCGGAGAAGAATTCATAAAAGATAATCCTGAGGAGGAGAAGATGAAAATCAGCCAGGCCATTGAAATATTAAATGGAATGACCCGGGTGGCGGGAGTGGCCGGGTCTACCCTGAGGAGTGGAGGGGATGAATCCGGGCGGGACCTGAACAATGCCTCTGGATCTTACCAGAAATCAAAACTTCTGACTGCCGAGCGGATAGGGCGGCCGGGGTCCAGCCTGGTGATTATTATTCTGGCCCTCCTGGTTTTGCTGGCCTGGCAGCCGGGTTTCCCGGGCCAGGAGAAACAGTTGCTGCCCAATCCATCCTTTGAAGAGATAAAAGAGGGAAAGCCGGTGGGCTGGAGACCGGTCACCTACCAGCGCGAAGCCAGTTTTGAAGTCGATAAAATTGCCCGGACCGGGTCTTACAGCCTGAGGATCAGCTCTGAAAAGGGAGCCGACGCTTCCTGGTCGGTTCAGGTTGCGGTCAGGCCCTTTGCCCGTTACCGGCTAAGCGCCTGGGTTAAGACCGAAAATATTCAATCCCGGGGTGGTAAGGGTGTTCTGCTCAACGTCCACGGCCTGGAAAGGTTCCAGACCAGGGCTGTTACCGGCACCAGCGACTGGACCAGGCTGGAAATGATCATCGAGACTGACCTGAATGATGCCCTGCAGATAAACTGTCTGTTCGGCGGCTGGGGAAAGGTGACCGGCAGGGCCTGGTTTGACGATGTGAGCCTGGAATTCCTTTCAGCCAGAAAGCTCAAACCGCAGGCTACCATCAAGGCCTCTCAGAAATTAACCCCAATTTCTCCTTACATCTACGGTCAGTTTATCGAGCATCTCGGACGATGCATCTACCAGGGAATCTGGGCTGAGATGCTGGAGGATAGAAAATTTTACCAGGCGGTGGGCACATCTGAGTCTCCCTGGAAAATCGCCGGGGAGCCGCATTCTGTTCTCATGAACCCGCTCCTGACCTACGCCGGTGTTCCCCTGCTCGAAATCCGGCTCAGGGGAGACGGCCGGGAGGCCGGGCTTTATCAACAGGCTCTGGCCCTGCGGAAAGGAAGAAAGTACAGGGGGCGGGTGGTTCTGGCCGGCGACCCGGGGGTTCTCCCGCTGGAAGTCCGGCTGGTCTGGGGCGAAGGACCGGAAAATCGAGAAATCTTTAGAATTGATGAGATTTCCCCCGATTATAAAAAATATTATTTTGAGTTTACAGCCAGGGCTGACACCGACAACGGTCGCCTGGAAATCGTCAGCCGCGGAAGTGAGGCTTTCCGGGTGGCAGCGGTCTCTCTGCTGCCGGCTGACAACCTGGAGGGATTCCGGCCGGAAGTGATAAAAATTCTCCGGGAACTTAATTCTCCGGTTTACCGCTGGCCGGGCGGCAATTTTGTGTCCGGTTACAACTGGCGTGATGGAATCGGTGACCCCGACCGCCGGCCGCCGCGCAAGAACCCGGCCTGGGAGGGAATTGAGCATAACGACGTCGGAATACACGAATTTATGGCCTTCTGCCGGCTGGTGGGAGCAGAACCATATATCGCCGTCAACAGCGGACAGGGCAATGAAACCATGGCCGCCGATGAAGTGGAATATGTTAACGGCCCGGCTGAGACACCGATGGGACGGCTCAGAGCTCAGAACGGTCAACCGGAGCCCTTCGGCTGCCGTTTCTGGTCGATAGGTAACGAGATGTACGGCGACTGGCAGCTGGGTCATATGCCGCTTGAAGATTATGTCAAGAAACATAACCGTTTTGCCGAGGCTATGAAGGCCAGGGACCCGAATATAAAGCTGATTGCGGTCGGGGCGGTGGGCGACTGGAGCCGCGGCATGCTGGAGGCCTGTGCCGACCGGATGGATTACATCAGCGAACACTTTTACGTGGGAGAGCGTCCGGGACTTCTGAGCCATGTCTATCAGGTACCCCGAGCGATAAGGAGGATTGCCGAGGCCCACCGACAGTACCGGAAAACGATTCCGCAGTTGAAGGGCAGAGATATCCGGATTGCCCTGGACGAGTGGAATTACTGGTACGGGCCCTATATCTACGGTGAGCTGGGGACACAGTATTTTCTAAAGGATGCCCTGGGTATAGCTGTCGGCCTTCATGAATATTATCGTCAGGCGGACATCATTTACATGGCCAATTATGCTCAGACGGTTAACGTCATCGGAGCTATCAAAACTTCTAAAACCGAAGCTGTTTTCGACACTACCGGCCTGGTGCTGAAGCTTTATCGCAGTGAATTCGGCACCCTGCCGGTTAAAATTTCCGGACGGCCCGAACCGCTGGATATAATGGCTGCCTGGAAGGAAGACGGCCGGACCCTGACCCTGGCTGTGGTCAACCCGACCGCCGACAGGCAAACGCTTTCCTTGAGCCTTGGTGGTTTCCGGGTTAAGGAAGTGGTCAAGGTTCTGAGAATCAGCGGAGAGCATGAAAAAGCCTGCAATGTTCCCGGCCAGAAACCGGAGGTAGAGATAACCGCGGTCAGTGAAAAGTTTGACCCGGGGCGACTGCCGTTGCCTCCGCTGAGTATTACTCTGTATGTTCTAAAATAAAAATCCTACTAAATTAGTAGGATTAATGTCAGGCCGGTCCAGCCCGGGGCTGGTCGGGCGGATATTCTGAGGGCCGTTGTGGTAGAATCGGTCCGGGGAGGAAAAATGAAAAAGACGATCCTGGGTTGTCTGGTGTCATCGATCCTGATTTTTTCAGCCTGCGAGAAACCTTCTGGCGGGCCGGAAAGCGCCGGGAATGATTATCCCATCCAGCCGGTAAACTTCTGGGAAGTTAAGGTAACCGATGAATTCTGGGCCCCGCGGATGGAGACCAATCGTCTGGTGACCGTACCCTATCTCTTCCGGATGAACGAAGAAACCGGACGGGTGGATAATTTCCGGATTGCTGCCGGTCTTAAGCAAGGGAAGCACACCGGAAAAAGATACAACGATTCCGATGTCTATAAAGCCATAGAAGCCGCGGCCTACACTCTGAAAACTCATCCCGACCCGGCACTGAAGCAGAGGATAGATGAACTGGTGGCTCTTATCGGCCGGGCTCAGGAACCGGACGGCTATCTTTTTACCACCAGGACAATAGACCCGAAGAATCCCGCTCCCGGCTCGGGGCCGGAGAGATGGTCCAATCTCCGGGTCAGTCACGAACTTTATAACCTGGGGCACCTGTACGAAGCGGCGGTTGCTTATTATCAGGCCAGCGGCGAGAGGAATCTCCTGGATATTGCCCTGAAAAGTGCCGACCTTCTGGTTCGCACCTTCGGACCGGATAAGCTCCGGGCTTTTCCCGGTCACCAGGAAATTGAGATCGGTCTGGTCAAGCTCTACCGGGTGACCGGAAATGAAGATTATCTGAAGCTGGCCAGATTCTTCCTGGATGAGAGGGGCCATTACCATGGCGGGGAGGTCTATCCGCCCACCTCTCCTTTCCGGATTTATAATTCAGAAGAATATCTGCAGAATCACAAGCCGGTTCTCGAGCAAACCGAAGCCGTAGGCCATGCGGTCCGGGCCACCTACATGTACAGCGGGATGCTGGATGTGGCTGCCCTGGGCGGTTACCCCGAATACGCCAGGGCCAGCCGGGCACTCTGGGAAAATGTGGTCGGAAAGAAAATGTACCTGACAGGAGGAATCGGTTCTACCGGAGAATATGAGGCTTTCGGGCCGGAGTATGACCTGCCCAATGAGCAGGCCTACGCAGAAACCTGTGCTGCGGTGGGCAATGCCTTCTGGAATCAGCGTCTTTTTCAGATGGAGGGCGACGGTCGTTACATAGACGTCCTGGAAAGAATTATTTACAACGGGCTACTCTCAGGAGTCGGGCTCTCGGGCGACCGTTTCTTCTACCAGAACCCTCTGGCCTCAAAAGGAAAGTACGAAAGAAGCAGCTGGTTTGAAGTGGCCTGCTGTCCGGCCAATGCCGCCCGTTTTCTGGCCACCTTTCCCCAGTACATCTATGCTCATTCCCGGGAAGAAGTCTTTGTCAATCTTTACGTCAATTCCTCGGCCCAGTTTGAATTCCAGAACACCACTCTGGAAATAGTCCAGGAAACCAAGTATCCCTGGCTGGGGCAGGTCAAGGTCGGAGTCAACCCGGCCCGGGTCCGGGAATTTGTTCTCTGCCTTCGAATTCCCGGCTGGGTCCAGGGGCGACCTGTTCCCTCCGACCTCTACCGGTACCTTGACGGGGAGCCCGGCCAGGTGGTGGTCAGACTGAACCGGAAAATGATTCCGGTGGAAATCGACCGGGGTTACCTGAGAATAAAAAGAAGATGGGTCAGGGGCGATGTGGTGGAGATTCTCTTTCCCCTGCCCATCAGAAGAGTTGAGGCTGACCCCAGGGTGGCTGAGAACAGGGGCCGGGTGGCCATAGAGAGAGGGCCGGTGGTTTTCTGCGCCGAAGGTCGGGATAACGGCGGGACGGCTCTGAACCTGGCTGTCCCCGATACCACCCGTTTTCAGCAGTGGTACCGAAACGACCTTCTGGGCGGAGTCACCGTCATCACCGGCAGCGGGCTGGTGGTTGATGATAAGGGAAATGAAGTGCGAAAACAGAACCTTTTCCTGATTCCCTATTTTGGCTGGGCTAACCGCGGTGCCTGGGAAATGGCCGTCTGGCTGTTGAGAAAAGAATGAGGACCGGGTTTTATTTTTTGGGATAGCCCACAGTCTGGGCTAGCATGATTTTTTGCTCCGGCCGGAGCTTCATGGCTTTGGCCAGTTCTTCGCGGTTGATGGAGGCCCGGACCACAGTGGCCAGACCTTCGGAAGCACAGAACAAATAGACGTTCTGGGAAATGAAGGCGGCGTGAGCACCGGAATAAAATCTCTTGTCCTCATCCGAACCGCGGGGAATGCGGGCATAATCGCCGACGAAGATCAGGTTAACGGGAGCGATTTTGACAAAATCCTGGGTCCCGGTCAGTCCTCTGATGTCTTCCCCCAAAATCGGAATCAATGAATGGTCTTTCGCCTCGTAAAGATAAAGACCATCGGCGGTGGCTACATAAAGGTCGATATTCTGCCAGTTGACGGCCGAAGGAGCTGTTCGCTTACCCGACTCTGGCCGGTTAATCCCGTAAGCTGCCCAGAGCAGGTTGGAGAGCACCTGAGGCTGGAGCTTCTCCGGGCTGAATTCCCGCTGGCTCTGTCTGAGTTTCAGGCATTCCAGAAGAGGTTTTCCGCCGTCCAGCTGCGGTGGTGGCAACTTGATGACCGAAGTCTCCCGGGCGGAGATTGTATCCGGCGAAATAAGAACCCATCCGGCCAGTACCAGAAGTGATAACAGGAACCCGATCGTTTTTGTTCTCATTGCTTCCTCCTGACGGGTGAATTATATCATCAGGGCGGTTCTGCCGGAAAGCCCCGGGCAAGCGGCTGTGAATTTTTTAATATCTGCGGGTCGGGAAGGAAAACTCTCTGCTTTATGGATTGCCCGGGTTACCATTTCATGAATGGCCAGCCAGGCCTCTGCGCCCGCTTTAACGATTTGTTTGTTCTGGCCTTTTCTGGCCCTGTAAACAGGGAGATCGGCCCGGGACGATTCTTTTGACAAAACCCGTCCCCTGTGTTATTAGAGAATTTCCTGATATCTTCTGGCAGGGATTTGGATATGGCTACCGCAGTTGAAAAATGGGTGGAAAAACAGGCTGAACTTTTGCAACCGAAGGCTATCTACTGGTGCGACGGGTCAGAAGGAGAAGCCCGCCGCATCATTGAGATGGGCCTGCGGGAAGAAAAGATTGAAGAGCATGATATCTTCCTGGAGCTCAACCAGAAGCTCTGGCCCAAGGCTTACCTTCACCGCAGCCATCCTACAGACGTAGCCCGAACCGAACAACTGACCTTCGTCTGCCATTCTGATAAAGAAACAACCGGACCCAACAACAACTGGATGCATCCGGAAGAAGCCAAGAAAAAGCTGACCAAACTCTCCCGGGGGGCGATGCGCGGCAAGACCATGTATGTTCTTCCCTACATGATGGGCCATCCCGATTCTCCCTACGCCAAGGCCTGCATCCAGATTACCGATGTCTCCTATGTGGCCGTCAGCATGAGAATAATGACCAGGCTGGGCAAACACATTCTTGATAAGATCGGCAACTCGGAGAATTTCGTCAAGGGAATTCACACCGTCGGCGATTTTGACCCCAACAAGCGGTTCATCATGCATTTCCCGGAAGAGAACCTGGTCTGGAGTGTCGGCTCGGGCTATGGCGGAAATGCCCTGCTGGGGAAAAAATGCTTTTCTCTCCGGATCGCCTCCTGGATGGGCCGAAAGTATGGCTGGCTGGCCGAGCACATGATGATCATCGGAGTGGAAGACATTCATGGAAACATAACTTATATTGCCGGAGCTTTTCCCTCAGCCTGCGGCAAGACCAACTTTGCCATGCTGGAATCGGCCCTGCCCGAGTACCGCATCTGGACTATCGGCGACGACATTGCCTGGCTGAACATCGGTCCGGACGGCCGGCTTTATGCCATCAACCCGGAATTCGGATTTTTTGGGGTGGCCCCGGGGACTTCCATGAAAACCAATCCCAACATGATGCGCATCCTGAGAAACTCCAATTACTATCCGACGCTTTTCACCAACGTCGGCCTGGACCTCGATACCATGTCCCCCTGGTGGGAAGGACTTGACGGCCCCGTGCCGGAGAATATGCTCGACTGGCAGGGGCGTCCCTGGAAGCCGGGGCAGGGGGCGCCGGCCGCTCACCCCAATTCCAGGTTCACGGTCTCCGTGTATAATTGCCCCACCCTTTCCAGAGAATACGACAACCCCATGGGCGTGCCCATCTCAGCCATCCTGTTCGGCGGTCGCCGGACCAGGTTGATTCCCCTGGTCACCGAAGCCTTTAACTGGGAGCACGGCGTCTTCCTGGGAGCCAGGATGGGCTCGGAGACCACGGCCGCGGCTGCCGGTAAGGTGGGGGTTCTGCGCCGCGACCCCATGGCCATGCTGCCGTTTTGCGGCTACAACATGGGCGATTACTTCCGCCACTGGATCAACATGGGCCGGTTGATGAGCCGACCGCCTCGAATCTATGCCCTGAACGCTTTCCGCCGCAATGAAAAAGGAGAATTCCTGTGGCCGGGCTTCGGGGAGAATATCCGGATCCTGAAATGGATAATAGAGAGGGTCAACGGCCGGGCGGGGGCAAAAGAAACGCCACTCGGCCTGATTCCCGAAAAAAAGGACCTGGACCTGACTGGATTGAAACTGCCGGAAGAGAACCTGGAGGAGTTGTTCCGGATCAACCCTGAAGAATGGTCGGAGGAGCTGGCCGACATCAAGGGCTTTCTCAAAAAATTCGGCCGGCACATGCCCTACGAGATCTGGCAGGAATACGACCGTCTGAAAAAAGGGCTTGGCTACTGACCTGCCGGGATTCTGCCAAATAGAACCTTCACCGAAGCAGCCGGGCCGTATCCGGATATTGTATTTTTATCCGGAATTTGATAAAAATTTTCCTTGATATTTTGATGTAAAGAGGACCAGCAATCGTAACCATTAAAGACATTGCCAGAAAGGCCAGGGTCTCCATCGGCACCGTTGACCGGGTTCTGCACAGCCGCGGCCGCGTCCATCCTGAGACCGAAAAGAAAGTCCGCCGGGTGATCAAGGAACTGGATTACCGGGCCAACATCTTTGCCAAGCATTTGAAAATGGGACGCATCTTCAATTTTGGCGTCCTGATGCCCAAGCCCCAGCAGGACAGTTATTACTGGCTTCTACCTTACCGGGGCATTCAGAAAGCTCAGGAAGAGCTTCTGTCCCACAAGGTGCGGGCAAATTTCTTCTTTTTTGACCGTTACGACGAAAAATCGGTACTGAACACCGGCCGGAGGTTAATGAAAACCAATCCTGACGGATTGCTGACAGCGCCGGTTCTGCCCGCGGGGTTCAACAGATTTATGGCTGACCTCCCGCCTGAATTGCCGGTAGTGTTCTTCGATTCTTATCTGCCCGGGGTAAAGCCTCTGTCCTTTATCGGTCAGGATGCCTTCCGGAGCGGTTTTCTGGCCAGCCGGTTGATGAGACAGACGGTTCCGCGCAGCAGTGGACTGGTGGCCGTGATTAAAATTCTGCCCGAAGATTATCATATTGCCGGCCGGATTGAAGGTTTTCTTCAGGGCAGCCGGGACTGGTCGGGTCTCAGACCGGAGACCCTGGACCTGGTGGGGAGCTGGCCTGCGGCTGACACCCGGAAGTATCTGGAAACCTTCTACCGGAAACACCGGGACCTGGTCGGAATCTTTGTGACCAACGCCATGACCCACAAGGTGGCCGAGTGGTGGAAAGGAAATTCGGGGAAAGAAAAAATCATACTCATTGGCTATGACCCCATTCCGAGAAATGTCGCCCTGCTCAAAGCCGGGGCCATTGATTTTCTCATCAGCCAGCAATCGGAACGCCAGGGTTATGAAGGCATTTATGCCCTGTTCCGCAAAGTGGTCCTGGGCGAAGAGGTCAGGAACAGGATTATGACTCAGATTGATATAATTACCGTAGACAACGTGGATTATTATCAGAGTTGATGGAAAGTTGAAGGGAGGCAATATGGACAGGGAAAAGCCGGTACTGAATGTCAAATCGCTTAAAGAACAGGTCTATGATTTTTTGCGGGAGCAGATGCGGCGGGGAGAAATTTTGCCCGGGTCAGTAATCGACCTGGAAGAGACTTCCCGTAAGCTGGGGGTCAGCCGTACACCCCTGCGGGATGCCCTGCTGCAGCTGGAGACAGAGGATTTTGTCACCATCCTTCCGCGCCGGAAGGTGGTGGTAAATGTGCTGACGGCCAGAGACATAAAAGACTATTATGAAATAATTGGAGCCCTGGAAAGCATCGCCATCCTCAGGGCTGCGGGCAGATTGAAGCCACAGGAGCTGGATTACATGGATCAGTTGAACCAGGAGATGAAAAAGGCGATCGAGGCCGACGACTTCGACCTCTATTATGAAAAGAACCTGGCCTTTCATAACGTCTACCTTCAGGCCTGCGGCAACGACAAACTGATGAAGATCGTCAATAACCTGAAGAAAAGGCTCTATGATTTCCCGCGTCCAGCCGGTTTCGTCAAGGAATGGGAACAATCTTCCACCGGTGAGCACGCCCGGCTGCTGGACTACCTGCGCCGTGGTAAGAAGGAAGAGGCGGCCAGCTACGTCAGGGACGTCCACTGGTCCTATGAAGTTCAGGAGAAATTCATAGTCCAGTACTACCGGCACATTTCCAATCCCTGAAAAAGAAGCGGAGGGGGGCGCTTCCCGGTCTGATTTATGGCTTGAAGATGAAGTAGGCCGCCATAACCATCAGGGAGAAACCAACCAGATAATTCCAGCGGAAATCTTCCCTCAGGTAAAGAATGGAAAAGAAGGAAAAAACGGTGAGGGTTACCACTTCCTGAATTGTCTTTAGCTGGGCGGCATTCAGCCGTCCATAACCAAGGCGGTTGGCTGGAACCTGAAAGCAGTATTCAAGAAAGGCGATCAACCAGCTCAGGACTATGGCTTTCCACAGGGGGAGACTCTTGAATTTCAGGTGTCCGTACCAGGCGAAGGTCATAAAAACATTCGACACCACCAGCAGGCCGACTGTTATCCAGGGCATTTTCTGTCCTCGACAGGAAAAAATAGCCAATAATGATAGCCCCCTTTTTCATTTTGTCAATAGATGGGAGGCCCGGAAATCAGGCTCATTTTAAGACTCCGGTTGAAAAATAATTATCTTACCGGTTACCGGTTATCAGCCGGCTGTGTTGCGAAGAAATGAGCTTCCGGGCTGTGACTTTACTGAAGAACTGGCAGATGATGGACGCGCCGGGTCTGATTTGCCGGCGGGATATCAAGTGGACGGCCGCCTCGATGACCGCTTACAGATTAAAACGATAGGTGACTTTTATCAGAAAAACATTATCTCCGGGAGCGGTGAACAGGTCACCCAGGTCCCGGCCCAGAGAAAAATTTCCCGGGTTGGAATAGTCAGCCCGGTTCTGAGTCCAGACCAGATAGAGCAGAGAACCCAGCCGGTATTCCCAGCGCAGGACCACCGTGCCCCGCAGGGACTTGTAATTGAAATCCGGATTATAGATGGAGATAACGGGAGCCGGTCCGGAACCGTCGGGGTCGAGAAGATAAGTTTCATTCTGATAATCTATGGTCGAGCTTCCCTCACCAAAAATCAGATAGTCGTAAGTCCGGGGCAGGTTCAGTTGCTTGAAGCGGTCATAACGCCCGACAGCGATGTAAGGCTGGAGATAAACCTGGAGACTTAACCTTGGAGTAAATATCCAGTTGAACCGGAGTTCGGCTGCCACCAGTGTCTGGTCGATACGGCCGAATATGTAACGCCGCCCGAAGGTGTCTGTCATTAAGGGGTCGGCCACCGAAGTCAACCACTGGGTTTCGTTAATGTCCTTTCCGGCCGACGGTCCAAATGACAGGTTAAAATTGGGCCTGGGCTTCCAGCGCAGTCCGAAACTGAGGTTCCATTGTTCCTGTTTATCCCTGGTCTTCCCGTAATATCCGGTTCCATAGAAGACAAATCGCCGCCGGGAATCGGTTTTCAGACTCAGCTGGGCCAGGTAGCCGGGCGGAATGAGGGCCAGCGGACCGCCTCTGGTCAGGGTGTTGCTTAAAATTTCCGGATAGTAAATCAGGGTTCCGTCAACAGTCCACCAGTTATGAAAGACCCCCTGTAAATTTAGAAGCCAGCCTTCAAAGGTCCTGTTCCAGCCGAAATCATGGTTCTGCTCCAGCCCGCCGATCAACAGCGCCTGGCGGAATATTTTGCCGGGTTTGGTCCACATATAACCGTAATAGGCCTGGAAGTTAATCCGGTCGGAGAGGCTTCTCTGGTAACCGGCATCGTTGGGGTCAAATCCCGGGCTGAGGACTCCGGTTGAAAGATAAACAATCGAATGGCCCTGCTGCTTGGCCAGACAGAGTTTGCCGCCCAGCCCCGAGAGGCTGACCGCCTCCGGGTTGAGGCTCACATGGCTGGCATCGGGCCGTTGAAAGTAATGTATAGAAGAGCGCTGAATACGGTAGATGGCCTCCTGGCTCCCGTGCAGGAAAGTTCCGCCGGCCCAACCGCCAAGAACCCAGTTTCTTTTTTTATCGAGGAAGGCCCAGCCGTCAAAAGCCAGGTTAAACGCCTCCCCGGCCAGGAGCGACCCCAGGCTGTCTTCCCGGAGGTCTCTGATGACCGAGGTCAGCAGAAAGCCGAAGCCCTGCTGGCCACGGTTGAATTCTTTCTGGGCGCGGAATATGCCGTAATATGTAAAAGGAGCCACTTCATCCCGGTAGCGATTGGTCAGGTCGCCAACCGTGGCGTATTCTCTGGCGGTTACCGCGTTTATTACCCCGATGTTCCAGCCCGAGCCCAGTTTGCCGGTGAGCTTGAAGGCGCCGATGATGGTAGAACGGTCGGGAAAGCTGACAAAGCCGTCATGCTGCGGATAGCCCTGAGGCTCACGGCCTATCCGTCGGCTGTAAAAAAGCCGGGGGTTGGGCCAGTTCAGGTCAACGTTGATGTAGAGGCCGCCCCGGCCGAAATTACTGAAGATGGACGAGCCCTCGATGAAGAAAGGTCGCTTCTCTTCGTAATAGGTTTCATAAGCCGTCAGATTGATGACCGCCGGGTCCACTTCCACCTGACCGAAATCGGGATTTATGGTCAGGTCTAAATTGAGGTTGCTTTTCAGACCGGCTTTCAGGTCCAGCCCGACATTTCCCCGATACTGGTGACCGATCTCAAAAGGATTTCCGGGTTCAGCCGGGCGATAGCGAGCCTGGCCGACCGAGTAGGGAAATGCCTCCACCCGGCGCCCGGGTTTTATATTTTCAATTCCTTCCAGCCGGGCAAAACGGGAAACAAAAGCATTGTCTTCTTTGGGTACCCAGGCCAACGACACTTTCTCGTTCTTGCGTTTTATTATCCGCTGAAAATTCACCCCCCAGAGCTGTTTCTCCCGGCGCGGGAAGCGCAACTGATTGAAAGGAATCCTCATTTCCACCGTCCAGCCGTCTGCCGTCACCCGCGTTCTGGCTTCCCAGACTCCATCCCAGCTTTTGTCTTCGCTGATATCATTGAAGAGAGCCTTATCGATTATCGAACCGGAAGGATTTACCCAGAAAGCATAACCGCTGCGCCGGTCAAGATAGGGATCGACGCAGAAGATAAACCAGTCGGAGTCGACCAAATAGTCGCGGCGGCCGAGCTGTCCGATTATTCCCTTCGGCTCCGAATCGTGACAGAAGGCGGCCACATAAAGGTTGGCGCTGTCATAAAAAACCCAGACCCGGGTTCTTTCGCTGGCCGGAGCTCCGTCGACCGGGTCAGACTGAATGAAGTCCTCGGCGGCCGGCTGGCGGTAGATATCTTCCCTGAGGTAACCGTCAAGCTCAAAAGCTCCGGTCAGGCGGTAAGCCTGGACGGTCCTGTTTTCCCGGGCTTTTTTCAGGGCTTCTTTGTCTATGACAGTCTGGTCCGGGGCTGCAGACAACAGAGGTCCGCTAAAAATTATTAATAAGAGGAAAAAAGATAAAAGAAAACAGGTACTGATGAGGCCAGGTTTGAATCGAAGCATGAGGGGCTCCTCCCTATAAAATCCTCCCTTCAATTTTTAAGTCGTAATTATACCCAGAAGTTTGAAAAAAATCTGCCGGGAAAAGTATAATCGGCTGTTGAAAAATGGCCGCGGACGCGGTCCCCATCCGGCGGTTGCCGGGCTCGGTTTAACCCCGACCGCCGGACCCGGATCCGGTTAGCGGATTTTCTGGAAGACCCTATTTAATCAAATTTCCGTCGCCGTCCAGAAAGATTATTTCACCCAGCCCGAGTTCCCGCAGCGATTTTTCAATTTTGCTTCGATCGCCGACCACTACCCAGACTGCGCTTCCAGGCTGGAGGACCTTTCTGGCGGCCCGGTTGAGATCTTCGATATTCAACTGACGCAGGCGCCAGGCGTATTTCTGAAAATAGTCATCCGGCAGCTTGAAATTGGCCAGTTCCACCAGAGAATTCTCCACTGCGGCCATGGTTTCCCACTGACCCGGCAGCTGATTTATACGGCTGCTCAGGGCATTCTGATATTCTTCGCGGGTTACGGGCTTTTTCCCGAGGAGTCCATCCATTTCTGCGGTCAGCTCCTGGATGGTTTCCCTGGTCTTGTCCAGCTGAACCGGGGCCACGACGATGAACGGGCGCTGGGCCCTGGCCGGCAGGATGACCGAGAAAGCTCCGTAACTCCAGTGCTTGTCCTCTCTGATGTTCATGTTGATTCTGGACACAAAATCTCCGCCGAAAATGTAGTTTGTCAGGTCTATGGCCAGGGCGTCGGGGTCAGCCGGTGGGGGAACCGGCAGGCCGGCCATGACCATCGACTGCGGAGCCCCGGGCTTATCAATCAGATAGACTGAGGGTCTGGAACGCGGCTTGACCGCGGCCAGGTTCTTCCGGGGTATCTCGCCCGGCCGCCAGCCCTTGAAAATGGTCTCCAGCCTGGGCTTAATTTCAGCCATAGTTATGTCCCCGGTCACAATCAGGGTTGCATGGTTGGGTTTGAACCAGGTCTGGTGGAACTTCTTGAGGTCTTCCCTGGTTATTTTCTGCACCGTCTGTTCGTAGCCGCTTCCGGTCAGAGGATTGCTGTAAGCATGGCCTTCGCCAAAAATCAGTTTTGGCAGCACTCTTATGGCCAGGGCAGTCGGAGAGAATTTTTCCTGCTGGATTCTGGCCAGCTGAATCTTTTTCAGGCGCTGGAAGTCAGCCTCGGGGAAGTCCGGATTAAGAATGACATCAGCATATATATCCAGAGCTTTATCCAGGTTCTCCTTTATCACTCCCAGGCTGACATAGGAAAAGTCCAGGGCCGAGCTGGCTCCCAGTTCCGCTCCCAGCCGGGCCAGCTCTTCGCTGATCTGAAGAGAACTTCTACGGGTGGTGCCCTCATCCAGCATCTGCAGGGCGAAAGAGGCGGTGCCGGGCAGGGCCAGCTGGTCGGCGGCATATCCGGCGTCAACCATCAAACCGAGCCGGACATAGGGAATGGTATGGCGCTCAGCCAGGATGATTTTAAGACCGTTGCTCAGAATCGCTTTCTGGATTTCCGGGAACCTGGCCTCGGGGGCAGCCGTAGGTTCGGGTCTCTGACTCCGGTCGACATCAGTTTTGGCGGCGCTCAATTCGGGATAGGGATGAATCTCCAGCACATAAACTCCGTCCGACAGCCATTTCAAAGCAGTTTCCCTTATAACCTGGGGAGTGGCTTCCCGGACGTGCCTTAAATTTTCCTTATAATAATCCGGCCGACCGCCAAATACCTGGCTTCTGGCCAAAATGTCGCTTTTTCCGGAAAAACCACCTATTTTTTCGATTCCCCGGATGAAGTCCGTGAGATAACCGGTCCTTACCCTTTCGAGTTCTTGCGGCTCTGGTCCGTCTTTAAGGAAGCGGGCCAGCTCTTCCTTTATGGCCCCTTCCACCCTGGATATTTCTACTCCTGGCTTGATATCGGCCGTGATGAAGAATATTCCGGCGATTTCTCTGAGGTCTACGTAAGCGGATACGCCAGAAGCGATCTGATCATCATAAACCAGCCTTTTGTAGAGTCTCGAATTCTTGCCCTCGCTCAGGATGCTGCTGGCCAGGTCCAGGTAATCAGCTTCGGCCGTGCCCCATTGCGGGATATTCCAGGCCAGATAAATCCTGGCCTGAGAAACCCTGTCCTGAACCTGCTGGCGCTGCTCTCCGCTTCTTTTAGCCACCCAGGAGGTGTGACGGGCGACTGGCGGGGAGGGGGGAATGCTGCCAAAATAGCGCTTGACCTTCTCCAGAACTTCAGCCGGTTTTATATCTCCGGCAATCACCACCACGGCGTTATTGGGCCCATAATAGGTGGCAAACCAGTCATGGACATCCTGCAGGCTGGCCCGGTCCAGGTCTTCGATAGAGCCCCCCACCGTCCAGGAATAGGGGTGACCGGCCGGGAAAAGGGCTCTGGCCAGGAGTTCTTCAGCCACAGAGTAAGGCTCATTAGCGTATTGCCTCAGTTCGTTCTGAACCACACCCCGCTGTTCATCCAGTTTGGCTTGGTCGATTGCTCCTTTTAGGTGTCCCATCCGGTCCGATTCCAGCCAGAGGACCAGATCCAGCGCCGGGACGGGGACCGTTTCAAAATAATTGGTCCGGTCTTCATTGGTCGTGCCGTTGATATCGGTGGTCCCGAATTTCTGCAGAGCTTTGAAGAAGTCGTCATTGTAATGCTCGCTCCCGTTGAACATCAGATGTTCGAACAGGTGAGCAAAGCCGGTCCTGCCCGGCTTTTCATTCTTGGAACCCACGTGGTACCAGACATTGAAAGCCACGATGGGAGCCTTATGGTCTTCGTGCAGGATAACGGTCAGACCGTTGGGAAGGACGTGTTTCTGGAATGAAATATCAATTTCTCTGGTGTTCTGAGCCTGGATTAAGGTCGGCCAGGCCCCAGTTAGCATTACAAAAACCAGAACAACGGCGAAAGTTCTGATGGCCTGGCTCACCGGAAAATTACTGTGACTGTTCATAAGATACTCCTTTTAAGCTTCTTTCATATGAATACGAAAATTATTGGTTATGGTTCCTTGTTCAGGGGTTTGCCTTTAGCCGGGAAGCAAGTTCCCGGCCCAGGTCGCGGGCTTCCTTCAGCCGGCGGGACTGTTTTTTAAGCTGTCCGGGTTCTCCGGCCGAGACAAAAACCATTCCAACGATATCTGCCCCGAGATAGTTGAAGATGTCCTGGTAAGCCTTCAGGGCATTGATACCGCCCGATGAAAAGACATCCCGGTCAGCATAGGTCAGAATCAGTCCTACCTTTTTGTTTTTGAAGCAGGCATATTCTTCTCCGCCGAAGGCATACCAGCGGTCTATGAATAATTTGGTCTGGGCGTTAATGGTGAACCAGTAAACCGGATGGGCCAGGATAAAGCCATCGGCTTCCCTGAGCTTCGGGTATATCTTTTGTAGGTCGTCTTTCTGGACGCATTTTCCCGGGCCCCTGTCCCGGCAACGGTCGCAGGCCCGACAGGGGTTTATTCGCAGCCGGGCCAGGTTAATGACCTCAACCGCCGCCCCGGCTTCCCTGGCTGCCCGGGTAGCTTCCAGAGCCAGGGTGGCACTGTTGCTGTCTTTCCGCGGGCTGCCGGTAAAAACCAGAATTTTCTTTTTCATTTCATTACTCCTTCTGGTTTCCAGACTGGCCTTTGATGATGGTCATCAGGGCAATGATTACCCAGACCGAGTTAACGCCGACTGATGGATAAGCGCCGAAATGGAAAGCGTTCAGAAGCAGGCAGGCGCTGCCGGCCAGGTTGAGAAGCTGATAAGTTAAGGAATCACCGGGGAGTTTCCTGTTGGAAACCAGGAAATAGGCCAGCAGCAGCATCAGGGCTCCCAGCCAGCCGGCCAGGTTGATCAGAAAGGTCTGGTTCATGGTAAAGAGCTCCAGCCTGAAAAGAAATAAATTGAATTATACAGGAAAGGCCGGGTCCAGGAAAGCTGAGAAAAAACCCTGAAGGCGGCGTCTGTAATAGCAGAAAGGAGGAAATCATGGCCGAGAGGAATTTCAACCCGGGAAGGAAAGAAAAACTGACGGTGGAAGAGTTCGTTCATCTGGCCATCAGGTCATTGAGAATGGGGGATTTCAAGGGCATCCACTCGGTTTACAGCGGGTTCAATGAGGCTTTCAAAAAATATTTCGGGCAGGACCCGGTGCAGGCCACCAATCGCCTGGCGGAAGAAAAAAAGATTGAAATCAGGCCGATAAAAGGCGGAGTGCTACTCTATCTTCCCGGAGAGGCTCCCTCTCAATCCAGGGGAGACGAAGCTCTCAAGAAGATGGGGCTATCTCCTGCGGAAAAAAGCGGCCAGGTCTGATTCCGGTTCAGGGGCGGGGCAGACCGGGGGGCTGGTCGGAGCCGCCCTCGGAGAAAGATTTCAGTTTGTCCCGCAGGGTGGATTCGGCCAGTTTACGCAGGGCCTTGGTCTCGATCTGGCGGACTCTTTCTCTGGTGACCTTCAGCTTCTGGCCGATTTCTTCCAGGGTATGTTCCTGACCGTCTCCGATGCCGAACCTCATCTTGATGACCGTGGCTTCTCTTTCGGTCAGAGAATTGAGGGCTCTGGTGATCTGTTCTTTAAGGTTGGCCCTGATGACAATGTCGGCCGGCGAGGGGTTATAAACATCCCGGACGAAATCTTTGAGGAAGCTCTCTTCATCGTCCCCGATGGGAGAGTCCAGCGACAGAAGTTCCTGGCTGTCCTGAAGGATCTTGCTTACCTTCTGCACCGGCATCCGAACCGCTTCGGCTATTTCCTGTACGGTCGGTTCCCGGCCGGTTTTCTGCACCAGCTCCTGGTGAATCTTCTTGAGGCGGTTAATGGTTTCCACCATGTGCACCGGGATCCTGATCGTCCGGGCCTGATCGGCTATCGCCCGGGTGATCGACTGTTTGATCCACCAGGTGGCATAAGTAGAAAACTTAAAACCACGGTGGTAATCGAATTTCTGCACCGCTCTCATCAGTCCCAGGTTTCCTTCCTGGATGAGGTCGGACAGGCTGAGGCCCCGGTTGACATAGTTTTTGGCAATCGACACTACCAGCCTGAGGTTGGCTTCAATCAGCTTGTTTTCAGCGTGTTTCTGAATTTTCTCGCCCCGGCTGACATCTCGCAGCACCCGGCGCAGGTCGCTGGCCTCGAGCCCCGATTCCTTCCGGTAGATTTTCTCTTCGGACAGGCAACGGTTCAGCTTTTGTTTCAGAGTTTCTGTCGCCGGTTTCTGTTTGGTTTTCTGGAGAGCCAGCTGAATTTCTTCTCGTTTTTCCTCGAGCTCGTTCATGACCTGAAGGATGTCTCGCAGTCGACTTATGGTGGCGGCCATTTTTTCGGGGGACAGATGCAGTTCTTCCAGAATACGGTACATGTGGATGATCAACCGGCTGCGGGCAAAGGTCTGGCGGGCGGTTGGTCTAAGACCTGAAAATTTTTCTGAAAGCCGGTAGAACTTATCAAGGGTCTGGCGCAGGCTCTTAACTTTCTTCCAGGCGGAATCATCCTCGAAATCCTCGGTTTCATCAAAAAAGCGCAGGAAGCGCTCGGGTTCAGTTTCGGCCAGGTCGCGAAGCGAAAGAATGTTCTTGATGGCCAGCCTGGTCTTGAGGAGGGCCCGGAGCTGAATCTTTTTCCCCCTTTCCATCTGGCGGGCCAGGTCGATTTCATCCTGTTGTGAAAGGAGAGAAATTTTTCCCATTTCCCGGAAATAAATCTTGATCGGGTCGTGGTCGGATTCGAGCTGTTCGCTGGCCTTGCTGGCCTCGGCTTTGGCGGTCTTGGGCAGTATGTCTCTCAGTTCAAATTCGTCAAAATCATCAGAAATGCTTTTCAGCTTGTTAGCCTGCTGCAGCTCCGGTTCCAGGGCCTTATTGAGAAAAAGGGGGTCCAGGTCAGGGCTGAAAATCTCCGGGGACAGAGTCTGCTCCGGCGTCATGAATTCAGATTTTTCCTGTGGTTTTCTGGTCGTTTTCTTCTTAGAAATAGTCTTCTCTTTTTTAGGTTTTTTACCCATGAGACCCCTGAGATTCTCGCCCCTTAGCCTGCGACTGAGGGAGAGAAATTGTTTCTAACTTTAATTCCTTACTATAAATAAGCCCGCCAGCTTCCTTTGTCAAGCAATTTTAATGCATCCATCCTTGAAGAACAAGGTTATATATTATAGAATAATTACCCAATTAGTAAAGCGGAGTCGTGATGAAAAAAAAATGGTCGGTAATAGCCACTCTTCTCCTGTTAAGCTTGAGCTTGATAGCTGTGCCGGAAGCAGTTTACGGGCAGTCCAGGCCCAGATCCCAGAAGGAGCTGCTCAGGGCTCTGCCAGAGAAGTACCGTAAGTGGCTGGAAGAAGAGGTGGTCTACATCATTTCCCAGAAAGAAAGAGAAGTCTTTCTGCGGCTGGAAAATGACCGTCAACGGGACATCTTTATCGAGGCCTTCTGGAAGCAGCGCGACCCCAACCCCAACACTCCCGAAAATGAATTCAAGACAGAACATTACCGTCGTCTTGAATATGCCAACAAGCATTTTGGCAAGGAATCTCCGGGGCCTGGCTGGCGCTCGGATATGGGAAAGATTTACATAATGCTGGGAGAGCCCCAGTCTACCGAGAAATATGAAAACCTGTATGACCTGTATCCGACCATAATCTGGTTTTATCAGGGAATGGCCGAATACGGACTGCCGAATGCTTTCTCGGTAGTCTTTTACAAACCGGACGGCACCGGAGAATACAAGCTTTACTCACCAATAAAAGACGGGCCGATGAAGCTGATGCCCCACTACAGCGGGGACATGACTGCCTATGCCGAAGCCTTCAGTAAACTGACTGATATTGAGCCCAATGTGGCCAAGGTATCCCTGAGCCTGATCGAGGGCGAGCCGCTAACTGACCTGGTGCCTTCTATTTCCTCTGATGTTTTGATCAACCAGAAGATTCCGGCAGCTCCGACCTACAAGGTCAGGAGCACCTATGCCGAAAAGCTCTTCCGGTACCAGGATATAATTGAGGTCGAATACACAGCCAATTACATTGACAGCGACGCCCTGGTCAGCGTCTACCAGTCGCCCTCTGGAATCTACTATGTGCATTACCTGATCGAACCCAAGAAACTTTCCCTCGAAAGAAACGATAACAATTATCAAACCACAATCGTGATCAACGGCATCGTGACCGACATGGAAAGTAAGCCGGTCTACCAGTTCGACCGCCGGATACCGCTGAACCTTCGCGGCGACCAGGTTGCCAGCATCCAGGACCGTCAGATGAGTTTTCAGGACGTCTTCCCCCTGATCCCCGGGAAGTATCGCCTGAGCATCCTGTTCAAGAATTTTATTTCCAAGGAATTTACCTCGCTGGAGACCACCCTGAACATTCCCGAGAACCAGTTGCAGATTAGCCCGGTTCTTCTCTCCACCCGCCTGACGCGAAACTCACAGTACCGAGGACTGAACAAGGCCTTCCTGCTGAATGACCTGCAATTTTCACCCACTCCGCGGAACGACTTTGTTCTGGGCGACCGGATGTATGCCTTCTTCCAGGTCTGGCCTCTGAGCCCGCAAATGAGAAATTCGGGCAGTCTGAGTTATGAAGTGGTCCGCGAGAATGGCGAAATCGTCAAGAGCTTCAGCAAGAAGCTGGCCGAATATACCGAGGGGAATGTTTTTTATGAGGAGTTTGTCCTGGAAGGCTGGACGCCTGCCAATTACACTTTGAAAGTTAATCTCCAGGATGGAAATGGCCATACAGTGGCCAGCGAAAAAGCTAACTTTTTCATCAGCCATCTGCCCGCTCTGCCGCGGTCCTGGGTGATGACCCAGCCGGTTGACGGCGATAACTCGCCAGTTGTCCAGCATGCCCTTGGCCTTCAGTACTGGAATAGGAAGGACCTGCCCAGAGCCAGAAGATACCTGGAAGCGGCTCATAAAAAAGACCCGGCTGAGCCGGTTTATGCCCAGGATTTTTGCCGTTTGCTGTATTTCGAGGAAAAGTACCAGGAAGTTCTGAATATTGCTCTGCCTTTCATCAACCAGGGCAACAAGGATTTTCTGGAAATAGTCGGTCAGTCCTTTCAGGCTCTCAAGCAGTATCAACAGGCCATCGATCATTACAAGCAGTATCTGGCCCATTTCGGAACCAATATCAATGTTCTCAATGCTATAGGAGAGTGTTATTATCAGCTGGGTGATATGGAGGAAGCTCTATACGCCTGGGAAAGGTCGTTGCAGATAGAACCCTCCCAGACCGGGATCAAAGACCGGGTAAAAGCAATTAAAGAAAAGAAGAAATAATCCATCAGTCTCGGTTGGATTTATAATATGGTATGGAGGTCCTGATGAAAAAGAATCAATATCGTTTCCTGTCAGTGCTGGCGGCGATATTTTTCCTGGCCCAGACCCTGGCCCTGGCTCAGGCCGGACGGGGGGTCGGACGACTGGGAGGAGTGGTGCTCGACAATAATGACAAGCCAGTGGTCGGGGCCAGACTGGTCCTGACTTATGTGCAGGATGCCGGCGGAGGTCTTAAACTTGAAGCAACAACCAATAAGAAAGGCGAATGGTCGTTCATCGGCCTGGGTTCCGGTCGCTGGAGCCTTATGGTTTCAGCCGAGGGCTTCGCTCCTGCCACCCAGGAGGTAACAGTCAGCCAGCTGGAAAAGAATCCAAGAATCGTCATCAAGCTGCAGAAATCCAGCGGAGGAGTTTCCATCATCCAGGATCAAGCCTCCCTTGAGATCCTGGACCAGGGCAACTCCTTTTTCAGAGATGGAAAGTACGATACGGCCCTGGCCATGTTTGAACAGTTCTATGAGAAAAACCCGGCCGCTTACCAGATTTTGCTGAACATCGGCGATTGCTACCGCGAAAAGGGCGAGACGGATAGGGCCATGGAATATTACAATCAGGTCATTGAAAAAGCCAAGGGTGATATGACCATGGGAGTTAACATCACGGCCAAAGCTCTCGCGGCCATCGGCCTGCTCTATCTGAAGCAGGATAACCTGGAGGAGGCCACCAGATATTTCAAACAATCGGTCGATACCGCTCCTCAGGACGAGGTGGTGGCCTTTAACGTAGGCGAGGTTTTCTTCACCAACCAGAGGCTGGACGAGGCAGAAAAGTATTTCAAGATGGCGTCCAGCATCAAGCCTGACTGGCCGGAGCCCTATCTTAAACTTGGCTATGTAGCTCTGAATAAGAATGATATGCCCGTGGCCATAGAAAATTTTGAAAAGTTCCTGAAGCTGGAGCCCCAGGATTCTCCGCGGGTGGCCATGGTCCAGCAGATTCTGCAGGCTATAAAGAAGTAAGAATCAAAATCCTGACTGACCAGAAGAAAAAGCAGCCATAGTTTCTCCTGCAGATTGTTCCTTTCTCCTGGGCGGTAATGTATATTATTTCTGACGAGGATGTATAATTAGGTCCTGTATATTAACAGGCCCGGACTGGTCTTATGGGAAAGAAAAAGAAACAGAAAAAGGGAAATCAGCTGGAGAAAACGGAAAGCAGGCCTCTGCCCGGAGGTGACGGCCATGCTTCCGGCAAACGGAAAAGCGAAGCGGACAGGATGCCGAAGACTTCCGGCAGAAAACAAATTTTATTTATCATCATCGGGCTGGCTCTGATTCTGATGCTGGCCCTGATTTTTTTGCTGGGACGAAAACCGGCCGGTTATCAGCCGGAGCTGATTCCTTCAGCCAACATTCTGTTGCTCACCCTCGATACGACCAGGGCTGACCATCTCGGCTGTTATGGTTATAAGGAAGCCAGAACACCCAACCTTGACCGGCTGGCCAGAGAAGGAATCCGTTTTGCCAGCGCTTACTGTCCCGCTCCTTTAACCCTTCCTTCCCACACCACCATCCTGACCGGACGGGAACCTTTCAGTCATCGGGTAAGAAATAATGGACACTACCTGCCGGCTGAAGTCAAAACCGTTACTGAGGCCCTCAGAGCCAGAGGCTATAAGACCGCAGCTTTTGTTTCCTCTTTTTCGGTCGATTCTCGCTTTGGCCTGGACCGTGGTTTTGAGGTATATGACGATACTTTTCAGGCCGATTTGCCCTTCAAGACGATGAATTCCGAGCGCCGGGCCGAGGACACCTTTTCCCGGTTTTCGCGCTGGCTGGATCAAAATTACAGGAACAGGTTTTTCTGCTGGGTTCATTATTATGACCCGCATCTGCCCTATGACCCTCCGGAACCGTTCAGCCAGGAATTCAGCGACCGTCTCTATGACGGAGAAATTGCCTACATGGATGTTTACGTCGGACGGATACTGGAGGCCCTGGAAGAAAAGGGAATTCTGGGGAAGACGATAATCATCGTGGCTGGAGACCACGGCGAAGGACTGGGGGCCAGGGTGGAGCAGGGGCACGGAGTCTTCCTTTATGAAGAGACGGTCAGGGTGCCCCTGATTTTCTGGAACATTAATTTCTTTACCAGGCCGGCGGTAGTCGAAGCCAGGGTCCGTCTGACAGATGTGGCTCCCACCATTCTCTCCTGGCTTCGGGCTGAGGAGGAAGCGGCTCAAATGCAGGGCCAGAGCCTGGATGGATTTTTCAAGCGGAAGGAAAAGAAAGACAGGGAAACGATCATAGAAACCTTTTATCCCCGGGAAAACTTTGGCTGGTCGGAGCTGGTCGGGATCATTTCCGGTCGCTGGAAATTTATCCAGTCACCGCGGCCAGAGCTCTTTGACCTCAAGGCCGACCCGGAAGAAAGAATGAATCTTTTCTCTGCCAATCAAGAGCTGGCTGTCGAACTCAGGCAAAAACTG
>Ga0172362_10000375_pt1 | contig 35967 bp, 39 predicted proteins | sample LakKivs1_kivu2a2_FD_114534 | JGI IMG/M metagenome (GOLD analysis project Ga0172362, IMG submission 114534) | Sediment microbial communities from Lake Kivu, Rwanda - Sediment s1_kivu2a2 | ecosystem: Environmental > Aquatic > Freshwater > Lake > Sediment | place: Rwanda: Western Province, Lake... | reverse complement strand
AGTTCTTGACAAGGTTTCCAATTTGAGTATAATGCATAATCAGGAGGATCCCCGAAATTAAAGGGGATTTCGCCTTTTAGGCCGGCAAGAGGTCATTTGGTCGCTTGCTGCCGTAAAAAATTTGGGTTTTGCGAAAGAAACCAAACAAAGCCTAAACATATGGAAAAAAAGCAAGAAAAGAAACAGTAAATGAAAACGGGCGCCAAAAAGCGCCTGTTTCATTTTTTGAAATTTTTAACTAACAATTTGAACCACAATTTCTCTTTTTCTTGGCCGATTGTCAAAATCAATTAAAACAATCTGTTGCCAGGTACCCAAAACTAATTTCCCATCTTCAATTGGAACAGCTAAAAATGGTCTCATCAAAGTTGCTCTAATATGGGCATAGCCATTACAATCTCCCCACTTTTTACAATGTTCGTAATTTTCATTCATCGGAGCTATAATTTCTAAAGCTCTTTTTAAATCTCTTATCAACCCTTCTTCATATTCGATAGTCGCTATGGCGCAGGTTGAGTGGGCGACAAAAACTAAACAAATACCATCTTTGACTTTAGAATCTTTTACAATTTTAGAAACTTTATCTGTGATATCAATGACATCATTAAATCCCTGAGTAGGAATGGTGAATCTAAAACTCATGCTTTTTAACAAAATTATTAATCTTTTTATAGAGGGTGTTTTTAAATAAATCTATTTCTAATCGAAATATAATCACTAATCCAATCAAGGCCACAGAAAGTTCGGCTCCTCGAATAATCATAGTGAAGGCGGCGGCGGTGGGAATTCCTAATCCTAAAGAATTAAAAGCGAAGGCCTGAATTGCTTCGTGAGAACCCAAAGCAGTTGGAATGGGAATCATTGCCGCTAAATAAGTAAAACCAAGAATGGATAAAATCGGTAATCCTCCAATACTTCTTCCCAAAAAGATAATCAAAAACCAGGCCCTGAGATACATTGTGACTGCCCGCAAAAAGGAGAGGCCGAAACTTTTCCACATTGATTTATTTTTTAATTTAAAGAAATTAAAAATTTCTCCTTCAGTCTCTAAAATCGAACTGGCGTGGTTAAACTTTTCTAAGCCAAAACTTCTTAAAATTAATTCTGCCACACTTTCTCTTTTAAGGGTTTTAAAATAAAAAAGGGAAATACCAATAGTAAAAAATAGAAATATTCCACCAAAAATTTTAACTAAATTTCCCGATGGCAAACCAATCATCAAAAGAAAAAATAAAACTCCAAAAAAAATAACCACCAAATTGATAGTCCATTCTAAAATTCGATCGATAATTACTGAAGCCATCCCTTTTGACCAGGGAATAGAATTTTTCTCTTTTAAAATATGTCCTCGGAAAATTTCCCCAGCCCATAAAATAACCGGAGCTAAAAACATTAGTGAAAATCCTGCTAAAAATGGCTTAAAAAGTTCTTTGAAAGAAATTTCCACGCCTTCTCCTCTCAAAATCTCCTTCCATTTCCAATTTCCAATCAGCATCATTAAAAGGGTTAAGCCAAAAATTGCCAATCCTTTCCAACCAGTGAAAATTAAAAAGGCATTTTTTATTGCCGGCCAACTGACAATTTTTAAAATCGAAACAAATAGCCCTATTCCAATAAAAAGAGAAATTAAGAAAAGTAGAAATTTTTTCATGTATCATTTTCCAATAAATTAGCTTCAAATAATTTTACTCCTAAGCGAAATAAAATTCCCACACCTATTAAAGCCACAATTATCTCAGCCCCTCTTATAATTAGAGCAAAAGCTGTCCCAAAATTTGCCCCCAGCTTTAGAGCATTAAAGGCAAAAGCCTGAATTACATCATGAACCCCTAAAGAAGCAGGTATCGGAATTATTGTTGCTAAATAAGAAAAACCAATAATTGATAAAACCGGTAAAAAACTAAGGTTCTTACCTAAAAAACTAATTAAAAACCAGATTCTTAAAAAGTTAATTGCTTCTTCTACAAAAGCTAAGCTAAATCCCTTCCAAAAAGGGGCTTTTTTAAACTTAAAAAAATTAAAAATTTCTTTTTCAACCCCTAAAGGTTCTCTGTCTAAAGATTTATAATGAAAAAGATTTAAAAAAGACTTAACCAGACTTTCCTTTTTAAAGACTTTAAAGTAAAAAAAGGATATCCCAAGTAACCAAAACAAAAATGTCCCGCCAAAAATTATTGCTAATTTTTTTGGCGGAAGGCCAATTGTTAAAAGAAAAAAGATAAGTCCCAAAAAAACAACTACCAAATTAGTAGTCCAGCCGAAAATCCGATCAATAACTACAGAGGCCATTCCCTTTGACCAGGAGACGGAGTCCTTCTTTTTTAATAAATAAGCTCGGAAAGTTTCTCCTCCCCAGAATATCATTGGGAAAAAATAGGTTAAAGAAGAACCGGCTAAGTAGAATCTAAAAAGGTCGAAAAAGGGAATATGAACTCCCTCGCCTTTTAAAATCTCTTTCCATTTCCAAATTACAGTTAAAGCGATTAAAAAAGTTAGAAAAAAAATCACCAATCCCTGCCAGCCGGTAAAAACTAAAAAGGCATTTTTTATTGCCTGCCAACCGACAAATTTAATAACCCAGAAAAAAAGCCCAGCCCCGATTAAAAGAGAAACTGAAAAAAGCAAAAGTTTTTTCATAATTATATAATTCTACCTTATTCTTAAACAAAATAAAATCCCTCAAATCGAGGGGTTTTCTTAAACGAGATCCTTTCTTTAATTATCGCTAGTTTCTATATATGAGTGTGTCCTTTTGCTACTTTAACAAAATTAGCAGTTTGAGTTATCGGTGAATTCATTGTAATTGTTGCTGAGTTTGCTGTTCCAGTATAACTTCCTGTTCCTGAGCCAGACCAAGATGAAAATACATAACCTGAATTAGCTTTAGCTGATATGCTAACAGCAGGAGAACCAGAATCATACCAATAGCTTCCTATCGCAGGGGAAGTAATTCCAGAACCAGCAGGAGATACTTTCATGGTTAATCTATACTGGGTTTTATAAGTTGCTGTTTTATTATTATCAGTTAATGTTACTGTGCCTGAACAGCCCGTACCACATACATACCGTGTTCCAGTTGTTCCGCTAACAGTAGAATCATAAGAATAAACTACAGTTCCAATTAATCCAGAAACACTAACATCTGAGGCCATGGAAGTGTATCTAGTTCCTCCTACTATTACACCCCATGTTGTGCCAGAGGGTATGCCTGATTGAGAGAATGTGGCTGAATATGTAGTATTACCAACAGCAGCCAATGCGTCAACTCTTCCCCAACCATAACTTGTATCAAAACCAATCGTTCCTAAATCTTTTACTGTCTTAAATAAAGCATTTTGTACTTGGCTTACTGTATATTCAGGATGAGCATATTTAATTAAAGCTACTACTCCACTTACCATTGGTGTTGCCATACTTGTTCCACTTGCTGTTGCATATGAATTTCCAAGCCAAGATGAATATATACTTACACCTGGAGCTGTAATATCCACAGCATTTCCTTTACTAGAAAAGCTTGCAATTTTATCACTACTATCAACTGCACCAACAGTTGTTGAATAGCTTATACAACCTGGAATTGATACTCCACTATTTCCACTATTGCCTGCCGCAACAACAACAATAACTCCTCTGTTTAATGCATATTTAATTGCATTTGTTAAATCTGGTAAAGCATTATCACAAAAACCTTTATAGAGATAGGGTGCTCCTGTTCCCAAACTCATACTGATGGCGTCAGCATTAAAATCATCCGATGTGTTGGCAATACCATCTGGTCCATCTACCGCCCAATAAATTGCAGCAACTACATCACTAAAGTATCCTGAGCCAGAAGCATCTAATACTTTACCAGCGATTATTCCAGTATCTGGAGCCACTCCTTTTGCTTTAGGATTCAGGCCATCGGCAGTCATAATTCCAGCTACATGGGTACCATGACCATTATCATCGAAAGGGTCATTATCTTTATTAACAAAATCGTATCCTTCAGGAATATAACTAGAACTTAGCTCTGGATGAGTATAGTTATATCCTGTATCTAAAATAACAACTTTTCTTCCCTGGCCAGTATTTCCAGCCGTTTGGACCAAATCTGCCTTTATTTGAGTGTTAGCTCCGGAATCCATTGCAAATACCTGGACATCTTCTTGTAATCCTAATGAGGTGGCAATATTCTCGGGGCAAACTAAAGCCTTCAGGGTTCTAGCTTCCCTTACTACTTTACAACCTTCTGATAGTGCGCCTGATACTTCTTTGTCTGAATGAGTAATCACTCTGACTTTGTCATTCCCTTTGCCTTGCGTAGAATTACCTAATGCTACTGCTCCAAATGCTAAAATAGCGATCACTAAAATCGAGATGCGCCAATATTTTATTTTCATTTTTTAATGTTTAATTAAATTTTAAATTTCTTGCCCCGTAGCGAGCTTCTTGCCCCGTAGTGAACTCCGTTCTACTACTAGGGTGCTCTACTACCGGGGTCGGCCCTTTCTAAGTTTTAACTCTACTTTTATTCTATTTCACCAAATCGCCCTGTCAAGTTTTATCTAAAACAAAAAGGCGGCAGGATTTTGTGTCGCCTAATCCAGTGGAAGACCAGATATTTCCATCTTTTTTCGATTTCGCTAAATGGATTTTACTTTTGTTCTCTGGCTCTGGCAAATTTTTTAGGATTTACAAAGTTTTAAGAGTTCTTTGGTATTCTCAATAGCATAACCGTGAAAGTCGTTGTTGAAATAGCAATAAACATCTAATCCCTCTTCCAGCCATTTTTTGATTTTTTGAGCTAAATCTTTTAATTCTTTATCGGTGTATTTTGAACCAAAAAGGATTTGGGAGCCGTGCATTCTAATGTAAACGAAGCCGGCAGTTACCTCTTCAACTTTCGGATAGCTTGGCGAGTCAGCAATCACCCAGGCGGTATTATATTTTTTCAGAAGTTTGTAAATTTTTTCGTCGCACCAGCTTTTATGGCGGAATTCAAAAGCGTATCTTACGAATTTACGCGAATTTGAAAACGAATTCTCGCGAATAAATTTAAGAAATTCTTCTAATCTTTTAAGGTTTTTGGGAGTTGTTTTAAAGCTCGGAGGAAATTGGAATAAAATGGGACCGAGTTTCTCTTTGAGGAATAAGGCATTGTCTAAAAATTGTTTCCAGGCCTCTTTTGCTCCTAAAAGTCGCTTAATATGGGTAATAAATCTACTGGCCTTTACCGAAAATAAAAAATCCTCGGGCGTTTGATTATACCAATTCTGGTAACTCGACGGCCGAGGTAAATGATAAAAAGAATAATTTATTTCAGCGGTTTTAAAATATTGAGAAAAGTATTTAAGTTTTCCTTTTGAAGGTAAGTCATCTGGATAAAAAATACCATCCCAGTCCGAATAAACCCAACCAGAAGTTCCAATAAATAGTTTCCCTTTTGACATAATTTAATGAATTTTACCTGCGAGAAAATTAACAATTTTAGGGCCAACCTCGGGAGAAGACCATGAATAATCGTGACCAGGAGCCTGAAAAGCCCGAGCAAAAGGCAGATTTTGTCCGGAAATTTTTGCTTCCATCCAATTAAGAGGCGTTTTTAATAAGGTAAAAAGTAGGGTTTTCATTTCTCCTTTTGAAAAAGAATCTTTACCTTCGTTATTCAAGCTGAGAATGTTTTCTGAATTAAAAGTTTTTTCCCAAAAAGGAACTCCAACCTCAATAGCTAAAACTGAATTTTGAAATTCATTTAACTGTCTTATTGTTTTATCGACAAAAGCCGCTCCGTTAGATAACCCAGCCATAATTACTTTTTTGCCAGGATTTTCTTCTAAAAACTTTTTAATTTCTTTAGCCAATTTTTCCGATGGCTCTGGCAAAGATTTAATTATCTCTTTTGCTCCTGTAATCTTTCCCAGAAAACCATCTTCAGTTCTTTCATAGGGAATGACTATTGCATTCAAACCCCACTCATTAAGGGTTTTTTCAATCCCTTTTATAATCGGTGCGAAATCATCAGATTTTTCCAATGGAGTATTCCCCCAACCGCCAGAATTAAAAATAATAATGACATCGCTTTGAGAGGCCGAATTTAAAAGTTTCTCAAATTGGACATTTTCTGGCAAAACCTCTGGCCCAAAAAGAAAAAACAAGCTGCCAAAAATAATTAAAGTAAAAGTAAGAAGTTTTATTTTTCTCATCGTTTAGTAAAACTTTTTCTCAATTGCCTTAATGAATTTAATTAAAACTGGATCATCAATAACTTTTTTTATCCATCTCATCCAAAGTTTATGTTGAATTTTCCCATATTTTTTCCAATAATCCATACCTTGCAATAAATTCGCCATTTTATCCGCCTGTTTAACAAATCTTCCTTCTTTGGTTATTCCTTTTGAATATTCAAGCCAAAGATTTCTTATCTCAGCTTTGAATTCCTTGGGCAATTTAGAAATAAGTTTCTTTAAAGCCCTTGCTTCCATTTTATCCTTCTCTTTTTCTTTTTTCTTTTTTAAAAATGGAGTAAATTTTGGCCAACATTTTAAAACTTCCAATGCTTTTTTCTTATCTTTGGGCAAAAGGGGGTCATAAGGGGTTAAGTCTTTAGCATAAACTTCACATAAATCATGTATTAAGGCTATTTTTATCGCTCTATCTAAGTCTATTTTTTTTCTTTTACCCAGGGCCCAAACTAAAAAAGTTAAATAAAAAATATGTTCAGCTGTTGTTTCTGAGTTTTTGATTTGATGAACCAACCATCCTCTTCTTTCTTTCCCCTTTAATTTTCCTATTTCTAGTAAAAAATCGAGGATGTTTTTCATGATAAAACTAAAACCAAGATTTCTCTTGGTTTAATGATATCAAAATTTTTGACTAATTTAAAGTTAACTCACGAAGAAAGGTATTTTATTTTCTTAATCTTATAAATTGTTTTAATCGGAGAGGAGACAATGATTTCATCACCGACTTTATGACCCAAAAGAGTCCTACCGACCGGGGATTCGTTAGAAATTTTACCAATAGCCGGATTGGCCTCTAAAGTTCCAATGATTTCAAACTCATCACGCTGACCTTCAACCTCAACCAAAACCTTTGCCCCCAAAGAGATGATGTTTTGTTTTTCTTTTTGGGGCGGTTTAATTAATTCAGCATTTTTTAAGATGTATTCTAATTCAGCCAATCTCGCTTCCAGAAAGCTCAAGTCTTCTTGGAAAGAGAGGTATTCGGGATTTAAATCTTCAGAATGCCAAATTTTCGGGATTTCTCCCTTGGTCTTGGAAAACTTAAGTTTTCTCAAATTTTCATATTCTTTTTTTATCTTTTCTAATCCTTCTTTAGTTAAATAAAACTTTTTTTCTTCCGCCATAAGTTTTTTTTAAAAAATCCCCTCTACTGAGGGGAGATAAGTTTTGATAAGTTATTTTTATCCAATCCTCCCCTCAGTGAATCAATGGGCCAAAAGAAGCAACAATGGTATAGGCCCATTTACAATTAGATTTAAGAATATTCAACCTTTGTTTATTTTTTTCTATCATCCTTTTATGAAATTACTTGTATGTTTAATTATATTCTCTTAAGAAATCCTGTCAAGACCATTTAAAAAATTCATTAAAATAGCTTTTTTACTTTGTTTTTAAAAGTTTTCTACACCCCATACTTTATTTTATTATATCAAGGATGTCTGTCAAGACCCTAGATAATGGGTGGATTCCAATTTTTTGGAATGATTGGTAATTCTCCAACACTAACCTCAATATGTTTCACTCCCAATTCTCTTCTTATTTCTTTTGAGATAAAATTTTCGATGCTTTCCAAGGTTGGCGCAATGATACTGACCAATAAATTATATCTGCCAGAAGTTTTAACTAAATGATAAACTATGGGCGATTTTTCGAATCTTTCTATTAAATCAGAAATGGTTTTTTGGTCTGCTTCAATTTCAATTGTAGCGCTAACTGAATAACATTTTTCTATATTTAATAATCCTTGAATTTTTAAAAATCCTTCGTCGATTAACCTCTCTACTCTGTTTTTGATAGCTACTTGGCTCAAACCAGTTCCTTTAGCAATTTCAACAAATGATTTTCTTCCATCCTCAGATAGGGCTTGAATGATTTTTAAATCTATCCCATCCAATTTCTCTAAACTCCAGGGGGCATAAGCAGAATAACCTTCTACTGAAAAATCAGCGAGACCCATCCTATCGCATAAAACAGCGAATTTTATATCCTTTATTTTTAATTTTTCTTTTTTGGCCCTCATCGCTTCCATTGCTCTTTTATAACTTTTACCAGAAACTATATCATTATCAACTATTAAAACTTTTCTTCCTTTTACTTTCTCTTCTTTTAATCCTTTCCCATTATCATCCATAGTGGTAAAAGTAATATCTCCTTTCTTTTGAATCAACCATTGATAAAGTCCTAATCCATAAAAAACTCCGTCATCTCCAAGACCAACTACACAGGCCCGGTCTTTTCCAAGATATTTATTTACTCCTCGACCAACTCCCGCGACAAGTTTTTGGATTGGTTTAAGATTTAAAAGAGTATTTTTCGGCATATTTTTTAACATAATACTTTATTAATTCATCTCGAAGTTGAGAAGTAGCAGTAGCAATTAATAAATCTACTTTATCGTGCTGTTTTCCAGGAATGAATTCGTAATCCTGATAACTTCCGTCCGAATCAACGCTTACAACTTGGCAACCGGCTCTTTTAGCAAGAGGAAAACCGGGATCAATTTCTGAACGGGGCTCATCAAACATAATATAAGCATCAACTAAACCCGAAGCTAAATAGGCATAAATAAATGAACCTCCTTGAGGATAGAAAAGGGTTTTTGGATGTAACCCCCTAATTAAATCACCAAAAATGTCAAGGAATTTTGAAGAGTATTGAGAGCTCATTAAATAACTAGCCAAAACAATAGGTCCTGACAGTTTCTTTTTAAAAGAAGGTGAAATTTTCTTTTTCGAACCACTATTCATCTCGAGAAGATAATTTCCGTCTTCATCTGAGATGTAAAATTTTCCATTTAAAATATCTGAAATACCGGTACAAATCGGTTTCTTTTCCTTATCATAAAAGCTTAAAGCAGTATACCAATTTTGCTCAAATCCTCTCAGAAAAAGAACAGAGCCGTCAAAGGGATCAATTGAACCATAAAGATGGTCTCCATTTTTAATATCCCTGGCTTCTGGTTCAGAAAAGATGGTCGCAGCTAAATTATTTTTTTTCAAAAGTTTTTCCAAAATTTCTTCCCCCACTTTATCAATTCCAATATCAATGTCTTCTGGCCTATTAATCACTTCACCTAAAATTTCCCTACCTTCTCCTCGGGCTGCTCTTTCTCTAACTTCTTTAGTAGTCTTGGTTAAATACTCAATTAATAGGTTTTTAATTTTTTGTTTTTGCATAATTTCAATTTTAACCTCGTTTAAACTTTTGTCAAGACTGAGCCATCTGCCACTTTTTAAGGGGCAACTTCTTCGAAAGCCCTGATAAATCGCTCGGTATCTTCAAGGGTGCCGATACTAACCCGTATTGCTTCTTTCCTATCGGGAGCTGTTTTTGGTCTGACCAAAACTCCTTTGGACTTTAAGCCTTCCAATAATTTTTGAGGATTCCTTACCTTTAAAAGTAAAAAATTAGCTTGACTGGGATAAAAGAAAACACCTTTTTCTTTTAAAAATTTTTCTAATTTTGGTTTTGACTTTTCCATTACCTCTCTAACATAATCTTCCATATAATTAATATCTTCTAAAGCCGCTAAAATAGCAGTTTTGGCAAACATATTAACATCGTAAGGACCCCTAATTTTTAACAACTCTTGAATATTGTCCTCTTGAGAGATAAGGTATCCTGCTCTGGTAGCTACTATCCCGAAAGCCTTAGCAAAGGTTCTCATAATATAAAGATTGTCATATTTTTCGATTAAATCTTTGGCGGTGAGTTTGGAAAATTCGTAATACGCTTCGTCATGTAAAACAGCGATGTTTTTTTCTTTTGCTTTAATTAAAATTTTCTCAACGTCTTCAATTGAAATCCCGCTTCCTAAAGGATTATTTGGATTGCATAGGATAATTAATTTGACTTTTCCATCTTCCAACAAATCCAAAACTTCTTTTAAGGGAAATTCTCCATTTTCTCCGTATCTGGGTTCTAAAATTTCCGCTCCCTGAATGCCGGCTGATTGATAATGCATGGCAAAAGCCGGAAAAGGAATTATGATTTTATCGCCTTCATCCAGATAAGACCGACAGATAATATCAATTCCCTGGTCTCCGCCGTTAGTAACTATCACCTGGCCCGGTTTTACCCCGGCATGTTGAGCAATTTTTACTTCCAGATCGCCGTATTCTGGATAAACCTGTAATCTGTCAAAATCAAGAAATTTTTTTAGGGCCTCTTTTATTTTGGGGCTTGGCGGAGTTGTTCTTTCGTTAAAATCTAAAAGTAAATAATCCTTAACTGCTCGTCCTTCTAAGGGCGGTTTATAATGACTCATCTTTTTGATCTTATTTTTTATTGGCATATTACTTAGTGTTAACTATTTTACATTATATAATTTTTATGATATTCCTACTATAGGAGGGCTAAATTTAGCTCTTTCTATTATAAAGGAGGTTAATACCATGGCAGATAAAAAAACGATAAGCATTCTCGGCGCTGGGGCTATGGGTTGGGGCATAGGTTATATTCTTAGCACTTACGGAAAAACCCAAGTGAGAATATGGGATCGGGATTCCCGGCTCATTAGCGAAGCAAAGAGAACCCGGCAGAATTTAAAATATTCGGATCCTGCCATTATACTCCCGGAAGAGGTTTTGTTGTCGGACGATTTAAGAGGAGTGTTAGCTGGTTCGGATTTAGTGTTATTAGGCGTGCCATCTTTTGCCGTAAGAGAAATGTGTCAGAAAATTTCTGATTTTCCTATTTCTGCTCTGTTGATGATTTCCAAGGGCATGGAAAAAGAGACTTCCTTTCTGCCTTTTCAGGTAGCAGAAGAAGTACTGGAAAAAATAGAAATTCTTCATCTTACCGGCGCAGGTTATGGCAAAGACGTCCACAAAAAGATTCCAGTCACTGAGCTCCTAGCTTCAAGAAATGAAAACCTCTTGGAAGAAGTAAAGAATCTTTTGGAAACAGACTGGTTGACTATTAAAACTTCAACCGATCTTTTGGGCGCTCAATTGGCCGGAGCCCTGAAAAACGTAATGGTAATCGGGATTGGTATGGTTCTGGGAGAAAAAAATAATCCCGACATGAGAGCCAAACTTATTGAAGAGGGCGTCCAAGAAATGATTAACTTGGGCAAGGTAATGGGCGCGGAAGAACAGACTTTTTTGGGGCCGGCTGGCAAAGGCGATCTGGAAATTTCTACTGATCCACACAGCCGGAACTATCACCTTGGCCAATCTCTTGCAGAGAAAGGTATTGATGAAGTCCAGAGAGAGCTGCAAGAAAAAGGAATGACGGTCGAAGGCTTCCATACCGCCTGGGCTGCCCGTCAACTATCTCAAAAGTATAGGGTTCAATTGCCAATCGCTGAGGAGGTGTTTAATGTAATTTACGAAAGAAAAAATCCTCAAACCAGTTCTACCCAGTTGCGTAACTTAGTTGGTTAAACAACAAAAAGGAGGTGCTAAAATGGGAAATCGCATCGGACCAGCGACAAGAAAAACAGGCGAAGTGGATATTGAGATAGAAGTTCATCTGGACGAACCTGGTAACTATCAAATCTCAATCACCGCTGATAAAGAGGAACCAGACTTCGGCTTTGCTGCTCTTAACTTATTTGAGCATTTATTTGCTCAGATCTATCATCACGGCCGGATGTCTGGCAAGGTTAAAGGCCACGGAGACCTGCCCCACCATATAGTTGAGGACATCGGCATCTGCTGGGGACAGGCCCTTAAGGAAGGACTGGGAGACAGAAAAGGAATTGAACGTTTTGCCAGCCTTACTGTGCCTTTTGAAGGAAGTCTCGCCACGGTGTCTATTGATCTTAGTGGCCGAGGTTACGCGGTACTGAATTTCCAAGATATGGATAACCAGACCCTTGGTGGAATGACACAACATTTATTTGAAGGAATTGCCCTGAATGCTGGATTTAATATCTGGGGTGAGGTAAAAACTGTAGGCACCTTGAGGAACGATCATCACAAACTGGAGGCCTTTTGTAAGGCCTTCGGCCGAGCTCTTCATCGCGCCACCAGAATTACTGGCCCAGAGGTTATTCCAAGCACAAAAGGAGTTTTGTAGAAACAGAATAGAATTATCTTCAGGAAAGGCGCCTGTAAAGATTATAAGGATAATCGCAGGCGCCATTTTTATTTATCCTCAATAGTTCTATACAAAAACTTAATGCCTTTGGCTCTTTTTAAAAGATAATTTTTGAAATAGTTTTTTTCTTTTTTAGTTTTTGAGCTAAAATATTTCACCACGCCCCACCAAAACATTACTAAAACATTAGTTAAAGCGCCATAATAGATTTTATTATCATCGAGTTTCCTCCTGTATCTTTTTTTAGCTTTCTTTAAAAATTGTTCGAAACTTTTGAATTTAATTGGGTTTTTATAAAACAGATTCCCTCCCAAAATAATTCCTAAATCATAATGAAGGCCACTTCGAATATTAAAACCCGAATATTCAAAATCTAAAATATAGATTCTCCCGTTGCGGGCCATTCTCAAATTCTCAAAAATAAGATCGTTATGAGTAGAAAGTTTTCCTCCCAAGGACAACCCCTCTTTCGCCTTTTTCTCAATTTCTTCTATTTTTTTTATATCTTCCTTTTTTAGTAATTTATGTAGAGGATATTTTTTGGTTTTTTTTCTATATTTTTCCGCCTCGTCTCGAAAAACATCGTAAATATTAACAAACTTCACTCCGCTTGTGTGAAATTTGTAAAGAGAATTAATTAAGGCCTTTTGATACTTTGGCTTTTCTAAATCTTTACCATCAATGTCTTTACCTTCAACATATTCCATTACCATTGTCCCGGCAGGAAGAGGAAATTTTTCCTTTGGGTCAAGAATGTTTTTTTTATTTAAAAGATAGAGAAAAAATTGCGGAATTACTCCTTGCAATTTTTTACACTTAGATATGGCTAAAATATTCTTTCCTTCAATCTTTCTATTAATAACATCTGACTCCCAGGGTAAACGAACAAAAAACTTTTTATTTTTATATTGGACAACATAATTTCTATTTGTCTGTCCGCCAGCTTTTTTAATTTTTATATTATCCGGTCGCCAATCTTTATTCAGTTTAGAAATTAATTCAATATCTTTTATCATTTTCTAATTAAAATCTATCATTTTGTCTTAATTTTGCAAAAAGTTTAAAATGAATTAAGATGAAAACTTACATTATCCCAACTTCTAATGCAGAATATCTAGCCAGAAACATCTTAACAAAAACCGAAGATTTTGAAATTATTTTTCCTGATTTAAGTAGAGATGGAAAAAGATATTTTCCCGATGGAGAAGTTTATGTAAAAATCCCACATCTAAACAAGTTGAAAGGTAAAAAAGTTGTTGTTTTGCATTCCGGAGCGCCCGAACCGAATGAGGGATTAGTGGAGTTGGAATTAATTTTACAAATTTTGAGAGATAACAAAATAAAGCCCGAAGTATTTTTTGCTTATTTTCCTTACGGAATGCAAGATGAGGTTTTTGAGAGAGGAGAAACCAATGTTAGTGAAAACCTAATTGAAAAATTAGTAAGTTATTACAAAGTTAAAAAAATTTATATTATTGACCCTCATTTTGGCGGAAGAAAATGGGTTAAAAAATATCCAATAATTCCAATTTCGGCGGTTCCTCTTTTAATTAAGGAGGTTAAAAGAGATTTCGGCGAGGATATTTTATTTTTATCGCCCGATACCGGGGGAAAGAGACGAACAGGAATTCCGGGAATAGAAAAGAGGAGGTTAAATTCTTTTAATGTAAAATTGTTTTCCCGGAAACTAAATCTTAAAGGAAAAATTGTTGGAGTGGTCGATGACATGATAAAAACTGGCGGAACCCTTTTGAAGTTTTATGAAATCGCTAAAGAATCTGGAGCCAAAAAAATTATTGCTTTAGTAACCCACGGAGTGATTCCCGAGGGTATCTCAAAAATTAAAAAGAAATATTCAAAGCTTTATTTAACAAACACTGTAAAACAAAAATTGGCTAATATCGATATAACTGATTTAATTTTAAAAAATTTATGATAGAGTTAGACGGAGCAACCCTTGAGGGTGGTGGACAGCTTTTGCGTACAGCTGTCGCCCTTTCGGCAGTTACTAAAAAACCCTGTCGAGTATTTAATATAAGAGCCGGCAGACCTAAACCCGGGTTAATGCCTCAGCATCTTCTGGGAATTCAAGCTCTGGCTCAACTTTGTAATGGAAAATTAGAAGGAGATTTTTTGGGTTCAGAGGAAATAAAATTCTATCCTGGCACAGCTTACAGAGACCGGCTCTCTGTAAATATTCCGACGGCGGGAAGTATTACGTTGGTCCTGCAAGCCTTAATTCCTCCGGCTTTATTTTCTCCAGAATCCGTTAAGATTAATTTTAATGGCGGAGCTACTGATACTTTTTTCTCGCCAACAATTGATCATTTTCGCTACGTTTTTTTAAAAATTTTGGAAAAAATGGGGGCTGAAGTTGAAATTAATATTTTACGACGAGGTTATTATCCGGAAGGTATGGCAAAGGTTGAAGTAAAAGTTTTGCCATCCAAACTAAAAAACATTAATCTTGTTGAAAGAGGTCAGCTTAAAAAAATTTTAGTGATTTCTGGAGCTTCAAATCATTTAAAGAATAAAAAAGTGGCTGAGCGCCAAATTGCCGGAGTAAGAGAAATTCTGGGAAAATTGAAATTACCAACGAAAGAAAAAGTTGAATATTACGATACTCGCTGTCCAGGTAGCCAAATTTGTTTAATTGCTGAATTTGAAAAAACAATAATCGGAACGGACAATTTGGGAAGACTTGGAAAAAGAGCAGAGGATGTTGGGAAAGAAGCAGCTTTAGAACTATTACAAGAGCAGAAATCTGGCGCTTCTCTAGATAAACATTTAGCTGACCAAATTTTACCCTATCTGGCCCTGTCTTCTGGTAAATCTGAGGTTACTGTTTCTGAAGTCACCAATCATTGCAAAACCAATATTTGGGTAACTGAAAAATTTATCAATGGAAAATTTAAAATTAAAGGTAATTTAATTATATGGAATCCATTTTAATTCAAGCTAACGCAAAAATAAATCTCGATTTAAAAATTGCTGGGAAAAGACCTGACGGTTATCACTTAATTGAAAGCTTATTCCAATCCATTGATCTTTCTGATTTTTTATTATTTGAAAAGTCAAAAAATGACAATTTAACTGGAGCTATTATCCGCCCTTCGTCCCCCCCAAAAAAAAATTTGGTGGGAGACAAGTCTCAAAATATTATTTTTAAAGCTAAAAAAATTTTAGAAAAAACTTTAAAGAAAAATTTGCCATGTCGTATCCATCTTCAAAAAACAATTCCAATTGCTGCCGGGCTAGGTGGCGGAAGTGCTGATGCGACTGCTACTATATTAGCCTTGAATCTTCTCTTTAATTTAAATTTATCGAGAAAAGAATTAATGGAAATCGGAATAAAAGTCGGGGCAGATGCACCATTTTTCTTTTATGGCGGGACCTGTAAAGTAGAGGGAATTGGTGAAAAAGTAACTCCCGTTAGCCAAAAAATATCAAAATTTTTCGTCCTTTTTCGTCCTCATAAAAGAATTGAAACCCAAAAAATGTACGAGCTTTATGATAAAACCGGTAAGAGTTTTTTGGAAATAAATCGAGAGGTTTGCCCAGAAATAAAAAAAATAGAAAAATATTTTTCAAAATTCAAATTAAAACCGAGGCTTTCTGGCTCAGGCCCTACCATGTTTTGTGGTACAAATAATTATAAATTAGCCAAAAGGGTTGTCGAAGGATATAAAAATTTTAATGGAGATATTTTTATTTGTCGTCCCCAAAAGAAAGCTTTAAATATTGTTGAATTATGAATGTAGCTATTATTTTAGCTGCTGGCGACAGTGAAAGAACGAAAGGGATTAATAAGATTTTTTATAAGATTAAAGGGAAACCTCTGATTTTTTATACTATTTCAGTTTTGGAAAAGCACCCTCAAATTAAAAAAATAATTTTAGTAACTAAAAAAGGTGATTTTAAAAAATTTTTTTCTCTTATTAAAAAATATAAATTTAAAAAAGTAACAGCGGTAATCGAAGGCGGAAAAGAGCGCCAGGATTCGGCTTTTAATGGATTGAGGACGGTTGAAAGATTGAAAGCCAGGCCCGGAGATTTAATCTTATTCCATAATGGAGCTAACCCCTTAGTTTCTCAAGAAGAAATTGGTAAAGTGATAAAAGCGGCAAAAAAATACAAAGCAGCTCTGGTTGGACAACCAGCAAAAGACACCATAAAAGAAATAAATAAAAATGGATTTTTAGTTAGAACAATTGATAGGAAAAAGATTTTTTTAGCTCAAACCCCTCAGGTTATCGAATATAATTTGGCTAAAAAAGCTTTCGAAAGGGCTTTAGAGAAAAAATTTAAGGAGACAGACGATGTTTCTCTGGTAGAAAGATTGGGAGAAAAAGTCAAAATAGTCCCCTGCTCTTATAAAAATATCAAGATCACTACTAAAAATGATTTAAAAATAATCGAGGCTTTTTTGAAAAATAAATGAAAGTGATTTTTGCAAAAAATATTGGCTTTTGTTCAGGAGTAAAAAGGGCGGTATCTATTGCTAAAAAATCAGTAAAAGAAGATCCAAAACCAATTCAGTTTTTGGGAAGTTTAGTCCATAATGAAAAAGTAATTGAAAGGTTTAGAAAGAAGGGGGTAAAATTTGTAGTTTCCCCAAAACAGGCCATCTCGGGAACTTTAATTATCCAGGCCCATGGATTTCCACCCCTTTCTGAAGAGATTAAAAAAAGATTATTAATAAGGGATGCCACCTGCCCTTTGGTTAAAAAGGCTCAGGTATTAGCCAACTTTCTTTATCAAAAAGATTATCAAATAATTATTGTCGGAGATAAAAATCATGCTGAAACAAAGGGAATAAAAGGATACATTGATAATAAAGCTACAATTGTTGAGAATGAAAATCAGGCTAAAAAACTTCCGAAATTTAAAAAAATCGGAATTGTAGCACAAACAACTCAAGGGATAGAGAAATTTAACCAAATTATAAAAATTTTAAAAAGCAAAACTAATGAAATTAAATGGTTTAACACTATCTGCCCCGAAGTAAATGCCAGACAGAAAGAACTGAATGAAATTTTAAGAATAAGTGGGGGGATTTTAGTAGTTGGGTCTCGCTCATCAGCTAATACTAAAAGATTAGTAGAAAAAGTAAAAAAATTAAAAAAGAAGGTTTTTTGGATTAATTCTTTAGAAGAACTAAAAAACAAAAAATTAAAAGGAATTTCTACGTTGGGAGTAGTCTTTGGTACCTCTACTCCAGATTGGGAGATCGAAAAAATTAAAAAATATTTAGAAAAAATATGATTAAAAGAAGGAAAACCAAAGTAGTAAAAATCGGAAGTCTAAAAATTGGAGGTAACTTTCCAATATTAGTTCAATCGATGACCAACACGCCTACTTCAGATGTTGATAAAACTGTACAACAAATAAAAAGATTAGAGAAAGCAGGTTGCGAAATAATAAGGGTTGGAGTGCCTGATTTAAAATCGGCTAAAGTTCTGGGAATAATTAAAAGGAAAATTAATATTCCTTTAGTGGCTGATATTCATTTTTCGGCAAAATTAGCAATTGAAGCTATAAATCGGGGGGTAGATAAAATCAGAATAAATCCAGGTAATTTCCCGAACTCGGGATTAGAAAAAATAGTCAACTTGGCAAAGAAAAATAAAATTCCAATCAGGATTGGAATAAATAGCGGATCTTTGGAGAAAGATTTACTGGGAAAACATAAAAGAGTAACCGCAGAGATGATGGTAGAATCGGCTTTAAGGAATATTGAACTGATGGAAAAGTTTGGATTTTATAATTTAGTTATCTCTCTTAAAACTCCCGATGTTTTAAGAACTGTAAAAGCATATGAAATGTTATCAGAAAAGGTTAGTTATCCTCTTCATGTAGGGGTTACCGAAGCTGGGGGAGAGTTTTCGGGAACTATAAAGTCAGCAATTGCTTTAGGATATTTACTTTTAAAAGGGATAGGAGATACTATAAGAATTTCTTTAACTTCTAACCCGGTGAAAGAGATGGAAGTTGGTTGGGAGGTCTTAAAAAGTTTAGATTTAAGAGAAAGGGGGGTAAAAATTGTCAGTTGCCCTACTTGTGCCAGAACTTCAATTGATGTTTTAGGGTTAAGTAAAAAAATTGAAAAATTAACTTCTAAAATTAAAACGCCACTTAAAATTGCAATAATGGGTTGTATAGTTAATGGTTTAGGAGAGGGCAGAGAGGCGGATTTAGCAATTGTAGGCGACGGTAAAAATCTAGTCCTAATTATGAAAAATGGAAAGATTGTTGAAAAGATGAATGAAAAAAAAGTTTTGGAATTATTCAAAAAAGAGTTGGAAAAATATCTTTAAATTAAATAATATTTATTGCGGAAACAAAAAGCCCCCGAAGTATCGGGGGCTTTTTCATCTTAGATTATCTTCTAAACTTTTCCGCTCTTCTTTTTGCCCAACAATCTCTACAATAAATTGGTCTGTCGGGAGCTGGTTCAAATGGGAGTTCGGTTATCTCGGTTCCGCAATCGGCACATTTCCAATTTCCTTTAATCATCGGGCGAGGTGCAAAACCTCCCTCTGGTTGATCAAATTTTTTGAAGGCCATATGTTATGACAAATTACGAATAAAAAAGCGACCTTTTTGACTCCTAAGTCGCTCTACTTAATTTGGGCCCTCAATTTTTAGATGAAAGACTTACTTAAGATATACGACTTATTCGCCTAGCCCGATTATAATTTAATCATTTTAACATGTCAAGTGGAATAGACCAATGACTTTATTTTGCTTTCCCCCCTCTTCCCTTGATTCCTCTAAAATAATACTGAAAGTTTTTACTGCCTCTCCGGTCTTATCGATGATTAATTTAATTCCTCTTTCTTGAATAAATTCTTGAGTAGCCTTGATAACCTCTGCTACCCCTGCTGCCCCAGTACCGATAACGATTGTGTCTGGATTTTGATCTACTGCTCCTTTTACATCTTCGATATTGATTGTATGGCTTTCTTTCCCTCTCCGTTTTAAAACCTCACCCGTCCAACGGACTTCTAGGTCGTAGTTATATGTTGTTCCGTTAATAGTAATTGAACCAAAATGATACTCCTCTATCATGTTTTAGGCGCTATTTATATTTAAGTTCGACCACTTACCGCAGCGGTCGCCCCATCTGGCTATGATTTTCCCCTCAATTCGGGCCTCAATCACTTCACAGTGATTAGGACAACCTTGGCATTGAAAAGAAGTACACTTAATATCTCTATCAGAAATTTCAAAACCAAAGAATTTAGTTCTTTGAGGAGCCACTTCTTTCACTAGAAGCCCTACCCCAAATGCCCCCATTACCGTGTTATAAGAAGGAACGACAATCTTTTGGCCTAGAGCATCTTCGAAGGCTTTTCTCATCCCTACATTTTCTGAAACCCCTCCTAAAAAAACAATTGGAGCTTTTATATTCTTTCCCCTGGCGACGTTATTCAAAAAATTCCTGGCTAAACCATAACAAAGCCCGGCTACAATATCTTCGGTTGAGTGACCAATTTGTTGTTTATGAATCATATCTGACTCACAAAACACAGTGCAACGACTGCCTACAGTTGTGGGGTTTTTTGATTTTAAAGCTATCTCTCCAAATTGTTCTATCGGAATCCCCAATCTGAAAGATTGGGCATCGAGAAAAGCGCCAGTACCGGCGGCGCAAATTAGATTCATCGCAAAGTCAACCACCACTCCGTTCTCTAAAATTATAATTTTTGAATCTTGGCCACCAATTTCGATTACTGTCCGGACATCGGGGACAAAAAAGGAAACGCCCTTAGCGTGAGCAGTAATTTCGTTTTTTATTAAATCAGCTCCCGTAATCACCCCAGTTAAATATCTGGCTGAGCCAGTGGTCCCTACGCCAGCAACTTCAATTTCCGGATTGTGGGTTTGGGTGAAATTTTTCAATTCTCTCATTCCTTTTTTAACAGCTTCGATTGGATTTCCCTCTGTCCGAAAATAAGATGAAAACAAAATTCGATTTTCTGCGTCGATTAAAACGAACTTTGTTGAGATAGAACCAACATCAATGCCTAAATAAGTTTTCATAGCTTTTTAGTCTGATAATGATTTCTTACTACATCAATAAAGGCTTCGAGTCTTGTATTGATTCCAGCTTCGGCTACTTGTTCATCTAAAGATAAGGATGAAAATGGAATTCCACTCTCTTGATGAATTTTTTCCAAAATCGGCCGAACGGTAACCTCAGGCATGCACCCGAACGGAAGAAGATGAATTATGCCATCGAAATCTTCTTTAATATAATGAAGCATTTCATAGATAGCGTCTCTCCCATGACCACCAACAGTTGATTTTAAATAGGGGTTTATCTTTCTCTGAATTATCCAATCTTTCCAGGGGAAAATTAATTTTTTTAGATGATAGGTAATATCCATCTCGCGGTGAACTTCAATTCCAGCTTCACCTAATTTTCTTTCTAAATCAAAGTTGATTGTTGAATCACAAACAGTGTAAATTTCTCCAACTAGGGCAACCTTTGGTAATTCTTTTTCTTTCTTTGTTTTTATTTTGGAAAATTTTTGGAAAATTTCTTTTTTGAATTTTGAAAAATCTTTTTCTTTCTTTATTGTTTCTAGTTGTAAAAGAGTATCGGTTAATAATCTATCTGTCCGACCCCTCTCAATCTCTCTTGGTCTATAATATTGAGCCATTTTCTCGATTTTTTCAATCAATCCTAACTTTTTAAAGAAGAATCGGCCGGCTTTTATTATTTGCCAAAAAGAAGCTCCCGAAACTTTTTTTATTGCTCGATAAACATCCCTTGGGGCAGCTCTAAAATCTAAAAAATTAATATCATACCCCGCTTCTTTTAAAACCTTCTCTTGAATTACTCCATAATATCTTTGTCGGCAAGAGCCGCCAACATTTTGAACCATAAAAATGGTATTTGCTCCTTTTTTTAAAGCTGGGAGATAATTACCGAGGGTTACTTTCATTGGAAAACAATACATTTCTGGAGCAATTTTTGCTCCCTCAGCAATAGTTTCTGAATTTGTCTTTTCGGGAGGAACAACTTCTAACCCTAATTGCTCAAAAAGGGCCTTAAAAGCAATAGTATAATTACCCCATCTAGCAAAAGTAATTATTGGTTTTTCTCTAATTTCCATAAATTTATTTTATTGTGTCCATAAAGGCCTCTAGTCTTGTTTGAAATCCAGCTTCGCCGGTCTGCTCATCAACTATTAAGTATAAAAAGGGGATTTTACTTTGTTTAAATTCCCTTTCGACAAACTCTTTTAAAACAGCATCGCAACCACACTGAAAAGAAGAAATCTCAATGGCTCCCGTAATCTTATACTGTAACACTTCTTGAATTTTCTCCATTATCTCTTTGCCAAATTCCCAATGAAATTCTATCGCGACCGCTGATCTGTGTTGATTACTACGCTGATTTTCGCTGGTTGGAACCTCACCAATGAAAATCACTTCGGCTCCAAGTTTTTCTAGTTTTTCTTTCATCCTTAAATTAACAAATTCGTCAGATAAATTGTAGGGGTGAGAAATCAAAATAATTTTTTGTTTCGGAGACTGAATTTTTTTAAAAAATTCTTCCTTCTGTTTTTCTTTTAATTCTTTTTCTTTTAAAAAAGCTATTTTCGCAGCTTTTTCTAAATCTTTTTTATTTTTATTTAATTTTCTCCCCAATCTTTCAAGGGTTTTTTCAAATTTTTCTTTCCTTTCATCGAAAGTTTCAGTTAAAATGGGTGTTTTCACTAAAATTTTCGCCAAATCAGGAATCCCGAAGAATTTTGGGCAATATTCTAATTTTTCTTCGTTTGCTTTTAATCTCGGTACAAAAATTAAATCACATTTGGGGCCCGCAGAAGCGGGAGGGTGGAGGGAGGGTTGGAGTCCGTCTAACCACAAGAGATGCCCCCAATAAACTTTGTTTGAAAAACAAGTTTCAGGGTCCGAAGCTTTTACTCCCATTTCAACAATTTCTTTATTGGTCGGAGGAGAAAGTAAAACTTTAAATCCGAGATTCTCGAAGAAAGTTTCCCAAAATTGAGGTTGTTTCCAATAAACTAGCGCTTTTGGGATGCCAATAGTCATACTTCGATAAACTCAGTATGACTATGAATAAATTGAAGAGCCATAGATTAAAACAAAGTTTTTTGACGAGAGGCCATTTTTTCTTCACCCTGAGAAAAAATTCTTATTTTGCCGTAAACTCCGTCATAGCCAGGTTGGATAAATACCCTACCCTCCCTTATTCTAATAATTCCTTCGGCAATTTCTGGCAAAGTGGCTTTTTCTAATTCTTCTCTCGAAATATCAATTAGAACATTAAACTCATTTCCAAATTTGTCAATTAAATTTTTGTATTCTTGCTCAACTTGTTTCGCGCCAGAAAGCACGCCTAAGGCGTCAGCAATTATTTCTTCTAAAGGAACTAAACTTTTGAAAGGAATGGCATTTTCAGGTTTAAAACCTGCTGGTCGATCAGCTAATTCCTCAACTCTATTTAAAACTCCGATAGTTAAGGGCCTCCCGCAGTTCGGGCAGATATTGTTATATTTTTTTGACTCCTGAGGAGACAAGGAAATTCCGCAAATTCTGTGCCCATCATAATGATATTTTCCCTCTTCTGGAAAAAATTCAATAGTGTAAAGGAACTTTTGAGGATTTTTTGATTTTATTGCTTCGATAATTGCTGAATAACTTAATTCGGTATCAAAAACATTAGCTTCTCGACCTAACTTGGCCGGGCTGTGCGAGTCACTATTTGAGATTAAGGCAATTTTTCGACCATCAGGCATTCGCCAAAGCATTGAAGGATTTGCTGAAAGCCCTGTCTCGCCAGCAAAAATATATTTTGAATACTCTTCAAAGCACTCCTCTAAAGAATCAAATCCAGACCTTGAGCCAAAGAGACTAAACCATGGAGTCATTAGATGTCCCGGTACTATTAGGCAATTTTCCGAAATATTTAAAACTATTTTAGCTAATTCTTTTGCGTCCAGCCCTAGGATCGGCCGACCGTCGGCCTTTAGGTTGCCTATCCAACCTAAGTGAACGTTAATTTTTTCAGCGATATCAAACGAGGGAGCGAAAATTATAATATGAATTTTCCTGACTTTTCCTCTTTTCGAATAAATACAACTAATTTCAGTAGTTAAAATAAATCGAGTTTCGCTAACGCCTAACGATGTTGATTTTAATTTAAAAAGGCTGGGTTCAGCTGGCTCTAGTTTTTCTTTTAAATTTCTAAACCATTCAGTGTGGGTGAAATCTCCGGTCCCTAAAACTTTAATTCCTTTAATTTTTGCCCATTTATCAAGATTTTCTAAATCCATCTGAGGAGAAGTTGCTCTTGAGTATTTAGAATGTAAATGGAAGTCAGCGATAAATCTCATAGTTTTGTTTTTCTGTTACATTGACGGGCGGTGGGTGGATTGGAGTCCATGTCCCGGCTTGTTGCTGGGGAATATTTACTATGCAAATGAAAATCGACGATAAATTTCATATCTTTAATTAAAGTTTACCATTTTTATCGATTTTTTACTATTTTAAAAAACCGCCTAAACAAATTGCTGGCGGCTTGTTAAAAAAGCGGAGACTGTCTGAATTAAAAGTATCCATTCTTTTTTAAGAATTCTCGACTTTTAGCTAGATCCTCTTCGCTCCATACTTCAAGAATTATCGGTCCTTCAAAGTTTATTTTCTTCAATTCCTCCAAAACGGCAATACAATCCACTTCTCCAGACCCCAAGGGGTAATGAATATCTAATTCTTCCCTATAACCATCATTAAAATGAACTATAGAGATCTGTTTTTTGAACTTCTCTATAAAAAGAAGGGGGTCAATCCCGGAAGTTAAAGCATGAAGGGTATCTAGGGTTAGCCCAATATCCTCTTTGATAAAGGGTTCAAATTCTTCTGGTTTTTGGAAAAGCGGCTCGCTTCCGGGTAGATTCTCTAAGGTCAATTTAATCCCATTTTTTTGGCAATGATCGTAGATCTCGAGAATACTCTCTTTCGCTCCTTCTTTGGTTATGTTGCCCATTAGAGAATATATTTTCGGCATTGAAGAGAAGCAACCGGGGTGCATCACAACTTTCCTTATCTTCAATTCCTGGCATAGATCGATGTGTTTTTTAGTCTCCTCGACAGATTTTTTTCTTATCCCCTTATAAAGACCGGAGATCTGGATTTCTCCAGCAGGAAGGTGATAACTTACTTCTTTGAATTTGGAGATTCTTTTCCTTAACTCATCTATCAGAAATGAGGGAATGCGAAATTCAGCTAAAGGCAAAGTAATGGCAACTATCTCTATTACTTCAAATCCAGCTTCTTTTACAACTTCTATAAATTTATCAAATATTTCTATCCAAACTACAGCTAATTTGGCCAGATCATCTTTTGTTAGTCCTGCCAGATATTTTTCCGCATATTCTGGGCTTTTCCCCTCCAGAAGGTTCATTGAGACTCCGAAATTCATCGCTTTTCTTTTTTCCATTGCGCCTCCTTCTTATATTCTCGCTCTTTTATGTAAAAGAGCTATCTATATTCTTAAAATTATTAAAATTAAATGTCAAGATAAAATCCGTTTATTTGAGGTACCCCGGATAATTTGCTATGTAAATGAAAATCAGTAATAAATTTCATACGGAAAATTTTCTAGATAAAATACTATTTTTTGCTAAAAAATTTTTCTTCTAATATTCCAAAACCAGCTAAAACTACTAAAGTTAAAAAGGTAGCAAAAATCGCTAATAAATAAAATTGGGTTCCAACTGTCAATCCTACTGCGGCTGTTACCCAAAGTCCGGCAGCAGTAGTTAAACCCTCAATTTTTCCTTCTCCTCGGAAAATAGCTCCTGCCCCAATAAAACCCATTCCAATAGCTATTGCTGTAATTATCGAAGAAGAATCAACAGAACTAGGCTTGGTAAGAAGTAGGGAAAGTACAGTAAAGAGACAAGCGCCCAAGGCCACTAAACTATAAGTTTGAAGTCCAGCCTGTTTTTTTTTGCACTCTCTTTCTATGCCAATCAAAGCTCCTAAAAAGGCAGCTAGGAGTAGCTGGTAAATAATTTGAATCTCCATATAAAATTAAAGTTTGTAAACTTTGTAATCTTCTCGAACTTTTTGGCTTACTTTTAAACCAACCGAATCCCCGGCTTTGGCTTCCTTGAATTTTTGATGTTCGATTTCCATTGATTCCACTGCCTGGGTAAAATCAGTTTCTCCTCCGACTATTCGAATAGTGTCGCCAACCTTTAAAGTATCAGTAAGCTCAATCACCCCTACTCCAATATGGCCAAAATAATGAGTAATTTTACCAATTAATTTTCCTTCTTCGGGCGTTTCATTTGGCATGTTTTTTAAAAATTATTTTCTATTTGAGTCGACCTTTTTACCAAAGCTGCTGTACGAATCCACGAATCCGCAGCTTCGAATACGAATTTATGTATATTTAGAGTTTTGTTTTTTCTCTTTTTTAATTAACTTAATTAATTTTTCAACCAATTTTTTAGGTTCTTTTTCGTAAATAATTTTTTTCACTCCCCGGTAAGGACCAGTAGCAATAATTTTTATTTTATCAGCCGTGCCCCCAGACCCTACCAAGACTCCAATTGGTTTTTGAATTTCAAAGGCAGTAGCGAATTCATGTAAGGTACCCATCCTACCACAAACGATAATAACTCCATCTACCGATTTTGTCATGATTACGTTTCTGCCAACGTAATCGGCACCGGTATAAACCATAACATCAAAAGCATCAATTGGAAGTTTGTAGGTTTTTAAATGAGCGGCTTCTGATGGCGCTGGAGAAAAACCAATTGAAAATCCATGAACCCCCTTACAACCCTGAGCGGAAAAATAAGGAACGCCGGTAGTTGCACCAGTAATCAAAATACATTTTTGTTTAGCAATTTCGCGACCGACTTCTTTAGATAGTTCCTCAATATTTTTGCAGCAATGATTAATCTGAGCTGCACCCGAAACGGCAATTTTGTAACTCATAGATAAATCTTAACACATTTTTCCTAACTAAAAAAGAGGTCTAGAAAAATACCTCTTTTTTAGTGAGGGGGTATAGCTTTAACGAACTTAGCTGAGTTCAAACCTAGCTGCACATTGCCAGGGACGTCCTTCTAGCCTCCTTCCTTAAAACTATTTGTGCTTAGAGAATAACATCTCGCACCCCCTCACTTTTAATGATAATTTACCACAATTTACTGTCAAGATTCTCTTCTCCACAGCTGTGTGCCCTTGGGTCGAATCGAACGACCATTTTAGGCTCCGGAGGCTCACGTTCTATCCGTTGAACTACAAGGGCTTATTTTTCAGCAATTAAATAAATATTACTTTCTTTTGTTTTTTGACTTTTAGAAATGCCAATTTCTTTTATTTTAAAATCCGACTTTTTCGCCAATTTCTCCAATTCATTTCTGCTAAAATAATGAACGTATCTTTGGCAAACATCGCGCCAGGGGATAAAAAAATCCTTAAAATCAAGTTTTGATTTTCCTAAAATTTTTAAAATTGAAGATTTGAAAAAACTTAAAACTCTCTCCCTTTTTCCAATTAAAATCATCTCCAAAGGATTTAAATTCCAGATAGTTAAAACTAATAGGCCTTTTGGCTTTAAAACTCTTTTGATTTCTTTTAGGAACTGCAAGCGAAATTCTTCTGAAGGAACATGATGGAAAACTGCAAAGTTTATAACTTTATCGAAAAAATCCTCTGGAAATGGTAAATTTAAAGCAGGAGAAACTATAAATTTACCTTGAGAATATTTACTTTTTGCAATTTCAATCAACTTCTCCGAAATATCTACACCGAAATAATCAATTTCAATATTTTTGAAAACTTCAAAAAACCGTCCATTACCGCAACCCAAATCTAAAATCTTGTCACCCGGCAGAATGAATTTTAAAATCCATTCTTGAATTTCTTGCGGAACAAAACTTCTAGTATTTGAGAAATCTTCAGCAATTAGATTATAATCTTCTTGAGTCTTTTTTAGTAAATATTCGGCGTATTCTCTTTCCATGAAAATTATAGATAAAACACTAATTAAAGAACTAATTAAAACTAAGATCAAAACTTCAGTTGATTTAGCCTCTTTTAAGAGAGGGGTGGCAAAAAAATATAAAATCCCTTGCCCGAGTAATATTGAACTATTAAAAGTTTATCACGAATTGGTGAGAAATAAAAGTATTAAAAAATCAGCAAAATTAGAACATGTACTTAAAACTCGGCCAATTCGCTCACTTTCTGGGATTGTTAATATTTCTGTCCTAACAAAGCCCTATCCCTGTCCGGGAAAATGCCTTTACTGTCCTATCGAAAAAGGAATCCCAAAAAGCTATCTTTCCGGAGAACCGGCAGTAGAAAGAGCTAAAAAATTAAATTATGATCCCCATTTACAAGTTAAAAAGAGAATTGAGATGTTAGGAAGTGAAGGTCACCCAACTGATAAAATTGAATTAAGAATAGTTGGTGGAACTTGGTCTTTTTATCCTAAAAAATATCAGACCTGGTTTATCAAAAGATGTTTTGATGCTTGCAATCAAAAAATCAGTAAAACTTTAGAAAACGCTCAAAGATTAAATGAAAAGATGAGGCATCGAATTGTAGGATTGTCGATTGAAACGAGGCCAGATTTTATTACCGTTTCAGAAATTAAAAGATTAAGGGAATTAGGTGTAACAATGGTTGAACTCGGAGTCCAGAGCATTTATGACGATGTTTTAAAACTAAATTTGCGAGGGCACGGAATTAAAGAAACAATTTTTGCTACAAAATTGCTAAAATATGCGGGATTTAAAGTGTTATATCAAATAATGCCCAATCTGCCAGGTTCCAACTTACAACGAGATGAAAAGATGTTTGAAGAACTTTTTCATAATCCTAATTTTCGGCCAGACCTTTTAAAAATTTATCCTTGTGCCTTGGTGAAAAAAGCACCACTTTATCGTTGGTGGAAGCGGGGTCAATACAAACCTTATGCCGAAAGGCAACTGATAAATCTCGTCAAAGAAATAAAAAAGAAAGTCCCGTATTTTGTTAGAATCCAAAGAATTACTAGAGATATTCCCTCTCAAAGTATTGTTGTTGGTGGAGCTAAAATTTCTAACCTAAGACAGATCATCACCGAGGATATGGAAAAGGAGGGCTGGCAATGTAAATGTATAAGATGCCGAGAAGTAAAAGAAAATTACAATCCTAAAGAAAAATTATATTTATTTAGACAAGATTATGATGCGTCTCAGGGAAAAGAAATATTTTTAAGTCTAGAAACGAAAAATAGGGAAAAACTCTATAGTTTATTGAGGTTAAGAATCCCCTCCCAAAAACATTTTTTCCCAGTTTTAGAAGATACAGCTATAATTCGGGAAATCCACACTTATGGTCAGCTTAAACCTCTACGAAACCAGGGCCCGTTGATTGCGCCACAACATAAGGGTATGGGAAAGAAATTAATCAAAGAAGCGGAAAAAATCGCAAAAAAAGAATTTAAATTAAATAAAATTGCCGTAATTTCGGGTGTTGGCGCAAGAACTTACTTTACTGGATTAGGATACCGATTAGAAGATACTTATATGGTAAAAAAATTTAAATTTTCTCCTTTAGTTTTCTAAAATCTTTTTCTAAAATTTTTCTAATCTTTGGGAATCTCAGACCGGCAGCAGGATGGTAGGTGACAAAATATTTTTTGTCACTTTTTTTAACCCATTTTCCTCGGAAATCGCTCAACTTTTCTTTTGGAAAAAATACTGAAAAAGCAACTTCACCTAATAAAATAAACTTTTGAGGATTGATAATTTCAATTTGCTTTTTTAAATAGGGAAGGCACGCTTCAATCTCTTTTTTTGTTGGCTTGCGATTTGGCGGAGGTTGGGGCAAACATTTTAGGGGGCTGGTAATAAATATCTTTTCTCTTTCAATTCTGGCTATTTTTAATAACTGGTTTAAAAACTTACCAGCTCTTCCAATAAAAGGTCTTCCGGTTTTATCTTCTTCGACTCCAGGAGCCATCCCTATAATCATAATTTTGGCATTAACTGGCCCTTCTCCGGGAACAGTATTTTTCCGCGTTTTCCACAAAGGACATTTTTTGCAATTTCTAATTTCTCGGTTTAATTTCTCAATTTCAGCTTCTTTTTTCATTAAATTAATTTGGTAATTAAATATCCTATAATTGAAAACAGAGCGATTGATGGTAGAGCAGGGACTGGCTGACGGACTTTTTGTTTTGCAAAAAAATAAAAACCGACAAAAAGACCAATTAAAGAAAAAATGGCAACTATTATTGAGTTTAAAAACCCCGAAGGAATTAAAGAGGAACAAAATAGCAAAGGAAAAACAATATCTCCACCGCCTAAAATTAGAAATTTTCCGCCCGACTTAACTTCGTTTAAGTTCGCTCGGAATCCTGAAATATTGGACGGGATAACTAAAGCCAGAAGAGCTTTCTGCTCTATCATTTCTTTTGCCATTTTAACCATGTGTTTTGTCTTATAAACAGCGATAAAATCATAAATCGAGAAAATTATTAGAAGAGCTATTATAATTAGGGGTTGAAGGGCTAATCCTAAAGTACTACCTACTCCAGCTATTCCTAAAATGATTAAAATATCTTGATTTAAAATGGAGGGTTTTGCCCACCACCAAAAAACCAAACTAATAAGCAGAAGGAAAGGAATTGGCTCTGATAACCAATCTTCAAAAAAAAGTAATCCGCCAAGAAAGGTAACCGAGACAAAAATGATTTTAAAAATTATTCCTTTTCCTTTTTTAAACTTTAAAAAATAAGTGATAAGTAAAATGAATAAAGTAACAATTAAAAAAGAAAAAATAAATCTCCAAAAAGAAATTTGGGGAAGAGTAATTTTTTTTATTTCTAAAACTTCATTTATTTTATAAGCCGCGGCAATCCCTAATCCTAAGGTTAGCAGAAATAAAAAAGCCTCCCAAAGGAAAATTTTCCAAGGAACTTGCATGAGAATTGGTTTTAATTCTTCATTTAATTTGGGCATTTAATCTTCTTTGAGCTTCAATTTTTTCTCGATTAGAAATTTGGCTTATTTTAATTCCTCTTTCTATGACCTCTAAGGTTTTATCATAAGTTTCTCGATCGACCGGATAAGGCGTTCCGTCTTTGCCGCCCACTGAGAATGAATATCTGGCCGGATCTTCATAAGAAGGCTTAGCTCCATAAATTATCTCAGAAACAAGAGATAAAGCCCTGATGGTTTTGGGACCAACACCCTTTAATGATAAAAGTTTCTCGAAATTTTCTGGGGTTTCAGAATGAGCAGCAAAGATTGTTTTCTTTAATCTTTTTAAATCAAATTTTTCTTCAACAACTGGATGCCAATAAAATTCTTTATCGTAAAGCTCCATCAAGGTTAAATTTTTTGCTCTTTTTGTTTGAATTAAATCTAGATCCTTTAAAAAAGTTTTGGGCTCTTCTTTGATTAATCCAGTAGAAATTTCTTTATTCTCTCTGCTTTCTTTTGCTGTTAGATTCAAAGGTTTTCCGCGAATATCTGAAATGATCCCCGAGTGAGGTTCTTCGGTAAAATCTTTAACGCTCGGAGAAAACCAGTGATAACGACGGGCAGTTTGATTTTCAGTATTCATCCCCTGTTGAATAACTGCCCATTGGCCAGATTGTGTAAATAAAAAATTGTGCTGATAAATTTGATAATTGTCTTGAATTAGAGAGGAATCGACCTTGGCTGCCATTTTAGAGGCGTAAATTAAATCCGGAGCGAAAGAAAATCCCCGCGATATGCCATAAGCTTCAATTTCTTCAGGAGTTTTTCTTGATTCTTTTTTCCCGCCACAAATATAAATACCTAATCTGTCTTGAATATCAAAAAGAGCAACTTTAATTGCGCCAAGAGTTGTTGTAGTAAGGCCCGAACTATTCCAGTCAAAACCCATTACACATCCTAAACTCTGAAACCATACAGGATCAGAGAACCTTTTTAAAACTTCCTCGGGAGAAAATTCTTCTCTAATGACAATAATAATGCCTCTTGCCAATCTTTTCATCCTCTCAAAAAGCCAGTAAGGACACTTCCCATAATCCAATGGAATTGTGGCAATTCCTGTTCGCATATTCTACTTAATTTTATCAAAAAACTGGCCTTTTAGCCAGCTTTTTATTTAAAATTTGAACCTAATTTAATGAGAAATGATATCATCTGCCAATTTATAATGCTCCAATGCTTGTTTTACCCAAGAATATTTTTTGGCATAATTTAAGGCTTTTTTTTCTGATTTTTTAATCAAATTTGGATTGGAAATAATTTTTTTAATTTTAAAGGCTAATTTTTGGAAATCTTTTTCGACAATTTGGCCTGCTTCTTTCAACATCTCTCCTGAGCCTTCCATATATCTACCAGCAATTAAGGTTCCGGTTCCTAAAATATGAGCTATAATTCCGCTTTGAGTACATTTTTTTGGCCAATAAAAATTTATATCAAGGGCTTTCTGAAAAATTGGAAGCATTTTCCCCGGCAGCCAGGTTTCAAGAAAAAACTTATTTATGCCATTGTGAAGTTTTCTCAGTTTTAAAGCGTATTTTAACTTTTTTTTACTTTTTTCTCTTGGAGTTCCCACATAGATGGCTACTATTTTTTTATCGGGAATGAATTTTTGAAGAAGATCTCTCATTAAAAAGAGTCTTTCTGTGTTTTTATCAGGAGAAACAAAGCCAGAATTTCCTATCAATAAAACATTGGGGTCAAAAAAAATATTTTCTCTTTTCAATTCAGTTTTTTGCTCTTTTTTTAAATCAGATTTTTCAACTAAAAATTCGTAAATTTTCCTCTTAGTTTTGTTTTTAGACATCTTTATTATTTCGGGAAAAAGATGAATACCGTGTTTTAGAATATGAGTTTTAGAAATATATTTTGGAAATGCCTTTTTAATTGCTAAATAAGACCCCTTACTAAAGACAGTTATTGCATCAACCCAAGGGAAAAGGCGCCTTAACAAACTATATTCTTGTCTTCTCATCCCCCAGGGGGGTTCTTTACTTTGAAAATGAAAAGTGTGTAAACTAACAACTGTTTTAATATTTAACTCTTTCAACTCTCTAAGAAGCCGAGCAAATCCCAAAGAATTTCTCCAGATCCCAAAGGTGTGTTGAACCCAGAGAATATATTTTTCTTCCCCCCTTCTCAATCTTTTTATTCCTTCTAAAATCTCTTTCTTGGAAGGAGCTCTCCTATTAGTAATTCCATACCAAACTTGCTTTGAACTTCCTTTTTTGGCAGGAATTATGCGACCCAGCGAATCTTGGAAATTTTTGAGATTAAAAGAAATCACTTTCCACTTTTCTTTTGGAACTTCTTTAAGAAGGAATTTAAGATAATCGGCTATTCCACAGAGAATTGGCTGATAGGTGCTCACAAAGTAAATTGAAACCATAAATGAATTAAAATTAATTAATTTACATTCTAAATTTTAAAGCAGTATTGGCTATCCTGGCCAAAAATCTTTCGATTTCCGAATAGGCAAAAATGTTTCGAGGTAATCTTACCCGCCAATCCCTTTTTCCATCCCTTAAAAGAGAGGCCCTCATTCTGATTTTGGTTCCTTCGGCCGGAATAATATCAGTTACCACTTCAGCTGGCAAAACCCTGACTAATTTTTCTTCTTTGACATTATAAAGAAAGATATTTTTAACTAATTTTCCTTTTGGGGCAACAATTCCTTTTGCCTGGCTGGAAATTATCACTCCATTTTGAATTTTTGCCCAAGTAATTTTACTATCAATGACAATTGTATTTTGTAATTTTCCGCCCTCGATTTGAGAGTTTATCAAAATAGAATTTTTTATTTTTAAACCCTTTTCAAATTTCCTTCCAATATAATATTTTTCTGCTTCAAAAAACTCCCGAGCTGCCTCCCCTTCATCATTTTTCTTCACAAGTTTGAGCAAGTTTAAAAAGTAAATTTTTAGATTACCGTAATCCCACCAGATTGTTTTTTCTCCCAAATCTTTTTCTCCGATTATTTTTTTTCTCTTCGTTTTTTGGATAAAATTTTTTCTGCTTTTCCTAATCCTCTCCCAGTAAATCTCGCTCCCTCCCTCTAACTGATATTCCTTTTTTCTTGAGGTTAAGGGAACCCATAAATGAAAATCAGTAGTTAAATTTCTTCGTTTTACCTCAATCTCTTTTAAAAATTCGTCAAGCAGAGACTCTAAAAAAGAAATAGATATTGAAAAACAGCCTAAACTTTTAATGAGAGTTACTTTTCCCTCCCTGTCTTCTTTTAAATAACCTTTCTCTAAAAGTTTTTGAATTTTTGGCCAAGAAACTTTTTCCCTTAACAAAATTCCTCTTTTTTTGGTTGGGATTAGAATTCCATATTGTTGCCAATTCTTTTGCCAATCTTTTTTTGAAAGTGAAAATCTCTTTTTTATTCCAAAAATCTCCCCCGGCAAGTTTGTCTCCCTTTCTGTTGTTCCGGAAGGAATAAAAACTTGATCTCCCCAAAAAATTGTGATTCTTCCTTCCCTCGATTTGGCAAAAATTTGGGTTGAAAAAATTGCTCCTTCCAAAACTGTTAAGGGTACCTCTTTCTCCTCAATTTTTATCATTTTTGGAAGCTTAACCCCGGGCTTATTATTGACCTCGGTTCCGCAAAGAGGGGCCATTCTTTTCCCATAACCAGCGGCATGATAAATAGCTAAAGTTCCCTTTTTCTCTAAAATCTCTTTTAAATTCACCATCTCCCCTCCTTTTTGCCAGGCATAAAGAGTACCTAAAAGCTGGCCAGCGCTTCCTGGCCAGTCTTCTTCAATAACAATAATTTTTGTCTTTGGAGATAAAATTTCATTTTTAGTTGCCCCCAATCTTCTTTCCCAATATTCTTTATTTCCCCCTGAGGCAACAACAATTATAACATCAAAGCCTTGATTCATCTGAATTATCATTTTCATTTTTTCAATAATTGGATACTTCACGATAATGAAAAAACAAAGCTCTCAAGCCTTGTTTATTTTTAAATCCTTAGCATTAATTTATTTTATTCTTTCTCTTGCTAAACTGTCAAGCTTTCATTTACTTCTTGAAATTCTAATTAATCCCGAACAAGGAACTATTTCAATCCCTCTTTTTTCTAATTCATCCAAAAGTAAATTCACTCCTAAGGAATCCGAAGACACATGGCCAGCAATAACAACATTAATATTTGCGGCTTCGGCTTCTTTTTTATGCTCTTCTTCCATGTGCATACCAACAACTGTGCCGATTCCGGCAATGGCCATTTTTTCATAAATTTTTGGTGAACCCTCGGTTCCACCAGTAATTTCGGATAAGGCGATTTTGCCACAGCGATTTTCTTTATCGCCGACAAAAATCTTTGGCCCAGCTCCAAGTCTTGCAGCTGTTTTATACTCTTCAATTTCCTTTAAAAGATTTAATAAATCTTCGATTCTTATTAAGCTATTTTCTTTTTTAATTTTTTCTTCTAAAAATTTAGCTGCCAGGTTATCGCAAACAGTATGCAAACACATTAAATTAAATCCTAAAATTTTGGCTGTATCAACTGTCCTTTGATGATTAATTCTGTTTGCTCCGCGGGCAACTTCTGAAATTCTTTCTTTCATCAAGCCCTCGGCAACGTTAATCGGCACCCCATACTGACTCAAAATATCGCATTGCATTTCCATTACTTCAGACAAACTAGCCAAGGCTTTCCCAAGAGGATGATGAGAAATTATCAAATCAATTCCGCCGATTTCTTTTGCTAATAAAATTTCGGCTGGCTCAACATCAATTCCAACTAAAACTTTTTTTATTTCTCTATCTTGACTGACATTTAAAATTCTAGAGTCTAAAAAGGGAGTTTCTAAAGACTCTAAATCAAAATCTTCTCTCTCTTTTTCTGAAAGTTTGTCATATTTTTCTTTTTTTCTCTTTAAAAGTTTTCCGATCGCTTCTCGCCCTCGAAAATCAGCTTCAATTCCTTTATTTATTGCTAGGTTGTAAATTTCTTTTATTTTCATGTTGTTGTAAAATTCTCTGATATAACTCATCAATTAATTTTTCTTGTTTTTTGAAATCTAAAACTTCCCGGCGAATCCGAGCTTTTTCCAGACGAATATATTTGCGTAATGACTGCGGCAACCTTTTCTCTCTCATATAAAACAAGCCTGTTGAGATTTTTAAAAATTTTAAATTTTGAATTGCAATTTTGCATTTTGACAGGCGAAGAGGACTTTGTCCTCTTCTTCTCTTTCGCTTCCATAAATGGAAGCTCGGTATTTGAATTTTGTATTTTTTATTCCCCTTTTATTACTGCCAACGGTACTAATTTGGCCACTTTTTTTGACAAACCAGCATTGTGAACCACTTCTACTACGCTATCTATATTTTTATATGCCATTGGCGCTTCCTCGGCAATGCCTCTTTGAGACCAGCATTTAACAATGATGCCTTTTGATTCTAAACTTTTTACCACTTCTTGTCCAGAGACTCTTCTTATCGCCTCATGGCGAGACATTGTCCTTCCGGCACCGTGACATGTGGAATAAAAAGCCTCTTCCCCTTTTTTTGTTCCTACTAAAACATAAGAGGCGGTTCCCATTGAACCAGGGATTAAAACTGGCTGTCCAACTGAGCGATATTTTTCAGGAATTTCCGGATGGCCAGGTGGAAATGCCCTTGTTGCTCCTTTCCGGTGAACAGCAACTCCCGTT
>Ga0172362_10000374_pt1 | contig 35975 bp, 18 predicted proteins | sample LakKivs1_kivu2a2_FD_114534 | JGI IMG/M metagenome (GOLD analysis project Ga0172362, IMG submission 114534) | Sediment microbial communities from Lake Kivu, Rwanda - Sediment s1_kivu2a2 | ecosystem: Environmental > Aquatic > Freshwater > Lake > Sediment | place: Rwanda: Western Province, Lake... | reverse complement strand
GCAGAGAGGCACAACCTGGTACGAGGCATGGAAAAACATGATTATCTGCCAGCTGCGGCTCGGGCTTTACGATGATGCTCTTGAATCGGCGGTGAGATATACAAAGGAATGCGCCGGCACGCCTTATGAAGCACGTGCCCTGCGCTTCGCGGGGAATCTTTACATGCTTCTGCCCCACTGGGGGACGCGCTCCGGAGGTCGCTTCATACGCGGTCGCTTTGAGCAGGGAATTCACGTCCAATCCCATCGGCATGATAAGAAGAAGGCGGCGGAGTATATGGGGCGGGCGTGCACTCTATATGAGAAGTATGAGGGCGATGCGAGCGCCCTTTCATCATTGCCCTCTGATGAGGCGAAGAAGTGGCGCGAAGAGCGCATTGAGTGCCTTTTTGACCTTGCTGGCGTTTATGCCCGATTCGGGATTTACGAAAACAGCACAGTTTTCTGGTATGCCTCTTGGGGTGAGCGTGATGACGCTCTGGCTGAGACGGCTGGTGAGGAAGATTTTGATGAGTATCACAATGAGTGGGAGATGCGCCGCAGACGCCCCATCGGATTGAGACTTGGTCCTGATGGCTCACCTGCATTCCCCACCCTTCCGAAAAAATATTCCCCGGAGATTTCCGATGATGAGAAGATTCTTTACCTCTTATTGGAGGTGCGGGAACTTGACCCGACGAAGGAGCGGAGATACACGGCACTTTCCCTTTATCGCCAGGCGATGCTCTCCCGCGCCCGCTTCGGTATGGACCGACTCAATCAATATGCAGGGATATATTGGGATAATAGTCAGTTTCCTCTGCGGGAGGAGCTGAAGGATTTCAACCCATGGGAGATGAAGGATAGCGAGGCGCTCATCCTTGCGGGGGGCAAGATTTGTCGGGTTACTTTGCCGGAGGAATGGGACGTGTTGGCGCTCCTGCGGAAGGTCGTCAGGGATTATCCATCAAGCGGGGTTGCGGACGAGGCGCAATATTCTCTGGCACTCTATTATCAGACGCGCCAGCAATACACAGCGGCGATTGCAGAATATGAGGCGCTGAGGAAGGCATTTCCGAAGAGCGAGTGGTCTAAAAACGCTGAGGAGCAGTTGAATCGTATCAGGGCACCGCAGGTGCAGATTTCCCAGACGGGCGTGCAGTTGCCGGGTGAGGGGGCGAAAATACAGTTTGATTATAGAAACGTGACCAAGGTGTGGTTTGTTGCGCGCCTGATTGACCACATCGGGTTCATGGACGAAATTCGCGGGGAGAGTGTTGACCCAGATAAGGGGATGAGGAATTACTGGGCACTGAATCAATGGCACTCGTATTTTTTGAATTATAATGATAATGACCCGGCTTGCAAAATTGCCGCGCGTTATGTGGGGGGCGAGGTGGCACGGTGGTCTGTGGACGTTCATGATGACGGGACATTCCGCTATGCGCAGGAGACCATACAGGCGCCCATGAAGGAAAACGGGGCGTATCTTGTGTTTGCCTATTTAAACGAGCCACCTGCTGAGGATAAAGAGAAAAGCGGTAAGGATGCCATCTTGCCGGGGGCAAGTCGCGCAGTTCTGGTAATAAATGACCTTGCCTATGTGGAGAAACATGTGAAGGATGGGACGCTCTATTTTATCTGTGATGCGCGGAGCGGAGCGCCCGTTGCGGATGCGGAGGTTTCTGTCCTTGATGTATGGAGCACATGGAGCGATTGGGAAAAGCGGAGCATTTATCATAAAGAAATTCACCGAGGCGTTACGGACAAGAATGGGATGTGCGTGATGGAGGTTCCGCCGGACCGTGGCGGGCAATTGCACGTCCTTGTGAAGGCGGGGAAGGAACGTTTTGCCTGGAGCGGGATGACATGGTGGAACAGGTATTATCCCTCCATCATGGAGAACAGACTTTACGCCTATTGCATCACCGACCGTCCCGTATATCGTCCGGGGCAGACGGTGCGGTTCAAGGTCTGGTTGAGGCAGAGAGTGAAGGGGGAATTTCAGAATCTTGCGGGGCAGAGTTTTGGGATTGAGGTTTATGACCCGAAGAGAAACAAGATTTATAATGTCACCAGGAACGCAGACCAGTTTGGCGGGATTGATGGTGAATTCAAGTTGGGCGATGAGCCGCCTCTGGGAGTTTACTACTTTCAGGTCAGCAATGCATACATCGGCGGTCAGAATTTCCGCGTGGAGGAATATAAGAAGCCGGAGTTTGAGGTAACGGTTGAGCCGGGGAAGTCGCATGTGAAACTCGGTGATAAAGTTTCGGCGATTGTGAAGGCGAAGTATTATTTTGGAGCGCCCGTCACAGACGCTACCGTTAGATACAAAGTCTTCCGCGAGGAATACACGCACTCATGGTATCTGCCGGGTCAATGGGACTGGCTTTATGGAGAGGGCTACGGTTTGCCCTGGTATGAATATCCGTGGTTTTCTTGGTGGGGAAGGATGCGCTGTTGCTGGTCGCCGCCGGACTGGTGGTGGGGATGGTATGGCTTGCCTGCACCCAACCCCGTGCGGGAACTGGTGCTGGAGGGAGAGAAACGCATCGGCGAAAAGGGTGATTTGAGTATTGAAATTGATACGTCGCCCGCCCTCAGGGAGCATCCCGACCGCGACCACAGGTATGTCATTCAGGCGGAGGTGCGCGATGCAAGCCGTCGCGTGATTACCGGTGAGGGCTCCATCAAGGTGACGCGTCAGGCATTTTATGCCTTTTTGCAGTCTGACTGCGGATACTATCGCCCTGGTGAGGAGATGGTTATGCATCTGCGCTGTCTGACGCCGGATAATAAGCCCGTCCGGTGCGAGGGCATCCTGACAATTTCATCCGTCATTTACGGCGGTCGAGATAATGCCCGCATTGAGGAAAAGGAGATTGAGCGCCACAAAGTTCAGACCGATGAGGATGGCACGGCGGATATCCGCCTGCGCCCGGAAAAGAGCGGTCAAATCAAGTTCAGGTTTGAGACACCGGATTCGTGGGGGGGCGTGGTGGAGGGTTATGCGCTCGTGTGGGTGTGCGGGGATGATTTTGACGGACAGAAGTTCCACTTCAACGAGCTTGAGATTATTTCGGACAAGCGCACCTATCAGCCCGGTGAGATGGCGCATATTATGATTAACACGAAGCGGTCAGGGAGTTACATCCTTTTTTCGGACGAGGTGGACAACGGCAGTTTGCTTTCATGGCGTCTCCTTTACCTCCCGCATAGACATATCATTATTGATATTCCAATAAAGGAGACGCACAGACCGAATTTCTTTGTTGAGGCGACGGTCGTATCGGATGCATTGGTGCGCCAGCAAGCGGCACAGCTCTGTGTTCCGCCGGAAAGGACAATGTTGCAACTGAGCGTGATGACCGATAAGGCGGAGTATCGCCCCGGTGAGAAGGCGACGGTCAGGGTGAGTGTGAAGACGCCGGAGGGTGCTCCTGCAAAGGCACAAGTGGCGCTGAGCGTGTTTGATAAATCGGTCCTTTACATCCAGCCAGAATTTACCCCGCCCATTGCTAAATTCTTTTACGGGCAGGTGCGTCATCATTCGCCTTACATGAGCACAAATCTGACGGAGCAGTTCGGCTCGTGGGGTTGGATGACTCATCCCTGGCAGAGACTTGACCCATTGCCAGATGCGTGGTATGGCATTTGGGGTCCTGTGATTTCAGACTGGCGCGGGGTTAGCGAGGAGGAATTCAAGGATATCAAGTTGGGGTATGGAATTGGGGGTTATTATCTGGGTGATATGGCAAGAGTGCCGAGGGAGATGGCGGCACGGAGTGTGGCGTTGGATGTCAATGGTGCATTGGCTGCTCCTGCCTCTCAAGCGATGGAAGTAGCAGGTGTCCCAGCTAAGTCGATGAGAGCGGGAGGCGGTGTGGAGGCGCTGGGCGGTGAACCTGCCTTTGTTGAGGCGCAGGTGAGAAAGGAGTTTGCGGACACGGCATACTGGCTTGGAACGCTTGTGACGGATGATACTGGTTCGGCAACGGCGACATTTGCCATGCCGGAAAATCTTACCACGTGGAAGGTGAATTCATGGGGCATGACCGAGGGAACAAAGGTGGGACAGGAAAGCGCTTCCGCCGTCACGACCAAGAATCTTCTTGTCCGGCTTCAGACGCCACGCTTCTTCCTTGAGTATGACGAGGTTGTCCTGAGCACCAATGTCCACAATTATCTCAAGAATGAGAAGCAGGCACGGGTGAGCATCGACGTCCCGGAGGAGGTCTTGAAACTGATTGGCGAGACTCCGCAAACGACCGACGTGAAAGTTCCTGCGGGCGGCGAGGCGCGCGTGGATTGGCGTGTCAGGGTTCTCAAAGAGGGGACCGCGAAGGTCACCGTGCACGCACTCACTGATGAAGAGTCCGATGCGATGCAGATAAGTGTGCCTGTTCTTGTTCACGGGGTAACGAAGCAGGTTGCAAGCACCGGCTCAATGCGCCCCGATGATTTGAAGAAATCCATGACAGTGGAGCTGGATGTTCCTGACATGAGGCGTCCTGAGCTAACGACACTGGAGGTGCGTTATACTCCCACGCTTGCCCTCGCCATGATGGATGCACTGCCGTATTGCATTTATTATCCATACGGATGCACGGAGCAGACGATGAGCCGGTTTCTCCCATGCGTCCTGACACTGAAGACACTTCAGAACATGGGCATAAGTCTTGAGGATGTGAAAAAGATTCGCGGGCGCATGGATGAAGTTCGGCGGATAAACAAGGGGGAACAGAGATGCTATTATACCGACAGCCCGATTTTTGATGAGGCGGAACTGAACAGGATGGTTGCGAAAGGGTTGGAGCGTATTACGGACATGCAACACGGGGATGGCGGATGGGGCTGGTGGCGTGATGATGAGTCATGCGCCTATCTTACGTGCTATGTGGTGTCTGCCTTATGCACGGCGCAAGGGTGCGATGTGAAAATAAATGAGGATATGATACGGCGCGGGATGGACTTCATTACAAACTGGGAAATAGCCGAGATGGGCAAGGAGCACTGGGCACCCTCCTCCCAGCATGCCTTTGTTGCGTATGTTCTTTCGTTGAAGGGGAGAAGGGTGGAGTATGAACCGCCGAAGGATGACACTCGCTCAGGGAAGCTAATCGAGCGTCTGTATGAGGGGCGGGACTCGCTTGAGCTTTACGGCAAGGCGCTTTTGAGTCTTGCGCTTGCGAATCTCAAGGATGAGGCGCGTGCGCGGATTGTCCTGAAGAACATCATGCAATACAAGGAGGAGAATTCCGAGACGCAGGTTGTCTGGTTCCGCACGACGCGTGAGGGTTGGTGGTTCTGGTGGAATTCAGAGATTGAGACCAATGCCATGATTCTGCGGGCTATTGTGCGTCTTGAGCCGAAGAGTGATGTGGCGCCGCGCCTTGTGAAGTGGATTCTCAATAACCGCCGAAATGGCTATTACTGGAACTCCACGCGCGACACGACGCTCTGCATTGCCGCCATGAGTGAATTTGCGGCGGCAACTGGCGAGACCTCGCCCGATTTCACCCTCACGATTGATTATGATAACGGCGCTGTTGTCAAGAAGGTGAAGATAAACCGCGATAATATCCTCACGTATGATAATCTGTTCCGCATGGAGGGCGTTGCTCTCGGCGGAGGGAAGCATAAGCTCGTGATAACGAAAGAGGGAAGCGGTGCCCTCTATTTCAACACCTATCTCAAATACTTCACGATGGAGGAGCACATCACCGCGGCTGGACATGAGATGAAGGTCGGGCGTTCGTATTACAGACTGCACCAGATTCCCTATGAGGTGGAAGTTGAGGGTGCGCAGGGGCAAAAAATCATGGAGAAGAGACTGCGCTATGAGCGCATTGCCCTGAAGGATGGGGATGCCGTCCAGAGCGGAGACGTTCTGCAGGTGGAATTCCACGTGACGAGCGATAATGATTACACGTATTTATGCTTTGAGGATATGAAGCCGGCGGGGTGCGAGCCGACGGAGGTGCGGAGCGGCGGCAAGAGCCAGGAGGGATTTTACAGCTACATGGAATTGCGTGATGAGAAGGTTGTCTTTTTCATTGGCACACTTGCGCGCGGTGAGCATTTATTGCGTTATCGCCTGCGAGCGGAGACACCTGGAATATTCCACGCTTTGCCGACGGTCCTTTACGGCATGTATGCGCCCGACCTGCGCGCCAATTCTGACGAGATGGTCATCAGGATTAACGACTGATACAAATAAATAGGATTCACCACAGAGTCACAGAGTTCACGGAGAAATATAAATCTCTGTGTTCTCTGTGTCCGCCTTAGGCGGACTGTGGTGCAAATTATTATATTTCTTCCTGCGGGACGGAGGGGAACTGGCGCTGGCAGAGACGTGCGTATTCCCCGCCTTTTGTAAGGAGTTCCTCGTGTTTACCGCTCTCTACGATGCTTCCCCCCTTAAAGACAAGGATGCAGTCTGCTGAGATGACCGTGCTCAGGCGGTGGGCAATGATGAAGCAGGTGCGGTTTGCCTTGAGCCGTTCGAGCGCTTCCTGAATTTTTGCCTCGGACTCGCTATCGAGCGATGAGGTTGCCTCATCGAGGATGAGAATCCGGGGATTTTTGAGAAGTGCGCGTGCAATGGCAAGGCGCTGGCGCTGACCACCCGACAGGCGAACGCCCCGGTCGCCCACGACGGCGTCAAAGCCTTCGGGTGCCTGCTTGATGAACTCAAGGGCGTTGGCGGAGCGCGCCGCGGAGATGACCTCATCCTTTGTGGCGTCCATGCGACCGTAACGCAGGTTGTCAATGATTGAGGTGTTGAGGAGGACGTTTTCCTGCGAGACAACGCCGATGAACTCGCGCAGAGTTCGGAGGTTCAGTTCGCGGATGTCCATGCCATCGATGAGGATGCGTCCTTCGGTGGGGAAATAAAAGCCCATGATGAGGTTGGAGAATGTGGTTTTTCCAGCGCCGCTCTCGCCGACGAGGGCGATGGTCTCGCCCGGGCGTGCGCTGACGTTTATGTCGCTCAGTGCCTTATTGCCGGTCGTGTCATAGACAAATGAGACGTGTTCGAAGACAACGGCACCGTTCAATTGTGTCACGATGCGCTTGCCCTTGTATTTTTCCAGCGGGTCATCGAGTGTGAGGAGTCTGTGGACGGGCTTGAGGGAAGCGAGACCCGCATAGACCGTGGTCACCATGCCCATGAGAATGTTGATTGGTGAGATGAGGAAGCCGATGATGCCGGTGAAGGCGATGAGGTCGCCAATGGTCATGCGCCCGCGCGTGATGAGGAGTCCGCCGGTTGCGTAAATTGCAATTGTTGTGGAATTGGTGAGAAAACCCATCAGGTTATTGTAGAAAGAATCGAGGATGGTCATGGCGAGTGCGTTGCGTGTGACGGTGTGGAACTGGCGTTCGGCGCGTTTCTGTTCGTGCGCCTCGCGGGCAAAGCTCTTGACCAGACGGATGCTCTGCAGAAGGTCGTTCACCTTACTGCTCATGCCCTCCATGCCGTCACGGAAGAGGCGGTTCACCTCACGCATGCGTGGTTTCAGGATGCGGTGTGCGGTGTAGAAGAGGGGCAGGAGGGCGATTGTCATGAGGAAGAGTTGGGAATTCACCCATGAGAGTACGCCTGAGGCGATGAAGAACATGATAGCGGATGAAAGACCGTGCACGACTATGGCGTTGCCCATGACATCGATGCGCTCGGTGTCGATGACGACTCTGGCATGGAGTTCGCTGGCGCGTTCGCTATCGTAGAATCTGAGACTCATCTGCTGGAGTTGCATGCAGAGGCGTGCGCGGAGATTCTCCGTGACGCGTTTTGTGGAGAGAAGCGTGAGGGAGCGCCCGCTGAAGGCGAGCGTGGCATGAAGGAAGTAAAGACCGACGGCAAGGGCGCATGCGGTGAAGATGGCATGGGTGTTTCGTGTGGGGATGTAGCCGTCAATTATGCGGCGGAGGATGAGAGGCACGGGAACAAGCGCCACGGACTGAAGGAGAGTCAGGAAGACGCCCGCGGCGATGCGGAGTCGGTCTTTTTGAAAGAAGGATATATACCACCGGAGGAGGCGTGACGGCGAAGTATAATCCTCCCCGGATGTATTTTTCGCATCGAGTGATTGAGATTTGCGGGATAACAAGGTTTGCTCCTTGAAAAACAGCGCCGAATCTGGCGAATTGTCTTTTCGGAAAACATGAATAATCTTCACTCATAATGCGGTTATTTAGTCAATGAAAAACCTTGCGCTTGGCTCTATTGGACATGTATAAAGGTCATTAAGAAAAGGTAGATTGATTAGGATAGAGAAATGAATTCGAAGGTGAAAAAATATTTAAAGTTTTTTGGTGCGGCATTGGGAATTATCATCATTTTATTGCTCGCCACATATTTCATAATCAGACAGATTGCCTTATCGCGCCTGACACCTGATGAGAGAAGGCAATATAAGGAATGGTTTACTAAAAAATGGTATTTCGAGCCGGAAGACTTAGCGGCGGCGCCTTTTTCTAAGGATACGATAGAAGCGGCAAAAAAATTGCGAACCCAGTACGAAATCCATAAAGATAAAGCGCTACGTTTAGTAGCCCATCATCGGAAATTTATAAGTTCAGATGGCAAATCAACGGACACTGTTAATATGAATAATCTAATTCCCGATATGGTAGAATTGGAACCAATGTTTTCTGCATTTGAAGGCCTTGTTAAAAAGCCTGATTATGATTTGACCGCGCTCCGTGCAGGCATGGAATACCATGGAATGCAAACGATGAGTGTTTCCTTTATTAATTCGCTTGAGTATATCAAGACGTGTGTCTTGCTTTATCAGGGGAAAATTGACGAGGCGCTTCAGAATGCGGAAATCACGGTCTGCGCTTCGCGTGTGCCAAGGTATTCTTCGATTATTAGTCTGTTTGAGGGAATTTCCAGTATGCAGAGAGGGATTAAGGCATGGTATGCGGCAGTGAAACAGTGCAATAATGCCGTCCTCTTGCGTCATTCACTTGAACGCATGAGAAAAGTGGCGCCGAGGAAAGACCTGATTGTTAAGGATGTGCCCTTAATGCTTCTGGAGCTCATCGGCGCCATCCGGGACGCGAAAAAAGGAGGGCTGGCTGTCAGAGATATTCAGGGTAAAACGGCAAACGAGATTGCCCTGGAAGCGATGAGGATTTATGATGAGTATATGGAGAAGATTTGTTTGCCAAGCATTCGGGAACCGGCGGAGAAGGCAAGGCGCGAGAAGATTTTAAAAGAGGAAATAGATTTTAGCGCCGTTTTTGGATACAAGGTGAAAAGTCTCAGAGGATTATTCTATAAAATTGCCTCGCCATTCTATAACTCTTGGATGTTGACGCAATATCGCAGTTCGCTGCCCCTTAATCCCTTTAACGTCCATATTCGTGTGCAGTGCGCGCTTGCCTATTATGACCTGTTGATGCTGGAAACGGAGCGGAAGATTAGAAAATTGGAGGGAGGCGGTGCAGAGGTGAGCATTATTGAAAAATCGCTGAAGGATGTGTTCAGCAAGGATGGGCAGGCTTATGGCGAAAAGCCTGTGTTTTATTCTGTTGGACCGGATTGTATTGACCAGCATGCCAGTATTTTGTATGACCCCACAAATGGAACAATTAGCCCTGGAGATGTCTTTTTTAAATAACCTTCCTTTTATCCCTTGAAAAATCGGGGTTCCTGCCTTGAGAATTCCGCCATTTGCTAAATGCAGGGCGTGAATGAGAAGAAAATATATTTACTGTCTTCTTGCCGCTGCCATGTCATGTGTGTATATGGGCGGCATCCTGAACATGCAGTTCATTATTGTGATGAAGGGACAGCCATGGTCGCCCGTTTTCGGGTGGGAGTTGATTGTTGCGGGATGGGGCGCACTTTTGTATGCGATGGGGAGCCTTTTTCTTGCGCCGCTTTCAGACCGATATGGGCGATTGCCGTGCATTGCCGCCGCATGCGCAATTATAATGTCGCTTCAGGCAATTATGGGATGGCACCTTTTCGGTCAATACAGGATTTGGCAATTTTTTCTTTACTGGGGTGTCAACTGTCTTTTCTTTGCCCTGTTTTACACGGGCGTTGAGGGACTTTTGTCTGAGTATCAGGACCATGGGATGCCGCTTGCGAAGCGGCTTGGGCTTTACTGCGTTTCGTGGGCGGCGGGGGATACTGTTGGGACGTTTATGACGGGATATGTGAAGGAGGCGTTCGGAGCGGAGGTAATGTTCAGGGGATTTGCGGCGGTGATTATTGTGGCGTTGGCGGTAATCGGCGTGGACTGGCTGATGCACGGTTACAAGCGGTTTGGTGAGAGGCATGTGGAGGCGGAGGACATTCATCCGGAGGCATCCTTTCATGCGAGGTTAGGCAGGATTGGCATTTTTTTCGGGTGCATTGCCTTTTCTGCCGTGTCAGCGGCATTTCCGCGGTTCGGGAGGGATTTTCATGGTCTGACGGAGGGTGTTATTGGAAACATTTTGAGCGTCAATTTATTCATCTGCGCATTTACGTTCATGTGGTTTCCGTTCTGGAAGAGATGGCAGTATAATGCGAGTTGGCAGATAATCATACAGGGGGCGATGGCGGCTGGGCTTTTGATGATGTTTGTTGCGCCGCGGGGCGGTGCGAATTTGCTGAGGATTGCCTTCACACTTTTTGGATTCGGTTGGAGCGCAAGTTATTTTTTCAGCATTTATTATTCATTGCAGGTTCCGGCGGGACATGCGCGGAGCGGTGGTTTTCATGAGGCAGTGCTGGGGCTTGGAAGTCTTTTCGGACCTATTATGGCTGTGGGCGGGATGTGGGCGGTCGGGAAGACAGGGCTCCTGAGTGGCGCGCGAGTCGGATTTGTGGCTGTGATTGTGGGAATTATGGCTGTTGTCTTTTCCATAAGTCTTCAAACGGTTTTGAGAAAGAGGAAGCACTGCGATTTTTTGTCAGTCCGCTAAATGGTCTTTCACAACATCCTCACGTTCCCTGACAATCTCCTTGAGTTCGGATTCAAGAGAGCCCTCAAGCAGAAGGTCTTTATCAGTGATTCTCTGGATGAGATGAAGTAGCGCAGATTCCTTATTTGCGCTGGCGCGACCATAAAACCAGTAGATAAGGAACCCTACGAAGCAGAAGGCGATGCTTGTGAGAAAAAGTATCATACCCATCTGGCAGATAAGGAAAATGAATCCGATAATGCCGATTATCTGGACCCAGGGATAAAATGGAGAGCGGAAGACAGGCTTGTAATTCTTGATGTGACACTCTCTCATGATGATGAGGCAGATGTTGGCGAGGATGTAGGTAAGAAGTAGAACGGTGGAGCCAACCTCGGCAATGCCCTCAATGTTTAAGAATAGTGAGAAGATGATGACAAGTCCTGTGGTGAGGATGGCAATGTGGGGGGGTATTGAAGCGGGCATTGATGCGGCTGAAGACGTCGGGGAGAAGTCCGTCCTGACTGAGTGCCAATGGGTAGCGGGATGCCGCCATGATGCCTCCATTGGCTGTTGTGACACAGGCGAGGATGGCGGCAATGGACATGATGACCATACCGACGGTGCCCATAAAAGATGCGGCGGCATCATTGAGGGGAATGGAGGATTTATGAAGGATGTCGGCATCCAGTGAACCCGCCGTGATGAAGACGCACATGATATAAACAACGGTGACCGTTGCAAGGGAGAGAATCATCCCAAGGGGAATGGTGCGACCGGGATTTTTAATCTCCCCGGCAACGGCAACGCATTTCAGGATGCCGCCGTATGTGACAAAGATGAATCCGGTGGTTGCGAATATCGGCATGAATCCGTTTGGGGCAAAGATGCGTAATCGCTGGATATTGATGCCCCATAAACCACGGATGATGAAAAAAACTAATAGGATGAGAAGACCCATTGTCATGACCACCTGTGTTCTGCCCGCCTTCTTGATTCCCATCAGGTTTAAGCTCAGGAAGAAAATGGCTATGCCGATGGCAAGTGTATGGATGTTGATATCGGTGATGAATCGAGTGAAGACAGCCATGCCCATGAGGGCAAGAGCACTTTTGAGGGAGAGAAAGAACCAGCTCAAAAGTCCGGCGATGGTGCCAACGGCGGGACCCATGATGCGTTTGACCACGAAATAATCTCCCCCTGCCCTTGGCATTGCGGAGACCAGTTCTGCCATACTGAACATTGCCGTTGAGACCAGCAATCCGGCGAGCAGGTAGGACAGTATGACTGCATTTCCGGCTTTGGCATGAGCGATGCCGGGTAGCAAAAACAGCCCCGCACCGATGATGGAACCCGTGATGAGGGAATAGACATCAAGGAGGTCGAGTTCTTTTTTCAGATGCGTTTTATTATTATCCAAGGACGGCTCACTTATAAAAAAGGTCATGCAAAATTACGGGCAATTCCCCGATTCTCCTCCGCCTGCGGCGGACTCGAAAAAACTGGCGGAGAGGGTGGGATTTGAACCCACGGTACCCTTTAGGGGCACACACGCTCTCCAGGCGTGCTCCTTAGACCACTCGGACACCTCTCCGTGGAAAGAAAAAAGCCCAACCGGCGTTCTTTATGTTGCAAAATCTTTATGAAACTACATGGGGCATGAATTTCTTTTCAAGCCTTTTCGCATACTGTCATTTTTTTCTCGTGGAGCACGAATAGAGCGAAGAAAAGTCTTGAAAAAGATGGGGATTCGTGAAGGACTCTCTTGACATTGCACGATGGGATTTTTTCCGTCCGTGAAAGACCTTTGGATATGAAGCTGTCTCTGATTATCCCAATATATAACGAGGTTGAACTTCTTGAGACCGTTCTTGAGCGCGTGCGGGCGGCTGTTCCGTTTGAGCATGAGCTCATCCTTGTGGATGATTATTCCACAGATGGCACGCGGGAGATTTTGATGCGGGAGGCAGAGAAGTCTGATGTCGTTGTCGTCTATCATGAGCGGAATCGGGGGAAGGGTTCGGCAATAAGGACGGGTCTTGCCCATGCCACTGGCGATGTCATCATCATTCAGGATGCTGACCTTGAGTATGACCCGCAGGACATACCGCGCGTGATTGCGCCGATCTTGGAGGGCAGGACGAATGTGGCGTATGGGTCGCGTTTTCTGGGGAGCGTGAAAAATATGGCTTTGCCCAATTTTATTGCCAATAAAATTCTCGCGTGGCTCGTTACGATTCTTTATTTTAATCGCATAACTGATGAGGCGACCGCCTACAAGGCATTCCGTAAAGAGGTCATCCATTCCATTGACCTGAAGTGCGAGAGGTTTGAGTTCTGCCCTGAGGTGACGGCGAGGGTATTGCGCAAAGGGGAAAAGATTATAGAAGTGCCAGTCACGTTCACCGCTCGCACATTTGAAGAGGGGAAGAAAATCGGCTGGCGCGACTTCATCATCGCCGTCTGGACGATACTTAAATACCGCTTTTAAACACCCCCAAATTTTTACCACTAAGGCACTAAGACACTAAGTTTAAAAGACGGTTAAATGTTCTTTGTGTTCGCCTGTGGCGAATTGTGTCTTAGTGGTTTCAATTTCTTAAAATTTGATGTCTTTGATTTCGAGTTCGACGTTGCGGTTGCCACGCCATTCGTTGATTGTGGGCGTGAAGACGATGTCAAAGGTGCGGGTGATGTCCGTTAGTTCGGGGTAACATTCGGCAAGGGAAAAGCCGATGCCCGGAAAGGCGAGTCCGTCTTTGCACAGGAGCAGTTTGAGGTGGTCTTTGCCAACGATGCGGTGAGGTTCGAGGAGTGAGACCCCGCGCATGATGAAGACAGGTGCTGGATTGGAGGTGCCGTAGGGTTCAAGATTGGAAAGTGCGGATACGTTTCCAATGCTGAGCTCGTCTGACGTGACTTCCGTATCGATGATTATTCTGGGACAACAGACAACCGGGTCCATGGTGGTTGAGGCATACTGGTTTATTGCTTCGCGGAATCTGGGTATGACTTTAGAGCGGAGTGTGAGACCCACGGCGAGTTTGTGTCCGCCGTATTCCATGAGGAGGTCGCGGCAGGAATGGAGTGCCTGATAGAGGTCAAAGCCGAGGATACTCCGTCCGGAGCCGCGTGCGATGTCACGTTCTATTACGAGGACGATTGAGGGTTTGTAGAATCGTTCGAGGATGCGCGATGCGACAATTCCCACCACACCGACATGCCATCCCTCTCCCTGCACAATGATGACGTTCTGGTTTTCCAAATTGAGTTTCTGGTCGATGAAGTTCAGACAGGATTCAAGGATTTCGGATTCAATCTTGCGGCGTTCCTCATTGAGTCGGTTAATCTGGCGTGTGAGTTCAATGGCATGTTCGCGGTCATTTGTAAGGAGGAGTTCGACACAGAGAGTTGCCTGGTCGTGGCGACCGGCGGCGTTCAGTCGCGGTGCGAGGTAATAGCTTATGGAGTTAGGAGTTATCCGGACGTTCGTTCCGCAGACGAGGTCGAGGAGGGATTTGAGACCGACCTTGTCGGTATTCTGCAAACGCTGTATGCCTTGTTTGACGAATGTGCGGTTTTCACCTGTGAGGGGCACTATATCCGCCACTGTTCCGAGTGCGACGAGGTCGAGGAGGGATTTGATGAACTCACCGGCGGCAGTCTGGTCGATGTCGAGGTAGCGCTTGACGGCGTGGATGAGTTTAAAGGCAACGCCCACGCCTGCGAGCGGCGTATGGATGAGCGGGGAATCAGTCCTGTTAGGGTTCACGACGGCGCAGGCGGGCGGCAGGTCGGTGCTGGGCTGGTGATGGTCGGTGATGATGACGTCCAGACCGAGGGCATTGGCGTGTGCAACCTCATCCACGGAGGAGATGCCGTTGTCCACGGTGATGAGGAGGTTTGCACCTTTTTTTGCGATGCGGTCAACAGCGGAGAGCTTTAATCCGTATCCGTCGCTGACGCGATTTGGGATGAAGTATTCCACCTCATGACCGAGCCACCGGAAGAATCGGACAAGGAGAACAGTGGCAGTTATACCATCCACGTCATAATCGCCATAGATGCAGATTTTTTCCTTATTTCTAATAGCCCTTGCGAGGCGTTCCGCCGCCTTATCCATGTCCTCAAGGAGCATGGGGTCTGTGAGGGAGGCGAGATTGGAATTGAAGAAAGAGTTCACCTCAGCGGGGTCATGGACACCTCTGGCGGCGAGGATGCGTGCGAGGAGGGGGTTCAACCGGAGGCGTGAGACGAGTTCAGATTCCACCTGAGGGTTTTGCTGACGTTCCTCCCATATCCACTTGAGACCTTGAGTTTTGTTGTTTTTGCGCAGAGTCATCGAATTAATACCATTTCACCACAGTCCGCCTCAGGCGGGCACAGAGGACACAGAGAAATTCCAATGAGTCATTAATATTCCCATGGTTTCAGGATGTCCTTCAAGGTGCGTTGATAACGTTTGTGCCTGTCCTTTATAAATTCCTCATGTTTGATATCCTTCCATGAGGCGGGCTGAGCCGCCTGAGGTTTCTGTTCTTTATGAGCCGCCTCCTTCAGTTCATATTTTTCCATCACGTTCACATAGAGACTGTTGGCGAGGCATGCGGTGAGCGCCGGCACGAGGAGGAACACTGCAACGCCCCGCGTTATGAGACCCAGTCCACATAACCCGAGTACAAGGATGCCCGTCAGGATACTCGCCCCGAGGTTATCCGTTGTAAGAAGGAAGGAACGGATAAAAATTTTTTTCATCCCCACTTTCTGATGCACGGACAGAGGGTAAGCATAAAGCATCATCATGAGGAGGTAAAGAAAAATCCAGGCGCAGAGTCCGGCAATTATGGAGCCGAGGAATTTTATGGCGTGGGACGTAACCGAGGGCTTGATGTAAAATATGATGTTCATGGCGAGCAGTTCCAGGAGACATACATAGAATGCCGTGACCTTGATAAGGGGCGTATAATGGGTTTTGAGTCCGGTGATTATCTCGCGCCATTCCGGTTCGCGCTCTTCGGAGATGATGGAGAGGAAGTGGAGGAATCCGGCGGCGGGGAAGGGTATGGCGAGTGAAAGAAAGATGCCGAGACCGAGCGCCATCAGCAAAGCGGGTTTTCCCAGCGCAATATAAATCGGGTAACCGATGGTGATGATTGTGGCGAGGAGTCCGGTCATGATTAGGCAGAAGGCGATATTGGCGAGAATCAGTGTGCCGATGAAGTCGTAGGCGTCCCAGAAAAATTTTAAAAAGACTCTGCTGAACATTTATTTTCACCGCCATTAATTTAGAAGATAATCTAAGCAGTGCTCCTGATGCCGTCAAGACCAACCACGCGGAAGATTTGTTCTTGCATTCAGGATGTGAGGGAACATAGTTTTGCAACACAGAGCCACGGAGGGCACAGGGTAATAGTTTTCAATTTGTTATAGACTTTCAGAAAGATGGGAAAAATCCGGGAAAAGATTAAGGGATGGTTAGCCGGGCGCCGCGCACCCGCGCAGAACCTTATCTGCAGTGAGATTTTTGAATCGATGGCGATTCTGGCGGATGGGAGTGTCACGTGTGGATGTGCGGATATCTTTGAGGGGCGGGTGCTCGGGAATGTGAAAGTGGAACCGCTGGCGAAAATCTTTCAGAATGAGCGCTATCGTGAATTGCGTCGGCGGATTCTTTCAGGCGACATGCCGCCGCAATGCCAGCAATGCCCATTCCGCGTCCGCCTGCGCACCGGACGTGAGGGTGTGGTTGGAGGTCCCATAACATGGCTCCAGATTGACCCGATTTTTAACTGCAATCTGAAATGTCCCGATTGCGCCCTGACAGAGATGCGCGAGGCGAATTATTTCATACGCCCACGCACGGCGCTCTCGCTTGAGACGTTCAAGAGTCTCATTGACCAGACGTCCCCGACTCTCCGGCATATCCGGTTTCACATGCTTGGGGAGCCGTTTTTGAATCGGCAGGCGCCGGAGATGCTTTTATATGCGCGTGAAAAGATTCCGCACCTGTTTATAAGTATTGAGACCAATGGACTCCTGATAACACCGGAGGTGCAGAGGGTGCTTGTGGCGGCGCGTGTGGATTATGTCAAGTTTTCCATTGATGGCGCCTCACAGGAGACATACTCGCAATATCGTATCGGTGGTGATTTTCAGAGGGCGTATGAGAACATGGCGGGGATTGTGGCGGTGCGGCGTGAGGCGGGCGCAGACCGCCCTTGCGTGGTGTGGCAGTATATCCTTTTCAAGTGGAATGACTCGGATGAGGAAATCAGGGAGGCGCAGAGACTCGCGCGCGAGGCGGGGGTTGATCATCTTTACTGGCTTGTTACTCATTCTGCGGGGGCATCTGAGCGATTTCTTCCGGGCGGGCGCTACCCGCTCTTTGAGGGTGAGGGACAATCTTTAAATGAGACGATTGAGATTGCGGGTCGTCGGGGCGAGCCGATGGTTCGTCCTGAGCCTGCGCTTGGTGAATATGATCCGTGGAAATGATGACACTTGAACTGTATCCGGAGTGACATGTGGAAATCATTGGTTCAATAGAAGGGTTTGCGGGGATTCCTGAAGGGGCGTCAACACATCTGACCCTTGGCGCGTATGATGGTGTTCATATCGGGCATCAGGCGCTAATCCGGCGGACGGTGGAGACATCTGAGGAAAGAGGCGCTCTATCAGTTGTTTTCACCTTTAAGAATCATCCATTGAGTGTCCTTGCCCCCTCTTATGTTCCCCCGCGTCTGACGCCTGATGATTTGCGGATTCGCCTGTTTTCGGAAATGGGCGTCAGGATTTTGGTGCTGGTGGAGTTTGACCATGCCCTCGCTAATATGACGGCGACGGAGTTCACGCGGGAGATACTTGTCAAACGTTTGCGGATTCGTCATGTGGTCTGCGGGCATAATTTTCGTTTCGGGCGTGGAGGCGCTGAGGATGCCGAGTTTCTCAGGGAGATTGGCGCCGGGATGGGATTCACCGTGGAGCAACTTGAACCTGTGAGCGTCAGGGGCGTCATTGTGAACAGCTCGAGAATCAGGGAGCTCCTGACACAGGGGCTTGTCTCCACGGCGGCGGAATTTCTCGGGAGACCCTATTCCATCCGGGGTGAGGTGGTGCGTGGGACGGGGCGCGGGCGGACACTTACATATCCCACGGCGAACATCGTCCCTCGTGAGGATATTTTAATTCCCGGCAGTGGCGTTTACGCCGTGCGGGTAATTGTTGATGGGGCGACGCATGGTGGGATGATGAGCATCGGGACAAATCCCACGTTTCCACCCGAACATTTCAGCATCGAGGCGCACCTGTTTGATTTCAATGGCGACCTGATGGGGAAGGTGATTGAGGTGGAGTTTGTTCGCCGGATGCGGATGGAGATGAAGTTTGAGAGTGCAGAGGCGCTTGTTATGCAGATGCGCAGAGATGAGACATCTGCCCGCAGGTTTCTGAAGGGGTATGTTGTTGGAACCCTATAAATAATTTCACGCAGAGCGCGCAGAGAACATCGGAGTCATTGTGGTTTTAAAGAGCTTGACCCGTTTTTTTATCGGGTGGATGGTTATCTGATATTCTATGAAAGGCTGGTAATTGAACATGAAAAAGTATCGAGCGGGGATGGCATTTATGGTGATACTGACGGTGGTGTCATGGGTGACCTTTTGCATGCCTTCTGTGACGCTGGGTAGGAATACCGAAACAAAAAAGGAGGAAGTGAAGAAAGAAGAAAGTAAAGAAACCACCAAAGAGGGACCTGTCAATATGGACGCCGTTGTTGCCCGTTGGGACAACAGGGTGGTTAAGGAGGGGGATGTCAGGAAGGAGATGGATAAGAATGCCCCATATATTCTTTATCCCGCCCACTCGGTTTCCGAGCTTCCGAAGGATGAGCAGATACAATACAGGAAGAAGATGCTGAATTTCGTAATTGACAGGATGCTGATTCAGGACGCGGCAGGAGAGTTGAAGGTTGTGGTGACTGATAAGGATATCCGCAATGGGATTGACAGCATAAAGAAACGTTTTCCCGATGAACAGGCGTTTGCCTCTGCCCTGAAACAGCAAAAGATGACCGAGAAGGAGCTTGAGAGTGATCTTCGCCGGGATTTGACCATTAAAAAGGTGATTGATACGGTTACTGTTACGACACCGACTGTCACGGAACAGGAGATTTCGAACTATTACAAAGAGAATCCCGAGCGTTTCAAACAGCCGGAGGAGGTATGGGCGAGCCACATCCTGGTGAACGTGGATAAGAATGCGTCGAGTGCAGACCGTGAGGCGGCGCGGAAAAAGATTGAGGCGCTGAGGAAACGGTTGATTGAGGGGGAGGATTTTGCACAATTGGCAAAGGACAACTCTGACTGCCCATCCGGCAAGCGCTCAGGTGGAGACCTCGGCTGGTTCAAACGTGGCAGGATGGTCAAGGAGTTTGAGAATGCCGCCTTTGCCCTCAAGCCGGGGGAGCTCAGCGACATTGTGGAGACCCCTTTTGGCTACCATATCATCAAGATTCATGGCAAGCACCCGGAGAGGGTTATAGGTCTTGATGAGGTTAAGGGAGATTTGCACCAGGAACTGATTATGAATAAGAAGGGTGAGGTATTTGACAAGTGGCTGGCGGAACGGAAGAAACAGGTGGTGTTCACGAATCAGGATGATAAAGAGACCCCAGATAAAATTGACAATTGACAATTGATAATGGACAATTATTTATGAAGTTTTGCGAAAATTTCTCCAGTTCTCAAATCCTCCGTTTCTCTGCTTCTCCGCTTCTCCGCTTCTCAATTTTGTTATTCATCACCGGTTGTGCGCTCATTTTACCGCGTCCCTTCAGCCCCCTGAGGACGGATTATCCTGCCGGACTTGAGGCGTCCGAGATTTTCCGGGTGCTGGAGGGGCGTTCCGTCTCTCATGAGCGGTTGTGGGCTGGCGGCGAGATAACCCTTCGCGGTGCGCCGCTCAGGGGGAAGAAGTTCTTTAATGCAACTCTCCTTTATGAGGCGCCTGACAAACTCCGTTTGCGCGGCTCCCGCATGCTTACCTCAACTCTCTTTGAATATATAATGAGCGCCGACAGTGTTGCGATTCTGTTCAACCACACGAGGGAGTGGTTTGGGGGTACGCTGGGGGAACTTGAGAGGCATCCCGAGGCGACACTTGGACTGAATCCGCTTGAGCTTCCCAAGGCACTTTTAATTGAGCAGGACTTTATGGGACGACTGGGGGGCGGGGATTTTGACCGCTGGGGTGTCAGCGGGGAGGATTATCTCTTCGCCTCTACAAAGGGTGATAATCGGGTGGCTTTTCTTTTGAGGAGGAAAGACTTGCTTGTCCGCGAGGCGGCTGTCTATGGACATGATGGACGATTGCTCCTCCGCCTGCGTTACAGGAGGTATGGTTTGTTTCTGGGGGATGTTCTGCCTGAGGAATTGGAGATGTATTTTGCCTCAAGTGGTGTGACGGCGCGTGTCCATGTGGCGGAATACAAATTTCCGGTCCGGTTCAATAGCGCGGTTTTTTCACTTACGCCGGCAGTTGGATTCAAGCGATACCCACTTAACAGGCTCTGGGAGTCAGCGGAGAAGCGGAGAAGCGGAGAAACGGAGAAGCGGAGATAATGGTCAAGAAGGCGCTTCGGATATTATTCGCCCTCATTTTAAAACACCCGATGACCGTTATTGTTCTTGTGGGAATCCTCACAATTGCATCCTTGATAGCGGTTTTCTATTTAAGCATTGAGACGAACATTGCGAATCTTCTGCCATCCGATTCACCCGTTTTGTCCACATACAATAAGGCGCTGTCCACATTCAGGACGTTTGATTTCATGTTTGTTGTGATTGAGGCGGAGGAACCGGGGCATTCTGATTTATTGATTCAGGCTGCCGAGACTATTGCGCCTGCACTTGACAACCCCGCCTATGTTTATTCCGTTGATTACAAATCCGACCCGCGACTCAGGGCATATTATATCACCAACAGGGAATCACGTCTATCATGTCTTCTTAATAAGGCAGACTTAGAGGCGGGACTGGCGCACTTTGCGCCGGACATGATGGATACTTATATGGTCCGGCTTGCGCGCCATCTCGACTCACTTCCATTGACCGCAGAGCGTGAACAAGTCCTTGCAGACCCCTTTGACCTTTTGCGACTTTTTGAACACAGGATGATGGTGAGTCGGGGGCCAACCTATTTTCCCATGAGGAGGGGATATTTTCTCTCTGCGGATGGGATGATGCTGATAATGGTTCTTCGTCCTCTTGAGCCCGCCTCAGATTTAAAATTTTCAACAGACCTCATGATGTTTCTCAATCGTGTGCGTGACGTGCTTATCAGGAATAATCCTGACTTTCGTGGAAAGGTGAGTGTTTCCTATTACGGGACGCACGAAGAGACGGTTGCCAGTGCGAGAACTATCCGGCATGACCTTCTTGAGACCCTGCTTGCCTCATTTATCGGGGTTCTGGTTTTATTTTTTGTGGGCTTCCGGCGGAAGAAGGCGCTGATTTATGTTGGGGTACCGCTTTTGGTTGGGATATTGTGGACACTCGGACTGACGCAGGTTGTTTTGGGGCGGTTTACGGTGGTGACTTTTGCCTTTGGCGCCGTATTAATAGGTCTGGGGATAGATTTTAGCATACATATTTATAATCGTTATCTTGAGGAGAGGGGGCGTTCCGACCAGCCATCTGTGTATAAGGCGCTTCATACCGCCCTTGTGAGGACGAGTGAGGGGTTACTTCTTGGCGCACTGACGACGGCGCTGGCATTTTTTTGTATGTATTTCACATCTTTTCGGGGATTTCGAGAGCTGGGTTTTGTGGCGGGGAGTGGCATTCTCTGTTGCCTTGTTTCAGTTTTTTTACTTTTGCCGGTGCTTGTGATGTATTTATCGCCACGACGGGAGTTTCGCCAGCGGTTTGACATAACATCGGTCGGACTTCGGCGAGTTTACAAGCTGGCGTCTGATTATCCCCGGGTGATGATTATTCTCGGGCTTGTTGTCAGTGTTTATTTTACCTTTCAGGCGCGCCATGTGCGCTTTGAGGAGAGTTTTGGCGCCCTGAAGCAACCCTCCCGTTCGTATGAGAATCTGCGCAGACGCATCATGGAGCGATTCGCCCTCCCTTCAAATCAGATTGTGGCGATTGTTACGGGCGGCACGCTTCAGGGTGTTCTGGAAAAGAACGACCGACTTTATGACAATGTGGAGAGCCAGAAGGATTATCGGATTCTTTCCTGTGATACATTAAGGGCGTTTTTGCCCTCCATAGCGACCCAGCAGGAGTCCAAGAAGAGTATAAGGGACACGGTGGGCAACCGATTTGAGCCATTGAAGGAGCGCATAATTTTTGCGGCTCGGAAGGTGGGACTTTCCCCGAAGGCACTTGAACCATTTTTCAAATGGCTTGCGCGGCTCAAGGATGCGTCGGAAAAAAATGATGATTTTATCCTTTATGAAGACCTTCGAGACCCTTTCATTATCCGTCTTGTGCAGGGTTATCTTGTAAAGGAGGGACGACAGTTCAGCGTTGTTACGCGGATATTTCCGCCGGCTGGGATGTGGGAGTCCTTTGTTCCTCAGGATTTTATGGACACCATTAGCCACGATGCGGGGGATGTGGAGTTCACCGGTATGGCAATTGTTACGAATGAGATACAGGAGATGGTGAAGAGAGACCTTGCGGTCATTATCCTTATGGTGACCATCTCGGTTTTCCTTTTAATGGTTTTGTTCCTTGGTGGTGCGCGCAAGGCGATTTTTGCCATTTTCCCCGTGGTTATTGGAAGTCTATGGATGCTGGGGACGATTCGCATCATCGGAATTGAGCTGAATTTTTTGAATGTTGTTGTCATGCCGATGATTATCGGGATTGGCGTAGATAATGGCATTCATCTCATTCAGAGGTATTATGAGGGGGGGAAAGACCCGACACTGAACGACCTTCGACGGGCGGTTTCACGGACCGGCAGGGCGTTAGTCATGACATCGCTTACCACGATTGTCGGGTTTGGCTCGCTTGCCTTGGCGGATTTTCGCGGTATCCGTGAGATGGGGCTGATTTCAATCCTTGGCATCACCTATACACTGATTGCCTCGCTTGTCCTTTTGCCCGCTCTTCTGAAGATATGGACCCAGCGCCACACCTTCTGGGACCTCATCAGCCGTGAAGAGGGCGAGATAAGATAAATAGCGAATGGCGAATTACGAATTACGAAAAGTTAGTTCACCAATTGGTATAATCCGTAATGATGGAGCGGGAGGTGATGAATCATGTGGCTTCATGAGATGATTGTGGAAGGGGCGGTGTTAATGAATATCAGCGTCAAGACGAAGGAAGAGGCATTAAAAGAGATGGTGGCTGCCCTTTCCCGTGCGGGCAGGTTGAGTCACCCCGAAATTGCCCTGCAGGATGTGCTGGCGAGGGAAAAGACACAAAGCACGGGCATTGGAGAGGGCGTGGGGATTCCCCATACATGCACCACAAGCGTTCATCAGCCAATGATTGTCTATGCGAGAATCAGTGAGGGGATAGAGTTTCAATCCATTGATGGAAGACCCGTAACTCACGTATTTCTGATTCTGGGTCGCATGAATGGCGAGGCGCTTCAATTAAAGATACTCGGACATTTTGCGCACCTTTTTCATCTACCGGGGTTTCTTGAGGGTCTCAGCCGGCTGGATAATCCCGACTCATTTGTGACGTATGTGAGGGAGCAGGAGGCGGTGCTTGGGGAGATTGAGACTCCGAAGGATATGCCTTCTGTGTGTGTTGCGGGTGCGGGGAATGGCGGGCTGGCATTGGCGGGTCATCTTGCCCTGATAGGGTGTCGTGTGCATCTTTTTAACAGGAGCGAGGGGCGTTTGACCGCTGTCAGGATGGCGGGCGGTGTGCAGGTGACTGGCGAGGTGAACGGATTTGCGAAGTTGGGCATTGTAACGACGGATGCACGGGAGGCGCTTACTGGCGTTGACCTTGTCATGGTTGTGATTCCTGCAACGGGTCACAGGGATATGGCGAGACTTCTCGGTCCGCATCTGACTGATGGACAGGTGGTTGTGCTGAATCCCGGCGGGACGGGCGGTGCTCTGGAATTTGCCGATGTCCTTCACCAGTTGAACGTAAATGTTTATTATTTTCTGGCTGAGACTGAAACGCTCATTTATGCCTGCCGCATCTCTAATCCCGGGCAGGTTCGCATCTTCAGGATTAAGAATGCCGTTCCGGTTGCGACATTTCCCGCTTATCACATACCTGACATTCTTGAGACACTGCGGAAGGTCCTGCCATACTTTATCCCTGGTGATAATGTATTGAAGACGAGTTTAAGCAATATGAGTGCGGTGTTTCATCCTGCCCTGACCATCATGAATGCCGCATGGATTGAGGGGAGTAAGGGGGATTTTGAATTTTACTTTGAGGGGGCGAGTCCTTCCGTGGCGAAGGTTCTTGAGGCACTTGATGCGGAGCGTATACGCGTGGCGGAGGCGCTGGGTGTGAGGGTTCTCACGGCGCGGGAATGGCTTTATCAGGCATACGGGGTGGCGGGGGATAACCTTTATGAGGCGATGCAGGCGAATGATGGATATCGTGGGATAAAGGCGCCCAACACACTTGACTACAGATTTATCACGGAGGATGTCCCGACGAGTTTAGTTCCGCTTGCCTCCCTTGGGGAGCATCTTGGAGTTGCCGTGCCAACGATAAAAACGATTATCCATCTCTCCAGTGTTCTGCATGGTGTGAACTATATGGTGACAGGGCGGACGGTGGAGCGGCTTGGACTTTCCGGGCTTGATGTGCGTCAAATCCGCCGCCTTGTTGAGGATGGGAAAAGGGAGTGAGGTGGGAATTAACCTATTCACTTGACGTTTTGTAGAGAAAAGGGGCATGATATTCAGAAGAAAGTTTAAGGGTTTAAGAAGTTTAAAAGTTTAAAGGGTTTAAAGAATTTTTTGTGAGCCGGTGGAGTGGGGAAGTGAATCGGACGCGACAGATTATAAGCGTTATCCTTGTGTGGTTTCTCCTTCCCATCGGGGCGGCGCTTGGCATTTTGTATTACGCCCTCTGGAATAATTATAATCATCTTTCAGCCATCAAGGATTATTTTAACTTTGATGCAGACCAGACTGTCCTTGTGACTGGCATTGGTTTTGGCGTGACGGGTTTTCTTTCAGTCCTTGCGTGGCTTCTTTCGCTTGATACGCGACGCATCAGACGACCTGCCTTTCAGTTATACCTGAATTTTCTGGGGCTTACGGTTCAGGCGGCGGCTCGGGCAGGCGCTGAACTTGAAAACACCCTCCCGTCCTTCATTGCAATTATTGCCGCCCTTTTCCTCATCATTGTGCCGCCCTTTTTGATTTTCCCGATTGAGACACTCCTGCGACAGGTTTTTTTGCGGCTGGGTCTTGGCGCAATGAGGTTAAAAATTTACCGGCTGGCAGTCTTTTCGCTCCACAAGGCGCTTCTTTTCAAGCCGCAGGAACAGGCGCTCCTTGAATCGTTAGGACAGGCATTGCATAAAAGTGGACAGGTCTCCGCCGCGCGCGCATTTCTTCTTCCCCTTATGAAGAGTGCCACGGTGTCCGATGCGACCCTTTACCTCATTTCTGAGGGTTATGAGAAGCAGGGAAAACCGGAGCTGGCAATACCCTTTTATCAGGCACTCAGGGAGCGCCGTCCCGATGACAAATCCCTCGCTTCAAAACTCATAGACCTGTATCTCAAGACGGAGCAGATGGAACAGGCGATTCCACTTGTAGAGGCGGAAACGGATTTCTCCTCCATTGAGGATATTCTGAAATTAGAGCGACTTCATGTCCGCGTGGGCAATATCCCCCGTGTTCGCGAGCTCCTTGTCCAATTGAGGCAGATTGAGGGACCTCCCTGCACGCGGACACTTTTTGAATGCCGGCGTCTGCTCCAGACGATGCCGGATGATAAGGACTTGCTTCGCGAGCTGGCGGAGGTTTGCAAGGAGCTGGGGAAGAAAGAAGAGTCGGCGGATTATTATGAGAGACTACTGGCGCAGGAGCCTGAAAACAGGGAACTCCGCAGGCAACTCCTTGAACAATATATCGAAGCCTCCAATGTGAAGATGGTTGAGCATCACATTGAATATCTTGTCCAGCACGGAGAGGTCTCCCTTATCATCATGAGGGAATATGCCCAGTCGCTCATAAATAAGGAGAACTATGAGAGCGCCGCCATGCATCTTTTGAAGGCGAAGGAGAGTTATCCGGAGGAATACTCATTTCCCCACATACTTTCTGAACTTTATTACAATCACAAGGAATATGACAAGGCACGCTCGGAGATGGCGGAGGCGCTTCGACTTGCCCCGCCGGAAAAGCGGGAGGAGCTCCAGATTCTTTATCGCAAGATTGAGGGAGGCATTCTGAATACCCAGATAAAGGAACTGCGAGAGAGTATTGAACGAGACCCCGCAAATGTTGACTTACGTTTTGAGCTGATTGAAAAACTCATGGCAAATTCCTACCTTGAGGGAGTGACGAGTGAGATTGATACACTCCTCTATTATCATCCCGAAATGAAGAAGGAAATATTGACGTTCATTGAAGGTCTCAGCCTGAGATATGAGCGAAATTATCTACTTCTTGATTTTCTGGCGGACATGAGTCTCAAGGAGGGGAATTTTGACAAGTGCATGGATATTTATGAGCGGATGTCCGCCAAGTCGCTTGACCGTCGGGAGGCAATGAAGTTATGCGTGGAGAAGATTTTGAAGATTGACCCAGGATATCTCCCCGCACACGCAAAAATCGGTGACCTTGCGAACGAGGTGAAAGACCTGGAGACCCTCATCACACACTACCGCATTTGCTTTGAGGCGAATGAAGAGATGATGACTGACCGTCTTGAGACCTTCTTTGACGCCCTGTATGTGACCGGCGCCTTAGAGGAGGCGGAGCGAGTGGGGCTCAGCATGACGGCGAAATTTCCCGATAACAGCCGTCTGTTCGTAAAACTGGGACGTGTCTATCTTGACAGGGGACGTTTTGTTGAGGCGATTGGCGTACTTGAGAAGGCGAAGACACTCGCCCCTGAAGATAAGGAGACCCTTGCCCTTTTTGAGGAGGCAATCCGCAGTGAAAAGAAAAGGCAGATTGACGAGATTTTAAGGAAATTGGAGGCGGAGCCGGATAACTCGGAATACCAGGAGCAGGCTGGCGACCTTTTTTCATTCTTTGAGGATTACACGGAGGCGGTGAAGCATTATCAGCGAGCGGCGCAGTTGGCGCCTCATCCGGATTTGTGCAAGGTGAAACTCGCATTTTCGCTCGCCATGCGCGGTATGATGGACCTCGCAGAGGAGACGCTTGATGAGGTTAAACTCTCCCTGGCTGAGAATCCCGACAAGGAGGGATTGAAGGATTATTTTTACATGACGGCTGTGCATTTTGAGAAGGAGTTGCAGACACAGACGGCACTTAAGTTTTTCAAGCAGATTTTCCGCGTGGACGCCGGGTATCGTGATGTGGTGAGCAGGATTGAGAAGATAGAAAACCTAAGCGTCACCGTCACGCCTTACGGGAAGCGAATTCGTAACAAGTAAGAGTGCGGGCAAAATCAGACCAGTCGGACCGGTCAGACCAGTCGGACAGGTCGGACGGGTCAGACAGGTCAGACAGGTCGGATAACACACAAAGCCATTTATTCGCGTTTTTTCATGGTTTCTGGTAGGAGGCGGCGATACTGCGCAGACGCGCAATGCGATCCTCTATTGCCGGATGTGTGCTGAAAAGGGTACTGGAGCGTTGCTCGAAGGGATTGATGGGATTTACAATGTAAAGATGTTGTGTGGCGCGGTTGGCGGCTTCAAGAACTTCCTCCTCTTTTGATATTTTTTCCAGTGCGGAAGCAAGACCCTCAGGATAACGGGTCATTTCAGCGGCGGATGCGTCAGCCAGATATTCCCGCTGGCGCGACATTGCCAGCTGGATGATAAGGGCGAATAGAGGCGCGATAATGGAGAGTAGTATGGCGATTAGGAAGAAGATTGCCTGTCCACTGCCGCCACCGCCACGCCCCCGGCTCCGTCTGCCGCCGCGTCCGAGTCCGCCCCAGAAGACCCACCTGCGGAAATAATCACACATGAGGGCGATGACGCCTACCAAGACCGCCATCAGCATGGCGAAGCGGATGTCATAATTTTTGACGTGGGAAAGCTCATGAGCAACGACGCCCTGAATCTCATCGCGGTTTAATTTTTCCAGAAGACCACTGGTGACGGCTACAGCGGCGTGCTGGGGGTCACGTCCTGTGGCGAATGCGTTCGGCACGGTGTCGTTGATGATATAAATTTCCGGCATGGGAAGACCGGAGGCGATGGTGAGTTCTTCCACGATGTTATAAAGCTGCGGTGCGTCCGGTTTCTGAATCCTTTTCGCCCCCGAGACAGTGAGTATAATTGAACGACCGGAAAACCAGGAGATAAGGGTCATAACAATAGCGAATATTCCAGCTATGACAAGTCCCCCTTCAGGAGACTCAAAAGCTGCCTGTCCGATAAAACCACCAACGGTTATGGCAAGAATCATCATCAGAAAAATCAGGATGATGGAGTTGCGTTTATTTTTTGCAATAAGGTCATACATTGGTGTTCGCCCATTTTTCGCAAAAGTTATGATTATCCTTGAGCGGGAGATTATGAGTGCGCAACTATATTTTTTCATAACGTCCGGGGGGTAGGAGATGACACAGCCCATCGAGAAAAAAAGAGGCGGATATTTTCCCGTCGTTCTTATTTTTGTTTTTGCATTATCCTTTTTGGTCCGGTTTCATAATATCGGGCATTCAGGGTTGTGGCTGGATGAGGTGCTTCAGTTGAAGGTTACGACAGGACCTTTTGTCAGTATCTGGAGGAGCGCCCCATGGAACAAGCCACCGCTTGATTATTACATCCAGTGGTTATTTCTTCAAAGTGGGGAGGCGGATGAGTGGCGTGTGCGGTTTTCTGCCTGTGTGCTTGGGGCTGGGGCTGTTGTGGCGATGGGGCTTTGCGGGTATGCCATGGGTGGTTTGACGTTGGCGTTTTTGACGATGGCTTCAGCATTTGCCAATCCGCTTATGGTTCGTTTTTCTCAGGATGGGAGACCATATTCCCTGATGCTGTTTTCAGAGTGCCTGTTTCTTGCGGTCTTCTGGCGTTTTCTCAGAAGCGATAAACCGCCGAAGCCATCGGGCATTATTATTATAGGGCTTTCAGCCATTTTATGTCTCTGGTCGCTTTACTGGTCAGCCATGGTGTGTCTTGCGAGCCTTCTTTTCGGTCTGGTGTGGCTTTTGATGGGTGGGCGAAAAGGGCTGGTGAGCACAATTATTTCAAACAGACGTCTGTGGGTTGTCTCAGCCGCGTGTCTGGTGCTGGTGCTTCTGAGCGGGGTTCCGCTTATTTTTCGTGCATCAAAGGCGATAGAGCCGCAGTTTTACGGGACGTATGATGTGGTCTCATGGGAGAAAGGCAAGATGTATATGGACATCTTTGCCCTGGGGTATGAGTGGACGCAGTATGTCAGGGGAGCGGGGTGGGTGATGGCGGCACTTGCGCTTTTGGGGAGTGTGGGGTGGATAGTGCGGCGCGGTCGAGCATCAGCGGCTCTCTTTTGCTTCTATCTGGTTCTAATATTTTTCCCCGGCATGTTTTTGTTTTATCGTCTGATAGACCACTGGATGGAGGTGCGTTATGTTTTAGCGTCTTTACCGCCTCTTCTTTTGCTCTGCGCCATGGGGATAGAGACGATGGGGGGTTTAATTTCGGGCATGTTTGAGAGCGGGATAGTGTATCAGGCGAGTCACCTCAAGACGGTGGTAATAATTTTCCTTACACTTATCGTGGTTGGTTCATCGCTGGGATTTATTCTGCCGAATCCATTGAGGTGGGCAGACTGGCGGGGACTTGTACAACGTCTCAAGGGGGAATCCACGCCGCCGCGGGTGGTTGTCCTGGGTAATTTTTATGATTGGTTGATGTTTAAGCATTATCTCGACCGTTACCACATTAAACAGGATGCAATTGTGAGTGAGTTCAAACCGTCTGTGCTGAGGGATATATTGTTTAAGGGCGGGGACGTAATGGTTGCCTTTGAGCCACACAAGTCATCTGTCCAGTTCAACATGGCGGTGTCGTCATTGCCTGCGGTTGAACCTGCCCTGGGCGGACTGGATGTGAGGAGGCGGTATTCACCGCAGGAGATGGAAAGGGTGAGACCGATCTTAATGGAGGATGCCCTTGGCGGTGAGAGGATGAGATTGAACATCCGTCCGGGAGAGGAGGAGTCTCCTTTCCTTGGAGCGGGATGGAGTGCGCCGGAGCAATGGGGGGAGACAGATATTTGTGCACTGGATGGTCCATGGGGGGAGTTTTATCTTCCTGTCTTCGAGCCCCACCCGCTCACACTCACTTTGCGTGTTTATCCTTATGCGCCGGTGGCAAAGTCGCCGCTTGATTTGAAAATCTTGGTCAATCCACCTAAAGCGGACCTCGGCTCCAAACCTGTGAGGGCGGGGTGGAATGTCCTGAGGTGGGATTTGGATGCGTCAATTTTGCAAAAGGGCGTGAATGACATATATATTATTCCAAGCAGGACACTCTCACCTTCATTGCATGACCCGAAGATCTCGGATTCCAGGGAGCTCTCGATATGGGTCGAGCGGGTTGAGGTTGAGGCACGGAAACCATGAAGAAAGTTTAAGAGTTTCAGAAGTTTAAAGAGTTTCAGGAGTTTAAGAAGTTTAAAGAGTTTCAGAGGTTTAAAGGGGTTCAGGGGGTTCAGGAGTTTCAGAAGTTTTATGCGGAAGCGGGGAATGGTGATTTGGAGAGGGTGTTTAAGATTGGAGAGATAGCCGGATTGACCGGTGATGAGGTATCCGAGCGGCTGAAGAGGGATGGTTATAATGAATTGCCCGCCTCAAAGAAGCGAAGCATTTTTACAATTGCCTTAGACGTTGCGCGGGAGCCCATGTTTCTCCTACTTGTCGCCTGTGGCGTGATTTATCTCATGTCCGGCGAGATAGAGGAGGCGCTGATGCTCCTTTTTTTTGTTTTTGTTGTGATGGGGATTACATTTTATCAGGAGCGCAAGACGGAGCGTGCCCTTGAGGCATTGAGAGACCTTACCAGCCCCCGCGCACTTGTCATACGCAACGGTGAGGAAGAGCGTATTGCCGGTCGAGACGTGGTGCGTGACGATATTCTGGTTTTAAATGAGGGTGACCGAGTTCCTGCCGACGCCGTTCTTCTCTCCTGTGGCAATCTCAAGGTGGATGAATCCCTGCTCACGGGAGAATCGGTGCCTGTGCGCAAGATGGTAGTGGAGGGTAGGACAGAGATGGGGCATCCGGGCGGCGATGACCTTCCATTTGTCTATTCCGGCACGCTTGTTGTGCAGGGGCGAGGCGTTGCGCGGGTTCTGGCGACAGGTATCCGTACGGAGATGGGGAAGATTGGCAGGGTATTGCAGTCGCTTGAGACGGAGGAGACCCATCTGCAGAAAGAGACGAATCAGATGGTGCGCAGACTCGCCATTCTGGGGCTTTCCTTATGTGTGCTGGTGGTGATTGTTTATGGTCTGACCCGCACTGACTGGAAGCGAGGGCTTCTTGCTGGCATTACCCTTGCGATGGCGACACTGCCGGAGGAGTTTCCCGTTGTTCTGACGATATTTCTTGCGCTGGGTGCGTGGCGCATGTCCCAGGAGCACATTCTCACGCGCCGTGTGCCCGCCATTGAGGCACTCGGCTCGGCGACGGTTTTGTGTGTGGACAAGACTGGCACGCTGACGCTCAATCGCATGACCGTCAGCAGGATTTTCGCCGCTCCGTTGCCAAGGCTATGGAGTGCTGGCGAAAAAGGGCATTTTTTTGACGTATCAGGGCACGGCAAGAGACCTCTTCCTGAGTCATTTCACGAGTTGGTTGAGTTCAGCATCCTTGGGAGTCAGCGCGACCCCTTTGACCCGATGGAGAAGGCGATAAAGCAGCTCGGTGAGCGTTTCCTTGCCAGGACGGAACATATTCATCATGACTGGACGCTGGTGCATGAATATCCACTTTCGGGAGAACTTCTCGCCCTTTCGCATGTGTGGCGTTCGCCGGACGGCGTGGATTACGTTATTGCCGCCAAGGGTGCTCCTGAGGCGATTGCAGACCTGTGCCATTTTGACGAGAAACAGTGGGAGGAACTCAACCGGAACATCACCATCATGTCGGATGAAGGACTGCGTGTTCTTGGCGTGGCGAAGGCGCGTTTTCGGGAGCCAGCCCTGCCGAACGGACAGCACGATTTTACATTTACATTCCTTGGTCTGGTGGGGCTTGCTGACCCGGTGCGTCCCACAGTTTCTGACGCCGTCAGGGAATGCCACTCCGCGGGTATCAGGGTCATAATGATAACTGGGGATTATCCCGGCACAGCTAAGAACATTGCCCGGCAGATTGGCATGACCACATGGGAGAAGACGATTACCGGTCCTGATATGGAATTGATGACAGATGAGGAATTGCGGGAGCGCATTCGCAAGGTGAACATCTTTGCGCGGGTTGTGCCGGAGCAGAAATTGCGCATTGTGAATGCCCTTAAGGCGAATGGCGAGATAGTGGCAATGACGGGCGATGGGGTGAATGATGCGCCGGCGTTGAAGGCGGCGAACATCGGGATTGCCATGGGTGGGCGCGGCGCAGATGTGGCACGCGAGTCCGCATCGCTCGTCCTTCTTGAGGATGATTTTTCTTCCATTGTACGTGCGGTAAGGATGGGACGGCGAATATTTGACAACATCAAAAAGGCGATAACATACATCTTTGCCATTCACGTGCCGATTGCGGGGATGTCACTGATACCGGTTATTTTCCGATTACCGCTTGTCCTTCTGCCTGTGCATATAGTTTTTTTAGAGCTCATAATTGACCCTGCGTGTTCTATTGTGTTTGAGGCGGAGCCTGCGGAGGATAAATTGATGGAGCGTCCTCCTCGCAAGCCGACTGAGAGACTGTTCGGTAAGAAGGTCATTGCGATTGGGGCGTTGCAGGGTTTGAGCGTGTTGTTGATGGTACTGCTTGTCTATGTCATCTCGCTCTATCGCGCCCAGAATGAGCTGGAGGCTCGCGCCCTCACATTCACCACGTTGATTATTGCCAATCTGGGTTTAATACTGACGAACCGTTCCTGGTCGCGCACGATTTTGAAGATGTTGCGTTCACCCAATGATGCCCTCTGGTGGGTGGTCGGCGGTGCGGTGGTGTTTCTGGCGATTGTTTTATACATCCCTTTCCTGAGGAATCTTTTCCGCTTTGATCTTATGCACGCCACGGATATTCTCATTTGCGTTGGTGCAGGCTTGATGAGTATTCTCTGGTTTGAAGGTTTTAAAATGTTTGATATGTGGAAGAAGCGTTTCAGCGTTTCAAAAGTTTCAAAGGGTTGAGAGTTTAAGAAGTTTCAAAGGTTTCAGGGGTTTCAGAGTTTCAAGAGTTTCAGAGTTTCAGGGGTTTCAGAGTTTCAGGGTTTAAGATGTGAGGTGGAAATGGTGGATGCTGGCAGGAGTTTGGCAATCACAAACAGGCGGCGCATCGTTCAATGGATTTTGCTCCCCATTGTCTTTATCACCATCGGGCTGGGGTGGAGGTATCCTCTTCTTGGATTTTCGGTGCCGATTGTGATGCTGACGGCAATTATCGGTGGAATTATTGATGGGCGGTATGTTTGCGGGGCTTTATGTCCGCGCGGGGGATTTTTTGACAGAATTCTGATAGTTGCCAGTCCACGCAAGGGGATACCGGAATTTCTGCGCATGATGCCGCTCAGGTGGGTTGTGTTTGTTCTCCTCTTTGCATTCATGGTTTATCGCATTCTTCAGAAACCGGGGGACATATATCACTGGGGTCATGTGTTCTGGCTGATGTGCGTCATCACGACGGGACTCGGTGTGATTCTTGGATTGTTCGTTCATCAGAGGATGTGGTGTTCGTTTTGCCCCATAGGGACGCTTCAGAGCGTTCTCGGTGGGAGGAGGAATCAGCTCAGGATTGACCCCGCAAGGTGCATTGAGTGCGGATTGTGCGAGAAGGAATGTCCGTTCGACATCTCCATTGTGAAGCACAAGGAAGAGGGCATTGTTGAAGAGCCGGACTGTCTGAGGTGTTCGGAGTGCATTGTCGTCTGCCCCAAAGATGCATTGTCTTGGCGGGACTCCGGCAGGGAATGAGTTGCTTGTTATTATGAGAAAAAAAGGGACGAGGATTCGGGAAAGATTGCGGCGATGGGTTCACGGATTCATCGCCGTCACCGCCGTTCTTACACTTTTATTTTCCCTTGCCATCGGGATTCTTGTTGCCTACGTCCGGACGCTTCCGCCAATTGAGCAGTTGGAGAATTATTCTCCTCCGCAGGCGACCTCCCTTTTTGACCGGACAGGCAATGTGAAGATTGCCACCATGGCTCAACAGAATCGCGTGGTGGTGCCGCTTGACAAGATTCCGCTCACCCTGCGCAACGCATTTATTGCCATTGAGGACAAGAGGTTTTACAATCATATCGGCATTGACCCGATTCGCATTGCCCGCGCCATGATTGTTAATATTTCCCGCGGGCGTCTTGCTCAGGGCGCAAGCACCATCACTCAGCAGTTACCGCGGAACCTTTTAAAGAGCGTTTCGCGACGCAAGATATTCAGTCGGAAAATCAAGGAGACGCTTCTCGCATTCCAGATTGAGAGGCGATATTCCAAAGACCAGATTCTCGAATTTTATCTGAACCAGATTTATCTTGGGAACGGGGCGTATGGAGTTCAGGCGGCGGCACGCACATTTTTCAATAAGGATGTCTCGCAGCTTTCGGTGGGCGAGTGTGCGGTGCTTGCGGGCATTCCACGGATGCCGGCACGTTACAGTCCGCTGAACAATCTTGAGGCGGCGACGAAGCGACGCAACATCGTCCTGAGTCTGATGCTTGAACAGGGTTTTATAACAAGGACGCAATATGATGATGCCGTGAGCACGGGCATTGAGGTTGTCACTCCGCCACCGACGGTCAATCTTGCGCCCTATTTTGTGGATTATGTGCGGCGATATCTCACCGAGACGGGTGAGATGGATACTGAGGGGCTTTATCAGAACGGTTACACAATCTTTACGACCGTTGATATGGATTTGCAGGGGATTGCCGATGATGAGCTGCGGAAGGGACTGCGCGACCTTGAGCTCATGCTTCACGAGAATGCGGTGCCGAGTCGGCTTGCTGAGGAGCAGTCAAATTTTGGAGGAGGCACGCCACTCCTGCGTCAGAGGAGATTCGCTCGCATCACGCGCGTCTTTTCCGATTCGCTCAATGTGGAAATCGGCGGATATCTCGGCACGGTTTCGTTGAAGGGCGCCATGCCCTGTTATCAGCCGGAGAAGCTTCTGCGTCCGGGCGAAATGGTGGACATCATCGTCACAAGGGTGAACAGGACAGGTCGCACATTTTTTGCGGATTTTGCGGAGAAGAAACCGCTTCAGGGGGCGGTGGTGATTCTTGATGCCCGCACGGGATATGTCCTCGCCATGAGCGGGGGCGAGAATTTTTACGATTTCCAGAATAACGGTCAGTGGAACCGCGCAGTGCAGGGACCGGGGCGCCAGCCGGGTTCTGCCGCAAAGCCGTTTGTTTTTGCGGGTGCGCTTGAATCCGGCAAAACGCTCGCCTCTATTTATGACGACCGACAGATTGTCTTTCCCGACGGATATTCGCCTCGCAATTATGAGAACAGATATTTCGGACTGACCCCTATTGAGACCGCCATTGAACATTCGCGCAACGTGGTGACGGTGCTTCTCTATCTTGACATGAAGCCCGCACGCACTATGGCGTTCATCAGGAAGTTTGACTTTTTATCCGACCGCACATCGTGGCAGTTCGGGCTTGACCCGACGGTCTGCCTCGGTTCGTTCAGCGCAACGCCTCTCTCAATGGCGGCCGCATATACACCCTTTGCGCACAGGGGCATTGGCGTCCGACCCGTTGCGGTCAGAAAAGTGCTGGACTCCGACCAGAAAGAGATTTTGCGCCCCATT
>Ga0172362_10000372_pt1 | contig 36035 bp, 34 predicted proteins | sample LakKivs1_kivu2a2_FD_114534 | JGI IMG/M metagenome (GOLD analysis project Ga0172362, IMG submission 114534) | Sediment microbial communities from Lake Kivu, Rwanda - Sediment s1_kivu2a2 | ecosystem: Environmental > Aquatic > Freshwater > Lake > Sediment | place: Rwanda: Western Province, Lake... | reverse complement strand
CGTGTCGTCCAGGACCGGGAGACCGGCAGGTCACGCGGGTTCGGATTCGTCACCTTCGCGTCGGCGGACTCCGCGAAGGCCGCGAAGGAGGCCATGAACAACGCGCTGATCGACGGGCGCAACGTGAGGGTCGACTTCGCGACCGACAAGCCGCGCAGATAGCCTGAACAGCGTTCCGTGAACGGGGGGCGGCCGCCGGCCGCCCCCCTTCTTCGACCAGGCGGGTCCTTCAGGAGCCGGCTCGTCGATCCATCGCCTCTCGGATGGCGGCCAGCGCCTCTACTGACGCATCCACCCGCCGCGCCCCTCCCTGGAAGAAGCCCTCCCCGCCTCCTCCCCGGCCGGAGAGCGAGGCCGCGACCGCGGGCCCCGCCTTCGAGACGATGTCCGGGGGCCCGGCAAGCATGAAGTGGCCGCGCCCGCCCTCGCCGGCGGTGAGGAGGACGACGCCCCCGGGGCGGAGCCTTCTGTACTCAGAGGCTATCGCCCTGAGAAGGGAGGGCGTGGCTTCGCGACGATGGGCATGTGCAGGGGAGTCCTGTCCGGCCAGCACGGCGGCGACAAGTCGCGAGAGCTCGGCCAGGAGCTCTTCCGCCCTCCTGCGCGACTCGCGGGCCGACTCCCTCAGCTTCTCTACAGCCGCGGGATGCTCCCCCGGACCGCATGAGAGAGCCTGACAGAGGAGCCTCTGCCTGTCCAGCATCTCGTCGAACAGCCCGAGCGCCAGATTCCCGGCGGCGAAGTGGACCCTGGTCCCTCCCCGGAGCTGCTCGGTGCCGGTGAAGACGCACAGCTGGATCTCCGCCGTCGAAGCGACATGGGTGCCCCCGCACGTGTTCAGGTCGACTCCCTCTATGTCGACAAGCCGGATCCCTTCCTCCAGTCCTTCGGGCAGCCTCCTGGACCTCACTCCCAGCCTCTCCAGCTGAGGGCGCGCCGCGATCAGGGTCCGGATGCTCCTGTTGGATCGTACGAGAGCGTTCACCTCGCTCTGGAGAGGCCGCAGGTCGCGGAGAGACAGCCCCGGAACGGCCAGTTCGACGTCGCACCCGTCCAGGCCCAGATGCATCGCCGAAGTCTCCCAGCCATGGCTGCCCGAGGCCGTCGCGGTCACGATGTGCTGGGCAGAGTGATGCTGCATGAAATGATAGCGGATCTCCCAGTCGATCCGGGCCTCGACCTCCCCGGAGACCGGGGCGCCCAGAACGTGTACGATCTCCCCGGAAGGGCCGGGATGCACATCGAGGACTTCCCCGGCGCCTATCCAGCCTCTGTCGGGCGGCTGCCCGCCGCCTCCGGGGAAGAATGGCGTGGAGTCCAGGACGACCTCGTACCTTCCGTCCTCCATCTTCCCGCATCCGGTCACGCGGGCCCTCAGCGACCTGAGATAGGGATCCTGTCTCGCGGCGAGCTGATCCGTCATCGCGGCCTCACAGGCGGACTCGCGTCCGGCGCCGGTCGGCTCCGCAGATCAGGTTGACTCGACGGGGCAGTCCATCCATTAGTAGCCGCATCCGGGACACGTGATCTCCCGGCACCGGAGGTGAGGCCCTGAAGACATGTCGTGTGCGCGGCGCGTCCATGGCCGTCCTGGCGCTCGTCCTCGCCTCGTGCGGCTCGGGCCTGCAGGAGAGGGATGTCCGCTCCCTTCTCGACAGATACGGGATATCCACACCCGCTCTGGAGGTCTCGGCGCTGAGTTCCCCCGACGGCGGACTCGCCTCGCTCAGCCTGGCCCCGGACATGGTCACCAAGCTCACAGGTGCGACGGGCATGGTCGAGGTCTCTGGAGGCCGTTCCTTTGCCGAAAGCGGCCTTTCGGCTCTTCTGGATGAAGCGGCCGGAAGGGCCGACGATCCGCTTCTGCGCCCCGGGTCGGGCGCCAGGCTCTGGGCCTCGTCCGCGGGAGCCGCACTGAGGCTGGACTCGGGCAGGGAGTTCGACAGGTTCGCGCTCCTCTGGGAAGAGGAGACCGGAAGGGCCTCCTTCGTCTTCTCCTATGGCTCCGACTGAGTCCGCGCGCCCAGCCTGACCCCTCTCAGCATCCCGACCAGCCCGGGCTCGAGGTGGAAGATGGCGAAACCGCCGGCCCGCTCCTCCCTGGCGATCTCGATCCTGTGCAGCAGCTGATCCTCCGTCAGGTCGGCCCCCGTGTCGAAGACCCCTATTCCCACTACCACCGGGACATCCGAGACCGCCACCTGCCGCGCCAGGAGAGAGGCGAAGGAGTCGTCGTCGCTCACGTAGTCCATCGGGGCGAGGAAATCCACCAGGCCGTCCGATGCCCACCGGGCCCAGTCCTGGCCGCAGCTCTCCCTGGCCTCCTCCAGGTCCGGGACCACGGCGGCCGAGACGGCCGTCCCCGGCCGTGCCCTCTCCACGGCGTCCCCGATCTCCCTGACGAGGCTCGTGATCTGATCCCTCCGCCACTCCCTGAACTCCTCCGAGTACCTGCCGCCCCAGTAGCAGTCCACCGGCCAGTCCAGACGGCGGATATGCCTGGCGGACTGGAACCGCTCACGGCAGCCGTTGCAGAAGCAGTGGTCTCCGTCAGGGAACCGGACGTAGTCGAGCTGGATCCCGTCGATGTCGTAGGCGGCCGCAACGGAAGCGATGGCCTCGATCTCCATCGCCCTGTTGGCGGGGTCGGTCGGGCACAGCCACCCGGACTCCTCTCCGGAGTAGCTCACCTGCGTCTGCATCAGGGCCGAGACGCTGTCGGCCTGAGCCGCGGTCAGCCGGCCCAGCTTCCACATGACTATCTCGACGTGGACCTGGATCCCCCTTGAGTGGGCCTCCGCGATGCATTCCTCCAGAGGGTCGCCGCTGCCGCCGGCCCTCACCAGTCCTGCCGCGTCGGCCCAGGAGAGCGGGCCGTAGATCATGCAGGGGAAGACTGCATTGAGCCCGGTCGAGTCCATCCAGGCGCAGGCCTGCCCCCATGTGTCCCCGGGCAGGCCGTCATCCGGGCTTGCGCTCCAGACCCCGCGGATCTCGGTCCACGGGCCGCGTGCGGCCGCCGCCGGCCGGGCGCCGCAGACGCACATGAGCAGGAAGGGGATCGAGAGGGCCCTCCAGAGGTGGAAGGCTCCATGCGGCACTCAGTACTCCAGGCCCACCAGGAGCTGGTTCTTCTCCACCCTGTCACCCCTGGCCACCAGCACCTGGCGCACCCTGCCGGTGATCTCGGAGCAGACCTCGTTGTGCATCTTCATCGCATCGAGCAGAAGGAGGACCCGGCCCGGGGAGACCTTCTCCCCCTCGCGGACCAGGACTTCGACGATCGTGCCGGGGATGAAGGCCCTGACGTCCCGCTTCTCGGGCATGCCGGAGAAAGGCTTGAGCCTGTCGCGAGGCACCTCGGTGTCGTACTCCGTGGAGTCGATCGGGAGCGTGTCGCCGGTCAGGGTCGGTCCCATCAGACCGGGAAGTTCCCGTGGCGGCGCACAAGGATGCCGCGCTCGGAGTTCCTGGCTCCACGGAGCACCATCGCAAGGGCCTCCCGAGTCCTTGAAGGCTCCCTGATGGAGTCTATGTACCCCTTGGCGGCGGCCACGTACGGGTTGGCGAACTTTTCCTCGTACTCGCGTATCTTCTCCAACCGTGTGCCATCCGGGTCCGGGCTCTCCTCTATCTCCTTGCGGAAGATGATGTTGGCGGCACCCTCCGGGCCCATGACGGCAATCTCGGCCGTGGGCCAGGCCACCACGAAGTTCGCCCCGAGGTGCCTGCTGCACATCGCTATGTAGGCTCCGCCGTACGCCTTTCTCATGATGACCGTCAGCTTCGGCACGGTGGCTTCGCTGTAGGCGTAGAGGACCTTCGCACCGTGCCGTATCACGCCCGAATGCTCCTGGTTCACTCCGGGGAGATAACCGGGTGTGTCGACGAGCGTGAGCAGCGGGATGCTGAAGGCGTCACAGAACCTGATGAAGCGCGAGGCCTTGTCCGAAGCGTCGACGTCGAGGACGCCCGCAAGGTACCTGGGCTGGTTCGCGATCACGCCCACCGGACGCCCTTCCATCCTGGCGAAGCCCACCACGATGTTCCGGGCATAGAGCGCCTGCACCTCCAGGAAGTCGGAGTCGTCCACGAGTCCCATGATGACCGTCTTCACGTCGTAGGCCCTGCGCCTGTCCTCGGGGATGACCTCGTCATCCAGAGGCTGTCTCGGCGGCCTCGACTGTGTCAGGGGAGGCGCTTCGCAGCTGCTCGAGGGCAGGAACGACAGCAACTTCCTGAGCTGGTCGAACGCTTCCGGCTCGCTGGCCGCGAAGAAGTGGGCATTGCCGGTTATCGAGGCCTGCGTCCTGGCCCCGCCGAGGTCCTCGGGGGATATCTCCTCTCCGAGCACCGTCCTTATCACCTGCGGGCCCGTGATGAACATGTTCGAGATGCGGTCCACGACGAAGACGAAGTCGGTCAGGGCAGGGGAGTACACGGCGCCCCCCGCGCAGGGCCCCAGGATGACGGAGATCTGCGGCACGACCCCGCTGAGCTGCGTGTTGCGGTAGAAGATCTCGCCGTAGCCGCAGAGGGAGTCGACGCCCTCCTGGATCCTCGCTCCCCCCGAGTCGTTGATCCCGATGAGAGGGATCTTCTTGTCGGCCGCGGAATCCATGATCTTCGTTATCTTGAACGCGTGGGCGCGGCCCAGGGAGCCCCCGGCCACGGAGAAGTCCTGGGCGAAGACGGCCACCTGGCGCTCGTCGATCGTGCCGAAGCCGGTCACGACTCCGTCGCCGGCCAGCTTCTTGCTGTCCATGCCGAAGTCACGAGCCGAGTGCTCGACGAAGAGATCCGTCTCGAGGAAGCTGCCGTCGTCCAGGAGGGTTGCCAGCCTCTCCCTCACGGTCAGCTTGCCCTTCCTCTTCTGGTTCTCGAGCGCTTCCCGGCCGCCGCCTAGCACCAACCGGGAGACCCTGCCGAGGAAGTCATTCAGACGGCTGGCTATCGACATTGGATTCCTCCGCTTTTTCGATCCGGCGCTGCGGCCGGAAGGCACCCGTCCATCCACGCAACGGAACCTAATCCTGACGGGCTCCCGCCTGCCTGTCAACTGCGCCGGCCGAGAGGACCGAAGCCCACCCCATCCTGCGGAGAGCGGACGGGGGCAGGGCCGCGCCGAGACTTCCCGCCAGACCGTACTGCTCCGCAGCCTCCTGCAGGTTGCCGGACCTCCACATGTCGGCCGCGAGCTCGAGTCTCACCATCGGGGCCGAAGGCGCCATGCGGGACGCCCTTCGGAGCCAGACGACGGCGGAGTCGTACCTGCCCGCCAGGGCCTCGACCCTGCCCATCGCGAACAGGGTCAGAGGGGTCACACCAGCGGAAAGGGCCCGCCCTGCCGCCGACACGGCATCCCTGTCGTGACCGCAGGACTCGAGGACAACAGCAGCGGTGGCCAGGGCCCACGGATGCGCCTGTCCGGAAGACGTGACCGCCCCGGCCAGGCCTGAGGCCTCCGCCCCCATGCCGGCCGCGAACAGGGCCGCGCTCCTGACCGAAGTGGACTCCGCGTGTGTCATGCTTCCGAGGAGATAGCCCGGGAAGACCTCCGAGGGGACTCCCGGCGGGGGGCCGGGAATCCCGAGGTCGCCGGCCGAGGGAGGGGCGAGGATCCTCACCGCATCTGCGAGCTGTTGGTCCCCGGAGCGTGTCGCCTGCTCGACCGCCTCCTCCCATCTCCCGTCGTGCACCAGGGCCCAGACGAGGATGGTGCGAACCTGCGGGGATGCAGCCTGACCGGAGGAGTCGGCGCCCATCGCCATGCCGACCGCCTCCCTGAGCTCTGCGGAGCTGATCGATGCGCGGAAGCGCCCCGCCTCCGCGGAGTCGTCGGCCCTGAGTGCGAGGCAGCATCCCACGACGGCCGGGAGATCCGCGTCCGCGGCCATCCCGGACGCCCTCTCCATCTCGGGAAGGAGCCTCGCCGGGATATCGTCGATCGGCCTCTCCAGAAGCTCCTCCGGCGCGAGTGGATCGACAAGGTCGAAGGCGAGCGAGTCGTTCCCGGTCGAGTCGAGCCACCGCCTCGACGCGTATGCTATCGTGAGGCTGTCCCAGTAGACAGGGGTCCAGCCGGGCAGCTCGGCCAGCAGGAAGGCCACCGAGCCAGCCCTCGACGGCCAGTCGAACAGAGCCAGATCGAAGCCCCTCGCACCGACGACCTCCATCTGGAGGGCCGCATCGGACGAGTCGGGCGACTGGGCGAGCAGGAGGTACTCGGCATAGAAGGACTGCGGGTAGAGGAGGCAGCGCCCGTCCATGTACAGAGGCAGGTCCTCTCCGAATCGATACTCGAGGTAGCCGGATATCTCGTTGGTATTGAAGACCCTTCCGTGAAGCCCGTGAGACTCCAGGAAGTCCGCCAGGCCCACAGGGTAGATCTCCCAGGCCATTCCCGGCCCGAACCTCCTCGGCGGGCCGAACTCCCTCGGCACTCCGTAGAGAGGGGGGATCGCCGCAGCCGCGGCCAGCAGGAGCGCAGGCGCGGGCCAGGGGATCCTGCCGAGGAGGGGGGATACGACAACCACCGAGGCCAGCGCAAGCAGCTCGATGTTCCTGGCCGCGAAGAGACTGCTGGCGAAGAGAACCGCGATCATGACGAGCCCTGAGAGGCTCCAGGCGGCTCTCTTCCTCCCGAGCGCGAGGATGGCGATCGAGGCGCCCCCCAGAACGAGAAGGGTCGCGGCAGTACGGACCGTCCCGTACCGCGGGTCGAACGGGCTCCACCACTCCCTGATGGAATCGCGGAAGAGTGGTTGGGAGAGGAAGCCCGGCAGGTAGGTCAGAGAGGCGTATCCGTTGGGGTGTATCCCGCAGGCGGCAAGCGCCGCGGCGGCAAGCCCCGCCGAGTGCGCGAACCGGCGGGCATCCCTCCGCACGAGCGCATCCAGCGCGGGAAGGGCGAGCAGGAAGGGCCCCATCACGAAGCCGGCATGGGTATTGACCCAGAGGACCTGGAGGGGGACGAACAGCGCGAGATCCTTCCAGAAGGGCCGCGGCCTCCCGGCCAGCAGGAAGAGGTACAAGGGGAAGAACAGGTCGGTGAAGATGTGAGGTCTCTCGAACCACCTGGCCTGCGTGACCGAGAACCAGAGCACGGCCGTCAGGGCCACTGCCGATCCGCGGGCCCCGCGCCTCATCGCGGCGGCGGCGGCGAGCGCCACCCCGCCGAGAACGACGATCGACTTGAGCGCGATGAGCCCGGAAGGCCCCGCGATCCTCCAGGAGGCGGCGAAGGCGACCTCGGCAAGCCATTCCTGCTGGATCCAGGTCCTCCCCCTCATCGTCCACGTGAGATCGTCGACGGTCCTGATGCGGCCGGAGTCGAGGATGTCCTCCCCGTTACGCATGTGCCAGAACAGGTTCTCGCTGTATACCGGTGTCATGCAATAGAGGAAGCACACCGTCAGGAGAACGGCGATCAGGACTCTGTCCTCAGTCCTCGCCAAGAGCCGTCTCCATCCTCTCCCTGGCCGTGGGAGTCGATGCCCACCGACGAGCCTCCCTCGCGAAGGAGGAACGATCGTCCGGAGGCGCCTGGAGGGCCCTGCGCATCCACGCCTCGGCCACCATGTCCATCGCAAAGGCGTCCGGGCTCCGGCCCTCGAACCGGAAGATGTCCAGCGCCTGCCAGTCGGGCGTCCGCGGGGGCGAGGAGAACACCAGCCCCCCGGGCAGGAATCCGGGATCGTCCCAGGCCCGGGTGGCTATGACAGGGCGTCCTCCCAGGTCCGCCGGAAGAGGATGGCCGAGCCTGAGATCGAAGCAGTTGCCGTAGAGGTCGACCGGCACCAGGTCCGGCCGCCGGTCGGAAACCTGTCCGAGGAAGGCGAGGTAGAACGCGTCGTGTCCGACGGTGCAGAGGACGGCCTCCGGAGGCGTGCTCCGCTGGATGTCGCCTGCCCAGCGCGCAGCGATGGAGTCCGTTCTCCGGGACGCGGCATGGATCCCCGTCAGGGCCGAGAGCAGAACTGCGGCCGCCACGGCGGCACGCGCCGTGCGGCCATGTGCGGAGATCCTCTCCAGACCTCTGGAAGCGGCCAGCCAGGCGGGGAGCACGGGCACCCAGACCATCGAGTCGGGGTCAGGGACGCGGTAGCACGCGAGCGCCAGAGAGCCGAGGGCGAAGGCCGCCATCTCCGGGGGCCTCGGCCTGCCTGCCAGGGCCAGGAGGCTCAGGACTGCTCCGCCGACGATCCCAAGGCTTCCGAGAGCCGTCCCGAGATGTGCGGGCGACGGCGCTCCCAGCCTTCCGGAGTAGAGCCCCATGTACGCGAGGTAGTGCTCGAGAGCGGCAGGGTGCGTGTAGTGGATGGTCGTAGCGGCGCCCGCCCTGAGGGGCACGTACAGGAGGAGCGTCGCGGGGATGGCCGCCATGAGGAACAGCCTGGACGCGAAGGATGGACGGGCGAGCGGTGCAAGGAGCACCGAGAGAGGGTGGCCGCCGAAGACGGCCAGCGAGAACAGGTAGCCCCCCGCCCGGCCTCCGCCGAAGAGCAGCGCCGCCATGACCAGGGCCATCGCCAGGCCATGGACCTCCACAGAATCGAGCTGGGCCAGGACCGGCCTCAGGGAGATCAGCAGGATCGTTCCGAGGGCGGCCGTGGAAGGGCGGAGGCCGTGCGACCTGAGCAGTGAGAGCGCCAGCCAGGACATCACTCCCGCGACTGCGCAGCAGAGGATCCTGGCCGACGAGTAGCCGGACCCGGGAGCCAGCCTCAGGAGCATCAGGAAGAGAGGGTAGGACGGGGGATGGCAGAGAGAGAGCTGGTTCGAAGCCACCACGAACTCCGACCCGTCTATGGCGTCGAAGGAGGGAGGACCGGCCAGCCATGCCGCCGCGGCGACAGCAAGGGGGAGGATGAGCGTCCGGGAGAGAGCCGGTCTCATCTGTGCCCCTGGCCGTCCATGCCCTCGTAGCGGCTCAGGCGGTCCGACAGGGGATACTCGGACCTGGCGTATCTCAGCAATGCGGCCAGGTGCCCGGCATCGCCGGCAGCCTCCGCGCAGGAGCACGCCAGCAGGAAGCTCCGCAGCTCCGGACGGGTCTGTGCCAGAACCGATCTCTCCGCCAGCCGGAGGGCGCTGTCGGGCCTTCCGGAAGCCAGCATCCAGGATGCGCAGGTCTCCAGCACCTCGGTGGAGACGGGCGCTATCGACAGGCAGGTCGAGACCAGGTCGGGCCTGTCCGGGCCCTCGCCAGCCAGGATGGGCGCCCTGATCCTGGCCAGCATGAGGGTCGGGGAGACCCCGAACCGCCTCCTGCCCTCCTCGTAGACCGAGTCCCAGCAGCCCGTGGCGGCTACTCCCGTCACTTCGATCGCGTATGCGTACTCGGACACGCCCGCATCCGGCCTCGAAGCCGCGCCGAGGGCGAGGCCGACGGCCCCGGAGGTGTCTCCGAGTGCCATCTTCGCCTCGGCGTACGCGGAGAGGAAGAGCGCACTCGGTCCGGTGAAGCGGTGTATCTGCAGGAGCATCGACGTGTCCGCGGAGAGCGCTGCGCTCCTGAGTATGGCCAGCGGGAGGTCTCCCATGTCGGCCCTTGAGGCTTCCAGCCTTCCCAGCGTCTCCGCGAATCCGGTCGTATCATCCCTTTCGAGCGCGATATTGAGCTTCACCTTGAGGATGTCCGCCGAGGAGTCGCCCCCCATGATCGCAAGCTCGCAGACCCACTCGGCCCGCGCCGGATCACCATCGAGCTGGGAAGCCTCCGCGAGCGGCAGAAGGGGGCCGCCGGAGGCTGCCAGGAGGGATGACGAGACGTGGGCGTGGGCGTTGCGGCTGCTTCTGGCGAAGGACTCCGTTATGTCGGAGTAGAACCAGATGGACGAGGACTCCGAGGGGACGGGGCGGATGACCGCCACGAGAGCCAGAGCGGCAAGCGCCGCCACAGCTCCGAGTCGTCTGCGCACGGAAAGGAAGCCGGCCGCCGCCGCTCCTGCCGCCGGGATCGCGAGGCGCACCAGCGACTCGGGCGGCATGAAGACCGGCGAGGCGGCCAGGACGAGGAGAAGCGGCGAGGAGAGGGTCCTCCTGGCCCTGCGGGGGACCGGGAGCCTTCCGGCTGCGAGGGCCGCCAGCGCCGCAACTGCTATCTGCCATCCCCCGGCCGATGCCTCCAGGAGTGCGGCGGAGGCGGTCACTGCCGCCGCCGGGCCCTCCGCCTCCGCAGACAATGCCGCCAGACAGGCTGCCGCGAAGGCCCCGGAGATGGTCGCCGCATCCGCGAATGTGGCTGGAATCCTCGACGCCTGGATGCAGACGGCCGCCAGCCCCGCGGCCGCAGGTGCGAGCCCGGGGACGAGAGCCCTTCCGGCCGCCCTGCGGACCTCCATCCACGTCCCCGGAGAGATCCTCGGCCAGAACCACGCTGCCAGAGCCATCACCGGCCACATGTCCGCGAGGAAGACGATGTCATGGACCGTTCCGGTGAGCTGCGGAGGCGTGATCGCGTGCCACTGGAGGAAGTCCTGCACCTGCTCGGCGGCCGGGAAGAGAGGCTGGAAGGCCATGTGGAGCAGCTGCGGCCACGTGAAGAACAGGAGGAACAGCGGGAAGAACAGAACCGCCGTCAGGATGCCACGCAGAACCGCCGCCCTCCCTGCCACGCATCCCACGAACAGACCGGCCAGCAGGCAGCCGAGGGCGGCCTCGGCCCTGATCCCCGCCGTGGTTCCCGGGAGCGACACGGAGGGATCGAAGAACCCTGCGAGGAAGCGGAGGATGTTGCCCCGGTCGAGGGGGAAGTAGCCGATCCCCGCACGGACCCCCGCGACCAGGTCGATCAGGGGGGGGAGCAGGGTGAGGGTCCAGGCATAGACCATCAGCCTGAGCATCTTCGCAGCCGGATAGCCCGAGAGGACGGCCATCATGGCGGCTATTCCCAGCATCGGGAATGCGTACGCCACCGGGAAGTGGAGGAGGAAGGCCGAGGGCGGGAAGAGCACGCCGGCGGAAGCACCTTCCAGGACGTTCCGACCGATGACTGTCGCCGCGAACAGGGCGGCAAGGCCCGCGGGGCCCGCCGGGAGGCGCTCGATCCTGAGCAGGAGGGATCGCACCAGGCCTCTCATCTCCAGACGGGCCCCCCGGTGTCCAGGTCCGAGCGGAGCGCCTCGACCGCGGGCACGCCGTCGAGTATCGATGGCACCCAGCCCATCCCGGAGAGCACCTCGAGCGTGGCCGCGAACCCCGTCGGCGTTATCCCGACGGGCCTGCCATCTACGACGCCGTCTCCTGCTACGGCGAACCATCCCCGGTATCCGGGGGTGACCGGAGGGGATACGAAGGCAACGCAGCAGTGGAGCGACTCGGCTGCCGTGAGCCACTCAGCCGCCGCCTCGCAGACGGATTCGGGAGTCTCCTCCGGGAGCCTCATGACCACCAGGTCGGGCAGGTACTTGGTGAAGATGCTGACGCCTGCGGCTGCGCGGGCTGCAGGCGAAGTCCAGTCGAAGCCCTCCAGGTCCGGGATCACGTTGACGGGGACCGCCCGGGGGACCGGCGTGCCCGTCGGATCGAGCCCGGTGGTGACGAGGATGTTATCCCTTCCTCCGATCCCCGGCGGGATCTGCTGATCGAAGCAGGCGATCAGCCTGTGCTCCCTCAGGCCGCACTCGACCATGGCCGCGCCGGGATCGAATCCGGGCCTGTCCGTCTCGTCCGCGAACCTGCCCATCGCAATCGGCAGATGCGAGCAGGCCTGCAGTCTCCAGGGCATGTCCTCCGCGGGCTGGAGGCCCTCGATGGTCACCACGACGACCGGCGTGTACCGGGGAGCCACGGCATGCCGCTCCTCGTCCCTGGATCCGCATCCTGAAGGCAGGATCAGCAGGGCAAGAAGCCCTGCCGCCTTCGGGACCGATTCGAGGATCGTGCAGTGCATTTGGCCGAAGATAAGACAGGGGCCGTGCCGCGGTAAACAACGGCGCGAAGACGGGAAGGGGGAGCCGCGGCTCCCCCTTCGTTGACTGACGGCGGACCCTACCGGATAACCGTCACCCTGCGGCCCGCGATCTGCCCGTCCGCGTAGAGTCTGAGGAAGTAGACCCCGGTCGAGAGGCCCGACAGGGAGACGGTGCTCTGACCGGAAGGGGCGTCCGAGTCATACAGGGTTGCGACCATGCGCCCGCTCATGTCGTAGGCCTCGAGCCTGGCGGCCGAGGCAGCTGGGAGCATGAAGAGCGCCACCGAGCCGGAGCCGGCCGGATTGGCCGAGACCCTCAGGTCTATCATCTCCGGCGTGTCGCCCTCGCCCTCCACGCCGCTCGTCGCAGTTATCGACACGTCGTAGTACTTGTCGAGGCTGGTCTCCATGACGAGGGATGGCGTGAACATGACGTAGTCCCAGCCCTGGGCCCTTATCGAGACATCCTTGATCCCGGAGGCGTCGGTGTCATACCAGTAGTACTGGTTGTTGCCCGCGGTGTCGTAGAGGATCACGCCGAGATCCCAGTTGAAGCCGTCACGGCCGTCGAAATGGCAGTTCACCCAGTTGCCCTGGTAGTTGGTCAGGTTGACCTTGATCCAGTGGATGCCGTAGCTCTCGGGAGGATAGACTCCCTCGTCGCCGGTCCACGGCAGGCTGTTGACCAGGTGGTACGGGAACACGTACGGCCCCGGGTTCCAATGGACGGCTTCGTCGTCGAAGCAGCCGCATCCCGAGAACCAGTAGGTCGAGGTGAACCAGCGCCACTCGGCGTACTCCATGAAGCCCTGCTCCCAGGTCATCCCGTGGGACGAGAACATGTCCTCCTGGGCGCTCATCATGTTGGGACCCCAGACGTCGGCGCAGTTGTCCCAGACGTCGCGAACTGCGTTGACATTGATTCGGAGGGACATGTACCTGGCCCAGATGTTCCCTCCGTACCAGTAGAGGGTGCTCCCCCCGTCACGGATGTCCCACCAGGGCTTCCGCAGCGGATTGTCCCCGGAGGTGAGGTAGCCCCAGTAGTCGTTCACGTCGTCGTAGACCTGGTCTTCCATCCAGACCGCGCAGTTCTCCATGAACCAGGAGGGTTCGGACACGTCGTACGACATCTGGCACGCATGCTGGAACTCATGCGCCACGGTCACCTCGCTCAGATTGGTCGAAAGGCTCGGAGCGATGGCGATGTAGCTCGAGGAGTCGTTCCAGGGCGTAGTGGGATCGGGGATGCCGTCCGGGCTCGTGTAGCCCAGCGAGGTCTGGTGGAGGACGTAGATGTCGTAGTTGGTCCCGCCGCCGAGCCCGAGGTCGGATGGAGGGGCGTGGTAGCCCATCTGGTCGACCTCCGTCGACCACGAGAAGTCGGCGTAGCTGGCGAGCGCCTGGGCGTATTCGAGGCTGCATGCGTCGACGCCGCTCGTGGTGTAGTGCATCTTGAAGTGGCCCGAGGGAGAGTCGAAGGTGTTCTCGGGACCGCTCAGCGTGGGACGGGCGAGCAGGTCGTTCACCTCCCCGCCGGTTTCGGCGGAGATCCGATCCTCCATACGCTGAGCCTCGAGCACGGCAGGGGTCCCGCACGGGTCGGGATCGGCACCCAGCGCCAGGTCGGCGGGCAGGAGCTGAGGAGCCACGACGCTTGCGGCCAGATAGACGGCCGCCTGATCGAGCGTGATCTCACCCGCGTCGCGCGACTGGATGATGCGGCCGTAGACCGTGTCGGCCGATGCGACCGTCGACAGCAATGCCATGGCCAATGCCACTGTGAGGATTCTCATCTTCTTCTGCCTGTCCCTCCGTTCCTACTCGAGGACCACACGGCGGGTCGCCCCGCCACCCGGAGCCGTCAGCCTGATGAAGTAGGTCCCTTCACTCAGGCCCTGGGCGGCCCAGGGAACCAAATGCTCTCCGGCTTCCATCGAGGTCGCCAGCGGTGTCGCCACAACCCTCCCGGTGATGTCGTACACGTTGATCGTGGTGAAGCCCGCGATCGGGAGGTCTATGTCGATGCAGGCACCGGCGGGGAAGGGATTGGGGCAGGAGACCGAGGGGGTCGCGGCTCCTCCGGCGGAGCCCCCCTCCATGCCCGTCTGGGCAGAGACGGAGATGTCGTAGTTGAGGGTCAGGGAAGTGTCGGTGATGGCCTGGACGATTATCACGACGTACTGCCAGCCCGTGGTGTTCACCCCGATGCTGCAGGTCGCGGTCGGATTGTCGACGTACTGGTACTGGAAGGCATCCTCACCGTTGGACGCCGTCTGGATGATGCCGACCTGCCACTGTATCCCGTCGCGGCCGTCGAAGTCCACCGTTATCCAGCCCTGGTAGCTCTCGACGTTGACCTTTATCCAGTGATGCCCGTAGGTGTCGGGTGCGTACGTGCCCTGGTCGCCCGACCACGGCAGCGAAGTCACGCTGTGATAGGGGAAGATGTAGGCGCCTGGCGTCCAGAGGGATGACTCCTCGTAGGCATAGTGCTCGTCGTCGGCGAGCGCCCCGGTGAACCAGCGCCAGCACGCGTACTCGGCGAGCCACTGGTCGAAGGTCATCCCGTGCTCTTCGGCCGTCTGCTCTATGGCGTCGAGCATGTTCGGACCAAGCGTGTCGGCGCAGTGCTCCCACACGGACCTGACAACCTGCTGCCCTCCGCAGCGGACTTCCATGTACATGGGCCAGGGGGCGGCGCCGTAGTGGTACATCGCCCCGGTCCGGATGTCGTACCACGGCTTGCGGAGGCAGTTGTCGCCGGTGTGGAGATAGTCGGCGTAGTGGTTCGTGTCCCAGACCTCGTTCTGCATCCAGACCGCGCAGTTCTCCTTGAACCACGAAGGCTCGGCGGCCTCGTAGCCCGCCTGTATCGCGTGCTGGAATTCGTGCGAGGTCGTCTCGGTGATGTTCTCGGATCCGTAGCTCTGGCTGTTGCTGATCGCTATGTGGCTCGCGTAGTCCGCCTCGGGCGTGGTCGGGTCGGGCGGCTCGCCCGAGCTGGAGCAGTATCCCATCACGCCGGGATCGAGGGACATGACGTAGATATCGTACTTGTCGTCCCCGCCGAGCCCGAGGTCGGAGGGGGGGGCATCCCACTGCATCGAGTCGACCTCGGTGGCCCACGAAGTGTCGAACCCGTCGGAAAGCATCAGGACCCAGGCCTCGTTGGTCGCATCCACCCCGGAAGTGGTCCAGTGGATCTTGAAGTGGCCGCTCGGAGTGTCGTAGATGCTCTCGGGCCCGCTCAGAGTGGGTCTGGCCAGATAGGGCCGCAGCTCTCCGCGGACCTCCTCGGACAGGGAATCCCACAGGCGGGATACCTCGTCGTAAGCAGGTGTGCCGCAGGGCTCCACGTCGGCGCCCCGGACGAAGGCATCGGGGAGCCTGTCCTGGTCCCTCACGCTCCAGACACAATAGAGCGCCGCCTGATCGGCAGTTATCGTGCCGTTCCCCAGCGCCTCTTCGACCCTCGAGAGAACCGTGTCGGCCCTGAGCAGGGCGGGCAACATCAAGAGAAGGAATAGAGCCCTCATCGACCCTCCACTCCCGCGCGCGGCGATGTCGTGGTTTCTGCGCGTCACAATGTAGTTGCGCTTTCGAATCTACCCCTGCCCCGCATCTCCGTCCATAGAAACGCCACCGCGGGTCGCGGCCCGGAGCCCGACCTTGTATGTTCACTAATGCAACGTCCGGCGGTGCCGTCCGGGCCCGCCCATCCCGGGAGGACTGCATTGAAGGTCACTTTCCATGGTGCCGCCGGATCCGTCACCGGCTCCAGCCATCTCGTGGAGGCCTGCGGCAGGAGGATCCTCCTTGACTGCGGGCTCTATCAGGGGAAAAGGGTCGAGAGCGAGGAGAGGAACAGGAACCCGGGATTCGATCCGTCCGGCATCGATGCCATCGTGCTGTCACACGCACATATAGACCATGCCGGCAGGATACCCGCCGCCGTCGCGGGAGGATTCGCGGGCACCATCCACTGCACGTCCGCCACTAGGGACCTCGCGTCGATGCTCCTCGCCGACAGCGCTCACATCCAGATGGCCGACGCGGACTACGTGAACAGGCACCGCGGGGACGACCCGCCCATCGAGCCGCTCTACACGCCGGAGGATGCGAGCGCCTCGATGAGGCACTTCTCGACGGTTCCCTATGATCGGCCTGTGGAGCTCTTCCCCGGTATCTCGGTCCGCTTCCTCGAGGCCGGCCACATCCTGGGCTCGGCCCAGATCGAGCTGGCCTGCACGGAACCGGGCGGGCGCAGGACCACGCTCCTCTTCTCCGGCGACCTCGGGAGGCCCTCGACCCCGATCCTCAGGGATCCCGACCTGTCGTCCAGGCCCGACCTGCTCCTGATGGAGAGCACCTACGGAGGCAGGAACCACGGCACTCAGGAGGAGGCCGTCAGCACGCTGAGGCAGGTCATCTCCTCGACGGTCTCCCGCGGGGGCCGGGTCATCGTCCCCGCCTTCAGCGTCGGCAGGACGCAGGACATCCTCTATCACATCAGGGTCTTCCTCGACAGAGGCGAGATCCCCAGGGTCCCCGTCTTCGTCGACTCTCCGCTGTCCTACGATGCCACCGAGGTATACCGTCTCCATCCGGAGTGCTTCGACAGCGAGACTCTGCAGATGATCCACTCCGGCCACAGCCCGTTCGTCTTCAAGGGCCTCCACTTCGTCCAGAGCGTCGCCGGCTCGAAGGCGCTGAACACGATACGCGAGCCGCTCGTCGTGATATCCGCAAGCGGCATGTGCGAGCACGGCCGCATACGCCACCACCTGAGGCACGCCCTCGGCAATCCCGCCAACACAATTCTCATCGTGGGCTTCATGGCCGGGAACACCCTGGGGAGGAGGCTCGCCGAGAAGGAGACGAAGGTGAGGATCTTCGGCGAGACGATCGAACGCAAGGCCGAGGTGAGCGTCATCGACGGCTTCTCCGCCCATGCAGACTCCGACGGGCTCGTGGGATACGCAAGGGCGGTCGGCTCGAAGGCGGCGAGGACCGTGCTCGTGCACGGGGAGCAGGAACAATCGGCCGCCCTGCAGAAGCGCCTGCGCGGCGAGGCTGGGGTGGAGTGCACGATAGCGGCTCCCGGGGAGACCGTGGAGGTCTGAAGCCGGCCGCCGTCAGGAACAGTACGGGCCTTCGTGGGATAGTCGCCCAGGGAAGATGGTCGACCCACGCGGGAATCGGAGGGATATGATCTCGATAGCACTGCTTGCAGCCATCGCCGCGGGAGGGGACTTCCCCGGGTTCCTCCCGCCGCCCTCTGGGATCGGCTCCGAGCTCATGCCGCTCTCCGTGCGATCCATCGGGATGGGCGGCGTCAGCGCGGGGGTGGAGGACTCCACGGCCCTCTGCTTTTCGAATCCGGCCGCATCGGCTTGGGCCGCATCGACGGGCGTCACGTGGACGGCGGCGGTCCGGAAGGGCGATGACGAAGCGCGCGACGGCAAGATGACCTTCCCGGGGATCTCCTTCCTGTTTCCCCTGCCGGGCAGACTCGTCTTCTCGGCGGGCGCCGCGGAGCGGAGCAGCCTCCTCTCCACGGAGCGGACGATGAACGCGGGGTACAGGGCATCGTACGACTGGAGCGGCGGGCTGACGGAGGCGGAGGCCTCACTGAGCGTGCTCGGGACCGACTGGCTGGCCTTCAGCGTCGGCGGGAGGGGCACTTTCGGCAGCATCCACTCCCAGGTCGCCCTGAGGGACCCGGACCCGGGCTCCGGCGCGCCCACCGCCACCGAGTTCGTGGACGATGCTCTCTTCAGACCCTCCTGGGGACTCTCGGCGGGGGTCTTCGTCAGCACCCGGTTCGTCGACCTCGGTGCCTCGATGGTCACGGACAGGCGGGGTACCCTGGAAGTGGACAGGGACTTCTCGGGAAGTGAAGCAACGTCGAAGACCACGGAGACCTACCATGTCCCGGGCGAGTTCGACGCGGGGATGGGCGTTCATCCGACCCGCTGGCTGACGGTCGCGGCCGGCATCCATTCGCGCAAGTCTTTCAGCATCCCCGGCGGGCAGGTCCCCAGCGGCTCAATCTCGTCTCTCGGGGGCGAGGCGCGGCTCGGCCGCCACTTCTCCTTCCGTGCGGGCCTCTCGTCGATGGACGGCCTCTGGCGCGACGGCTCGAACATGTACTCCGCCGGAGCGGGATACTCCTTCGGCGGAGGAGCGGCGGCCCTGGACCTGGCGGTGACCAGGGAGGTCGCCGACGGCTTCGAGGAGAACGGCATATTCCTCTCCCTCTTCGCTTCGGAGGACTGGGTCGGACGGTGACCGGCGGCCTGGTGATAATCGTCCCCGCCCGGTACGGGGCATCGAGGCTCCCGGGGAAGCCGCTGGCCGACGTGGCTGGGAGGCCCCTGCTCGTCAGGGTTCTCGACGGCCTCTCCGGATGCGGGGCGGATGTCCTCGCCGCGGCGACGGACGATGTCCGCATCGCCGACGCGGCCCGCATGGCGGGATACGATGCGGTGCTGACGGGTGAGGCGGCCAGCGGAACGGCCAGGGTGGCCGAGGCCTGGCGGAAGCTCGGAAGGCCGGGCACGCGGATCGTCAATGCCCAGGGCGACGAGCCTTGCGCGGCCCCGCAGTGGATAGAGGCCCTGGTCTCGGTCCCCCCGTCGGACGATCTCGTGGTGACCCTCGCCCGGAGGGCAGGCCCCGGAGCGGGGCTCTCCGAGTCCAGCGTGAAGGTTGTGCTCGACTCGGCCGGCGAGGCGATGTACTTCTCGCGTTCGCCCATCCCGCACTCGGCGGGTTCCTTCCTCGAGCACGTGGGAGTATACTGCTTCAGCCCTGCCTCTCTGGAGCGGTGCGTCTCGTCGCCCGTGTCCGAAGCGTCGCGGCTGGAGAGGCTCGAGCAGCTGTCCTGGATGCACCACGGAGTCAGGATCGCCGTGGTCGAGGGGGATTTCGGGGGCACCGGGGTGGACACGCCGGAGGACCTGGAGAGGGTCAGGAGGCTGTTCGAGTGAGTGCGAAGCCCCTCTTCGTGGCCGGTCCGTGCTCCCTGGAGTCTCCGGAGGTGGCACTGGAGACGGCCGGCGGACTGAAGGCGCTCTTCTCGGGCAGGCCCGGGACACGCTGGGTCTTCAAGGGCTCGTTTCTCAAGGACAACCGCACCAGCGGCTCCACGCACAGGGGGCCGGGCATCGCGGAGGGGCTCTCCATCCTGGGTGAGGTCCGCAGGCAGTTCTCGGTGGAGGTCACCACCGACATCCACGAGCCCTCCCAGGCCTCGCGCGTCGCCGAGGTGGTGGATGTCATCCAGATCCCGGCCTTCATGTGCAGGCAGACTTCGCTCCTTGAGGCGGCGGGCGCCACGGGGAGAACGGTCAACGTGAAGAAGGGCCAGTTCATGAATCCCTCGGCGATGGAGGGGGCGGTCGGGAAACTCCGGGCCGCAGGCTGTCCAGAGGTCTGGCTGACCGAGCGGGGGACCTTCTTCGGATACGGCGATCTGGTAGTGGATTTCAGGAGCCTCGGAGTCATGCGCGGCCTCGCGGACATGGTCCTTCTCGATGTCACCCATTCCCTGCAGAGGCCTTCCTCCGCCGGTGACCGTTCGGGAGGGTGCAGGGAGCACGCGGTACCGCTGGCGAGGGCGGCCGCAGCCTGGGGCGTGGACGGCCTGTTCTTCGAGGTCCATCCAGACCCCTCTTCCGCTCTCAGCGATCCTGAGACGACGGTGGACTTCGACTCGGCCTCCCTCCTCGTCGACTCCGCCCTCAGGCACTGGGAGGGATCGGGCCGATGAGAAGCCCCGGGGTACTGGCCTTCGACGTCGACGGGGTCCTCACGGACGGGAGGCTCTCGTACGGCCCTGCCGGGCCTTCGCAGGCCTTCGACGCACACGACGGCGCCGGGCTCATCGAACTCCGCAGGAACGGCTTCACCGTCGCCCTGATCTCCTTCAGGGACCTGGTCTCGACCCGCATGAGGGCCAGGGACCTCGGGATACAGCTCCTCTTCCTGGGCTGCACGGACAAGGAGGCCGCCTTCCGCGACCTCTGCTCGTTCGCGGGCGTCGACCCGGGCCGCTCTCTGTTCATGGGGGACGACAGGATGGACATACCGGCCCTGAAGATAGCCGGGTACCCCGCCTGCCCGGCCGATGCCCACCGGGACGTCCGGGAGATCTGCAGGATCAGGACCTCCAGGCCCGGCGGTGCGGGGGCCGTGAGGGAGATCGCAGATCTCGTCCTCTCCGGAGGCCTCGCATGAGCGGTCTGTACGGGGAGGCCGAGAGGGTCTTCGCTGTGGAGATCGAGTGGCTCAGAGCGACCCTCGAGCTCGTCCGCGAGGACTTCGACAGGGCTGTGGAGGTCCTCGCCTCGGCCCCCGGCCGGATAGTGGTGAGCGGCATGGGGAAGTCGGGCCACATCGCCCGGAAGATAGCGGCGACGATGACGAGCACCGGAAGCCCTGCCTACTTCCTGCATCCCGCGGAGGCGGTACACGGGGACATCGGTATCGCGGCCGCCGGAGACGCGGCGCTGGTCCTGTCCAAGAGCGGGGAGACACCGGAGACGACCGCGCTCCTTCCGTGCCTCCGGCGGCTCGGGATCCCCGTGGTCTCGATGGTCTCGAGGCGGGACTCGACGCTCGGAAGGGCTGCCGAAGTGGTGCTGGAGATCCCCGACTCCGCGGAGGCTTGTCCGCACAATCTCTCCCCGACGGCCAGCACGACAGCCATGCTCGTGCTGGGCGACGCCCTCGCGATGGCCCTGCTGAAGCTCCGCAACTTCTCGGTGGACGACTTCGCCGAGGTTCATCCGGGGGGCACACTGGGCCGCCGTCTCCTGACCAGGGTCTCCGACATCATGGTCGGCCCCCCTCTTCCCGTGGTCGGGAGCGACGCCACACTGACCGACGCGGTCGGCGTCCTTGCATCCTCCAGGGGAGTGTGCATGGCGACCGGGGCGGACGGGGCCCTGGAGGGGGTCTTCGTGTACGGAGACCTGGGTCGCCTCCTTCGAACGAGGCCGGACGCCATGTCCATGCGGCTGTCGGAGGTCCTGAACAGGAACCCGGCAACGGTCGGTGCGGGGGAGCTGGCTTCGTCCGCGCTCGCCAGGATGGAGAAGCGGGGCATCACCAGCCTGATAGTGGTCGACGAGCGGAAGAGGCCTCTCGGCCTGATCTTCCTCCACGACATCATGCGGGCCGGCATCTACTGAGATGGCGCCGTCCAACGGCCCGCAACGGGAATGCCGAGGCACAGGCTCCCCCTGAGGGGCGCCAGGAGGGCCCTGGAGGCCCCGCTGGTGGCCGCGCTCGCCGCCGCGGCCTGCGCGCTCCCGAGGAAGGCACTGTGGGACGTGGCCCGCATCATGGGCGCGGCCATGGACTCGCTCCCCGGAGCGAGGTCGAACGTCATCCTGGATCGCAATCGTCGTAACATTTTATTGCCTAATGGATTAGATGTTCAGGGCCGGGACGTGTACCGCTTCGTGATCTTCGGCATCCTGGACTTCCTCCATCTCTCGCTGAGGCCAGATGCGGCCTTCAGGCAGGTAGTGGAGGTCCGGGGGGCGGAGAACATGAGCCGAGCCATGTCCCATCGCCGGGGTGCGATAGCGGTCACAGGGCACTATGGGGCCTGGGAGCTGATACCGAGAGCCGTGAGCCTTCTCGGCCACAGGACGGGCGTGCTCGGCAGGAAGCTCTCCGGGACCGCCGCCGACAGGCTCCTGTGGAAGCTGAGGGAGAGGCCCGGCGTCCTCGTGCTCGACAGGGGATCCGGAGCGTCCGGCATCGTGAGGGCGTTGCACGGGAACACCGCCGTAGGTATTCTCATCGACCAGGACACGACAGCCGTGGAGAGCGGCTTCGTCGATTTCTTCGGGACGCCCGCCCTGACGCCCACCGGTCCGGCCAGACTGGCCGTCAGGCTGAGGGTCCCGGTCGTGCCTCTGTACGCGAGGATGCTCCCGGACGGGAGGCACAGGGTGGTCATCGAGCCGATGACGAGCCCCGAGGAGTACGCGGGTGCAGATTCAGCGCTGGAGCTCACGGCCTTCCTCACGCGGAGGATCGAGAGCTGGATCCGGGATGATCCGCGCCAGTGGGTCTGGTTTCACGAACGCTGGTGCCGCCGCCCTCCTGGCTGTCCTGGCCTGCGGTAGCGCCGGAGGCGGCCCCCGTCAGGACTCGCGTCCCCGCCAGACCGTGTCGGGCTTCGAACTCATCCAGACGGGGGGCAACGACAGGCTGTGGCGCCTCGACGGCCAGTCCGCCGAGTACGTCGAGGAGGAGAGCACGGCGGTGCTGTGCGGCGTGACCCTCACCTACTACAGGACGGATGCGCCCGAGACGATCCTCACGGGCGACTCTGGGGAGATAGAGCCCGGTGGAAGGAACGTGAGGGTCTGGGGCAGCGTACATGTGGAGACGATGGACGGAAGGGTCCTGGAGACTCCGGAGCTGGTCTGGGACGAGAGCCTTGAGGTCTTCGCCACTGACTGCGTCGCAGTCCTGACGGTGCCTGACTCGCTGGGGAGCACCGTGATGACGGGCCGGGGAGTGGTGCTCGGGCGTGATCTCGGGTCCGCCTCCGGCGTGGACGTGAGGGAGAGCTTCACCGCTGTGTACTCGGGGGTGGTGCCAACTGAGTAGCCTCGCGATCATGCTGGCGGCATTCTCGGCCGGACCCGGGGTATTCACGGCCACGGCGAGGACGGCGTCCGGCGCGGAGGCCCCCGATGGCGAGACCGTCATCTACCTGTCCGGCGACGTCGAGGTCACGGACGGGGAGATAACCGTCGATTCGGACTCGGGGGTCGTCTGGCAGAGCTCTGGCAGGGCCGTTTTCGTGGGATCGGTGTCGGTCGACGCCGACACAGTGACCGCGACCGGCGACAGGCTGGAGTACGACCGGACTGCCGGAACCGCCATCCTGTCTGGCAATGCGGTCCTGATGGACGAGGAGGACAGGCTGCGCGCCGCCGAGGTCACGTGGTTCCGCTTCGCCGACAAGGCCATCGCCAGGGACAGCGTTGTGATGACCGGTCCGTGGATCGGGAGCGTCCAGGGAGACTACGCGGTCTACGACGCATCCCGGAGGAGCCTGTTCGTGACCGCTTCGCCCGTTCTCAGGCGGACGGAGGGGGCGGACAGCATGACGATCACGGCTGACAGGCTCGAGTTCCTTCCGGACTCCGACAGGGCCGAGGCGCAGGGCAACGCCGTCCTGGTCACGAGCAGCGGGATCACCGCTTCCGCGGAGCTGCTCAGGTACACCGGCGACGGCGAGCTGCTCGAGATGCTCGGCTCCCCGAGGCTCGTGAGCAGCGACGGGGAGATGTCGGGCAACTGGATGCAGGCTCTCCTCCGGCAGGGGCAGATCGAGTCGCTCAGGGTGGAAGGGGCCGCGGACGGCCACATGACGGACAGGGGAGTAGATCCCCCGGGGGAGACATGGTTTTCCTCCGAGAGGGCCTTCTTCGCCTTCGAGGGCGGATCGCCGGACTCGGTCGATCTCTCCGGCAGCGTGAACCTGACGATACGGAGCGGCGGCGAGGCTGCTTCGAGACAGGAGAGCAACACGGTCTCGGGCGACCATCTGGTGGTCCGCTACGATGGAGGATCCCCGGAGACCGTCACCGTGACCGGCTCTGTGAAGGGAACCTACAGCTACGCCAGGGAGGGTGCATGAGCCGCGCCCGGCCGTCGCAGACCCTGAGGACGCAGGACCTGGTCAAGATCTACCACAGGCGCAGGGTCGTGAACGGCGTGAGCCTCTCGGTCTCGAGAGGGGAGATAGTGGGTCTGCTCGGCCCCAACGGAGCCGGGAAGACGACCACGTTCTACATGATGGTCGGGTTCGTCAGGCCGGACGGCGGGAGCGTATTCCTGGACGACGGCGAGATCTCCGGCCTGCCCATGTACCGCAGGGCGAGGCTGGGCATCGGCTACCTTCCTCAGGAATCCAGCGTCTTCCGCAAGATGACGGTGGCCGACAACCTGATGAGCATTCTGGAGACCCTTCGGATGAGCCGCAGGGACAGGGTCGAGAACCGCGACAGGCTCCTTCACGAGCTGGGACTGACCCACCTTGCCGGTCAGATGGCATACTCGCTCTCGGGAGGCGAGAGACGGAGGGTCGAGATCGCCAGGGCGCTGGTCACCTCTCCCGCCTTCTTCCTCCTGGACGAGCCATTCGCAGGGATCGACCCGATTGCGGTAGCCGAGATACAGAACATAGTCAAGGGATTGCGGGAGAAGGGTATAGGGGTTCTGATAACCGATCACAACGTGAGGGAGACCCTCGCCATCACCGACAGAGCCTACATCATGTACGACGGCAAGGTGCTGATCTCCGGATCGGCCGAGCAGCTCGCGGAGGATCCCGAGGCCCGCAAGATATATCTGGGAGAGAGGTTCCGCCTCTGATGCCGGGCATGGAGCTCAGGCAGACCGCGAGGCTCCAGCAGACGCAGAGGCTGGTGCTCAGCCCATCCGTCCAGCTCTCGCTCGAGCTCCTGCAGGTTCCATCCCTGGAGCTCGAGAAGCTGATCGAGACGGAGCTGAGGGAGAATCCGCTCCTCGAGATAGAGCAGGAGGAGCCTGCTCCCGAGGAGGGCCCCGACGCGCAGTCCGATCCGCAGCAGGCTCAGCAGGCGGAAGGGCGCGAGGAGGGGCAGTCGGCCGAGGCATCCGAGGACGAGCCCAGGCGGGCGGACGAGAACGAGGACCATCTGGAGTTCCTGGCCGGAGTGGACGAAGGAGACTCGGACGGCCGCTCCTGGAGTCCGGAGGAGCCCTGGAGGCCGGAGCTGGCCGGCCGGACGACTCTCTCGGACCACCTTCTGGAGCAGATCGCCAACCTCCGTCCCGGGCCCGCCGTCGAGGCCGCGGCGAGGTACGTCGTCTACTCCCTCGACAACCACGGCCTCCTCTCGATCGGCAGGGACGACCTCGCCGCCGGATGGGACGGGGACGCAGGAGACCTCGAGAAGGCGGTTGCGATGGTCCAGGGCCTGGAGCCGACGGGGGTCGGCAGCTTCTCCGTCCAGGATGCCCTCGGCGTCCAGCTCGCGGAAGAGGGGCGCGGCCCGGACTCCCTCGAGCAGAGGATATTGCGCGAGTGCTTCGACGATCTCCTGGAGAGGCAGAACGCCAGGATCGCCCGTCGGCTCGGAGCGTCTCCCCACGAGGTCCAGGAGGCCATCGACTTCATCAGGCACCTCGACCCGTATCCCGGAAGCGACTTCGCACCGGACTCCAACTCCATCATCATCCCTGATGTCGTGATCGAGAAGATCGAGGGGCGCTACGTGTCGATCGTCAACGACTCCCGGTTCCCCACCCTCCGCATCTCCGAGCGCAACCGGCGTATCCTCGAATCGCCGTCCACCCCTCCGGAGGAGCGGCAGTACATTCGCGAGAAGTACCAGCGAGCCAGCTTCTTCCTCCGCTCGATCGACCAGAGGCAGCAGACGGTCGGCAGGATCGCGGAGTTCATCGCGGCCTACCAGAAGGGATATCTGGACTCGGGCGTGGAAGCCCTGAAACCGCTGACGCTGCAGCAGGCCGCCGAGGCCCTGGAGTGCAACCAGTCGACGATCAGCAGGGCGATCAACGGCAAGTACGTCCAGACGCCGCAGGGCGTGGTGGAGATGAGGTACTTCTTCAACCACGGGCTTCCCGAGAGCGAGGAGATCTCGACTAGGACGGTGAAGGAGGAGCTCAAGCGCATCGTCGAGGAGGAGGACAAGTCCAGGCCGCTCTCAGACGAGGCCCTTGCGAACATGCTCAGAGCCCGGGGCTTCCCGGTGAAACGCCGTACCGTGGCGAACTACCGCGAGAGCCTGGGCATCCTCACGGGGAGGCAGAGGAAGAGGTACTAGGAGAGGCTGTAGGCTGAAGGCTGTAGGCTGGAGGCCGGGGTTCCGGGGCGGCGATCGCGGACAGCGGACGACAGCCAGGGACCATGCCCGGGATGATCAACCATCAACCACTTGGAGACTCGATGGCCGAAGACAGTCTGAAGGGCTACCGCGGTGAGGCCAGGGCCGTTCTGGAAAGGCTCGGCATCAGCGTCTGGGACGACGTGGAGATGATCGCTGCCGGAAACTCCTTCAAGGGAGTGGTCCTCCCGAGGTCGGAGACGGCCGATGACAGGCATGTCGTCCTGAAGCTTTACAACGGGTACAACATCGGCATCGCCGCCTCCAAGGTGGAATCGGCAGTCAGGGCCGGCTCGAGGGAAGCGCACTACAAGATCCCGGAGAAGGAGTTCCCCTTCAATCCCGGGCTTCCCAGGGTCAAGCTCCTCGGGACCGGCGGGACGATCGCCAGCCGGCTCGACTATCGAACCGGCGCGGTCATCCCCGCCTTCACGCCGGGAGAGCTCTACGGAGCAGTGCCCGAGCTTGCCGGGATCTGCAACCTCCAGACAGAGAAGCTGTTCGGCATCTTCAGCGAGGACATGGGCCCGATCCAGTACAAGGCGGTTGCCGAAGCGATAGGAAAGGAGATCGAGAAGGGGGTTTCCGGGATCGTCATCGGGCATGGCACGGACACGATGCACCACACTGCCGCCATACTCTCCTTCATGTGCCAGGACCTTCCGGTCCCCGTCGTGCTCGTGGGCTCCCAGCGCTCCAGCGACCGGCCTTCCAGCGACGCGGCCCTGAACCTCATGCACGCCACCAGGACCGCCGCCTACTGCGACGCGGCGGAGGTCATGATCTGCATGTTCGGGCCCACCAGCGACAAGTACGGGCTCCTGCACAGGGGCACCAGGGTGCGCAAGATGCACTCGAGCTACCGGAGCACCTTCAGGACCATAGGGGACATCCCGCTGGCCATGGTCGACCGGAGCGGCTTCACCTACCTGAAGAAGGACTACAGGAGGCGCGACCACGGCCGGAAGCCCAGGATCAACCCGGTGTTCGAGGAACGGGTCGCCATGGTCTACTACTACCCCAACATGCACCCGGACATGATAACCGGCCTGGTCGAGAAGGGATACAAGGGCATCGTCATAGCCGGGACCGGGCTCGGCCACGTCAACAAGCCCCTGTACGAGCCCCTGCGCCAGGCCTGCGAAGCCGGAGTGCACGTGTTCATGACGGTCCAGACTCTCTGGGGGTACACGCAGATGTACGTCTACGACACGGGAAGGCTCCTGATGCAGCGAGGCGTCGTCCCGCTCGCCAACATGCTGCCGGAGGTGGCCTACGTGAAGCTCTGCTGGGCTCTCGGCATGTCGGGCGACCACGACGAGGTCCAGAAGGTCATGACGACGCCGATCGCCAACGAGATGACTCCTTCGGAGCCCCCCGACGGCTACCTGATCCTGCAGGGAGGCGTTCCGGAGGTCAGGCAGATGCTGGCCGGGAAGATCCGGTAGAGCTGGGAGGCTGGAGATGCCCGGAAGGGAACTGACGCTCGAGGCGGTCCCCATCGACTATCCCGAGGGCTGCAACGTGATCCTGGGGCAGACGCACTTCATAAAGAGCATCGAGGACATCTACGAGGCAGTCGCGGGAGCTGCTCCGGGCGGAAGGTTCGGCACCGCCTTCTCGGAGGCCTCGGGACCCAGGCTCGTCCGGAGCGACGGCACTGATCCGGAGCTGACCAGGATTGCGGAGGCGGCGATGATGAAGCTCGGGTGCGGGCACACATTCATCGTCGTCCTCTCGGGGATCTGGCCCATACAGGTCATGGGCGCCCTCAAGCAGGTCCCGGAGGTGTGCTCGATCTTCTGCGCCACCGCGAACGCGATGGCCGCCCTCGTTGCGAGATCGGACTCCGGCGGGGGCATCGTTGGGGTCATCGACGGCGAGTCGCCACTTGCGGTCGAATCGCCGGAGGACGTCGATGCACGGAAGGCCCTTCTGAGGCGCTTCGGCTACAAGCGCTGAGATGCGTTCATGGTTGACCTGAAGGCGTTTCTGGCATATATGCCGATTGGTAAATACGCCTCATACGCCCCGCCGAGGGCAGGCCTCATCGAAGCTGGGAACACCCATGTCAGTCAGGACGCCGGCGACGATTTCCGTCATCGCTGGGATTCCGTTGGCCATGGGTGCCTGCGCCCTCCTGGGGTGGTGGCTGGGAAGCCTGGTGGACAGGGCCCTCGGCACCGGGGCCGCCTTCCAGGTCCTCCTCGCTCTGCTGTTCGTGGCCGGGAGCATCCTGGAGACCGTCAGATTCCTCAGGCGGAGCACGCAGGGCCCGGCCGGCCCGCGGCGCTGAAGCGATGAACGCACTCCTGCTGGCCGTTGCGATCACGACGGCCGGGCCCGCGTCCACACAGGCAAATGGATCCTCCACGATAACGGAACTGCCTGACGTGGTTGACATTGCGGCTGACTGGGCGTCCGGGACCAGATGGGCGGGCGTGGCGGACTTCGCGTCATCCTGGAAGGGGAGCCTCTTCGGAATCGGTTCGGCCCTCCTCCTGATTGCCCTGGGCTCAGCCGCCGCTTCGCGCAGGGACATGATCCCGGGCAGGATGCAGAACGCCGCCGAGCTGGTGGTCGAGAAGCTGCAGGAGTTCCTGGAGGAGATCCTGGGCGAGCATGCGTCGGAGCACATACACTTCCTCGGGACTCTTTTCCTGTACATCCTGTTCATGAACCTCAGCGGCCTCGTCCCTCTCCTCAAGGCACCCACTTCGATACTGGAGACCACGGCGGCTCTCGCCATCGTCGCATTCGTCTACGTCCAGGTATGGGGGATCAGGTACAGGGGCCTCGTCGGCTATCTGTACCACGCCGCAGGCTCTCCGTCGTCTCCCTCGGACTGGATGATGCTCCCGCTGATGCTCCCCATCCACGTCGTGAGCGAGCTTGCACGGCCGCTCAGCCTCGCGGGGAGGCTCTTCGGGAACATCATGGGCGAGGACACGCTGATCGCCGTCTTCACAGGCCTTGGCGCGGCGGTCGTGGCGTCCATCCTGCCGGTGGGCATCCCGTTCGCCCTGCCGCTGGTCCTGCTTGCCATCCTTCTATCCACGGTGCAGGCGCTGGTCTTCGCACTGCTGACGACTCTGTACATCGCACAGGTGCTCCCCGAAGAGCACTCGAGCCGCCCGGTGGCGGCCTGACAAGGAGGGTTCCGTGACTGATCTACTGCGCGTGGGCCTCCCGCTGATGGTCGGGATAGCCGCCCTCGGCGGAGGGCTGGGGATAGGCATCGCAGTCTACGGAGCGATGGCCGCCATAGGCAGGCAGCCGGAGGCCGCGAACAAGATCCAGACGGCCATGGTGATAGGGCTGGCGTTCATCGAGGCGCTGACCCTGTACGCGATGGTCATGGTCTTCGTGCTGGAATCCAAGCTGATCTGACGGCGATGCTCGCAGGTACGGGCAGCCCTCTGGACATTCGCTGGCAGGCCCTCGCCACCGAGGCAGTGACCTTCCTCCTGACGGTCCTGGTCCTGCGGAGATTCGCGTGGAGGAAGATCCAGGGCGTCCTGGAGAGCCGTCGCGAGGCCATCCGCAGGCAGACAGAGGATCTCAAGGCCCGGAGGGAAGAGGCCGAGAGGCTGAAGGAGGAGTACAGGGAGGTGCTCGAGATGGCTGGCGGAGAGGCCCGCACGATCCTCCAGCTTGCCGTCGCCAGAGGAGACCAGATTGCGAAGGAGATCTCCGAAAAGGCCCGCTCCGAGGCAGTGGCCCTGCACAGGAGGGTCGAGAAGCAGATCGAGGAGGAGCTTGCCGGAGCCGAGGCCGGCCTCCGCGAGAGCCTGATAGGCATGGCGACCACGGCCGCGGAGAAGGCCCTCATGGTCGAGCTCGATCCCGAGATGCAGGAACGCCTGATGAGTGCGGTGGTGCGCGAGCTCTCCGAGATGGAGGGATGACGGTGTCCAGGCCCGCCGTGGTGGAGTATGCCGAGGCCCTGTTCGGGGCCGCCTCCGGGAGGGGCGAGTTGGAAAGGGTGAGGGAGGATCTGAACGGGCTCGTCCGCCTGGCGGCCGAGGAGCCCCTGTTCGTCCGGTCTCTCGACTCCCCGTTGTTCCCGAGGAAGCGCAAGCTGGAGCTTCTGGCGGCCGTGACGGAGGGGATGTCCCCCCTCGTCGTGAACCTCATGCCCATTCTCTCCAGGAGGATCAGGACGCGTCTCCTTCCCGAGATAGCCAGGCTCTTCTCGCACATGGCCGATCTCTGCTGCGGAGTCCTCACGGCCGAGGTCGTGAGCGCGATCCCACTCTCGGGCAGTCTGGAGACCAGGCTCGGCGAGGCCCTGCGCAGCCGCTTCGGCCGGGCCGTGAGGGTGGAGAAGAAGGTCGATCCGTCAGTCGTCGGAGGGCTCCTCGTGAGGATCGCGGGCCGGAGGATGGACGCGACGGTCCGCGGAGGCCTGGAGAGGATCCGCAGGACCATGCTCGAGCGGAAGGACTCCGTTGTTCAAGGCTGAAGAAGTCGGCGCCATACTGCGGAAGCAACTCGAAGGCTACACCCCGGGAATAGACGTCTCGACGGATGGCGTGGTCATCCAGGTCGGGGACGGCATTGCGAGGATCTGGGGCCTGGAGGACGCGATGTCGGGCGAGCTCCTCCGCTTCCCGCGGAGCGGGACCGCGGGGATGATCTTCAATCTCGAGGAAGACAACATCGGTGCCGTGCTCTTCGGCGAGCCCGAGGACGTGGAGGAGGGCGACAGGGCCGAGCGCACAGGCAAGATCGCATCCGTCCCCGTGGGTCACGGACTCGCCGGAAGGGTGATCGATCCTCTGGGGAACCCCCTGGACGGGAAGGGCCCGGTCGCCTTCTCGGAGATGAGGCCGCTGGAGGTGGCGGCTCCGGGCGTCATCGACCGCAAGCCCGTCAGCGAGCCCCTGGAGACCGGGATCAAGGCGATAGACTCCATGATCCCGATCGGGCGCGGCCAGCGCGAGCTGATAATCGGCGACCGCCAGACCGGGAAGACCTCGATCGCGGTCGATACCATCATCAACCAGAAGGATAAGGGCGTTGCGTGCATCTATGTCGCCATCGGCCAGAAGGAGTCGTCCGTCGCCCGGGTGATCGACACGCTTGCCGAGGCCGGCGCCATGGAGCACACGACGATAGTGACGGCCACTGCCGCCACCCCGGCGCCGCTGCAGTACATCGCCCCGTATGCCGGTGCCTCCATCGGCGAGTACTTCAGGGACAGAGGCGAGGCGGCGCTCTGCATCTACGACGATCTGTCGAAGCATGCGGTCTCCTACAGGCAGATCTCCCTGCTCCTCAGGCGTCCGCCCGGCAGGGAAGCCTACCCGGGTGACATCTTCTACCTCCACAGCAGGCTCCTCGAGAGAGCGGCCAAGCTCAGCGACGAGAAGGGCGGCGGTTCGCTGACCGCCCTGCCCATAGTGGAAACGCAGGCAGGCGACGTGGCCGCGTACATTCCCACGAACGTGATCTCGATCACCGACGGGCAGATTTACCTCGAGTCGTCGCTCTTCTACTCCGGCATCCGTCCCGCCATCAACGTAGGCCTCTCGGTGTCGAGGGTCGGAGGCAGCGCCCAGACAAAGGCGATGAGAAGGGTCGCCGGGAAGCTGAGGATGGACCTGGCCCAGTACGAGGACCTGGCCGCCTTCGCCCAGCTCGGGACCGAGCTCGATCCCGCCTCAACCCGCCAGCTCAGGAGAGGCGAGAGACTGGTGGAGATCCTCAAGCAGGAGCTGGGAAGGCCTCTCTCGATGGCCAGGCAGGTCGCGCTCATCTTCGCGGCGGTCGAAGGCTACCTCGATGCCATGGAGATGACGGACGCGGCGCTGTTCGAAAGGGGCTACCTGCGGTTCCTGGAGGAGAAGTACCCCGATCTGCTCCACACGATCTCGACTACGGGAGAGATACTCCCGGACACGGAGCAGGCGCTATGGCGGTCGGTCACGACCTTCATCAAGACCATGCCGCACCCGTCCCTGAAGGCCTGAGTTGCCTTCGGCGCGGGAGCTGAGGACGCGCATCCGCTCGGTGGCGAGCACATCCATGATCACCCGCGCCGTGGGCCTGGTTGCCGCAGTGAAGTACAGGAGGGCGCATGCGGCCATGATGGCCTCGCAGGAGTATCTGAACAGGCTCTCCTCGATACTGGAGGCCCTCACCGCCGGAGTTCTCGTCGAGCATCCGCTCCTTCTTGCGCGGGAGGAGAAGAGGCGGACGATCCTCGTCTTCGGATCGGACCGGGGTCTGTGCGGCAGCTTCAACAGGGAGGTCCTATCCGCGGTCCACGAGGCTCTCGGCTCGATGCGGGGCGACTCCGAGATCGACCTTCTGCCCGTCGGCGACAGGATGGCCTCTCTCCTGAGGGCGTCGGGTCTTGCCCACACGACGGTCGAGCATCACCTGACTTCCGGGAGCTTCCTGGAGGCCGGGTCCGCCGCCGTGGACATGCTCGAGGACTGGTTCGTCTCCGGGCTGACTGACAGGATCGATGTCATCTCGGCCCGTCCCGGGGGCATGCACTCCGCCGGCAGGATCGGTCTGGAGAGGATAGTCCCGGTCGGCTCGGGCTCGGAGCCCGCCGGGGCGCTCGACTGCATCTACGAACCTTCCATCCCGGTGCTGCTGGACGCGCTTGTGCCGGCCTGCGTGAGAGCCTCTCTCGCCCTCACCGCCGCGTGCTCGGAGACGGCGGAGCAGACGGCGAGGCTCACGGCGATGACCGCTGCGACGAAGAACGCCGACGACATGCTGGCCGACCTGAAGCTCGCCTCGAACAAACTCAGGCAGGCGGCGATCACCAGAGAGCTGACCGAGGTCGTCGCGGGGACCGAATGATCGGTGCGCAGGACTCCGTGCCCGCCGGGCTCCGGCACCGCCGAACGATGATGGAGCAGGACCGATGGAACTGACACATGCCGTGAACAACGGATCACCGGTCACCGGGAAGGTCCTTCAGGTGATGGGCCCGACCATCGATGTCGAGTTCCCCCCGGGCGACCTTCCGGCCATCCTCAACCGCCTCGTGGTGGAGACCGGCCCGCAGTCGGCGCTCACGGTCGAAGTGGCTCTCCACATTGGCGACAACGTCGTCAGATGCGTTGCGATGGGCTCTACGGAAGGTTTGTCGAGAGGGCTGACCGTCAGGGACACGGGCGGCCCGATGGACGTTCCGGTCGGTGAGCAGGTACTGGGAAGGATGCTGAACGTGCTGGGAGAGCCCATAGACGGGAAGGGCCCTCTCCCCGATCCATCGAAGAGGCTCCCGATCCACAGGCCCCCGCCGCCCCTCACGGACAGGGTGGCGAGAGCTTCCGTCTTCGAGACGGGGATCAAGGTCGTGGATCTCCTCGCCCCGTACCCGAGGGGCGGCAAGGTCGGGCTCTTCGGCGGCGCGGGCGTCGGCAAGACCGTGATAATCATGGAGCTCATCCGGAACATCGCCTCGGAGCACGGCGGCTACTCGGTCTTCGCGGGCGTGGGGGAGAGGACGCGAGAGGGGAACGACCTCTGGCTGGACCTGAACTCCTCGGGCGTCATCGCCCGCACCGCCCTGGTCTACGGCCAGATGAACGAGCCGCCCGGCGCGAGGCTGAGAGTCGCGCTCTCAGGCGTCACGGTCGCGGAGGACTTCCGCGACGAGGGCGGCCAGGATGTCCTCCTGTTCATCGACAACATCTTCCGTTTCACCCAGGCGGGCTCCGAGGTCTCTGCCCTGCTCGGGAGGATGCCGAGCGCGGTCGGATACCAGCCGACCCTCTCGACTGAGATGGGCGAGCTCCAGGAGAGGATCTGCTCGACGGGCGCCGGCTCGATAACGTCGGTGCAGGCGATCTACGTACCCGCCGACGACCTGACGGATCCCGCCCCCGCAACGGCCTTTGCACACCTCGACGCCACTACCGTGCTGTCCAGGAGGATCATGCAGCTCGCCATCTACCCCGCCGTGGATCCCCTCGACTCCACCTCCAGCCTTCTCGATCCGGCGGTCGTGGGCAGGGAGCACTACGAGACGGCCTGGGCAGTCCAGGGAGTCCTCCAGAGGTTCCGGGACCTCCAGGACATCATCGCCATCCTCGGCATGGAGGAGCTCTCGGACGAGGACCGTCTGACCGTACAGCGAGCGAGGAAGATCCAGAGATTCCTCAGCCAGCCGTTCTTCGTGGCGGAGACCTTCACCGGCCGCAAGGGACGCTACGTGAGCACCCGCGACACGGTCGAGGGCTTCAGGCAGATCCTGAGCGGGGCGATGGACAGCCTGCCCGAACAGGCCTTCTACATGGTCGGGACGATCGACGAGGCTGTCGAGATGGCTTCGTCCATGAAGAAGACGGCCGACGCCAGGGCGGGGTCCCGTTGAGGAAGACGTTCGCCATGCTGATCCTCACTCCGTCCGGAGAGGTCTTCTCCGGCGAGGCGGAGTACCTCGACGTCCCCGCCTCCGACGGCAGGATGGGCATCCTGGCGGGTCACGCCACGATGGTCGCCAGGCTTTCGGCAGGGGAGCTTAGAGCATCCCTGCCCTCCGGGGACAGTGCCTGGAACATCGAGGAGGGGTTCCTGCGGGTCTACGACAACGAGGCCGCGATCCTGACTACTGTGGCTTCCCTGGTCCGGCCGGCGCCGGTCCCGCGGTCCTGACCCGTCCCGGGTTGTAGTACTCCCAGGCCTGCCTGAGCGCCGCCCCGGGATCGCCGGATGGCCGCCAGCCGGTGGCTCGCTCAACGGCCGCCTGGCCCGAAGCCGACCAGCCCACTGCCAGGAACTCCCCGGCCTTCTGCCGATCGAAGACGTGGCACCTTCCCGAGAAGGTCCCGATGGTCTCCGACACAAGACCCGCCATCCTGACCAGCGGCGGGGGGACCGGAACGGGCAGGATGCCCACGCCGGACGCCTCCTGGAGGAGGCTGCGGAACTCGCCCCAGGAGAAGACCCTGCCGTAGGAGGGCTCGAGAACCGACCCGAGGGCCTTCGGGCAGTCCTGCAGAGCCGCCAGCATCTCCGCGAGATCATCGACCTGGATCATGGAGAATCCGCATCCGCGCCTTGCGGGAAACGGGAGGAACCCCCTGGCCGCGATGCGGAAGAGCGGTCCGAGGGACTCGTCGCCCGGCCCGAAGACGACCGGCGGCCTCACGATGACCCAGTTGCGGGACCTCTTCACGACCATCTCGGCCAGGAGCTTGCTCCGCCCGTAGGCGGTGATCGGTCCGCCGCCACCGGGGCCGGATGCCGACTGACTCGACAGGTAGACGAACGTGGCGTCGGGGGCGCAGGCATCCCTGGCCGCGACAAGCGATCTCGTCACGGCTGCATTGGCGACGTCGAACCCCTCCTGGGAACTCGCGGCGACAGCACCGGCGACGTGGTAGACTGCCGAGGCTCCCTGCATCACCCCCTCGAGCGAGGACGGCCGGAGGAACTCGATGCGTGAGACCGCGCACCCGTCCGGCATGCAGTCGGTCCGCGAAGTCGCCCTGCAGGGCACGGCCACATCGAAGCCGCGCGAAGAGAGAAGCGCAGCCAGCCGGCCCCCGACGAAACCGGAAGCTCCTGTCACGATGACCCGTTCCATCTCGACTCTCCGTTGACTTGTAAAGCGTCTGCGCTTACAATCTCCGCTCTTATGTTACCGCCACGCGGGAGAGCTGACAAGATGCAACGCCGGCCGGACATCTTCCAGAAATGCTTCGACTACACCCGTGTCGAGGATGTGAAGAAGCAGGGGCTCTATCCCTACTTCAAACCTCTGAGCGGCCAGGTCGGCCCGGTCATGGAGATCGACGGCCACAGCGTCATTATGCTGGGCTCCAACAACTACCTCGGCCTCACCAACAACCCGGTCGTCATGGCGCGTGCGGCGGAGGCGATCCGCAGATACGGCACGGGGTGCACGGGGAGCCGGTTCCTGAACGGGACCCTCGACCTCCATCTCGAACTCGAGGACAAACTCGCCAGGTTCCTCGGGGCCGAGAGGGTCCTCACCTTCAGCACCGGCTTCCAGACGAACCTGGGCGTCATCGGAGCGCTCGGCCAGAAGGACGAGGTCCTCCTCGTGGACCGCTCCGTCCATGCCTCCATAATCGACGGGACGCGGATGAGCTACGCCCGCGTCGTGAAGTACAGGCACAACGACATGGAGAGCCTCGACCACCTGCTGGACCGCGAAGCCGGCCCCTCGCTGATAATCACCGACGGGGTGT